>Ga0351955_1002_pt1 | contig 23844 bp, 21 predicted proteins | sample BONcelT113001D15_FD_205812 | JGI IMG/M metagenome (GOLD analysis project Ga0351955, IMG submission 205812) | Enriched cells from coal bed in the Powder River Basin, Montana, United States - BONCAT cells T11 rep3 HSBNCT.T11.300.1.D15 ...
TAAAGGTTATGTTATCTTCATCAATTGCGAAAGAACCATATACCTTTAACCAATGTTCTGATGATGTTTTCAATTTTGTTTGGGAGCCTGCTATAAAGAGACGTAAGCTTTCAGAAATTGAAAAATTCATGCAAACTGAATATGTTACCAGTGTTCTTAATACGAGTAATGTAGCCAAACTTATAAGCGGTATGGGCATCTCAGAGAGTGCACAGGCAGGTTCACAGGTTTCTCTTTTTGATATTCTTGCAAAAGAGGACAAGCAGTCAAGATTCACAAAACAGTTGCAGACAATCTCTGCTTTTGAATCTCTTCCTTTAGCCGGACAAGATATGAACCCTGTTGCCGGTTATGGTGTGCCTTCTACAAAATTCAGCATAGTGTTCAATCCTGAAACCAATTTCTACAACTACCTGATAAAGGCTAAAAAAGTTCTGGAGTCGGCTTCTAAATCACGTGCCAAAAAAGAGGATAAACTTCACTATGAACTTCTTCTCAAAAAAATTAACTCAGTTCTAAAAGTACAATAGTAATCCAAGGATGAATATGATAAAGAAATTATTAATTCTTACTCTCATCTCCTGCAGTGCTTTTGTACTGAATGCGCAGACTAAGAGTAAGGCTACAGATAAAAAAGATACTTCAAAAACAGCGAGTGCCGATACCACAAAAAAACTCTCTGCTTACGAAAAGCTTTTTGATAAAAAGAAAAATGTTACCACATCTGTGGGTATTATTACCCTGCACAATATTGAGGGAAAGGTTTACTTTGAGTTCCCGCTGAACCTTATCGGAAAGAGCTTTCTGATTAGTTCTCTTGTTGACAATGTGAGTGATATGAGTCTCAGTTATGCAGGTCAAAGACCTTCAAGACCTTCGCACATCAATTTTTCAAAAACAGACTCTCTGGTTCAGATAAGGCTTGTGCCGATTCCGAAGATTGTTGACTCTGAAGATGTGGGTATACAGGAAGCTGTGGACAGAAGTTCATTGCCATCAGTTATAAGCTCGTTCCCTATTATTGCTTTTAACAAAGACAGCAGTGCAATTGTGTTTGATGTTACATCATTCTTTGTTTCAGGAGGTAAGCATATTGGAACACTAAATGCATCCTCTTTCGGGGGGTTCATTCAGAAGGTATCTACATTCAGCAAAGATCTCTCGGCTCTGAAAGATGTTGAGGCTTATGACGATAATATATCTGTTTTAAGCAATATGACCTATACTTTTAAAACTTTCTTTCTAGGCATGGAGTCGGGTGGTACCGAGTATCTGACGGTAGAGATGAGGACAACTCTCAGTTTGCTTCCGGAGGAGAAATTCAGACACCGTTATGCTGATTACAGAATTGGTACCAGTGTAACTGAGTTTGAGAAATTTGGCAGTAAAGACCAGGGGACTAAGCTTAGTTATCTCTCTAACAGATGGAGGCTTGAACCAAAGGATGCAGAGGCACATCGCTCAGGTACATTGAGCGAGCCTTTGAAACCAATAGTATTCTATGTAGACACTCTGTTTATACCTTCATGGAGAGAGGCAATTAAAAAAGGGCTACTCAAGTGGAACGAATCTTTCGAAAAAATTGGATTTAAAGATGTGATAAGGGTATATGACTACCCTTCGAAGAGTCAGGATCCTAAATTCAGCGCCGGTAACGCCTCTTATAACTGTGTTAAATATGCGCAAACTCCTTCAAGGGGAATTGCCAGACACATTAATACAGATCCAAGGACGGGCGAAATTCTGAGTGCCTCAATACTTTTCTTCAGGGATTCTCCGGTAACTCTTCAAAGGGAGAGAATCTACCAGACTGCTGCTGTTGAACCTGGAGTGAGAGGATATGAACTTCCTGATGATTTGATGGCAAATTCTATTGAGCTTGCTATGATGAGGGAGATGGGCTTTTGCCTTGGCCTCAGCGCCAACCTTGCCGCCTCTTCATGGATGCCTGTTGACTCTCTCAGATCTGCAACGTTTACGCAAAAAGAGGGAATTACCTCTTCAGTTATGGATCAAATCAGGTACAACTACATTGCTCAGCCGGGCGATATTGAGAAGGGAGTTAAACTAACTGCCGACAAGCCTGGTGTTTATGACCACTATGCAATTGAGTGGCTCTACAAACCACACTATGCTGCAAAGACGCCTGCTCAGGAGGTTGCTTCTCTTAAAGAGTTGATCTCTTCAAAGATTGATGATCCTCGTTTTTACTACGGCAGGGAGCAGAACTGGAGTGCATACTTTGACCCGCGCTCTTTGGTTGAAGACCTTGGAAACGATAAAATCAAAGCTGCACAATATGGAATCAACACCCTAAAGTATGTGAGCGAGAATGCCACAGAATGGGTGAACAAGAATGAGGCTGACGAATCTTACAGAGAGCTCTTTATTGACTTTATTTTCCTTAAGCTGTACGATTACTACAGAAGTCTTATGGTAAACATTGGCGGGATAGAGATTAACAGTAAATATGAAGGAGACCCTGCACCAACATTTGTTCCTATTGACAAGAAAATTCAGAGAGAGAGTCTATTCTATATGCTCAATCAGGCTGATGATCTTAGCTGGGCTGACAACAAAGATCTTCTTATGATGTCGGGAATGAACCCATCTTTCTCAAGATACCTGGCAAACAGCCTTGCAAGACTTCCTTTCCAGAGAATTTCGATGGTTGCATTTGCGCAGACTAAATCATCGGATACATACACTGTTGACGAAATGCTTACCGATTTTTCTGAATTTGCTTTTAGAAACATCAGCAAGGGCTTAGACCCTTCGGAGGCTCAAAGGGCAACACTTATAGCCTTGACACAGGTTTTGCTTGGAGGATCCAATCTTCCAAATGTAATTGTAGCAAGAACCCGAAACAAAAACGCATTCCAGTTAACAGATAATCAGTTAGAATACAACCCGCTTGAATACAATCAAAATACAAGCGTTAACGACTATATGTCTTATGAGAGCATTAGGGCGCGATGTTTCCCTGACGAGGTTATGATTGATCATTCAGGAGAAATTCAATCAGGAGAAATTAGTCAAAGTGGGTTTGAACGTTCAAACTTCCAACCCCTTGTTTCTATAAAATACTTAACCGATCAAAACCTCGCACCACTGTACTACAAGCACCTTTTAGATCTAAGGTCAAAACTTAAATCTTACAGATCAAGGGCAAAATCACATGAGTCAAAAAACAAGATAGACTACCTTATTTTGTCAATTGATAAAGGTCTGGGCAAGAATTAAAACTCTAATTATAACGCTTTATTAAGAACGCGATAATGCAATAGAGTAAAACGATTAATGAAAATATAAAAGGAATATATTACAATAATAATTCAATTGAATAAAAGGTTATTAGATAATCAGCAAAAAGCAGGTATCATGATGTTTGCGGATAATTCATGGTTCTTTAGGATGGAACTTGAAACTTAAGTTTTGGTTAGTATTTAAGTGTGTGCTCTTTTAGTTAGGAGAGCTCAAATATCTGCCGCTGATTAAAAGGGGTCTCTTAGGAGGCCCCTTTTTTATCTTTTAGTATAAGCAATTTTCGCTTCTGATTGGAAAGCTCATTATGCGCAACGCAGTTTTTCTTACGCTTTTTTCTTTGAGTTTTTCGGGGCTTCCGGAACGCCTCCCTTTGGTCGTTGAACGGTCCTCAGCCTATTTCCGAAAAACGCTTCAGAAAATAAGCTAAAAAACAGATGTTGCTCAACAAAAATTTCTCCGCGCCACTTTTGTACAACTTATTGCTATTTAGCGTGTTGCAAATAAGACATTTTGAAAATTAACACTTTATGGCTAAAGCCTATTTTATAAGCACTTGTTATTCAGAAACATGTCCAAAACTGGCGCGGAGAAATTTGCATGGTTGGAATTTTATTTTTTACTTTGCAAATAAAAGTGCTTTTCATATGAAAGAAGAAAAGGATTACATTAAAGAGATTAGTGAGATACGTTCTATGATGGAACGCAGCTCCAAGTTCCTCTCCCTTTCCGGTTGGGCCGGAATTATGGCTGGTGTATATGCGCTTGCAGGTGTCTATGTTGCAAACTTCTATTTTGGATTTAATCCTGAGAATATAATTGACGCAGGTGGAGTCGGTTTAAATATAGTTCTTCTGGCAACAGTAGTATTGGTATTGGCAATTGTGACTGCAATTCTGCTTTCATATAAAAAGGCAGATAAAAGATCAGAAAAGCTGTGGAATTCAACAACCAGACGATTGGTCATAAATATGGCTGTCCCTTTGGTTGCTGGTGGAGTTGTGATCTTGATCCTTGCTGCAAAGGGTTTGACCGGCATTATTGCCCCTTTTACAATGATATTTTACGGCTTGGCACTTTTTAACGTGAGCGGCATTACAATTAAGGAGATAAAGGGGCTCGGCATAACTCAGATAATACTTGGACTCATTGGCTTATATTTTGTTGAGTATGGTCTGCTATTGTGGGCATTAGGATTTGGAGTTGCCCATATTTTGTACGGCATAGTCATGTATTTTAAATACGAGAGGGGTTAAGGTGAAAACATTTACTGACAGACTACACAAAGCATTCGAAAGCAGGGTTCGGCTTGGAATCATGTCTGCTCTTGCTGTAAATGACACCCTTGATTTTAACACACTTAAGGAGTATCTTGATATAACTGACGGTAATCTTGCAAGCCATATAAAAGCATTGGAGAAAGAGGAGTTCATCGGGGTTGAAAAGACTTTCATTGGAAAGAAGCCAAATACCAGATATTATGCAACAAAAGCTGGAAGAGAAGCATTTAACCAGCACCTCGAAGCTCTGGAATCGATTGTTAAATCACGTAAATTATAAAGAATAATTTTGAAAATTATCAGAATATTATCAGTATATTTTTTTTTGTATTTCAACTTTGTAATTCAAAGAACTTTTTATAATCACATTTGTTAATTACCAATAATTAAAATCAAAAATGTAAATGAATAAATAAGAAATGAGACATAAATCACAAATTATCATATTATCAAATCAAAAAAATCAAAAATAAATCAAGTAGTATTCATTAAAATAACAACTTTAAAATTAATAAAATGGAAACAGCATCAATGGTTAAAAGAATGCTCATCGGAGCAGGTATTGCACTGGTATTAATTACAATTTTTCTACTGGGTGTAGACGAACCAAACCCTGAATGGCCAAAATTATGGATGATAAGACCTCTTGTAGTGGTTCCGATTGCTGGTGCCTTTGGAGGTTTCTTAACTTATCAGATTGACAAACGCTTGAATAAGGGCACGTGGGCAAAAATTGCAGCAATTATTTTAAGCTTTATTGCCTATGTATTCGTACTCTGGATGGGCAGTGTATTAGGTCTCGAAGGAACTTTGTGGAACTAATAATACAGTGGCAATAAAACTAATAATACAGAGGCAAATATGAAAGATTACCCTTTTTCCAATCTTAACGACCCCAATGAAAACACTACTGCTAGTTTTGATGAAATTAAATGGGGTAGCAGGAGCGATATAGTTCTGGTTGCTGTGTTGGTAGTGATTGCCGGGTTAATAGCAAAAATCCCGGCAATTTTGGGCATTAGTGAGGAGTTCTTCTACACCCGAAACGTGGGCTTTATAGTATTTCCCGCACTTACTGCATTTTTTGTATTTAAAAACAGTCTCTCAAAAACTCATATTGGAGTAATAACGCTTTTTACACTCGTAGCTTTGATTTTTATAAATTCACTGCCTGATGTAAAGGAGAGTGACACATTAATACTCTCTTCGATTCACATTTTGCTTTTGCTTTGGGCAATTCTGGGTTTTACATTTACCGGGGGCTGGAAAGAAAAGTTTATACCAATATTCAATTATAACAAAAAGATTAAACATAAATCTGATGATGAGTTTACATTGAGCAATCAGCCTGAAAAGAATATTCAGCTAAGTGAAAATTCAAGATCATCAAATAATTCTCCTCTGGAATTCCTTAAGTATAACGGAGATCTTATAGTGATGTCAACCCTGATTTTAATTGCCGGAGGAATAATGTCTGCAATAACCATTGGCCTTTTTAATCTTATCGGGCTTAATATTGAAGGTGTTTATTTTGATTATGTTGCCATTTTCGGGCTTGCAGCAACTCCTGTTGTTGGTACATACATCATTACAACAAACCCTCACTTGGTTGGAAAGGTATCTCCTCTGATTGCGAAAATTTTTAGTCCGCTTGTTCTGATAATGCTCGTTATTTTTCTGTCAGCCATAGCAATATCCGGGAAAAATCCCTACAATGACAGAGAATTTCTGATAATTTTCAATGCCCTTCTTGTTGGTGTGATGGCAATTATCTTTTTTTCAGTTTCGGGAAGGACAGGCAAAGAGGCCGGACGTTTTGAACTGTGGATTTTGACTCTCCTTTCTGCTGTTACTGTGATGGTTAACGCTGTTGCACTATCGGCAATTATTTACAGAATATTTGAATGGGGGATAACTCCAAACAGAGCAGCTGTGCTGGGTTTAAACACACTTCTTTTCATAAATCTCATCTTTGTGACAATCCGTTTTGTTAAGGTTATTGCCGGTAGCCGGAGATCAATTTCAGGCAATGCAATCACAGACTTCCTCCCACTATATATTCTCTGGGCGGCAATTGTAACATTTCTTTTTCCATTTGTTTTCTGACAGAGAGAACTTTATTATATTATCATGTGTGAAATGTGTAACAATAGTGAGTAATTGTGTAGTGATACAGTAGGTTGTTTTGGTCACCTTTGCTGAACAATCATTTATATTAAATGGTTATTATTAAATTAAACAATGATGAAAAAAACAATGAAAAAAGTAATTCTGGTTTTCGCATTTGCAACCTTTATCTTTGGTAGTGTATTTGCTCAGAAGAACAGTACAGATTTCAGACAAAAGTTATCGTTCGGCATAAAGGGTGGTGCAAATTATTCTAATGTTTACGACACTCAAGGAGAGCAATTTAATGCTGATGCTAAATTTGGTTTGGCTGCAGGCGTTTTTGTTGCTATTCCACTTGGAAAATTACTGGGTGTTCAACCGGAAGTTTTGTTTTCGCAGAGAGGTTATAAGGGATCAGGTTCATTATTAGGCAGTCCTTACAGCTATTCTTATACAAGTAATCATATTGATGTTCCTTTGTTATTTGCTATCAAGCCAATCTCTTTGATTACTATTTTGGCCGGTCCTCAGTACTCGTTCCTTATAAAAGACAAATACGAATTTAACAGCGCTATTGTTAATACATCACAGGAACAAGTATTCGAAAATGACAATATTCGTAAAAACACTCTCTCATTCTTGGGAGGACTTGATTTTAATCTGAACAGAATTGTTATTGGCACAAGAGTAGGATGGGATCTTCAGGCTAATAAAGGTGACGGAACATCAGAAACTCCTCGCTACAAAAATATCTGGTATCAGGCTACAATAGGTTTCAGGTTCTAGAAAACACCTGAATAATTAATAAGGAAGCACCTGTTTACGCAGGTGCTTTTTTGTTTGTAATAATATGAGCTGATGTATTGTTTTGCGTTGATTTATGTTGATGTTTATTTATATAGCAATTTCTTCAGGATCTCTGCCGGCACGGCATCTTTGTGCACCAGTATAGAGATGGTTTTTGCCTTAACATACTCCCTTGATAGGTGATTATAACCTCCAAAGCGGTTGATTTCAGGCTTCCATGAGTTCTTTACTATGTAGTAAGTTGTACCATTCTTGTCCTTTGCAGTTCCAATTAGGTGCATAAGGTGGTCATCGGTGGTCACGAAGGTTTCAAAGCCCTTTTGGCGAGAAGCTGCGTCTGTTTTAACCTCCTTGTATATCCTGTTAAAAGAGAGCTTGGAACCCTCCTCCGAGGCAAGCTCCTCCGCTGTTGGCATCATAGCCAAGCCGGCTTTGTCCGAATAGCTTTTCTCGCTCATATCCCCATCCCAGCTGACGGTGAATCCTTTTTCTATTGAGTTGTCTATGACTTGCATAAATTCGTCAAGGGGGAGGTTGTAATAGAGCCCTCCATTCCAGTTGTCGGGAATCTCAAGCAGAAACTCTTTGTAATATGGGTGATGGGTAAAGCTTGTGAGAAAGATATAATCGTTGGTATTAAGCCCCAGGCTTTGGTAGAAACTGTTAGGAGTATATTCTCTCCCTTTATAGGTGAACTTTTGCGGCGCAACCCCCAGATAGATATCCAGCAGAGAGTTGAGCAGCTTGTCAAACTCCACAGTTACCTCTTTGTTTTTTACAGGAACCTGTGATATTACATTTACATATTCGTTCAATAGCGAATGATTATGGGTAGGGGAGTTGTAGTTAATTCCGCTATAAACCTCCTCAGGCACAATCCCATGCTCATTTACAACATCAAACATCATGTTCGAAAGACTTCCCTCCTGCAGGTTTCCCTTGCCACGCTTTAAAAAGTTGTCCTTAACCCTGTTTATATAATTGTATCTTACTGTATGCATCTCAGAAAGATCAAACACTCCTTTGCCCATTCTGATAAGTTCTGATTCAAAAAACGAGGTAGTCGCAAACGACCAGCATGTACCGGTTACAGCCTGATCCTTTACCGGAGTGGCAGGTAGCATTTTGATGTATTCAAACTGATATACAGGGCATTTCCCCGTAATCTGACTGTCGGATTGTTTGGGAAAGGCCAGTGCAACAGTGGCAAGAAGAATTGTAAAGAGTTTTTTCATGGCGGTCTTTTGATTTATTCAAAGCAAGATACAGAAAAATCGGAAAAGCACCCTCAAATGCAACTGTCGATTGATTTTTACATCTAAAAATAGGCATTAACTGTTTTTCTACTAATTTTGTGTAATAATTACAAAAACATAACTGATGGACGGTAAGTTTACATATGACTATCCCAGAGCAGCGCTTACCTCAGATTGCGTCGTGTTTGGATTTTATGGTGAAAACCTAAATATTTTACTTGTTCAGAGAGGGGCAGAACCTTTTAAAGATAGCTGGGCATTGCCCGGAGGTTTTTTGAGAATGGACGAGACAACAGAAGAGTGCGCAGAGAGAGAATTGAAAGAGGAGACAGGCATCTCAGGTGTATTTATGAGGCAAATCAAAACATTCTCGTCTATTGATAGAGACCCCAGGGGGCGTGTTATTACTGTTGCATATTACGCACTGATTAATCCACATCTTTTTAACAGAGTAAAAGTTACAGGTGGAGAGGATATTACCGATACCGGGTGGTTTCCTATAGAGAGTGTCCTGGCCGACACATCACTTGCTTTTGATCATCATGAAATAATATCAGAGGCAATCGAAAAGCTAAAACATGAGATACGACATTACCCAATAGCATTTGAACTGCTGGATAAGTATTTTACAATCAAACAACTTCAGACAGTTTACGAGAGTATTCTAAATACGAAGTTTGACCGGGGCAATTTTCAAAAGAAGATGGTGGGTAGGTCAGAAAATGTGACAATTGTAAAAAAAGGCACAAAACCCCGAAAAGAACAAAGGAAGAATACCGGTGTCCTGATTGACTCAGGTGAGGTAGTAAGTGGAGTAAAACACAAACCTGCAAAAATCTACAGTTTTGACCGCACCCGCTTCGAACGACTTGTTAAAAAAGCCGATTTTACGTTTGATTTTTAATCAAGCACCACCAAATATTCTTACACTCTTTTATTTTAATACTATTACCCTATGACCTGTTTTTTAAAACAGGAGAGTCAGCACTTTATCCAATACTACAAAACCACTTAAATTAGTAACGTAACGAATCTTGAGTCATCAAGGTTACATTTTCATTTTCAAAGTTATATAGTCTAACAAAGGTATTTGAAGAGGCATCTTTGCCTTGAGGTGTAATAACAATAAAATTTGTAGTGGTTCTGTTAGGGTTATGATCTATCCATGTTCCTGAATTTGCATAAATACATTTTTTCCCGTTATTGTCTACGGAAGCAACTATTATGGGAACATGTGAATGTCCGAATATAACTACTCTTTTATCGGAATCCGGATTTAAGAAATACTGGATTTTTGCCTGGTTATCTGTCTCTGTTGCACTGGCAGCGTTAGAAATAGCTTGTAAAACAGGAATATGAACATTTACACGATTAAGTGTTTGCCTTTGATCCCATGAATCTTGAATCCCTTTATAAAGATTAACATATATAAAACCCCCTGCAGTTCTCTGAAAAGGCAATACATCGTTTACAGAAAATGTTCCTGTTAATTTATCAACATTAGTAACAAAAATATTTTCATCAAACTTGTTTGTAACAGTAAAAAGTTTAACTGCCCACTCCCATAATTTCCAGTAAGCAAAAAGTAAATCCTGGCTTTCATTTCCGGATGAGTTTCGGGTAACAACAGGTACAATATCTGCTGCGGCCGGTTTCTTTTGAATTACGTGCAGAGCTGCCAGCCTGGTAAAAAAGTAACCAGGGGGCGTTATGGTACCAGGGGCAATATCCTGGTTAGAAATTGGATCAGGAGCGCAAAAGATGTTGTAACGGTGCCCGTGTTCAATTGCAATTTCCGGGATGCCAGCCGGAGAATAGGTCCCTAAACCCAGTTCCGGATCTCGCTTTTGATTTATTCCCGGAAATATTAAACTTACACTCTCTTCAGTAACAGTCAAATCATGGTTGCCGGGAACATATGTAACTAAAATTTTCTTCTCTTTGATAATGCTGTTTATCGCATCTATTACCCCTTTGTTGGCAGCAGCAATGCGCTTTACAAAGTCAGCCTGATCCTTACCCTGATATGTGTCAATTGTAGCTGGAACAAACCACTCATCAAGCAAATCTCCGGCAATCACAAGCTCTTTTACATTAGGAGACTTTTTTAACCGTTTTAGTAACTCTTCAAGGGGTCCAAGGTTTTCATTACATTCTGCGTAAGCAAGGTCTGCTCCAAGATGGATATCACTTATGACTACAATCATATTCCGTTCTTTGCCTCCGTTGTCAAACGGGTTGATCCCATTCCATGGAGAATCATATTTATTGCAAGAGGAAAACACTCCAAACAACGACATTACTAAAAAAAGGCTCAATAATCTCAAAACAAATTTCATATCACACTTATTTAATATAATTTTCTACATGTAAATCTTTTCAAGACCACCTCGCCATTGCTTAGAGAATAATGGTTTTCTTAGAATATTATGGTCAATGTTGATTTCGTAAAAGTACGAATTATTTGCTAACCATCCCTAAAGAATTGGATTATAACCCTTTTTGTGCAAATCGTCATTACCCAATCCCAATAAAGTACAATGTAGAGGGGCTCTGCATGAGTATTGTTTTAAAAATTAATATAACTTTATAAATGTTTTATAGGCTACTGATTACACTCCGCTCCTTCTGTAATATCCCAGAAATTGAAAACAACTTAAAATAATCTCTCACGAAGGTTTTGGTCAGTCTTAAATTTTCAAGACCCTAATTAACTTATGTACTCTTATAAATGAGTTTTACTTAAGCAAACTTCAATTAACCATATATTTGGTTTAATAATTCACTATCAAATAAAAATTCAACGACATGATCAAGAATCTTTCATTTGGTTTCATGCTAATACTGTTTAGTATATCTGCAAACTGTCAAAATTTGGATGAATATCAGGTTTATGCTCTAAAATTACATGATGGTTCATTTACTTTTCCTGCCCGGGACTATGCTGTTGGTGCAAACCCAAAAGACAGCATTCAAGGTTGTTTTATGGTATGGCTTCTAAAAGGGGAAAATGGGAAGAATATCCTTGTGGATGCCGGATATCTGGACACTGCCAAAACTTCACAGAAGTTAATTAAGGGAGCAGACTTGGCTTTGCAAAAGATTAATGTCTATCCGGATGACATAACTGATATTATCATTACTCATCCGCATTACGATCATATAGGAGGGATAACCCTTTTTCCTAAAGCAAAAATCTGGATGAATAAGGATGATTTCCATTATTTTGTCGGCGAAGCCTGGCAAGAAAATGGGAAACCATATGCACTCCTGAAAGATGATGTCAGGAATATAATTGATGTCAATTTACAGAGAAGGTTAAATCTTGTCAGCGGAGATGATATTGAAATAATGCCTGGCATTAGAGCCTATACTGGTTCAAAACATTCATATGAAAATATGTATCTAGTTGTCAATTCAAACTCAAATACAAATAAAATACTTCTCGCTTCCGATGCAATATGGTTGTATTATAATCTTGACAATTTATTTCCGGCTACACTTTGCCTTGACCCCGATTCATATGTAGAGGCAATGAAAAGAATTAAGACATTAGTGCCCGATCCGAAGTTCATAATTCCCGGACACGATGACCTTATCTTTTCAATATTTCCAAGAGTTGCTGACGGAGTAGTTAAAATTGGAAATTAATTTTGTTGACGATTCCTATAACAGCGACCTTAAGTATTTATGCGTTTTAATAAACATAGATAAATGAGCGATAAAATTGAACCAGAAGTTGACAATAGAAACACTTCTGAAAATGATCAACCGGAAAAAGCAGATGGAAAAAATAATATTTCAAATCAACAGAATATTTTAACCCGAAATGAAGAACAAATAATTATGGAAGTGTTTCATCAAGCTCATCACAAAGGCAAAAAACCCAAACTCACATATTTTTGGGAATTCTTAATGCTTTTTTTAGCTGTTTTTTGTGGTTTTTTGGCGGAGTATTTATTAGAGCATCAAATTGAAAATGAAAAAGGGAAGCAATATGTAGAATCAATGATTGCTGATATTATTGCAGATTCAGTTAAAATTAATAGGTCTCTTTTATACTGCTTAGAACAAGAATCAGGCTTGGACAGCTTATCAAAACTTGTTTTAAATCAGCCATATAATGACAGTATTGTTAAAAAAATATATATTCTGCATTTAAGACACTCCAGAAGCGCATATACAGTACCTTTTACCCAAAGAACAATTTCTCAATTAAAAAATTCAGGAGGAATGAGATTACTTCCCAACAGGAAAGTATCAGATATTATTACAGTTTACAATGAAACAACAGAAGATGCGGAATGTCAGGGGGATTATTTTGCAATGAACTCTTTGGGTGATTTGAATAATTACAACATCAAGTTGTTCAACATGAAACATTTCATCAACTCAGATGAAAATGACATGACTAATTTTTTGAAACCAACTACCATTGTAAAATTTATTAATGACGACGAAAAATTTCTTTATGAATATGGCAATACTGTAAGAGCTTCCCGTGAAGTACTTACCTTTTATATTAAAAAGTTAAAAGGAATACAACAAAGCATCCCCGAGACTTTAGAAATATTGAATAAAGAAATAGACTAATGTTACATACCATTTTGGATTTAGAACTAAAACAGAAATAGCATAACTTCATCCGGTTTTTATTTCCAATTAAATATTGGAAACGTTTAAACGTATTATGCCTAATACAGTAAGACCAGTATAAAATAATAGGAGTAAATGATTTAGAAATTAGAAAGCACATTTGAAAACAATATTAAAAATTAAACAGCATTGATTCAATAACTGATTTAACAAGGATTCCAATAGTAAAAATGTATGACAATTCAATATGCTTCTGACTTGCATCTCGAGTTTCCGGAAAATTCTAAATATTTGCTAAGAAATCCGATATTACCTGTAGCCGATATTTTAATATTGGCCGGAGACATTGGATATTTGGACCATTACACTTATTCAGACCATCCGTTTTGGGATTGGGCTTCGGATAATTTCAAACAGGTACTGATAACCTTAGGTAATCATGAATTTTATTCCGGATACGATGTAGAAAATGTTGAGTCGGGCGCTGTGGGTGAAATTAGAAATAATATTCATTGGTATTACAATAAATCAGTTGTTATCGAAGATGTTGAATTTATTCTGACTCCACTTTGGTCATATATTCCCCCCGGTGCAGAATATATTGTCGAGAGTAGAATTTCAGATTTTAAATGTATAAGATATCATAATAAAAAACTGCGAGCCTATGATTTTAATAAACTGCACAGCGACTCGTTAGCTTTTCTTAAGAATTCTTTAATACCAAAAAGTGCGACAAAGGTAGTATGCGTAACTCATCACCTTCCAAGCCTTGATTGCATGGCTAAACAATTTAAAGGAGATATTTTAAGTAGTGCTTTTGTCTCTGAACAATATAATCTTATTGAAGAAAGCAGTGTGGATTATTGGATATATGGACACTCACATAGAAATATCGAAGAAATAACTATCGGCAAAACAAAACTGGTATCAAATCAATTGGGATATGTAAATTTTAATGAACACTTGAATTTTAATAATTGTGCCAAGTTTGTTTTATAGAATATTTACATTATATTTGCAATTCGCGAATAGCGAATAAATAGAGATGCTATGAAAAGACATAATGGGATGCGCCCTCAAGATATTGTGGTATTAATGAAGATTCTCTCTTTGAAGGAGAGCAACTGGACATATGCTGATATTGCTAAAGCCATTCATATTAGCTCATCGGAGGTTTTTGAAGCCATGGAAAGATGTCGTTTAGCTAAATTAGTGGACGAATCAAAAAAGACAATATACAGACTGGCTCTTAAGGAGTTTCTCGTATCTGGTCTTAAATATGTCTTTCCGGTAGAACCCGGGCCGATAGTTCGAGGTATACCTACTGCCCATTCAGCACCTCCGATTAGCGAAAAAATTGTTGCCGGGAATGAAGTATTTGTATGGGAATATAAAAAGGGAGATATCAGAGGACAATCTATTGAGCCTCTTTATAAAACAGTTCCTGAGGTTGTAAATTCAGACAAGGAACTATATGAACTGTTGGTTATTATAGACACAATACGGGTAGGGAGAGCGAGGGAAATTTCTATTGCTATAGAGGAATTAAATAAAAGGTTAGATGGCATCAAGTAATATTGAAATGATAAGAAAAGTTGCTGTTGGATTAGGCGACTTAAAAGATAGTGTTGTTTTTATTGGAGGAGCTGTAACAGAGCTATATGCTAATGACCCAGCATCCACAGAAATCAGGCCAACATTGGATGTAGATTGCGTAATAGAGTTGGCATCCAGAGGCTCATTTTATCATATGGAAGATAGCTTAAGGAGAAAAGGTTTCAAAAATGATACTACACCGGGAGCTCCAATTTGCAGGTGGATATACAAAGATGTAATTGTAGATATTATGCCGGATGATGAGGATATTTTAGGATTCTCCAACAGATGGTATAAAGCCGGAGTAAAAAATAGAATTGAAAAAGAGATAGACAACAATTTAAAAATTTTCATATTTCAGGTACATTATTATCTCGCCACAAAACTAGAGGCAACATTTCATAGAGGTATGGCCGATCTAAGAACAAGTCAGGATTTTGAAGATGTTGTTTATATCTTGAATAACAATCTCAGACTCGTTGAGATTATCACTGAATGCCATGATAAAGAGCTAAAGCAATATTTAAAGGATAGGATGAAATCCCTACTGAACTTGAAATATATTAATGAAGCTATAGAATGTTGTTTACCTTATGGAGATCATACAAGATTGAGGATAATTATTGACTTGATGAATAAAATATGAAACATAGTTTATGATTGGGAAATCGCGGCATAAGCCGCAAAAGCCCCCTCATGGGAGGGGGTTTGGGGGAGGGTAATAAACAATGGGCCCGGGGCCCATAAGAAAAGCACCTGCGGTGTTGCAGGTGCTTTTCTTGTGGGCCCAGCTGGGCTTGAACCAGCGACCCCCTGATTATGAGTCAGGTGCTACTAACCAACTGAGCTATGGGCCCGAAACGGAGTACAAAAATAGTAAAATTCCTTAAAACCTTACAATTATTTACACTCAATTTATCAGACTTTGATCTCTACTTCAACTCCGCTAGGAAGTTCAAGCTTCATCAAAGCATCTACTGTTTTTGGAGTAGAGCTGTATATGTCCAGCAGACGGCGGAACGAGTTCAGTTCGAACTGCTCACGAGCTTTCTTGTTAACGAATGTAGAGCGGTTAACAGTGAAGATCTTTTTGTCTGTTGGAAGCGGAATAGGACCACTTACAACTGCGCCGGTAGCTTTTACTGTTTTTACGATCTTGTCTGCCGATTTGTCAACAAGCATATGATCGTAAGATTTTAGCTTAATTCTTATTTTTTGGCTCATATCTTTAATTTTTTCTCTTTTATTCGTCTGAATCGGTATCAAATTTCTTACCGCCGGCCTTCTCGATAACCTCTTTTGCAAGGTTAGCAGGAAGTTCGGTATAGTGAGAGAACTCCATGGTACTGGTTGCCCTTCCTGAAGATAGTGTACGAAGAACAGTTACATAGCCAAACTGCTCTGAAAGCGGAACCTTGGCTTTAACGATTCTTGCATTTCCTTTGGAATCCATGTTGTTAATCTGGCCTCTGCGTTTGTTAAGGTCACCGATAACATCACCAAGGTAATCTTCCGGAGTAACAACTTCAAGAGACATGATAGGCTCCTGAATATATGGATTTGCCTTAGGGCATGCTTTGCGGAATGCCTGTCTTGCGCAGATTTCAAATGAAAGTGCGTCTGAGTCAACTGCGTGGAATGAACCGTCTTTAAGAATTACCTTAAGTGAGGTAACCTCGTATCCGGCAAGAACACCGTTTGCCAAAGCTGCTTTGAAACCTTTCTCAACAGAAGGAACATACTCCCTTGGAATATTACCACCTTTAACCTCATCAATAAACTGAAGTCCGGTAATACCTTCGTCTGCAGGGCCGATTTCAATAATGATATCTGCAAATTTACCACGACCACCGGTCTGCTTCTTGAATACTTCGCGATGCTGAACGGTTGAACGGATAGCCTCTTTGTAGTTAACCTGAGGTGCACCCTGGTTAATTTCAACTCCAAATTCTCTCCTTAGACGGTCTACGATGATCTCCAGGTGGAGCTCACCCATTCCGCTGATTACGGTCTGGCCGGTCTCGTGATCTGAACGAACAGTAAATGTAGGATCCTCTTCTGAAAGTTTTGAAAGTGCCATTCCCAGTTTGTCAAGGTCTTTCTGTGTTTTTGGTTCAACAGCCAGACCGATAACAGGATCAGGGAAAGACATAGACTCAAGTACAATCGGGTGGTTCTCTACACAGATAGTATCACCTGTGCGAAGTTCCTTAAAGCCAACAGCTGCACAGATGTCTCCCGCTTCAACAAAATCGATTGGATTTTGCTTGTTGGAGTGCATCTGGTAGAGGCGGGCTACCCTCTCTTTCTTGTCTGATCTTGTATTGAGTATATATGAACCGGAATCAAGCTTGCCTGAATATGCTCTGATATATGCAAGACGGCCAACAAAAGGGTCGGTTGCAATTTTGAACACCAGACCGCAGAACGGCTCTTTTACATTTGTTTTACGAATCTCTTCCATTTCTGTATCAGGGTTTATACCCTTAACATCTCCGATATCAAGCGGAGAAGGAAGATAGCGCATTACTGAGTCAAGCAGGTGCTGAACACCTTTATTTTTAAATGAAGAACCGCAGGTTACAGGCACAACAGCCATATCGATGGTTGCTTTGCGCAGTGCTGCTATAATCTCATCATCAGAAATAGAGTCAGGATTATCAAAAAACTTCTCAAGAATTGCATCATTATACTCTGCAATTGATTCGATAAGTTTTCCTCTCCACTCATCAACCTCGTCAACCATATTTGCAGGCACCTCTTTAACTACGTAGTTAACAAGTTCTTTGTTGTCCTGGTCGTAATAGTATGCCTTTTTTGAAACGAGGTCTATTATGCCTTCGAATTTATCCTCTGCACCTATAGGAAGTGCGATAGGAATTGCATTTGCTCCAAGCTTACTGTTTATCTCCTCTACAACCGCATAAAAATCTGCTCCAACACGGTCCATTTTGTTAACATAAGCCATTTTTGGCACATGATATTTGTCGGCTTGGCGCCATACGGTCTCAGACTGAGGCTGTACGCGGCCTACTGCGCAAAATGTTGCAACAGTACCGTCTAGTACTCGTAGTGATCTCTCGACCTCTACAGTAAAGTCTACGTGGCCGGGAGTATCAATAAGGTTTATCTGATACTGGTTTCCGTCGTAGTTCCAAAATGCTGTGGTTGCAGCTGAAGTGATAGTAATACCACGCTCCTGCTCCTGAACCATCCAGTCCATAGTAGCAGCTCCGTCGTGTACTTCACCCATTTTGTGGGTCTTACCTGTATAAAACAGGATTCTCTCAGATGTAGTCGTCTTTCCGGCATCAATGTGAGCCATGATGCCTATGTTTCTTGTGTATTGTAAATCTCTTGCCATTTAATTGGTTCTGGGGTGCTTAAAACCGGAAATGCGCAAATGCCTTGTTAGCTTCTGCCATTTTGTGCATATCCTCTTTTCTCTTGTATGCAGCGCCTTCGTTGTTATAAGCTGCCATAATTTCTGCGGCAAGTTTATCTGCCATTGTATGAGCAGATCTTTTGCGTGCATACATAATCAGGTTTTTCATTGAAAGTGAAATCTTTCTTTCCGGACGCACCTCCGTTGGAACCTGGAAGTTTGCACCACCCACTCTGCGGCTTTTCACCTCTACCTGTGGGGTTACATTCTCAATAGCTTTTTTCCAGATTTCGAGAGGAGCCTTTTCAGAATCTTTCATCTTTTCGCCGACAATGTCTAGTGCATCATAGAAGATGCGATAGGCGATACTCTTCTTGCCCTGTAACATCAAATTGTTCACGAATCTGGTAACACTAGTGTCGTGAAATTTGGGGTCGGGAAGTAGAATCCTCTTTTTAGGCTTCGTTTTTCTCATTACTTAGATAATTGAATTGATAATTACTTTTTAGGTTTTGCTGCTGTCTTCTTAGGTCTCTTAGTACCGTACAGCGAGCGTCCTTGCTTACGTCCGTCTACACCTGCAGTATCAAGTGCACCGCGAAGGATGTGGTAACGAACACCAGGAAGGTCTTTAACACGACCACCGCGAACAAGCACAATAGAGTGCTCCTGAAGGTTGTGACCTTCACCCGGGATATACGCGTTAACCTCCTTCTGATTGGTGAGGCGCACACGAGCTACTTTACGCATAGCTGAGTTTGGTTTCTTAGGAGTTGTAGTGTAAACACGTACACAAACTCCGCGTCTTTGAGGACAAGCGTCAAGCGCACGAGATTTACTCTTCTCTACGATAACCTCGCGGCCCTTGCGAACTAACTGTTGAATTGTTGGCATAATTAGTTGTTATTCTTAACTTTAACTATTTCCGTTATACAAAACGGGTTGCAAAGGTAAGATTATTTTCTTTAATTACAAACAACTTATGAACATTTTATATGTGAAATATGGCCTAAATTTGCTATGTTAGTCGCATTAAAAAAATCAACAAAGCCATATCATGAAAATTTCAGAAAAAGCAAAGTCATTTATTGAACAGGAAGATCGTTACGGAGCACACAATTACCACCCTTTGGAGGTTGTCCTTTCCAAAGGAAAAGGAGCCTATGTATGGGATGTAGACGGAAAGAGATATTTCGATTTCCTCTCTGCTTACTCAGCAGTTAACCAGGGCCACTGTCACCCAAAAATTGTAGAGGCTCTAACCACACAGGCACAACAACTTTGCCTCACTTCACGGGCATTTTATAATGACAAGCTTGGACCTTATGAAGAGTTTATACACAATTACTTCGGGTATGATAAAGTTTTGCCAATGAACTCCGGTGCAGAGGCTGTAGAGACCGCGCTGAAACTATCAAGAAGATGGGGCTATATAAAGAAGAGTATTCCCGAAGACAAAGCCCTCATCATAGGATGTGAAGGCAACTTCCACGGAAGGACCATCTCTATTGTCTCTCTCTCAACCGACCCCGATTCTTACGCAATGTACGGCCCATTCACTCCGGGTCTTGTGAAAATTCCATACAACAACGCAGAGGCTCTTGAAAAAGTACTTGAGGAGAGGGGGAAACATGTAGCCGCTTTTCTTGTAGAGCCTATACAGGGTGAGGCCGGTGTTTTTGTTCCGGACGAGGGATATTTGAAAAAATGTTATGAATTATGTAAAAAACACAACGTTCTTTTTGTGGCCGACGAGGTTCAGACAGGTATTGCCCGTACCGGTAAAATGCTTTGTTGCGACCATGAAGAGATTCGTCCCGATATTGTAATTCTAGGTAAAGCAATCTCCGGAGGAGTATTACCGGTTTCTGCAGTACTTGCCGATGACCACATAATGCTTACGATTAAACCGGGAGAGCATGGCTCAACATTTGGAGGATTTCCACTTGCCTGCCAGGTTGCGAAAGCAGCACTTGAGGTTGTAAAGGAGGAGAAACTGACCGAAAAGGCCGAATATCTGGGAGAAATATTCAGAAGAGAGATGAAGGCTTTTGATTCGCCATTCATTGAGCTTGTTAGAGGCAAAGGGCTGCTCAACGCGGTAGTTATTAAGCCATTCAACGGAAAAGAGGCGTGGGATGTATGTCTTAAAATGGCTGAAAATGGTCTGATTGCCAAACCAACCCATAAACATATAATCAGATTTGCGCCACCTTTGGTAATAACCGAAGAGGAGTTGATGGAGGCAATAGGGATAATTAAAGCGTCAATAAAATCTCTTGAGAATTAAAATGTAAATCGGAATATTATAAAGTATAAACTTTAAAAGGACAGATGCAGTCAACAAACAAAATATTGATGGTCAGACCATCTAACTTTGGCTTTAATAGTCAAACATCGGCAAATAATGCTTTTCAGAAAGAGGGGTTCGCAGAGATGGCAAACGAAAAAGCTACAGCTGAATTCGATAATTTTACGGCAATGCTAAAAGATGCCGGTGTTGAGGTTATGGTAATAAATGATACTCCCGAACCTCACACTCCTGATTCTGTATTTCCAAACAACTGGTTTTCGACACATGAGGGAGGTACACTTGTTCTTTATCCAATGTTTGCGCCAAATCGCAGGCTAGAGAGAAAAGAGGGGGTTATTGATTATCTCAAGAGTAACTTCAAGGTAAAAAGAGTTGTAGATCTCACAGATTTTGAGAAAAAGGGGGAGTTTCTTGAAGGTACAGGAAGCATGATTCTGGACAGAGATAACTGCATAGCCTTTGCCTGCCGTTCGCAAAGAACAGACGAAATTGTGCTTGAACAATTCTGCGACGAACTTGAGTACGATTATCTGATTTTTGATGCGTGTGACGCTTCGGGAAAACCAATCTACCACACAAATGTAATGATGTGCGTAGGAACTGCTTTTGCAGTAGTATGCCTGGACGCAATAGATGACATTAACCAAAGAGAAGATCTTATCGGCCTCATAGAAGAGAGCGATAAGGCGATTATTGAAATCTCACTTGAGCAGATGGAGGAGTTTGCAGGTAACATGCTTGAAGTGAGGGGTAAAGAGGGTCAACAGTTGCTTGTTATGTCTGCTCGTGCAAAGAGAGCACTCACTAATGAGCAGGTTGCAAAACTTGAAAAATATTGCAAAATTATTGCACCCGAACTTGAAACAATCGAGAATAACGGAGGCGGTTCTGCCAGATGTATGATGGCAGAGATTTTTATTTAGCTCTCCTTTATTAACCCGTTCCTGTACGCTGACACAAGATTCATAAGGTCGTCGATCTGCTTTTGCAGTTCGGCGCCTATGTCTGTGTCCCTTACCAACCTTCTTTTATTACTGAATTCAACAACGGTAGTCTCAGATATGATATCGTCTCCATCTTCAATAGCCTTTTGAGTCGATATGAATGGCTGATGTTGAATCAAAAGCAGACCATGAGAGTTGTAGATTAGGGTATATCCAGCAATACCTGTTTCAGGTTGATAGGCTTTTGAGTAACCACCATCTATTACAAGCAACTTTCCGCCTGCCTTTATTGGAGATTCTCCTTTGCCGGTTTTAACCGGGATATGGCCGTTAATGATATGCGACTGACTATCCTCGATACCAAACTCTTTGAGTATCATTTCGCAGATCTGCTTGTTATCTTTCAGGTAGTAGTAATATCCCTTCTTCTCTTTATGTGTCTCCTTTTCGGCAATAAAATACCTTTCAAAGGTTGCCATCTTCTCTTTATCGAATTGAGGAGAGTAGGGACCGCACCACAAGTACCAGATCATATCTTTTGCCGTATGTTTATTGGGTTTTCCCCTCTCTTCAAAGAACGCCTGCCTAACCATTTTGTCAAATTTGTCAAAAAGGGCCTTTCCGGCATACTCCTCTCCCGATATACGGATACTTTTAAGCGTACCGTCTTCATTAAGCGGCATAGATCCATGATAGAGCAGATTGGAGTTTCTAACCAGATAAACAGAGCCGTGGTTGTAGATACACCTCATGTGTTTATACAGCTTTTCGCTTGTTAAGAAATAGTGCATCAGGCTATCAACCAGATCATGCTCCTCCTCTGTAAGTTTATAAGGGTCGGCAGGGTCTATGGTAGGGAAGTTTGTGTCCTTTAAAGCATACTCTACACCCTCCAGGGTAATAGTGCCTTTCTTAAAATCAATCAGGTGCAAGAGTCTCCTGTCATCCATCTCAAAGTCCTTGTTTCTTGCAATAACAGCCCCTTCCAGTTTAAACTGAATTACCGAAATAGCCTTATGCATTTGAGATATCATTTTTATGTGCTTACCCTTAACCGGCTCATCCTGATTTGCCTTTGGCTTGAACAGTGCACAAGGGTCGTCGCCATAAGTCTCCATTGCAAATGTTGCAAGTGGCATAAGGTTAATTCCGTAACCCTCCTCCAGAGTTGCAAGGTTTGCATACCTTAGTGATATGCGAATTACATTTGCCATGCAGGCCTCGCTTCCCGAAGCAGCACCCATCCATACCAAATCGTGGTTGCCCCACTGAATGTCAAAGTTGTGATAGTTACAAAGCAGATCCATTATTATATGAGCACCCGGGCCACGATCATAAATATCTCCAATAATGTGGAGGGAGTCTATCGTAAGTTGTTGGATTACATTGCAAATAGCAATAATAAAATGTTTTGCCCTTCCGGTAGAGACAATTGTTGATATTATCGCCGCGATATACTCCTGTTTATTTGGCTCAGCAAGTGATTCGTGAAGAAGCTCCTGTATAATGTACGAATACTCCTTTGGAAGGGCCTTTCTCACTTTTGAGCGGGTGTACTTTGAAGATACATTACCACATACCCTCATAAGCCTGACAAGAACAATTTTGTACCACTCGTCTATCTCTTTTCCCTCTCTCTCCTTAATAATCTTAAGCTTCTCCTTTGGATAATAGATAAGAGTGCATAACTCCCTCTTTTCAGATTCGCGAAGAGAGTGCCCGAATATCATCTCTACCTTTTTGCGGATAACACCCGACGCATTTTTTAGAACATGGCTAAAGGCTTCATGCTCTGCGTGAATATCGGTAAGAAAATGCTCGGTTCCTTTGGGGAGATTAAGAATAGCCTCCAGATTTATAATCTCTGTTGTAGCGTCAGAAATTGTTGGAAAGCTTTTGGCAAGCAGTCGCAGGTATTTAAGGTCTTTCATAAAGTAATCTGTTTATGCTCGTTTAATGAATTTTTCAACAACCTCAAGCAGCTTGGTTGATTTAATAGGTTTTGTTATTATTTCGTTGCATCCTGCTTCTAAAGCCTCCCGGTGGTCAGCCTCAAAGGCATTTGCTGTTTGAGCAATAATTGGAACAAATGACGACTCTGAACGGATAATTTTTGTTGCCTCAAGGCCATCCATCATTGGCATTTTAATATCCATAAGAACAAGGTCCGGCTTGTGAGATTTAAAAAGAGAGACTGCCTCTATTCCGTTTTTGGCCCATAATATTTTGTAATATTTTGAGAGAATAATTTTCAGCAAAATGTAATTACTCTCAAGATCTTCTGCAATGAGAA
>Ga0351955_1003_pt1 | contig 21473 bp, 18 predicted proteins | sample BONcelT113001D15_FD_205812 | JGI IMG/M metagenome (GOLD analysis project Ga0351955, IMG submission 205812) | Enriched cells from coal bed in the Powder River Basin, Montana, United States - BONCAT cells T11 rep3 HSBNCT.T11.300.1.D15 ...
GGGGCCTGGAGTTCCTCGAAACCGGCCTGGTTGCCCCGGACTTCTTCGAGAACATCCTCAACGACAAAATGCCAGTCTTCCTCGGAAACGCCCATGGCGCTGCATGTATCATGCTTCAGGGCCGCGTCGCAGGAAGCAGCGATACCCTTGGGCCGGTTTTCCCGGGGCCAGGAGGCGCGCACGTTATAGATCAACTGGGGGATATCGATTTTCATGGGGCAGGCATAAATGCAGCGCTGGCACATGGTGCAGCACCAGGCCCACTGGCTGCTCAGAATTTCCGCATCCATTCCCATGGCCGCCAGACGGAGGAATCTGCGGGGGTCCATCCCCTCGATGCCCGCAGCCGGGCACCCCGAGGAGCAGGCCCCGCAGGTCAGACAGAGGTTCAGATTGCCGCCGTCGGGCAGCAGGGCCATGACCTTGTCTTTGAAGACACTTTTTCGATTTTTTTCGATTCTGAGTTCTTGCGCTGTCATCACCGTATCCTTGTTCGAAACGTTAAGGTTGATGGCAAGTTCAAACGGCCCTCTCCCGGCGCAAAAAGGTTTCGTTGGGGCCGATGGTCCTTATTTTTTCAGTAAACTCAGTGACGACTTCCGTAAACCGCGGGGCCTCGGCAGACGATACCCAGGCCAGGGAAAAGCGTTCCGGATCGATCCCGGATCCCTGAAGAACGGTTTTGATGACGGCCGATCGGGCCTGTGCTTTTTCATTACCTTCCAGGTAATGGCATTCACCCGGGTGTCAGCCCATGACAATTACGCCGTCGGCCCCCCGACTCAGGGCTTCCACCACCAGGTTCGGCGGGACCATGCCCGAGCACATGACCCGGATGGGACGAATATTGGCGGGATACTGGAAACGCATGATGCCGGCCAGGTCCCCGCCGGCATAGGCGCACCAGTTGCAGAGAAATCCGATGATTTTGGGTTCAAAGATTTGGGTCATGATCCTTGTCTCCTTGCCATGGGGATGAGTTAATAAATCGCGCTAATTGGGCAGATCCAGGGCCGCAAACACCTGTGCCCGCAACTGGGCCGTGGTAAAGCCGTGCACCAGGACCCCTTCTTTCGGGCAGGTGGCTTCGCAAACCCCGCACCCTTTGCAGAGGGCTTTTTCCGTTTCAATGCGTTTGAGCTGCCGGCCGTTTTCCGTAACCAGGGTCAGGGAGATGGCCTGGTACGGGCAGACATCTATGCAGAGGGCGCACCCGTCGCAGTTTTCGGTGACATAGGATTTGATGGCATCTAAATGCATCACGCTTCTGGAAAGAACGACGCCGGCCCGGGAAGCCGCGGCCTTGGCCTGGGCGATGGACTCATGGATGGGTTTGGGATAGGCCCCTATTCCCGCGATAAACAGGCCGTCCACGGCCATGTCCACGGGCCGCAGCTTGGGATGGGCCTCGTTTAAAAAGCCGTCCGGATTCACGGCGCAGCGATAGAGAGTCACCAGGTCCCCCACATCGTTAGGTTCCACGGCCGCCGCCAGCACCAGCAGATCCGTTTCCAGGGCCAGTGCGCAGTCGATGATGGGATCACGCACCCGCACCACCAGATCGCCGTTTTCCACCGTCACCCGGGGTTTGTGTTCAAGATCGTAGCGGATAAAAATAACCCCCATGTTCCTGGCCCGGGTGTAGATGTCTTCGTTTAAGCCGTAGGTGCGCATATCCCGGTACAGAATATAGACATTCATATCCGGATTCCGGGTTTTAAGGTCAATGGCGCTGGAGACCGAGTGGGTGCAGCAGAGCCGGCTGCAATAGGGCCGCTGGTCGTCCCGGGAGCCGACGCACTGGATAAAGACGGCGCTTTGGGCCGACCGGATTTTTGCCGGGTCGGATGCCATCAGGTCGTCGAGTTGCTGGTGGGTCAGCACCCGAAGGTCCTCTCCATACAAATACTCGGTGGGAACGGACTCCTTTGCCCCGGTGGCCAGCACGGCCGCGCCGTATTGCACGCTGATGGTCCGGTCCCCCACCGCCACTTCGCTGGAAAAACTGCCCACGATGCCGCTTACCGATATGATCCGGGCGTCGGTGAGCGCCTCGATGCGCTCATGGCCGTTCACTTGGGCAATCATGTCCTCCAGCATGGGCCGCACCGGTTCCCCTTGGGACGTGGTCGCCAAATGCCAGGCGTTTCCTCCCAGACGTCCGCTTTTTTCCACCAGCACGGTTTCAAAACCCTGATCCGCCAGCCCCAGGGCCGCCTGCATACCGGCCACGCCGCCGCCGATCACCAGGGCTTTTTGAACCACCTGGACTTCGAGCTGCTTGAGGGCGTCGGCGATGGCCACTCGGGCCACGGCCATGCGCACCTGGTCCTTTGCCTTTGCGGTGGCCTTTTCGGGTTCTTTCTGGTGGACCCAGGCGTTATGATTGCGGATATTGGCCATTTCCACCAGGTAGCCGTTTAAGCCCAGTTCCTTTAACGTATCCTGGAACAGGGATTCGTGGGTCCGGGGGGAGCAGGCGGCGATCACGATCCGGTTGATGTTGTTTTCCCGGATGATCTTGCCCATCTGGTTCTGGGTGTCGGTGGAACAGGAAAACAGGTTGTTTCCCGCATAGACGACATTGGGAAGGGTTTGGGCATAGGCCACCACATCGGCCACGTCAATGACTTGGGCGATATTGATGCCGCAAGAACAGACAAACACCCCGATCCGGGGGGACTGGCCGCTGATATCGGTTTCAACCGGATATTGCTTCTGGCGGGTCAGGGTCCCCTTGGCGGCAATGAGCGCACGGGCCGCTTCAGCCGCGGCGGCCGAGGCCTGGGCCACGGCGCTGGGAATATTCATGGGGGCCTTGAAGGTGCCGCCTACATAAATACCGGGCCGGGATGCGGCCACCGGATTGAAACTCCCGGTTTTGACGAACGAATAGGAGGTGAGGTCGATCCCGGTTTTAGCGGCAAGTTCTATGGCGTCCGGCGGTGCGCCCATGCCGATGGAAAGCACGGCAATGTCGAATTTTTCTTTTAATTGGCGGCCGTCTTCGGTGGTATAGGTCATCATCACGCCGGAGCCGTCGGCGCCCGGTTCGATGGTGTGGGGCCGGGCACGGACAAATCGCAGACCGTTTTGAAGGGCGTAATCGTAGTAACGCTCGAATTCCTTGCCATGGCAACGGATATCCATATTGAATATGGTCTGCTCGCCCCGCCCCGGAATATGGGTGGCGGTGATCAGTGCCTGTTTCATGGCATACATGCAGCAGACGGAAGAGCAATACCCGTTGGCGGAGCGATTGGTGTTGCGGGACCCCACGCACTGAATCCAGGCGATCCTTTCGGGCGGCTTGCCGTCCGAGGGTTTTTCCAGATGGCCGTGATAGGGTCCTCCCGGCGAAAGCATGCGCTCGTACTCGAGACTGGTGACCACGTCGGGAATTTTTCCGTATCCGTAAAAATCAAGGCCGGAAGGATCAAAGGGCGCATGGCCCGGGGAAAGAATGACGGCCCCCACATTAAAATTGATGATTTTTTCATGTTCATCGAAGTTGATGGCGCCGGTGGGGCAGAATTTTTCGCAGGCCCTGCATTTCCCTTTGGTGGTGTAAATGCAGCTGACTGGATCAATGACGTATTTTAGGGGAACGGTCTGCCCGTAAAGGATGAACGCCGCCTTGCGCTTGGAAAGGCCGAGGTTGTAATCATCCGGCACGGTTTTGGGGCATTTTTCCGCGCAGATGCCGCAGGCGATGCATTTGTCCATGTCGATGTAGCGGGGCTTCTGTTTGATCGCCACCGTGAAGTTGCCGACCTGTCCGGATACGTTGACGATTTCGGAACGCGTGAGGATCTCGATGTTTAAGTGCCGACCGCACTCAACCAGTTTCGGCGAGATAATTCACATGGCGCAGTCGTTGGTGGGGAATGTCTTGTCCAGACGCGACATTCCGCCGCCGATGCCGGATCTTTTTTCGAGCAGATAGACGCGGTATCCGGAATCGGCAAGATCCAGCGAAGCCTGGATCCCGACGATGCCGCCGCCGACCACCATCACCGCTCCCACGGGTTTATCTGACATGGGCACCTCACTTAGGCTAATTGGGGTTTGGAGTTGGGTTTGATCGTTACGGGGGGAAACTGCCGGGGCGCTGCGTGTCCATTGGGCGGTCAATTCCGAAATGGTCCGGGCCGGGATCTGTTGCTTTTCCAGGAACCGGGCAAAGGCATCTTTTTCAATCACATATCGGTTTCCCGGCCCGTGCCTGGCATTCAGGCTCCCGGTTTTGATCCAGTTTCTGACGGTATTGCGATGAACTCCCAATTGTTTCGCCAGTCTGCCGACGCGAAATTCAATCATGGCTGCTCCTTGCCGATAATGTCGATGATGCGGCCGCACATCAGAGGAATGGCGGCCTGTACGGGTACGGAAAGACCCGGTTCGATTTCGGCGGGTATATATTCCGGCTGAACGACCAGAACGCGGACGTCAACGTCCGTATGGATCTTTAGTTCTTTGAGCATGTTGGTGGTGGGAAACTGGTGCAGGGAAAAATCAGAGGTTTTTTTGAGCGCGATGGCGTCCACATCGATTTCGGATATGCGGCCCGGGGTTTTGCCGTCCTGCTCGGATGTGTCGATGATGATGATCCGTCGGGGCTTTTTTTCAGAAAGCAGGATATCGAAGAGAATATCCCGCACGGCAGTGCCGGCATCCAGACAGGCGGCATCATCCGGAAGGACGTGGTTGGCCTGGAGGTGTTCAATGACCTGGGGGCCGAAACCGTCATCGCCGAATAACGGATTTCCGCAGCCAAGTATCAGGCACTGCTTTGAATGAATCCCTTGCGTCTCCATTCGACCCCTCCTCGGGGGGGGATGCCGTGCTTGTGCAATTTATGCAGATTGGGCAATTTGTGCAGGATGGAATGAGCTTATACAAGAAATCAATGGCTGTCAAAAAAATATTCAAAATCTGAATAAATATTTTTCTGCATCAGACAGTCATGGAAAAAATTTAAAGAAAGGTGTAAGAAAAAAGATGATGGCCGGGCCGGATACGCGGCGCCCGGTAAAATGCAACCTTATCAACGTGGCGGGGATCAATGGAAAAAGGATATGTGCAGGTCTATACCGGAGACGGCAAAGGAAAAACCACGGCGGCCCTGGGGTTGTCGCTGCGGGCCGCGGGAGCGGGATTATCGGTTTATATCGCCCAGTTTCTCAAAAAGGGGGATTATAGTGAACTAAAGGCCCTGGAGCGGTTTTCGGATAAGATCACCATCGAACAGTTCGGCGCGGGCGGCTATATTGTGGGTGATCCGAAACCCGAGGACTTGGCCGCAGGGCAAAAGGCCCTGACGGCAATCCGGGCGGCGCTCAAATCCGGCGCATACGATATCGTGATCATGGAGGAAGCCGGGGTGGCGGAAAAGTTCAACATCATCACCACCGATGATATCCTTGAAGTCATTGCCGCAAAGCCGGAAAACGTCGAACTGGTGATCACCGGCCGGGGCGCGTCCGCAAAGGTCATGGACGCCGCCGACCTGGTCACGGAGATGAAGCAAATCCGGCATTACTACCGGAAGGGAGTCTCGGCCCGGACCGGCATTGAAAACTGAGATTTCTAAAAGGGAGGCATCATGTACGCACTGGCGGTAAACGGAAGTCCGCGAAAAGACGGCAACACGTATAACTTGTTAAAAGAGGTACTTGTCCCCATAGCGCAGGCCGGCTGGGAAACGGAACTGGTCCAGGTGGGCGGAAAGGCGATCCGCGGGTGCCTGGCCTGCTATAAATGCTTTGAAAACGTGAATAAGCGCTGCTCCGTGGATACGGACATGTTCAATCAGGTTATGGAAAAGATGGTGCTGGCGGACGCGGTGATCCTTGGTTCGCCCACCTATTTTACGGATGTCAGCGCCGAACTGAAGGCCGTGATCGACCGTTCCGGACTGGTATCCCAGGCAAACGGCGTACTATTTAAGGGCAAAATAGGGGCGGCCGTGGCGGCGGTGCGGCGGGCCGGGGCCACCCATGTTTTTGATACGATCAATCACATGTTTCTGATGTCGCAGATGATCGTGCCTGGATCAATCTACTGGAATCTGGGTATTGGTTTAGACAAGGGCGATGTGCTTAATGATGCCGAAGGCATGCGAAACATGCGCCACCTGGGCACTGTCATTGCATGGTTGGGTAAGGCTGTTCGTCCCCATCTTGATGCTTATCCGACACCGTAAGTATCGGCCATATTGCCTTAAATAACGGGACCCATCAGTCTCCGATAAGAAAAAGGTTTATGAAGCGGGGTTCCAGGTCCATTGGCGACAGACGGCCGTATTCATCGGCGATTTCAGCAAAGAGATGTTCAAGGGACTTGCCGAGATTGCGGGAGATCTCAGGTTCGGTGAATCCGCTTTCTTTTGCCAGCCACCTGAGAAATTCGGTTTTATGAGACTCCCGGACGGCCGGGGCTGCGCCGGCTTCGGCAATTTCCCAAAGCTCGATGAAAAACGGCTGGAATCGATCCATCGGAATCGGCTCCGGCGTGGCGGACAGGCCCAGTCGGTGCCGGGCCCACAGGGTGAGCAGCAGATTTTTGTAAGTGATCAACACCTGCTTGGGCGGTGGCAAGAGATCAACGGTAAGGCAGGAGAACAGGTCGTCAAAGGCCATGGCCCGTCGAAGAGCCGCCCTGGTCCGGCGGATATCGGTCATGGTCTCAAATTCCCGGTATAAAACGCCGGTTTTGTAATTATCGAAATAGAGGGGCCGTTTGACCAGCAGGCCGCCGATCACCCCCATCAGGCGTTCCCCCCAGAAGTGCAGCGTAAGACGGTTCCGGGCGAACCAGGAGTTTTTCCGCCACTCTTCGGCTTGGCGTTTTACATCCGCCGCCAGGCCGTATCCGGCCCTGAAAATATCGATCAGGGGATAGCTTCGGATTATAGCGGCCATCCGGTTTTCATCCGGCGCGGTTTTTATCCCGGAAAGGCGCCGCAGGCCGATGCCGAGATAGCCGCAGGCTTTTTTCACGACGGCTTTGAGCGCTTCACGCTCCCGGACCGGTTTCGGATCTGCGGCGATGAGATGATTGCACAGTCCGGCAAATTCGATCTGTATCTGGTCAAAGACATCTTCCATACGGATTTGGCTCAGGGCGCGACAGAAGATCTGGCCCGGATCCATCATGGCCAGATGGTTTAAGGGAACCGGCATGAACATATCTTCTTTATTTCCGCCGCGGATGATTTTTTCCCGTTTACTCAGATTTTTCAGCGGAACGGACTGGTAAATCCCCACCGCCTCGTCAAACGGCACAAATCCTTTTTCCGCCAGCCGCACGTTCCGGAGGCGGAAAAATTCCTCCTCGCTTTCCGCCGGGATCACCTGGGTAGATCTCAGCAGGGTCTGCTGGTAGAACGGGTGGTCCGCCTCGGCAATGCGGCCGAGCAGATCCGTCACCAGGTTGTGCCGTGTTTCCTCCTCGGTTGTCTCCGGTTCTTCCTCATCCGTTTCCTGTTGTTCCTCCGGCAGCCGCACATAAAAAACATCATCAAAGGTGAAAAAACCATCCCCGAAATCGGACGGGTCCTGGTCATGTTCCCGGATGATAACTTCGCTGGTTTTAAAAAGATAATATTCAAGCTGGTCGGATTTTTCATCCATGGCCCATCGCACGAAACGGGAGGGATCGGCCTTGAGCAGAAGGGACATCCAGCGGGTTAAGGCCTCCAGGTTGAAGCGGTCTTTTGTCCATGATTCGATATCAAGAAGATATTCCCACTGGCGCAGAGACGCCATGGAAAGGAGTTCCAGCGAATCCTGAGGGCCGATGTCATGGACCAGGAAAAAAAAGTCCTCCTCGGCAAAGGATCGCACCAGGGCGTGGGGCTGGGAGTGATCCAGAATTTCCGAAAGGGCTTTTTCCGGCGGCAGGGCCAGAATCCGCCCGCGGTCGCGGGCCAGTTCCGCCATGCGCTGTATGTGGGTCTTTTGCGTTTCAACTTTTTTAGGTATACGGGTCATCTGCATGCATGTCTATTTTAATGGTGATGCAAACAGTGTATCACGCTCCCGGCTGTTTTCAACAGCAAAACAGGTCTTTTTCCGTAAAGCCATCAAAATCGGATCGACAAGGATCGTTGAAGTAGAATTTGGGGGGGTTAAGGATGGCGCGGGCGCTGTTGGCATGAAAAGGCGGCACCCGGATGACTTTTTGTTGCAGGCTTTCAAGAATATCGTTTTTCAGATACCGTTCCATGCCGACTATTCTGGCATTGATTCCGAAAAAGTCGAATCCTCCTGTTCTTGTCTATGAATAGATATAGCGCATATGGCTACATTAAACGGAACTCCAAAATAGCCAAGGCTGTTTTGGAACAGGGTGCAATATTGATCAGGAAAAAAGTTGTCCTTTTGCATCGTTGCCGATTGATGCGCCGGATGCAAGGCCGAGCGATGAAAATTTAAAAAGGATCAGCAGGCCGGGGATGGCGATGACAGTGCAGAAGATGAAAAAAGACTCCCATCCCATATATTCGGCCAGGTATCCGGTGGGCGCGGATGCCAGGACCCGGGGCACGCCCATGAGGCTGGACAGCAGGGCGTATTGGGTGGCGGTGAAGCGCTTGTCTGTCATCATGGCCATAAAGGCCACAAACGCGGCCGTGCCCATGCCGCTGGTGAAATTTTCAAACCCGATGACCGCCGACAATGCCGGGATGCTGTATCCGATCCGGGCAAGAAATACAAAACAGAGTGTGGAGACGGCCTGGAAAAAGCCGAAGACCCACAGCCCGCGGTAGATGCCGATGCGAAGGGTCAGGATGCCGCCGGCAAGGGCACCGCCGATGGTGGCCCAGAACCCGAAAATTTTACCGATGGTCCCGATTTCCGTGTTGGAAAACCCCAGTTCCAGGTAAAAGGGGATGGTCATGGCCGATGCCATGGAATCCCCGATTTTATAAGCAAGAATAAACGCCAGTATCCAGATGGCGCCCGGGCGGCTGAAATATTCCAACAGCGGTTCGATGACGGCCGCTTTTAATGTTTTGGGCGGCCGTCCGTTGATTCGGGGCTCCGGGGCCAGCAGGGTGGTGATGATGCCGGGGATCAGGCAGGCGGCCATGATGAGATAAACAATGGCAAAGGAAAAGCGGTCCGCCAGGATCAGCCCGCCCGCGCCCGACACAAGCATGCCCATGCGGTAGCCGTTGATATATAACGATGAGGCAAATCCGAGTTCCGCGTCCGGAATGTCTTCCCGCCGGTAGGCATCAACGACGATATCCTGGGACGCGCTGAAAAACGTCACCAGGAAGGCGATCAGGGCCACGATTTCCGGATGGGCCGCCGGACTGGTCCGGCCGAGTCCGATAATGGATGCCATGAGCGCGAGCTGGGCCACGATCAGCCACCCGCGCCGGCGGCCCAGAAAGGGAAGGGTGTAGCGATCCAGAATGGGGGCCCACAGGAATTTAAGGGTATAGGGCAGCCCCACCAGGGCCATGAGCCCGATGACGGCCAGATCCACGCCTTCGGCCTTCATCCATGCCTGGAGCACTGATATGGTCAACAGCAGGGGCAGGCCGCAGGAAAAGCCCATGAGCAGGGCCACCAGCATGCGGGCGCTGAAAATGACGCGCAGTGTTGAAAAAGACCTGTATCGGGTCACACGGGACCGTTTGCCTCCCCCGGTTGCCGGGTTATTTATCGTTCAAGCGGAAACCGCAAGGATCGATCAGGGTTTATTTTCCCGGACACTGGGCGACGACCGCGTGATCAAATCCATTGCTGCCGTAAGCTTTGTCAAAATGATTGGAAAATTCTTGGGCCAGTTTCCCGGCCCGTTGGGCAAACGCGGCTTTATCCGGCCAGGTATTTTCCGGATTTAAAATTTCCGACGGTACGCCGGGGCATTGGGTCGGGGTGTCGAGGTGAAAGCGTTTGTCTTGGACATATTCGACGCCCTCGAGTTTTCCTTCGATGGCCGCGTCCACCATGGCCCGGGTCATCATGATGTCGATGCGTTTGCCTTCGCCATAAGGTCCGCCGCTCCAGCCGGTGTTGATGAGATAGACTTTCGTGTTGTGGGCTTTCATTTTTTTGCCGAGCAGGTCGGAATAGTAGGCCGGTTTTTTCGGCATGAAGGGCTGGCCGAAAAAGCGCGAAAAGGTGGAAACGGGCGTGACGATGCCGGTTTCGGTGCCGGCCAGTTTGCTGGTGTATCCCATCAAAAACCAGAGCATGGCCTGTTCCGGATTCAGGCGGGATACCGGCGGCAGCACACCGTTGGCGTCGGCGGTCAGAAAGATGATGGTTTTCGGGTGCCCGCCCATGGACGAGTCCTTGATATTGCTCAGAAAGGACAGGGGATAAGATACCCGGCTGTTTGGGGTCAGGCGGTCGTCATTGAGATCCACGCTGCCGTCGGGATACGTCATGCAGTTTTCAATGATGGCGCCGTGATTAAGGGGGTCCCGCTGCTGGAACACGGCCCGGTGAATTTCAGGCTCTTTTTTCGGATCCAGATTAATCAGCTTGGCATAGCAGCCGAATTCGAAATTGGCGATGCCGTTGTCGCTCCAACCGTGCTCGTCGTCCCCGATCAGCGCCCGGTTCGGATCCGCCGACAAGGTGGTTTTCCCGGTGCCGGAAAGGCCGAGAAAGAGCGTGACATTCCCGGTTTTGTCCTCGTTGGCCGAACAGTGAAGCGGCAGGATGTCTTTGAAGGGAAGGTAATAATTCATCACCGTAAACATCAGCTTTTTCGCGCTGCCGCAGTATGCGGAGCCGTATACCAGGCCGACTTTCCGGATAAAATCCATGGCGATCACCATGTCCGAGGTCTTGCCGCCGGGCAGATTCCGCAGCCGGCCTTCGTATTTGGACCGGTTGAGCTTATCATAGGGGAGCAGGATCAGCGTGAACTCTTTGTCGGCCAGCACGCTGGAAGAAAGTTCTTCCGGAGCGGGCCGGAACATGTTCCGGGCAAAAAGACTCAACAGAGCCCGGTCCGTGATGGTGCGCACCGGCAGCGCGTATGACGGGTCCGCGCCGATGACGCGATCCGTGAAATAGAGGCGGTCTTTTTTCTTCAGGCATGCCAGTGCATCCTCCAGCAGCATGTCGAAAGTTTCCGTATCCAGGGGGAGGTTGTTGGGCGAACTCCAGTCGATATAATTGTCGGATTCATCTCTCTGGACCACCAGCGTGTCCAAAGGAGATCGGCCCGTGGATTCGGGCGGGGTCCATGTGGACAGTGCCCCGCTCTGGACGGTGATGGCTTCCCTAAACTGCAGGGCGTGCCGGATGATGTCCTGCCGTGAAATATTGATGTAGACGTTTTCCTGGGCATTTCGCAAACGGGTGAGTTCGGCCTGGAGTTTCATAGGTGTATGTCTCTCTTTTTGATGGCTATGGTTTCAGGGTTTATGGGGTTTTGTCGTATATATTTATAATGATGTCGTTGATGGACCGTTTGGGTACGTGATGGACGCCGTTTTCATCCCGCCAGTAACGGATGCCGCCGTCCGGGCCGACAGGGTCAATGACCGCGGTTTCCGCCGGCTCGCCAAGGGCGATGACCAGCATGATCTTGTATTTCGGGGCGATGGCCAGCGTCTGGCGGAGACGGTCCTTATTAATGGCGCCGATAAAGCATCCGGCCAGCCCTTTTTCCCTTGCCCCCAGCAGGATGCTCCAGCCCGCAATGCCGTCATCGGACCAGAAATCCGTGGTAATTTCCGTATCGCCAAGGATGACGATATAGGCGGCGGGCTGCTCTTTCCGGGCCGGGCCGGGCCAGTCTTTCAAATACGCGGCCCAGGTAAGGCAGGGAAATATCTTTTCGTTGGTTTCGGGATCAGCGGACAAAATAAATCTCAGGGGTTGCCGATTGGCCGCGGATGCAGACAGTCGGGCCAGGTCCACCAGTTCTTTGAGCGTTTCCACGGACACGAAACGATCCTGGTGAAAGCGGCGGCAACTGCGGTTTTTTTTGATCAGGTCGGCGATCATGGCGATATTACTCCTTGCAGGCGAATTTTTCCGCAACCGGCATCTGCAGGTTGATCCATTTCAGGACTTTTTTCCATTCCTCCCGCATCTCCGTCAGGGCCTTTCCCCGGTGACTCACGCGGTTTTTCTCCTCAGGGCCGAGCTGAGCGAAGGTTTTGTTGAGGGGGGGATAGAAAAAAAGGGGATCGTAACCAAACCCATCGGAACCCATGGGCGCTTCCGCAATGACTCCTTGGCAGCGGCCGGTATAGGTCAGTGCTGCGCCCGTGGGAACGGCCAGGGAGATAACGCACTCGAATGCGGCGTTTCGATCGGCATTTCCTTTGAGGGCATCCAGAAGTTTCCGGCAGTTGTCGGCATCCGTGGCCCCCGGGCCGGCGTAGCGGGCCGAATGCACCCCGGGCAATCCCCCCAGGGCGTCCACGCACAGCCCCGAGTCGTCTGCCAGGGCCGGCAGGCCGAGCATCCGGGCGGTCATGCTGGATTTTTTATAGGCATTGTCGTCAAAGGTCTGCCCGTCCTCGATGATTTCAGGGATCGGTCCGAAATCGTTTAAATTTTTGATGTCAATTGGAAATCCGTCCAGCAAGGCCCGAATTTCATCTGTTTTTCCCGGGTTCCGGGTGGCGATTACTATAACGATCTGATCCATTATCCGCCTGCCTGATATCTTTTTGCGTGTGCCGTATGGACCGGCCTTTTATGATGCGGCCTTTGCGGCGATAAGTTTAGAAGCTGTTTCAAAACCCCATCTGAGGCCCAATAGCAGCGTTGCAGCCCTCTTCAAAATGCTCACATATATCGAATATGCTCCGCTTTTTCATCGGCCTGCGCCTTGCCCTTGAACCTGATCTGAGGTTTTGAAACAGCTTCTAATCGTGTTGCCATACGAACCGTGGTCAACCGTCGCAGCAATCATAAAAAAAACGGGAGCGCTGGACCGATTAAGGCAACCCTGTATCAGATGCGCCGGGGGGTGTAAAGATTAAAATCGTACAGGGAGCCATGCGGGGCGGGCTGATTCCGGCCGGGGGAAAGTCCCCCGGCCGGGGGTTTTGGAAAGAATGGTTTATTGACTGCTTATTGATACATGCTTTCAATTTCTTTGGCGTACTTTTCATTGATGATGCGGCGTTTCAACTTCATGGTCGGGGTCAGCTCGCCGCTTTCGGGTGTAAATTCTTCCGGGATGATTACAAATTTCTTGATGGTCTGGACCCGGGCCAGGGTGGCATTGACGGCTTCGACCTTTTCCTGGAGATAGGCCTTGAATTTTTCACACGTGGCCGCTTCCTTCATGTTTTTCGCCGGGCTTCCCGCGGCTGCGAGTTCGGCTTCAAGCTTGTCCGGATCAAGGGTAAAGAGCGCGGTCATGTATTTGCGACGGTCACCGATCACCACCACCTGGTTGACAATGGGAATGGCCTTGAGCTTTCCTTCCAGAACCTGGGGCGGGATGTTTTCCCCGCCGGCGGTGATGATCAACTCCTTTATCCGGTCCGTGATCTTGAGAAATCCCTTTGCGTCGATGATGCCGACATCGCCGGAGTGGAGCCAGCCCTCGGGGTCGATGGTTTCTTTTGTGGCTTCTTCATTTTTAAAATAGCCCTTGAATACATGACGGCCGCGCATCAGGACTTCGCCGTCTTCGCCAATGGCCAGCTCGGTTCCGGGGACAGCGGGTCCGGCCCAGCCGGTTCTGAATTTGAAGGGTTCCGGCAGGGATACCGTGCCCGGACCGGTGCATTCGCTCATGCCGTAGACCTCGGTGATGGGGATGCCGAGGCTTAAAAAGTATTCAAGGGTATCCATGGAAATGGGCGCGGCCGTTGATATGAAGATCCGGCATCGGTCCAACCCCAATTTGTCCCGCACCTTGGAAAAGATCAGTTTGTTGGCCAGTCCGTACATGAACGGATAGGGCTTCCCTTCCTGCAAGGCGTATCCGCCCGCCAGGCCCTTCTTTTTTGCCCACGCCACGATTTTTTTTCTTAAAGGCGGCGCCTGCGCCCCCATGGCCACCATTTTGCCCTGGATTTTTTCCCATACCCGGGGTACCCCCACAAACACGGTCGGATGGACTTCCGTCAGGTTTTCGCCCAGCTTATCAATGCTTTCGGCAAACCAGACCGTTGCGCCCATAATGCAGGGACCGTGGAGGCTGACCACCTGCTCGGCGATGTGGCTCAGCGGCAGGTAGCTGATGATGACATCGTCCGGACCGCCGTTAATGAGATCAATGACCTGACCTGCCGTCCATACGATATTGTCGTGGCTGATCATGACCCCCTTTGGGTTTCCCGTGGTGCCGGACGTATAGATCAGGGTGCAGCAATCATCGGGTTTCTGGGCCTTGATCCTTTTATTTAACTCATCTTCGGGTACTTTCTGTGCGATTTTGGATAGTTCCGCCCAGGAATAGACCATTTCATCCGGGTCTGAGCCGTTCATCATGACAATGGCTTTTAAGTCCGGCAGTTCATTTCTGATTTCCTTGAATTTGGCCAGTTGTTCGGCGTTCTCCACCACCGCGATATTGGCTTCGCTGTGTCCGGCAATGTATTTGCACTGCTCCGGGCTGTTGGTGGTGTAAATGCCGCCCGGCACCGCGCCGGCGAAAATAGCGGCTAAGTCGCTGATAAACCACTGGGGACAATTGTTGCCGAGAATACTGATCGCCTTGCCCTGTTCAAGGCCCAGGGCGATAAAGGCACGGGCCGTGATTTTTACCTGATCGTAATATTCGCCCCAGGTCATCTGTTTCCATTCACCGCCGATTTTCGTGTTGAGCGCCACCTTGTTTCTGTTTTTTTCAGCAGTGCTCTTCATGACCTCCATGATGGTTTTTTTCATAGATCCTCCTTAAGTTGTTGTTAACAATGAATGGAAAAGACGAACCTCAGGGTCGGTACACCGTTTAGCCATGTGAAGGCCGTTTATGATAAAAAAAATAAAAAGGGCGACAAAACGTGAATCCGGATAAAGACAAAAACAAAAATATCGCGCACATAGAGATACCGAGTTTTGAGGCGCGAATAGTATTTAGATAAATATATCATGAATTCAATAAATTCAAGAAAAAAAGTTTCAAAGCGTTCGTTTTTGATCGTCGGCTCTCATCAGATGGCCATTACTGAATGCCGATACTTTTTAAATATTGTAAATTTTCCTGTTTTTTGAGAAGGTTTACGAATTAATGAATATTCTATAACAAGCGCGGAGAACCACGCCAATGTCTTCGGAAGAAGGGGTATACAAGCGGCTGCGAAAACATCTGGATGCCATGCCGGTTGGGTTTCCGGCGACCCGATCGGGCGTTGAGCTTCGGATTTTACGGCATCTGTTCACACCAAACGAGGCGCGCGTGGCCATGCACATGACACATGTGTTTGATTTTGCTGAAACCATCTGTCGGCGTGTGCAAAAAATCGAGGTGTCGCAGCAGCAATGCAAACAGTGCCTTCAGGAAATGGCCAAAAAGGGGAGCATTCTTTGCCGGACAAGCGACGCGGAACCCCGGTATGCCCTTGTGCCCTTTGTGGTGGGCATGTATGAATTCCAGATCCAGCGGATGACGACCGAACTCTACCAAGACGCAACCCGCTATTTCCGGGAGGCCTTCGGGCTGACTTATCTTTCCACAGCTCTTCCCCAGATGCGGGTAATTCCGATTCAACAAAGCATCACCGAAGATCACCGTATCGCCACCTATGATGAAATCCGGCGCATCATCGCGGCGGCGGACGGAAAGATCGGGGTGGCTGACTGCATCTGCCGCAAGGGCAGAGACCTGATCGGCAAGCCCTGCAAAAAAACCGACCGCCGCAGTCTCTGCTTCGGGTTCAGGGATTATTTCGACACCTATCACCGGGAAGGCTGGATTCGGAAGATCGGCGCCCGTGAGGCCCTCGATATCCTGGATCAGTCCGAAAAAGAAGGACTGGTGCTCCAGTCCACCAATGAACAGGCCCCCCAGGCGGTCTGCGCCTGCTGCGGCTGCTGCTGCGGCGTTCTGGGAACATTAAAGGCGATTCCCAATCCGGCCGAATTTGTGGCCGCCAATTTTTTTGCCCGGGTGGCCGCTGATTTGTGCGTCGGCTGCGGGCTGTGCGCGGACCGGTGCCATATGGACGCCATCGACGTACGCGATAAAAAAGCCGGGGTCGACCTTTTAAAGTGCATCGGCTGCGGGGTCTGCGTGCCGGCCTGCAAGCCCGGGGCGCTGCGTCTTGAAAGTAAAGCTGTGGTCTGCGTGCCGCCGGAGACCACCGAAAAACTCTATGAGACTATCCTGGCAAAAAAAAGCCGGCTGGCCGGGCTCAGAACCGGCATCAAGGTTCTTCGACGCATGAATTTAGAGCAGATGCGCAATCTGCTTGATATATAAAGGGACCGATGCCACATGAATCTATCTGATATTATAGAGATTTCAAAAAAAAAGTCCGAGGAAAAGCTTAAGGAAATCAGAGAGCAGTTATCCCTTCCGCTGTTTCGGACCCACGAGTTGCCCATGTGGGCCGGCAGGCCCAAGCGGATCGTGGTGATCGGCAGCGGCATCGGCGGCATGGCGGCGGGCGCGCTGTTTGCGCGCATCGGGCACCAGGTGACGGTTCTGGAACAGAATCCGGAACATATCGGCGGTCACGGCCGGTGCCCGACATTCGGCGGCCTGCGGTTTTCCATGGGCCCCCAGTATGTATGGGAATTCGGGGAAGATATGCTCGGGGACCGGTTCCTGAATTTTCTGGGTCTGGGCGACGCGGTTCCCTTTGTGCCAATGAATCCGGATGGATTTGAGCGGATTTTCGTCGGCGGCCAGAAGCCGGGCGGCAATTGCTGCATGGTGGATTTCAAGGTTCCCCTGGGTCTGGAAAATTTCCGTCGGGCACTGCAGGAACTCTTTCCCGAGGAACGCGCGCATCTGGACGCGCTCTTTGACGACATGATCGCGATTTTTGAAACGTATAAATCCTTTTCCCGGAAAAATTACGCATCCGAGGGCCGGTTTCTGCTGGCCACGAAATTTCTGATGACCGGCTCGGTGCCCATGGCCATGAAGCTCAAGCTCGGCCGCACCATCTACATGCCGCTAAAAGCGTTTTTTGATCAATATCAGATTAACAACATGCTCCGTCGCATTCTTTACGGTCATGGCGGTATTTTCGCTGAAAACGAGTCCGAAATGTCGGCCATCGCCTATATCGTGGGCACCGGCAATTATCATGAAGGGGCCTGGTACCCGGAAAAAGGATTCTATCATTTTTTTAATGCCCTGGCATCGGTCATCAAAGAGGCGGGCGGGTCCGTGAATACCGGGAAGCGGGTCATCCGCCTGGAAACCGAAAGCGGCCTGGCGGCCCGGGCCGTATGCGATGACGGCAGCGATTACGCGTGCGATTTTGTCTTCAGCGACATATCGCCGCGGCTGACCTATGACCTGCTGGGCCTCCCCGCTGAAGAGCTGGATTATAGCCCTTCGCACAGTATCACGGCCTGCTGCATCGGACTCCGGCCCGGTCTGCCGGCAATCGCCGAAATGCGGGGCCGCAATTACTGGTGGCAGGACGGCTGCCAGGTGGATTACAATGAACCGGATGTCACGGCTCCGCCCCGGATGCTTTTTATCGCATCGCCCACGGCCAATGGCTTCGGCAGATCCGACGCCGTCGCCGATGATGCCCTGGTGGTCTTCTGCCCGGGCAATTACGAACGGGAAAAAGAAATCTGCGAACACGGGCCGGATGCAATAACGGCATTTAAGGACAAACTCGCCGCCGACATCATAGACATCCTGGAGCAAAACCTGTTTCCGGGCATTGCGGCCCGGCTCCGGTTCGCGGAAATTATTTCCTCGGTGGATTGTGAGGCGGACACCGGCGGGGAATTCGGCAACGCCTATGGCCGCCGGCTGACCGTGGATGAAATCCTGAAAGGGGCCATCCGGGAAGATGATTGCCCGGCCAATCTCTACAATGTATCGGCCACCAAAAACAGCCCGGGCATTGCCGCCGGCATTTTCACGGCAAAACTGCTGTTTGAGGAATTGACCGGCCGGACCATTTAAAGGGGTAATCGTCCGGCCAATTTAAAGCGTTAAAGGGGCGGATGATAAGGACTGTATTTATTCCCTTGAAAAATTAGAATTTTCTGATAATCTTACTGGAAAATGCCACGTGTTTCTCCAGCCGTCAACATAGATGGCAGAGCCAGTGATTTTTATTTCAATATGACAAAAAGAGAGAACCAGAAGAAAGATGAAAACAGACATACAGCCGGAAAAACCGACAAACACGCGACGCACCGTGCGCAAAACCCGCCGCAAGGCGCCCCGGAAGATAGAAGAACAGGCGGCAACCAATGATGCGTCGGTGGTGGAGGAATACTGGGATCCCTCCATGTTCAAGGTTCCGCCCATGGAGGGCCGGATGCGCTTTCATGATTTTGATCTGCCCGACCCCCTGCTTCATGCCATTGCCGATATCGGATTTTCGTATTGCACCCCCATTCAGGCCGAGATTCTGCCCAGCACCCTGTTCGGCAGGGACGCCTTCGGCCGTGCCCAGACCGGCACCGGCAAAACCGCGGCCTTTCTGATCACCGTCATCGCCGGGATGCTCAACAATCCCATCCAGGGGAAACGGGACTCCGGCACGCCCCGGGTCCTGATTATCGCGCCCACACGGGAACTGGTTCTCCAGATCACGGAAGAGGCCCGGCAGCTCACCAAATATTGCAACCTGAAGCTGATCGCCGTTTTCGGCGGCATGGATTACGACAGGCAGCGAAAACTATTAGCCGGAGACCCGGTGGATATCGTGGTGGCCACTCCCGGGCGTCTGCTGGATTTCAGCCGCCGGCGGGATCTCTCGTTGAAAAAGGTGGAAACGCTGATTTTAGATGAGGCCGACCGGATGCTCGACATGGGGTTTATCCCGGATGTCCGCAAGATCATCTACAGTACGCCGCCCAAGGAAAACCGCCAGACCATGCTCTTTTCCGCCACCCTGACCGAGGCCATCACCCGACTGGCCGCGGCCTGGACCAAAAATCCCGTGACCGTGGAAATCGATCCCGAACAGGTGGCGGTCAGCACCGTGGACCAGATCGTCTATATCGTCACGGCCCGGGAGAAATTTGCCTTGCTCTATAATATCATCGTCAAGCAGGATTTAAAAAGCGTCCTGATTTTCTGCAACCGCAAGGACGAGGTCGCCCGTCTGGCCGGAAAACTGACCCGTTACGGCATCAATTGCGCCGAGATTTCAGGCGATGTTGACCAGAAAAAACGGATTGCGCGGCTGGACGGCTTCAAGGCGGGGAAGATCCGCGTGCTGGTGGCCACGGATGTGGCGGCCCGGGGCATCCATATCGAGGGTATGAATCATGTGATCAATTTCACGTTGCCCCGTGATCCCGAGGATTATGTCCACCGCATCGGGCGCACGGGCAGGGCCGGGGCCGAGGGCACGTCCATCAGTTTCGCCGATGACGGGGATGCGTTTTATCTTCCGGATATCGAAGCGTTTATTGAACGAAAGCTCGACTGCATCGAGCCCGAGGATGAATGGCTGATTCTGCCGGAAGTCCCGCCGGCCCGGAAAGCCCGCGCCCAAACCCGGCAACGGCCGCCAATGCGCAAACGGGAATGATTGTTCCTTCAGCTATTACGCCCTCGTAAAAAGTCTTTTTGCGAAACCATCACTATTGGGCCTTGAGCCGGTCGATAAGCCCGTCTTTTTTTACCCAGAGGCTGTTGAGCCACAACTGGAATCTTTCCCGAAAGGCCGGGTCATTGGCATAATCACCGGCGGTAATGTCGGCCGGCACCGGGAAAAAATCGATCCGCACCGTCACTTTTCGGATGTGTCCGGAAAAAAGATCCCAGAAGGTCACCCGTTCCGGTTCATAGACAACGGTGACATCCACGATGCCTTCCAGGTAATCGGCCATTTCAGACAAAACAATGGCAACCCCGCCGGCCCGGGGCGGCAGCAGGTTTTTATACGGCGAATTTGTTTTCTGGTGTTTTTCCTTTGAAAACCGGGTCCCTTCCAGAAAATTGATCACCGATACCGGCGTTATTTTAAACCGCTTGCAAGCCTCCCTCACGGATTCCAGGTCTTTTCCCTTCAGCTCCGGGTGTTTTGCCAGCGCTTCCCTGGAATACCGTTTCATGAACGGAAAATCCAAAGACCACCAGGCAAACCCCATGAGCGGGACCTTGCGCAGTTCTTCCTTGAGGAAAAATTTGAGAAAGGGAACCCGGTGGTTAAACAGCGATTGCAGAATGATGATATCCACCCATGCCCTGTGGTTGCTGAAAATAAGTACCCATTTTTTATTGCCGGGCAGCTTTTCCAGACCTTCGACATCCATTTCCATGTTCTGGGTCAGCCAGATGATGAACCGGTTGCAGTCGATCCACCCGGTACCCAGGGCGATGAGCACCCGGGTGAAAAAATTCCGGAATCCTTCTATGGGGATCAGGTATTTGAGTATTCCAAATAAAAAAAACCCGAGAAACCATAATATCGTATTGATGACCAGCAGACCGGACGAAAGCGGTCCCAGAATGATGGCCGGTAGAAAATGCAGCATGGGGCACCTTAATTATTTTTAAAAGTGAGATAGTCGCACGGCGCGGAGGTGATAAACACCTTTTTTGCCCAAGGAAATCTTTTTATCCCCCGTGCCCTTCCGTCACCGCCAGCAGATCGGTTTTTCCATGTCATGGACGGTATGAAGCTATCGCATAAATCCACATATTTCAAATGCAAAATCATTTTCTTAATATGTTAGCATTTTGAAGAGGCCTACAACGCAGCCATCGGGCCTCAGATGGGGTTTTGAACTATCTTCTAGTGCAAACGTTCGGGCAGCCGGAGCGTTTCACCGGTGAGATAGAGTGGCGCCGGATTTCTAAAGCCCACCAGCAGGGGCAGGCGGTGCAGGAGCCGGATGTAGTGGGCCGATTGCCGGTCCGCGATCCGGTCTAAAAGCAAAGATACGGGAAACTGGCCCAGGGTCCGGATCGCGTCGAATACCATCAGCAGCCGGGGGATGCCCTTGTACAACTGGAAATACGTGGCGGTCATGGCGGCGAGGGAGCGGGAAAAATGGAGGTATTCGCTTTTAACCACAAGGCCCAGGTGCTGGGTGTTGGACATCAGGTGCAGCACCACCTGGACCCGGCGGCGCAGGCCCGCAATGCCTTCTCTTTTGAGTTGAAACACGTAACTTCCCTTCAGCGGGGTCACATCCTTTTTTTTCAGGGTCTGGGCAAGGGTTTCCCTGATTTCGGATTCCCGTTTCCGGTTCTGTTCGGGATCGGCGCTGATATTGATCAGGGCAGTGGCCAGCAGGCCCACATCCGCGGTAACGGCGCCTAAAACATAATCCCAGAGCGGTTTCCATTTTTCCTTCAGGTCCAGGCAATTGCCCCAGTCGACAAAATACATGTCGCCCCGTGTGTTAAACAGAATATTG
>Ga0351955_1004_pt1 | contig 21216 bp, 15 predicted proteins | sample BONcelT113001D15_FD_205812 | JGI IMG/M metagenome (GOLD analysis project Ga0351955, IMG submission 205812) | Enriched cells from coal bed in the Powder River Basin, Montana, United States - BONCAT cells T11 rep3 HSBNCT.T11.300.1.D15 ...
GGACTTGCAAAGACCTCCCAAGCGGCAAAACTCGGTCGTCTCATTGAGAAGCACCTTGATGAAATGGACGAAGGGGAGATTGTTGTAAAGTATGGCGGACTTAACGTGGCCTTCACGGTCGACGAGGCGCGGTGGGGAAATAGCAGCTTAAAGAAAGGTGAACGAAAGACCAATGATTATTCAATAACGGTAGGCAATTATTCTGAGTCATATCAGGCAAAACATCCTTCCTCCAAGGAAATCGTGAGCGTATTGCGGAACGGTGCAATCAAGCGACAGTTAGCAAAAGAGCTTGGAGACGCCAAGAGGCAGGCGGAATATACCTCTAAATCGATTGCCGATGCAGAGCGGATACTGGATAAGGTGAAATTCAGTGATGCTGCAGAGCTGGAAGAGAAGCGCAGCAGGTATGTGGAAGTAGTCGAAGAGGTCAACCGGCTGGAAGCGGAGATGGAGACCCGCCGTGAAAACGAGAGTAATCCTTATATTGACAGGGATAGCAGGCGTTTTAGTGGTTATGACAGGAGATCATCTGCGGCCCAGGTGCAAGAAAGTGGTGCAGCAGGCGAGACAAGATATTCCGTTACTGCCGATCAGCCAACGTATGGACTCCCTGCTGCCGACATTCAAACCGCATTTGAACCTGTTTACAAGAACATGCCCAATTCCCCGCCCTGGCGAGTAGTCCAGACGACGGCGGAATTGCCGAAGCGGGCCCTGGATAATGCCGCGAAGCGGGGGATCCCGCAAAGGATGTTGCAGGCTGTCTATCTGGGGAATGAGGTTGTTTATGTTGCTGACAACTTCCGCTCGATGGAAGAGGCTAAAGAGGTCATTCTGGAAGAGGTTGTTGTTCATCATGGCCTGCGTGGAATCATGGCAAAGGACGCCTACGAAAAGCACATGCTTCAGGCGGCGCTCTGGTATGCCAATAAGCGCAATGCCGAGTGGAAGGATTTGGCCGAACAGTACAAGTTGGACCTGAAGGACCGGGATGACCGGATTGAGGCTGCCGAGGAGATGCTGGGCCGTGATGCTCGAACCGGGATGGACTCGACTATCCTTTCCAAGGTAATAGCCGCGGTAAAAGAATTTCTCCGGAGTGTCGGTTGGAATGCAGGCTATGGAGACGCGGAGATCCGGGAGCTGCTGGGTAAGGCCCGGAGGTTTGTGGAAGGGAAAGAGCAGGGGGCAGCGGACAGGGAACAGGGGACGGGGATTGACTACGGTGCCATGCTGCGGATTCTCCGGGAACAGGGTGTTACTGATGATCAGTTGGAGGCGTTTGCTAACTGGCAGCCGGGAGCGGCGAGGTATGCGGCCGCGTGGCATGGTAGTCCTCATGATTTTGTTGCGTTCAAGTCGCAGCATATTGGTAGTGGGGAAGGGGCCCAGGCTTACGGGTATGGGTTGTATTTTGCCGGGAATAAGGAAGTTGCGGAGTATTACAAGAAGGCAGTGGCAGCGCTGCGCACGAATATGTCAGAGCTTGCTGAAACATTAAAAGGGGTGGACTCGGGAGCGTACAGTCTTATAGAGAAAGCACTTACAAAAGATGATTTTCATGGGACGGGTCCGTTAGCAGTAGGAAGTATTGTACAGTCTTTAATGTCCGGGCAACCATCAATGAAAGTGGTTAATCTTTTAGGAGAAGATTTCAAGCGTGTATATGACGCGGTTGACTCATTGCCGTCGAAAGGAAAACTCTACCACGTTGAACTAGCACCGTCTGAGGATGAGTATCTTCTTTGGGATAAACATCTCTCTGAGCAGAGTGAGAAGGTGAAGGCGGCGATTGCAAAGGGCATCAAGAATCATCAGGATGAAGTCCAGAAAGATTTAATGTCTTACTATGCTGAGGAGAATAAAGATAAAGCTGTAGGAGGAACTTTTTATAAGACATTGACGAGTATGTTGGGAGATGGCACTTCCACCGATGGGCGCAAAGAAGCGTCAGAATACCTCCATTCCCTCGGCATAAGAGGAATCAAGTACCTTGATGGAACAAGCAGAAACAAGTCTGGTTATAAAATAATGTGGGAGAACGGTCAGACATCGTTTGAGCATGATAAAGCAGTGGCTGAGAGTGTCGCTAAAACCTTCGAGGCAAAATATGGTAAAGCAACTATAACCCCTGATGATAGGGGTGCTGACTACAACTACGTCATTTTTGATGAGTCTGATGTTTCCATCACAGCAAAGTTCGCCTTGGCCCGTCTTGAAGACGTAAAAGGCCAGATCGTTGACAAGGGTGTTTCCCTCAATACCAGCGAACGCGAGGTTCTGGAAGCGGATAAGGCGAAGGCCATTGAGGCAATCGAAACCACTGTACGGGATTACGACGAGCCGGGCCGGTTACTGTTCCGGGCGTTTTACGAGGCCGATCAGCATCAGAGTCCCGGCGTGGTTCCGTTTAATCCGGATCGTGGACATTTTGCGGCTGGTGAGGATCTTCGGGGATCCTGGTGGACAACCTCCTACGCCACTGCCCAGGAGATAGCCTGGAGCAAGGGGCGAGATGGCCGGACCGTGAAAATTGTTGCGCTGCCGGTTGATAAGCTGCCAGCTGGTAGGGTATTTATCCAGAACACGAACCCGCCGGGCTTTGTCTATGATCTGTTTGTCGGACTTCCGGCTGATGTTCCTATGCGTGATGTTCAGGAGATGCCGGTTGATACGGGTATCCGCTTTGCCCTGGCTGATCGTTTCACCGGATATGTCGGGGAAATGAAGGGCGGCGACGTCTGGAAACGGATTGCCAGACTGTTAAATCCTTTCGACTGGTCGCGATTGAAAGGGATGATCGAGAACGTTACTCCGCAATCGATCATGAACGGTGCAGCGAGCTTCCTCCGTAATCCTATCTTTGAGGCGGAAGCGGACGAAAACAAGAAGCCATTCGTTGAAAATGGAGTGAAGAGGGAGCAGACGAAACTGGATTATTTGCTGCGCTTCCTTGGCTGGGATGGACCGTCCGCCGATAATCCGAATATCATGGAGCGACTGAAAAAGACTTATTCCCAGTGGGAAAGCGGAGACAGGACAACGGGTTGGGGCCGGATCACAGACGGGTACCAGAAACTTTCCGCTGCGGATCGTAAGGGTGTTGACTGGTTATTATACCAGGGAGACATGCAGGGACGGGTGTTTAAGGATTTTGAGACGGCGGTGAAGGATCCGCGAGTCTCTAAGGGTAAACCGACTGAGACAGCCTTTACCATGTACCAGCAGGTTCGGAATCATATTGATACCGTTGTTGCCGATACCGTGGAGGCTATCTCTCGCCAGTTTATGTACGACGCAGGCTTGCCTGACGTGGTTATTGAAAAGCACCTCAGCGATTACCGCAACAGATTGGCCGAGCGGCCCGGTTGGCTGCCGCGTAACCATGGCGACGGTGACCACCAGGTGAATGTCTACCAGCATATTACCGGCCTGAAATGGGAGACTCGTGGTGATAAGGATTCCATGCAGGCGCTTCTTCCCTATTATCCGAGCAAGGAAGTTGCTGACGAAATCAAGAAACTTGCTACAGGATATGGCTTAAAATACCGCAACCTGGCGGGTGGTCAGCAGTTAATCACTACCGACAAGAACGCAAGCAGCCGCTTCAAAAAAGAGGTTGCTAAACTGAAAGGGCAGATAGAGGCAGCCACAGGAGACGAGAAATCCAAACTGGAGCTACAGCTGGACGCGGTAGAGCGGCAGCGAATTTTTGCCGAGTCAATGCCCGCCGACCAGATCAAACGATTCCGAACCAAGGCGGCGGAGATTATTCCCAAGCTGCAGCTTCGTAATGAACTGGGGATTCGTGAGCGGGAAAAGGCATTGAAGCAGGCACTTGAAGATGGCGAGTCGGAATCAACCATTAATATGTTAAAGGATGAGTTGAAGAAACTTGGCGATGGTCGAATCCGGGTCAAGGTCTACATGAGGTTGAAGGAAACCAAAAGCCGGGCGGAAAAACATAAGGCCGAGGTTGAAAAGGATCTGCAGAAGTTCATGCCGGGGAATTACCTCGACTGGGCCAAGTATGAAGTTGAGCAGCGTTTTTCCGATCAGATCTCCGAAGATATGTACGGCGATATGAAAAATGATTTTGCCATGGAGCAGGGCCAGCTGGCTGCAATCAATAAGGCGGCAGCGCACCAGGAAATCAGCAAGAAGGAAGCGGCCGCGTTACGGCAGACAATCCTTCAATCAACAGCTGAAGTTTTGATGGCTCGCGGCGCTGGCGCTCACCGGATCCGCCGGGCAGAGTATCTGATTGAGGGTTACGACGCCGAGAATACCGTCGATGCCTATCATGATTATATGACCGGTACCAGCGGGATGTTGTCCAAGGCCCGGTATGCGCAGGAACAGTTTGAGCAGTTCCGCTACGCAAAGCCTGAAGTCAAGCGGTGGGCTCATACCTATATTGTGAATAACCTCAGAAATATGGGGTTTGCCGACCAGGTGAGCGGTAACATGCGAGCCCTGGCTACGCTTACCTACCTGGGCTTCAAGGTCTCGTCCATGTTGATTAACTCTACTCAGCCGTGGACCTTGGGAGTAGCCGAGCTGGGGCGGCATACGAAGCGAAGTGCTGTGTGGGCAATCGGCAAGGCGCAAACGGATATCGTGATCGGCAAACTCTCCGAGTCGGAAAAGAGGCTTTTCGCTTCGGAGATATTCAAACTGCAGGAGATGGAAACAGCGGTACACGAGATGAGCGGACAGCAGGAGGGTTTTACCGGCAAGGTCTCGCGCTTCATGCACACGTTGACCGATAAGGCCTTGATGCCGTTTCAGGAAGTCGAATTGTTGAACAGAAAGACGGTGATCCTGGCGGCCTATCGAACATTCCGGGCGGACGGAATTTCCCGGAATGAAGCACTGCAAAAGGCACTGCAAGTCAATCGGACCGTGAACTTCGAAATGTCCCGGGCGAATCTTCCCGGCTTTGCCCAGAAACCTTTGGGGCGGACCGTGTATGCACTCCAGTCATTCATGTGGAATAACTGGAATTGGATATACAACCGCATGACCAGCGGGGAGAAGGAAGACATGAAGGCCCTGCTACGGTATGCGGTGGCCATGGGCATTATCGGCGGAGCAATGGCCCTGCCGGGTGGCGATGAACTGGACAAGCTCTATCAGACACTTTTCGGGGAAAGCCCGAAGCTGGCACTGCAAAAGTGGACAGCGAAACATGCGAAGGAATATGGTTCGCTGGGCGAGATGGTTAATGGCTTTGCCTGGCATGGGGCGGCGAGTGCGGCCGGGGTGAATATCTCCAATGCGATCCGCTTGCAGATCCCCATTGTTTCGCCGTTGATTGGTGGCGAGTCGCTCCCGGACGCGGCCGGCGGGGTCTTTACCGGTTTGGTACAGAAAGGCAGCCGGGCCACGGTGGCGGCAAGCCGTGGCGATATGTACCGGGCACTGGAAAATCTTTCCCCGGAAGCCTTGGCCGGGGCAATGCGGGCCTATCGCATGTCGACCAAGGGTGCTACAACGACGTCCGGGAAGATCCTCTTCGATGAGGACGGCAAGCCGATGAAGTATACCGCGGGCGAAGCGGTGAAAAGAACGCTGGGCTTTCAGCCAACACGGGTTTCCAAAAGAAGCGACCTCACTAATATTGAGTACGGATTGACGGCTCACTGGAAAGAAGAGCGGGGCGATCTGCTGGCAAAGTTGAGAATTGCCACGGGAGACGAGCGGAAGAAAGTAATGCTCAAGATCATGCGCTTTAACCGCGATTTGCGCGAGTCTCAGGCTGCAGGTCTGGTCCCGATAATCAAGGAGCAAACTATCCGTCAGGCTCTCGTGTCAAAACCGAACAAGGGCAAGATGGCCTGGGAAAAAAATCAGTTGAACGATTGAGTAAAGTAGGGTAGTGTTCATAATTATTTTGAACATGCGCCTGGCAACGGGCGAGGATTGAAAAACGGGTAAGTTTCAACCCGGAAGTCTTAGGGTACCAGAAACCCCGGCAACGTTTTCAAAGACGATGCCGGGGTTTCTTTTTTGGGGGATGCATGGATTTAACAATCGTAGATCGGTGGTTCCTGATTTTTTTGGTAATTGTCCTGGTTGGGGCTGTTGGGCTTATATCAAAATTGTGTCTAGCTGCCTTGAAAAAGATCTACGAAGGACTTACGGCTTCTATTTTTAAGCTGGAATCAAGCCTGGAAAAAACGGTGGGTGATTTTAAAGAGGCTTTACGCGAGATTGTCTCCGACCAACGTGGAAGCAACATGCTGATTACTGCACAGGTGACGGACATGGATAAGCGGTTATTCCACATACAGGGGGAGCATGACCGCTGCATGGAAGATCATGCCATTCATAAAATAGCGGGACGGGTCTCAACTTTGGAGGCTCAGTACCTGGTTCTTCAACGAGAAACAATCTTCGGGCGCAGGGCTACAGACTACCCGCGTGACGGGATCCCGCATCCGTACCAGTCGAGAGAAACCTGGCCGGTTGAGGAGGGGGATATTAATGCAGACGATTGACCGCAAGAAATTCTTCGACGGGTACCGTCAGAGATTCGGCCGACTGCGGACCGCCCAGGTTCCGGCAATTGAATTTATCCTAACCTCTCTGGAGAGGGATCGCCACATCGAGGACATCCGGTGGGGCGCTTACATGCTGGCCACGACGAAATGGGAAACCGGGGATACCTTCAGGCCTATCAAAGAGTATGGTACCCGGCAATACTTCATCAAAAGGTACGGGAGTCAAACTGCAGTCGGGAAGATCCTCGGCAACGACACCCCTGAGGAGGGGGCGGATTACGCCGGTCGCGGACACACCCAAAATACCGGGAAAAACAATTATGAAATGCTCGAGCGGGAATTGCCGAAAGCTTATCCCGAGGTAATAGCCCGGTGGGAGGTACAACACGGCCGCAAATTCGATCTGACGGTGGGTGATCAAGCCAATGACGAACACGACCCCGATGCTCTGTTGGATCCCGAAATATCATATATAGCAATGTCCTATGCTATGCGGAATGGTAAATATACCGGCAAACGCCTTAGTCATTACATTAACAGCGCCACGTGCAATTACCTCTTGGCGAGGAAAATTATCAATGGGCAGGACCAGGCGAAGCGGATCGCCGACTTTGCCGAGACATTCGAGTGGATATTGAGGAGGGCGGCATGATGTATCTTGCAGCTAAAAAAGAGGCTACTTCTTTCTTCGGCAAAGTCATCAAGGCTTGGACGTATTTCGGCAAACCCAAGGGGCTCCCTTCCTATTGCCATGTGGAGTTGGTTTTTTCGGATGGCACGTGGTTTTCCTCACGGGAGTTTAAGGGGGCTACTTCTTTTGTGAAAGGTCCACCACCTGGCGAACGCATGAGCATGTATGATTTCTTCCCCCTGCCGGTGTCTCCCGATGATGAATATTCAATCCGCGAATGGTGCAGAAAAGAGCAGTACCGTGATGACGGTTCGCAAAGCGGATACGATGTGCGCGGGGTATTGTTCTCGTTTCTGCCGATCCCCATTGGCTGGCAGTCGGCGCAGGATTGGTTCTGTTCGGAGGTTTGTTGTGCGGCATTGCAAACCAGGGGCTGGTTTTCGGGATATTCGGCGGCTTCGGTACATCCCAATCAAGTGATAAGGCTCTATCAAGCTGAAATACTGCAAAGGAAGCTGGCGACGATATGAAAAAATCTTGGATGCCAACAGTGTTCGGAGTCGGGGCGGCAGCCGGCAGCGTTATGGCTGCGTCCGGTCCCAGTGAGTATTGGAAATTTGCGGGGCAGATTATATCAGCGGCGTGTCTTGCTGGCCTGGGTATCACGGCAAAACAATACAATGTTTCAGGAGGCAAGGAATGAAATATTTACTACTGGCTATATTTCTCTCTGGTTGCGTGTCCACAACGGTAAATATCCCCCCAGGGGCGAAGGTTGGAAACATCACCATAAATGCTAATAAGACAATCACCACTTCGCCAAGCCTGAAGGCTGACGGTAACACCGTGCCTGTTTCACCATTACCTTGATTCTGCTTGCTCCCCGGGCCGTCACCGGCATTGAGCAGCCCCTTCTCCAGGGGCTTTTTTTATGACCAAAATGACAGGTCATTATAAGTCATTATTTTTAAACAAAAAGGGGTCACGGTGCGATACCGTAACCCCTTGATTTTGTTGGTGCCGAAGACTGGAATCGAACCAGCACGAGGAATCCCCCACAAGAACCTGAATCTTGCGCGTCTACCAATTCCGCCACTTCGGCATTCGAGGAAAATATATATATCACCATCATTTCTTGATTGCAAGACAAAATGAAGGTCTTTTTGTGGAATTTAAGGGACGGGAGAAAGGGCTTCTGTCCGCGATAGTGGCAAAACGCAGAGTGCCGAAGTGCCCACAATGGCATTGATTTTATTCCTGCTCGCGAGTATTATTTGTCGCTGTGCTGGTGTTGTTCAGTAGTGATCTGATAGGCATTTCTCTCGTACGGCCTGGCTGCAGAAAGAATAACGGGGGATACTGCTCTGAAAACATCTCGGGAAAAGGAACGATTGGATAAGCTCCTGGTGGAGCGAGGACTGGTTGAGTCGCGGGAACGTGCCCGTGCGCTGATTCTGGCGGGCGATGTGGTGGTGGACGACCATGCGGTCGATAAGGCCGGCCAGTTGATCAAACTCGATGCCCAGATTCGCATCAAGGGCAGCGGTATGCCGTATGTCAGTCGCGGTGGACTGAAGCTGCAGAAGGCCCTGGACGAATTTCCCCTTGATGTTACCGGCCTCTGTGTCCTGGATGTCGGCGCGTCGACCGGAGGTTTTACCGACTGCCTGCTTCAGCGGGGTGCGCGGAAGGTTTTTGCCGTCGACGTGGGATATGGTCAGTTGGCGTGGAAACTTCGCCAGGACGAACGGGTCGTTTGTCTTGAGCGGACGAATATTCGCTTTCTCGAGCCGACGGCCCTTTCGGAGATTCCCGATCTGGCGGTTATCGATGCTTCATTCATTTCGCTGGATAAGGTGCTGCCGAATACCCTTCGTCTGGTGAAGGAGGGCGGTTAAATTGTTGCTCTCATCAAGCCGCAGTTCGAGGTGGGCCGAGGGCAGGTGGGGAAGGGCGGTGTGGTCAGGGACGAGCGGAAGCACCGGGAGGTGATCGATTCGATCTGCTCTCTGGTTGAGACCTTGGGACTCGATGTGAAAGGGGTGCTGGAGTCGCCACTGTTGGGCCCGAAAGGAAACAAGGAGTTCCTGATCTATCTGCAGAAGAGAGAGTGTCCGGCAGGATAATGCGCAATTCATTGATAGGAGATGCTCACCATGGAAAAGTGTTTGTTCTGTAAGTTTATTTCCGGGGAGATCCCGGTAAAAAAGGTTTTCGAGGATGAGCAGTTGATAGTCATCGAAGATATTGCTCCGGTTGCACCTGTCCACCTGTTGATTATCTCGAAAAAGCATATAGTGAATTCCCTCGACCTGAATCCGGATGATACGGTACTGGTTGGGCATGTCTTTCAGGTTGCTGCAAAGCTGGCACGAGAGTTGGGTGTTGCCGATCAGGGCTTCAGAATCGTGAACAATACTAATGCCGGTGCAGGACAATCAGTTTTTCATCTCCACTTCCATTTGCTGGCGGGAAGGGGCTTTCACTGGCCGCCGGGGTAATTGCTTTGCACGGGCTTTCTCCTGGCCCATTACGCGTATGGAGGTAATCCAATGATACAAAAAGTTTCTATCTGTACCTTGCTGCTGCTGGGAATGTTCGCTGGAACGGTGGGTGCGGAAACCTATTCATGGGTGGATAGCAGCGGGACGGTCCATTTTACCGAGGATATTTCTCAGGTGCCGAAGAAGTATCTGAAAAAGGTTCGCGTTCGTGGAGATGTAAGCCCTGTCGTTCCCGGGGTGGTGGAAAACAGTACGGAATCTCCGGCAGGTGTTGATGCGGTCTCTCCTGCCCCGGCGGGTGCGATAGCTCCCGTGGAGAGTGGCGTAAAAAAGGAAGTCTTGTATGGAAACAGAAGCGGCAAGAGCTGGAAGGCGGATTTTGATACCTTGCGAGCTGAGATAGGGGCTACGGATGACCAGATTACCGAGTTGAATTCCCGTCTGGTTGATACCTCAAAAATGTCGCGCACTGACTATCTGAGTATTCAGAGTACTATAAGAAATTTTCAGTTCCGACGTGTGGAACTGGAGAAAAAACTCAGTTCACTGAACGACCAAGCCTCCCGAGCGGGAGTTCCCGGCGAATTTCGCTGACGGAAACGACTCTTTTCTGCGTGGATCTAACTAGTTTCATCCGGAAAGTTTCGACAGGGGCTGGGCTGGAACTTCCCCAAAGCCTCTCGTAATCGGTCACCACCCTTCACACGGATCAGGCAATCTGCTGGATTCAGGCAAGTTTCTTTCTGTCGCCATCTTGCATTGAAGCCGTACGAGAGACTTCGTGAAAGACCCAACCCTGCTCGAAACAGCACTGTTTCTGACTTTCCGCATGGAAACTACATAAAACAAAGGGCCGGAAGAGTGTATTTCTCCCAGCCCTTTTTTTTCGATGGCGTTACAGGTAATCTTTTCTTCTTATCCGTCGGGTTTCCGTCAGACAAGCCCCGATTCTCAAGCTCTTTCGGACCTCGAAAACCGTGTGCGCCGTCCTCCGTTCCCATTTTCAAGCGGTGTAACGCGCCTTGCGGATGAGAAAAACGATTTCACCGTGATTCTTGTAACGCCAAGGATTATTGCTCCGTTTATGCCGTAGGTAAGCTTTGATCGACCGACCGGCGTGCTAGCATATGTCGGGAAAAGACTTCAGGTTTCTCTCGAGGAGAGCGTACTCACTGTCTTTGGGCCCGACTGCAACTTTTTATGAGAAGTCAGTCTCTTCGCCGTGCCGTACGAACATTACAGAGCAATTTTCAAAGATCTTTATCTTTCTTGTATTTTTATTATACGCCCTGTGTGAGGCATGTCAAGACCCGCAGAGCAGAAAGTTGAAGAGGTCGTAACTTAACGCTACAGAACCTTCCCGGATCTATTCCGGGCCCACCGGCAGGGGCTGTAGAGCTTCTTGGTCGCGGCTGAAAAACGACGGGTGCTGCTGACCCGGACCATGTTGCCGGGAGTTATGGCGGGCTCGCTGAAAACATAGACAAAATCAATGTTGACTAATGTGATTAAATTACGTTTAATGATTCTGCTTGCTCCTGTCGCGTGACGTTTCTCTTTACGGGATGAGGACGGGCTTGTTTTCATGCTCAGCAGGATTCTCCAGTATGGAGCCGGGGATACTGTCCGTGGGTATTTCGTGTTGCCTCTCTTCCTGCGTTTTGGATTCCACGGTTTCCGCGGTAAATCCATAACTGGCAAGGAGTTTGAAAGAGTGTACGGCACCTTTATGCAGAGACTGACGCTTTTTCTGTTTCCCGGCGCGATGCTTGCTGCGCTGTATGTTTCTCTGCCTTTTCTCGGGATGCTGCCCACTTCCTGGCGCGATTTCCTGCCCTATGCCGTGTATCTTACCTTTTCACTAGGCCTTTTCCTCAGTTTCCACTTCAGTCGGAGTCGCGTGTTTTTCGTGCTGCTATTGCTGCTTGCCTTCTGTTGGAACTCCGACATGCTCGCCAGGGACGGGGAAGCCGCGGCTGCCATACTGCGCCTGGATAGTATCTTCTGTTTTCTCCTGCCGATCAATCTCACCCTCTTTTGTCTGATGCGGGAAAAAGGTATTTTCACTGTTGCCGGTCGTAAACGGTTTGTTTTTCTGGTCCTTCAGGCTTTTGCCCTGGTGGTTCTGGCAAAAACGGCACAAGCCGACTCTTCGGCGGCCACGGCTGCCTGGCTGCAAAAGGCCGCCGCAGGGTGTCGAGACCTCCCCCGATTAACACTCCCGCTGATGGGTGGCTGCGGACTTGTCATCGCTGTTACTACCTATGTACGCCATTCGATCATCGATAGTGCCTTTCTCGGCGTCCTGGCTGCGTTGGCGATTGTTTTTACCCATCCTCCGACCGGTGACATTCCGGCAGTTTTCCTTATCGGGTCCGGACTGATTCTGTTGGTGAGCATACTGCAGGATTCCCATAACATGGCATATCGGGATGATCTGACCGGAGTGCTTTCACGGCGGGCATTCAATGAACATTTGAACGGTTTGGGTCGTCGCTATGTGATTGCAATGCTTGATCTTGATCATTTCAAGCAGGTGAATGATTCCTATGGCCATGATGTGGGTGATCAGGTGTTGCGGATGGCAGGTGCGAAGCTGCGGTCAGTGGGAAAAGGTGCACGGGTGTATCGTTATGGGGGGGAGGAATTTGCCATTGTCTTTCCGGGGAAAAGCAAAGACCATGTGCTTGCCTGCATGGAAAAACTGCGGGCCTCGATAGCCTCCTATCGGTTTGCCATTCGTGGACCGGAACGCCCCGAGCCTTCCCGGGACGGCAGAAAGAATCGCTACGGCTGCGGAACCGACAGCACCATTTCTGTTACCGTGAGTATCGGTGTTGCGGAGAGCGTTGACGGGAAGGTTCCCCCCCGGGAAATAATCGTTGCGGCTGATGTTGAGTTGTACCGGGCAAAGCAGCGAGGGAGAAATCGCATCTGCAGTTCCTAGGAGTGCAATTTTCCTGCTGCCCATTTCCTTGACAGTCGTGCGTCAGTCGTGACATACTTTTTCAGGACAATCAGCCGTGCGCCGTCCGTCCGCTTCGGCACGACGCAGCTGGTCTTTCAGGTGACACGGGCGATCCGTCTCTCAATTATATCCTTTAATTCAAGCCTTTTCTGTCAGGGAGTCGCTCACCAATGCGGCTCCCGTCATTGTTTCTACGAGAAATATGGAACCCTCTAAATTCGTCCATTTACATGTCCACACCCAGTACTCCCTTCTTGACGGTGCTATCCGTATCGGCGATCTGGTGAAGAAAGCGGTTGAATTCGGCATGCCCGCTGTTGCCCTGACCGATCACGGCAATATGTTCGGTGCCATCGAGTTTTATCTGAAATGCCAGTCGGCGGGCATCAAGCCCATTATCGGCTGCGAGGTGTATCTTTCGCCCGGATCACGCTTTGTCAAGGAGGCAAAGGGTATCGGTGATGCTGCCCACCACCTGATCCTTCTCTGCCAGAATCTCGAGGGGTACCGGAACTTGAGCCGCCTCGTCTCCCTCGGTTACAAGGAAGGCTTTTACTACCGTCCCCGCATCGACAAGGAGATCCTTCGCCAGTATTCATCCGGTCTGATCGCCCTGTCAGCTTGTCTGAAAGGCGAGGTTGCCTGGCTCTGCCAGGGCGACCGTATGGACGATGCCCGTGCAGCTGCCGCCGACTTTGCCGAGATGTTTCCGGGGCGTTATTATCTCGAACTGCAGGAAAATACCCTGCCGGAACAGGTGAAGGCAAACCGCGGACTGGTTCAGATCTCCCGGGAATTGGACCTTCCCCTGGTCGCGACAAATGACTGCCACTATCTCAATAGGGCGGACGCCAAGCCCCATGAGGTGCTCCTCTGCATTCAGACCGGCAAGACCATGGAAGACCCGAACCGGATGAGCTTCTCTGCCGACGAGTTCTTTTTCAAGTCTCCCAATGAGATGGCAGCCGCTTTCCCTGAATTCCCTGAAGCTCTTACCAATACTCTCCGCATAGCCGAACAATGTGACTTGCATTTTGATTTCAAGACCTATCACTTCCCCCGCTATGAGTTAACTGAGGGAAAGTCGCTCGAGCAGGAGCTTACCTGTCAAGCCGAAGAGGGGCTGCGCTCCCGCTTGACCAAGATTCGCAGGAATCGTCCGGCGTTTTCCGATGATGATGAAGAGGGCTACTGGAAACGTCTGGAGGTCGAGCTCGAGTGTATCATCAAGATGGGATTTCCCGGCTACTTCCTCATCGTCGCCGATTTTATCAACTGGGCCAAAGAGCAGGGAATACCGGTTGGTCCAGGGAGGGGGTCGGCTGCCGGCTCCCTGGTTGCCTATGCCTTGCACATTACTGATCTGGACCCGATTCCCTACAACCTTCTCTTCGAGCGGTTCCTGAACCCGGAACGTATTTCCATGCCTGATATCGACGTGGACTTCTGTCAGAACCGCCGGGAAGAGGTGATTCAGTACGTCACCGAGAAGTATGGGCGGGACAAAGTCTGTCAGATTATTACCTTTGGCACCATGGCGGCTAAAGGCGCGATCCGCGACGTTGGCCGAGCCCTCAACTACTCCTATGGCGAAGTGGACAAAATTGCCAAGCTGGTCCCCAATATTCTGAATATCCAACTGGCCGACGCCCTGAAGAAAGAACCGAAGCTCAGAGAGATGTCTGCCGCTGACCCAAGGATCAAGAGTCTCCTCGACACTGCCCTCTGTCTCGAGGGACTCACCCGTCATGCCTCCACCCATGCTGCGGGCGTAGTCGTGGCTCCCGATGCCCTCGAGGAGTTCTGCCCGGTTTACATGGACCAGAAGAGCAACTCCATTACCACCCAGTATTCGATGAAATACGTGGAGAAAATCGGTCTGGTGAAATTCGACTTCCTTGGCCTGAAAAACCTTACGGTGATCGACAATGCCGTAAAGATTATCCGGGCCGGAAAGGATCCCGAATTCGAGATCAGTGAACTCCAGGATGATGACGCAGTTACCTACCAACTTCTCCAGTCCGGCGCCACCACCGGAGTGTTCCAACTGGAATCCACCGGAATGAAGGAACTCCTGGTCAAGCTGAAGCCTTCCTGTTTCGAGGACATCATTGCGGTCTGCGCCTTGTATCGTCCCGGCCCGCTCGGCTCCGGGATGGTCGACGATTTTATCGAACGCAAGCACGGCAGAAAAGCGGTTGTCTATGACCTCCCCCAGTTGCAGTCGATCCTGAAAGACACCTACGGGGTCATCGTCTACCAGGAGCAGGTCATGCAGATTGCACGTACCCTGGCCGGCTACTCCTTGGGTGGCGCCGACCTGCTGCGTCGGGCAATGGGCAAAAAAGACCCGGCCGAGATGGCGAAACAGCGGGATATTTTCCTGGCCGGGGCAAAAGACAACGGTATCGACCCGAAAAAGGCCGAGGCCATCTTTGACCTGATGGCAATGTTCGCAGAATACGGCTTCAATAAGTCCCATTCTGCCGCGTATGCACTGATTGCCTATCATACCGCCTACCTGAAGGCCCATTATCCGGTTGAGTTCATGGCAGCCCTCCTGACCGAGGACATGGATACTTCCGACAAGGTGACGAAAAACATTTCCGAGTGCCGCGATATGGGGATCCAGGTGCTTCCGCCTGATATCAATGCCTCCGAACTTTCCTTTACGGTTCGGGAGACCTCCATCAGGTTCGGCCTCGGTGCGGTAAAAAATGTCGGAATCGGGGCTGTTGAGGCAATTCTCGAAACGAGAACCGAGGGGGATTTCAAGGATTTATTCGATTTCTGCAGCCGGGTGGATTTGCGGCGGGTTAACCGGAGGGTCGTTGAATCACTCATCAAGTGTGGAGCTTTCGACTCTACTGGTGCCAAACGAGCCCAACTGGTTGCCGCACTTGAAGGCGCCATGGAATTTGGACAGAAGCTTCAGAAAGATCGGTCCAGCAACCAGTGTTCCCTGTTCGCCGAGGCCGAGGTTGTTCTTACGGCTGGAAACGGTGTCGGTACCCTGCCGGAGATTCCCGAATGGCGGGAGAAGGAGTTGCTGTTCTTTGAGAAAGAAGCGCTCGGTTTTTATATCACCGGTCACCCCCTTGACCGCTATGGCGACGATGTCAGGAGGTTTTCCACCGTCACAACGGCAACCCTTTCGGAGCGTAGCGACAAGACGGAAGTGAGGCTCTGTGGTATCGTATCGTCCCTGTCGGAAAAAATTACCAAAAAGGGCGACAGGATGGCCTTTGCCTTGATTGAAGACCAGCTGGGCTCCGTCGAACTGATGGTCTTTCCCGATGTCTATGGAAAATGTTCGCCTTTTCTGAAGACTGACGACCCCTTGCTGGTGACGGGAATACTGGAGGTTGGCGAAGAAAGCTGCAAGATCAGGGCAACCGATGTTTCTCCCCTCGGATCACTGAAAGAAACCCATTCCCGCAGAGTCAACTTCGTTCTGGATGCTTCCAGGGCAAGCAGGGAACAGCTGCAGTCGCTGAAAGAGATCATTGCCCGACACCCTGGCGAGTGTCCTGCCCGCCTGCAGGTGGTCATTCCTGACACCTGCCGTACAACGCTGCGTCTTCCCTCCGCCTTTTCTGTTCGACCCAGCGATGATTTGGCGCTGGAAGCGGAAGGATTATTCGGGTATAATGTCACAAATTTTGAATAGTGGCAGAGAGAATGCTGAAGAGGATGCGCAAGGAGACAACTACGATGGCGTTGCATTATTATCTCGATTTTGAAAAACCGATTGCCGAACTGGAAGAAAAAATTCAGGAATTAGTGGAGTTTTCTACCGAAACGGTTGATCTGAAGACGGAGATTGCCCGCCTGGAAAAGAAGGTCCAGAAGATGAGAGAGGATATTTTTTCCAATCTGACCCGCTGGCAGACAGTACAGGTTGCCCGTCACATAAACCGCCCGTTTACCATGGACTATATCAGGCTGATCTTTACCGACTTCATCGAATTGCACGGTGACCGAAAATTCGCCGACGATCATGCGATCGTAGCGGGCCTGGCAAGGCTGGATGGCGAACCGGTCATGGTGATCGGCCATCAGAAGGGCAGGGATACCAAGGAAAAGGTCTTCCGGAATTTCGGCATGCCGAATCCCGAAGGCTACCGCAAGGCGTTACGCCTCATGGAAATGGCGGAACGGTTCGACTTGCCGATCATTACTTTTATTGATACGCCCGGAGCCTTTCCCGGTATCGGTGCGGAAGAACGGGGGCAGGCAGAGGCCATTGCGAGGAACCTCTGCGAGATGTCCCGCCTCCAGGTTCCTATTGTTGTTGTCGTGACGGGTGAGGGTGGCTCGGGCGGCGCCCTCGCGATTGCTGTAGGTGACCGGATATTGATGCTTGAGCACTCAATATATTCCGTTATTTCACCCGAAGGATGCGCTGCCATCCTCTGGGGCGATGGAACCAAGGGAGAACTTGCCGCCGAGGAATTGAAGCCTACCGCTCGAGACCTGCAAGAGCTGAAAGTCATTGACGAGATTATTCCGGAGCCACCAGGAGGTGCCCACCGGGATTACGAAACCTCGGCGAAGCATGTGCATGAAGCCATTGCGCGAAACCTTGCCGAATTGCGGGAGCTTTCTGCGAAGAAACTTGTTGAGGGGCGCTATGACAAGTTTCGGCAAATGTCCCGGTTTGTTGAATAGTTTGATCGATCCTGTGTTTCACAGGTGTCTGCTTGAGGAAAAGGGGCCCCGAAGGGTGGCCCCTTTTACCGTTTTGGGGGTAGTATGAATGAACGTCTGCAGAAAATTCTTTCCCGGGCTGGTGTTTCTTCCCGACGGGCCGCCGAAGAAATCATCCTTGCCGGCCGTGTTGCCGTGAACGGTGTCGTGGTCAGCGAACTGGGTGCCAAGGCTGATCCGGATCAAGACACCATAACCGTTGACGGCAAGAAACTTGGAGTGGACACTGCTCGTGTCTATCTGGTCCTCTACAAACCGGCCGGTTATATGACCACCCTGAAGGATCCACAAGGCAGGCCCTTGGTAACCGATCTTCTCAAGGGTATCCGGGAAAGGGTCTATCCTGTTGGGCGACTTGACTACAACACCGAAGGGTTGCTGCTCCTGACAAATGACGGAGAGTGGGCAAACGCCCTTGCACATCCGCGCCATGAGGTTGACAAGGAGTATCATGTCCGGGTTCAGGGCCAGGTTTCACCGGTGCAGATTAACCGGTTGACAGCCGGTGTCGAACTGGAAGACGGAAAGACCGCACCGGCACTTGTCCGTTTTATCCGCGAAAGCGAAAACAACACCTGGCTTTCCATTACTATTCATGAGGGGCGCTACCGCCAGATTCGCCGGATGTGTGAGGCGGTGAGTCTGTCCGTTGTTCGACTGAAAAGGGCCCGATACGGCTTTCTCGGTCTTGAAGGGCTGACAGCCGGCAAATATCGTTTTTTGACTCCCGAGGAGGCGGACCGTCTGCGACAGTCAAGCCGTGGAGAAAGGGTTGGCCTGACGCCCGTATCTTCTCCGGAGAAGCACCACGAACAAAAGATACCTGGTGAAAACCGGTATGGGAAAAAGCCATTCGCCGGCAAAAAGGGAACTTCGACAGCGTCCGCTCCGGAAAAAAGCCGTGGCAGACGTCGCCAACCATGACTTTTACTCGAAGTTTTTGTTCTCTTAGCTGTGCCCTGCATTCTGATCAAACGGTAAAAATTGTCGAGGAGAAGCATGGAGCTTTCCCGCGAAGAGCTTCTTCAATATTGATGCTTTCGCAAATTCTCTAAGCTGTTATCTCGACCGATAGGGAGAGATCTTGTAACCAGTTGTAAAAGCAAGATTCCTCCCTCTGGTCGGAATGACAAAATGTAGCGTATTCACACTTTTTGCGAGTGTATCAATATTGAGAAATTAAAAATGCCGGCAACCTTACGGAGCCGGCATTTTTGTTCCAGAGGTTTCTATGGGCAATCAGTTACCGGTGCAGTATCCCCTTGATGGTTGGCAGAAGCCCGGTTGACCGGGTCAACCTTTTTTTACCACAAGCTTGTCTCCGGAAATATCGACAATTATTCCCCGGTCACCAATTTGAAGGTGGTCATCGGAGATATAGGCCCACTCATCGGAGCCGAGCACCGCAATCGGAAAGCGGATAATACCGCCGTGGAAGGTGGAGTCATCGGTCTTTACGATAATTCCGGATTTGCCAATGATTGCATCCTTGCTATGGCCGGAGAGTGTCTTTGTTTCCCGTCGGAAGAACCGAAACCAGCCATAGGTGAAAGTGCTGGAGAGAATGGCCCAAAGGGCTAGTTGAATGGCCAGGGATTCTATTCTCATGATGTAGGAAAGAAGTCCCACAACGATTGCCGCCAAACCAAACCAGATAATGGTAAAGGAGGGGATTATAATCTCGAGGACGGTGACGATGATGCCGGCTACAATCCAAATCCAGGGTTCCACGCAGTGCCTCCAGAAGGATATCAGCAGGTTGCTGAAAAAGCAGTACCTTGATATTTTTTCTCAGTTTGCCGTACTGGACGTACTCTGTCAATGGGATGTTTGACGGTTTTGAGGATTCAACTAAACTGTCGGGGACGACATGATCTCGGCAGTTATTGCAGTATTGGAACTTAATATGGTTTCATTCCCCGAGAATCGGATGCTGAGAAATTTTATCATAATCGCTTGTTTTTGTTGACCATCCACTATTGTTGCGGCAGAATTAAAGTTGTTTTAAAGTGTATTAAGAAAGCTGGTCTTCGGGGGGGATTGCACCATGAAATTTAACGTAGTAATGTTCATGCTGTTGATTGGTTTTTCCGTTTCAGCGCAAGCTGATATCTATCAGTGGACTGACAATAATGGTGTTGTCAATTTCACCGATACCTTGGGAAATGTTCCGAAAAAATATCAGAAAAAAGTTAAAGTACTGCCGTCGGTGGACTCCAGCCAGCTTGGGGCAGGTACTGAACCTGCCGAGTCGACAGTGCCGGAGGGTTCAGCAGCGCCTCCCGCTGAACTGAATCAGCAACCCGCGGAGCCGGGTCCGCAGCAAAAAATCTTCGGTGGGCATAACGAAGCGTGGTGGCGCTCTCAGTATGGAAGTCTGCGAGGAGAAATGGTCCAGCTTCAGGCTAATCTACCCGCCAAGCGGACGGAACTGGAGCAGCTTCGCCGTAAATTGGTCATCTATACCTTCGCGCGGAACAGGGTTGCCTACCAGGAGAAGCTGGCAGAGGTCAAGCGGGACGAAGATAGGATTAACGCACTTACGGAAAAACTCGCTGATCTGGATACGCAGGCCAGCAGTGCCGGAGTTCCCTTCGAGTGGCGTCAATAGCGAAAAGTCCTTGCGCTGGCTCTTTTCCTGTTTCTGTTTTTCTTCGTTGACAGTGGGGGGAAAAACATGTATAAAAATTTTCCAGCTTCTGCACGGCAGGATTTTACTTTGCGGGACTTTTATAATTGAATAGTTATGGCGGCGTAGCCAAGTGGTAAGGCAGAGGTCTGCAAAACCTCTATTCAGCGGTTCAAATCCGCTCGCCGCCTCCAATAAACAAGAGGGATTACAGTCATGCTGCAATCCCTTTTTTGTGAGGCGGAGTTCCTCGCTTCACTCAAACTGTGCCACCGGTTGGTTGCAAGGGATAGGCCTCGCGGTTTCTGACTGCGAGGCCTCTGTGCATTTACTGGATCCTGTTTTATTTTTTAACCAGATTTGATATTGGTGACCGTCTTCGGTTTGGTGCGGACCGGGGATTTTCTCGGTCGCCGGAGCTGTAGTGTCCGCCCTGCATGGCTACCTGTGCTATCATGGGCAGGAGGGTGACGTTCTGTTCGAGGAAGGCCAGATCGCAGACGAACCAAACGGTTTAGAGTAAGTGAAAACCTGTCCTATTCAGTAACAGCGTCGTCTGTCACGGCATTGCGTACCTGCTTGAATTCCCGGATTATTTTGCCTTGACAAAAAAAATTCGTTATGGTGGAATGAACGCCATAAATAGATCAATTACCCGGCAAAACTATAGTTTGGCGAGTTGCAGCCAGTCTCCCTCCTTTTCCAGTACAAAAATAAAACAGCATGCAGTATTTCATTTTTTAAGGTGACGATAGTAAGGAAATAAACCTTTTTGACTGCCGGAGAGTTAAACGGAAAAAGATCTCCGGTGCGGCGAGGAAAACGTTCTTTTGCAGTATTTTACTGGTGTACTATCGTTTTTTTTGTAAATAATTGTATCTGCGTGTAGTGGAAGTTGGCTTGTGTATGTACGGTATTCGGTGCTTCTCTCATCCGGAAGCCTGCAGTCCCCTGTTAACTGACACGTTGATCCTGTTTGCATACTGTTACACCTCTCCTTTCGTAATTGGCCAATTGAAAGCTTGGCCTCTGTTTTACCACGACAAACAACCACCCAAACAACAAAGGCTCGTCAGTGTGCTTAAGCAAGTGCACGCATTGTTCTACTGGACGGATATCCCGATGACAACACTGTCAGGTCGCAGATATTCCCGTAAACGTAAAAAAAAAGATGGGTTTTAAAAGAAGCGGATAGCATGAAGTTTAAAATTTTTGGGAAACATCCCGGGACGACAACGCGGTTATAAATCTGTTGTGCCATAGGT
>Ga0351955_1005_pt1 | contig 20959 bp, 17 predicted proteins | sample BONcelT113001D15_FD_205812 | JGI IMG/M metagenome (GOLD analysis project Ga0351955, IMG submission 205812) | Enriched cells from coal bed in the Powder River Basin, Montana, United States - BONCAT cells T11 rep3 HSBNCT.T11.300.1.D15 ...
TCCGTCACCCTAACAAAGGCTGCCGGGGCAAATCCTGGTTTATATAATACCGAATCGATAACTAAGTTCCATCTTTCAATGGTTGAAGCTGCATTCAAGATTGCCTCAAAATAGATTGGCCGCTTTTCAGGAAGGGCTATTCCGGTATTCCTTTCAATAATAGCAAGTTTGGGCGGATATTCATCCATCTCAAAATCCTCCAGACTGATTGCAACCGGCAGCTCTACAGCCTCAGCTCTCTCCTTATTGCCGCTCTTTTCAGCTCTCCACTCCACCTTACCCTCAAACACCCTCATAAAATATCTTGCCTTATCTGCAGAACCCGGGCCGGCAGAAAAAAGAAGAATCAGCAGACCAACATGATTCAACATAAAAGAGATATCTTTTCTGATTTTAAAAGTTCTGAGCCTCATTAGCACAGATGCTGTCAGGTTTATCAGCAGTGCCAAATAGATAAGGACAAATGGCCATGAGCTCTTTGCTGAGTTACCAGGAACCAGACCCATGTAGAGCGCAATAATGGTAACAGCGCTAATAAGGATTACAGAAAGGGACCCCGAAGCCAAATGCTTCGCAGCCCCTTTGAATAGAATCAGCAAAACCGGTAAAGCTGTAACAAGAATAAGGTTTGCCGGAAAGGCAAGTATCTCTCTGTTAAAACCACCGGTTAATACCTGCAGAGCCACTCCTGCAACAGTAATGGCAGCTACAATAACGGCCTCTATAGCAATCTTTTGTTCTCTCTTGCCTTTGCCAGCCATTCCGGTACCTTTTCTGCAATAAATCTATCTTTGGCGCCCTTAAGTTTTGGCATATCAAGCCCTATGTACTTTTGAGCCTTCTCTTTTGTTGAGATATCAGGAACGGGGATCTCCTCTTTTACACCAAGTTGTGCAAGAACTTTGTTCACCTCAAGTTGTGCCTGATAGCTCTTATCCAAACTGTGAGAAAGTATTCTTTGTGTCTCAACAGGAGCATGGAAAGATGCTCCATGGGATGCAACTGCGAAATCCCATCTCCATTGTGCAGCCCTAAGCAGCTTAAGAACAGGCTCCATCTGTTTTTCGGTAGCACCTTTATCCCATGCAAATTTTGCACCTACGTGTGCCTTCACAAGCTCCTCTTCAACCCTGTCTCTTGTCTCAAGAATTTTATCCTGATACTCATAAACATACTTTAAAAGGTTCTCTTTACTGTCTCTGTGGCATGTCTGGCAAGTACGGTCAATGTACATCAGGGGTGAAACCAGGTGGTGATCGCTGTATTTAATAGCTCCCTCTGATTTATAAGGCATATGACAATCGGCACACGACAATCCTCTCTGAGCGTGAGGTCCCATCATGAAAAGCTCATAATCAGGGTGCTGAGCCTTAAGCATAGGAGCTTTACTAAGTGTGTGAATCCAATCTGTAAAGCCAACTTCGTCATAGTATTTTTCCATATTCTCAGCCGACATCCCTTTATCCCACGGGAATGTGAGGTACTTGCCGTCTCCTTTAAAGTAATACTCCACATGGCACTGGGCACATGCTAGTGAACGACGCTCCTGAATTGTTGATTTGTGAATATCCTTGCCCATTCTGTCAAATGCTTCTGTGAGTGCAGGTCTTGATATGGCAATGTTCATGTTCTCCGGGTTGTGACAGTCTGCACAACCAATAGGATTAACTACCTCGTGTCCAAATTCAGACCATTTTGATTTGTAGAAGTTCTCTATGCCAACCTCTGCCATTAATCTTGGAACATCGGGGCTTTTACATGCCCAGCAGGTTGCAGGTTGCATATTCTCTTCAATTGTCATTGGAGCTCCTGTTCTGAGGGTGTGGACTACATCTTCAACCGCATAGGCATGGCCTCTTGGCGCCGAATAATCCCTCGAAAAGGCGTAGCCGGCCCAAAGCACAACCATATTAGGTCTCATTTCAAGAACATCAACAAATTTATTTCCGTTATGCTTGCTCTCGAACTCCATCTCTTTTGTCTTAATCCAGGTTTCGAACTCACGAGGGTAGTTTTCGCCCCAGATTTCGCTTCTTGACTCTATACCTTTAATCTCAACCCTTTTATTGTTGAAAAGAGTTGCAATCTCTGCCCTTCTTTCTGTAACTGATGCTGCAAGCAGCCCCAGCAGAAACACGACCACTATTGTGCCGGCAAAGAGGGTCCACAAAAGTGCAACCCGGTGTTTTTCGAAGTATTGTTTAAGTTTCATAGAGGTAATTTTTATCTTTTCATCATTTTATTAAGCCACTGTGGTACAGGGGATGCAGGCAACGGAACAATTGCATTGGGACTCATAGCCAGATTGGATATCCTCCCGTGGGGAACATCTCTGTGGCAATCCCAGCATGCACGTGCCTCGCCTCTCTCTACCTGGGCGTACTTAACCATTCCGGTTTTGATAAACTCTGTATTGAGCTGAGTATGACATCTGATACAGTTCTCCATAATAGCTCCGTAACTCTCACTTCGCGGCCTTATCACCTGAGGTTCCATCCTCAGGGTGAAAATGGCTGCGTGGTAAAGACCATCTTTTGCTTTAAATGCATAACCCCTTAAAAAATTGTCCTGAGGCACATGGCAATCGTTACAGTTGGTCCATGGCTGATGCGAACTCTTTTGCCACGATTGGTAGTAAGGTGCCATTATGTGGCAATTTACGCAGGCAGAAGGGTCATCCGAAAGGTATGAAGCCATTCGGGAAACATATGCCAGATAAAATACGAGACCCACCGCTATCCCAAGCAGGATTACGGTAGGTACGATTAGTTGCCGGGGGAATATTCTCTCCATAGGCTATTGATTATCTGTTATAACAAATATAACAAAATAAATCAATAACCCATACGATAATCCAATTCTATTGCACTCAGCCCCTTGTCCATCCATTCTGGCATAGGTTTACCTTTTAGGTAATGATCAAAGAACTGCATCATTCTTATCTGAAAATCAACCTTATTCTTAAGTTTTTGAGGCCAGTGCACCTCTCCGGTGTAGTTTAACATCCAAACAGGTTTTCTTAACCTCTTCAAAGCTACAAAGTACTCAATTCCCTGATACCAAGGAACGTGTCCATCCTGATCGTTATGCATTATGAGAATCGGAGTTGTAACCTTGTCCATCGTAAAGATCGGAGAGTTCTCGATGTATCGTAAAGGTGATTCCCACGGCGTTTTACCAATTCTGCTCTGCTGATGCTCATACTGGAACGACCTGTTAAGACCTGTACCCCATCTGATGCCTCCGTATGCACTGTACATATTCACAACAGGAGCGCCGGACTCAATTGCAGCAAAGAGATTAGTACGGGTAGCAAGGTATGCAACCTGATAACCTCCCCAGCTGTGCCCCTGAGCCCCAATTCTTGCAGGATCTACAAATCCCATGTTAATAACTGCCGAAATACCAGGCATAATGCAGTTGTATGCACTCTCACCCGGATAACCCTCTTTATAAACAATATCTGTATTAAGAACAATATATCCATTGCTTGTATACATGTGATAATCAATTGTAGAACGGTGTGCTTCAGGAATTCTGTGGGAATGAAGAGCCGATGAGTTTTTGTCATAGAAATTGACAACCATTGGATACTTCTTAGAAGGGTCAAAATTTTCGGGTTTGTAAAGAACCCCCTCCATTTTGTGCCCGTCAAGTGATATCCAGCTTATAAGCTGGGCATCTCCCCATATAAATTCACTCTGCTGTGGGTTGGCATTTGTAATTCTGACAGGTTTTTTAAATTTCGAATCACTTAGCCATATGTCGGGAAACTCCCTGAATGTCTCTCTGGTAAAGATGAAAGCATCTGAATCTTTTGCTTTAGAAACATCTGATAACATAGCTTTACCCTCGTAAAGCAATACCGGCTCTTTACCCTTTTCGGGAACAAAGGCAAAATATGAGTTCTCTTTTGTTGTGTTATCGAAGCCGGTCAAAATGATGATATTTTTAAGATCTATCTCTTCAGATTCATCAGTAGGTGAATATCTGTATGTTATGTTTTTTATTTTACCATTTAGGGTTAAATTAAGCGGAGCCTCTTTTGCAAGAGGGTCAACTCTCCATATATCGTATCTGTCGTAAACCAGAAAGTACTTGTCTCCGGCACTCCAGCCTGCGGCTGAATAAGAGGATGGCCAGTCCGGCACATCATTCTCATGATCATAAGCCTGAATACTCCTTGGGCTGGTAATCTGTTTTACCTCCATCGTTTCCGGCGAAACAGCAAACCAGGCACTGTCAGGACCACTGTACCAGTAGATAAACTTTCCTCCCGGTGATATTCTCGGCTGGCCCGCCGCCCCCTCTTTAAGCATAGAGGCTCGTTGCAAAACAGTATTCACAATGTAGATATCTACCTTCGAACGACCCTCCCACATTCTTTCTACTGCATATCTGTTATCCGAGATAGCAACAACAAAATCGGAATCTCCCTTATTTACCAGTCTTGTTTCTGTTATGTTTTCGTTGGAGATTTGAGATGATTCGCCTGTTTTTGTATTGTAAACATAGAGAAAGCTTCTCTCAGAATCTCTCTTTTTGTCCACAACTTGCTGCGTAAACTGCTTACCTTCATTCCAATGCCAGATATGCACCTGAGGAAAATCCTCCTTTGATATTGTAGTATCTCTTTTTGGAGCTTCCGGAGCTATTCCGTAGTAAATTTTTGTTCCATCAGGTGAGATTACAAGATCTCTTTTATCAGATACACCTTTTGCAACACTCTCGGCCTTTAGTCTATTGTCATATATGAAGAGGTTCCCGGAGGCGATAAATGCAGCCAAATCACCCTTGTCACTAATGTAGGTTTTAACACCCTTTGGTGCCTTTTTCATTACAGTATCGGGGTTGTGTTGTCCCGGTTTATGCAGGAGAATGTTTCCTTCTGAAATGTAAAGAATTCCCGGACCCTCTTTTGCGATTTTAAAATCATTTACCTTTCCAAGTGAGATTTTACTACCACCCTTAAGTGTCTCAATAACCAAAGTTGAATCAGACAATCTGTAAACAACCTCAGCACTGTACCCTTTAGGAAGTGAAAACTCTTTAACTCCCTCTTTTTCAGCCCTCATTCCTGATTTTAGATTATAAACAATTAATGAGCTTTTTTTATCGCTTCCTCTTTTGAAAAGCAGATATTCTGAGGCTTTATCAAATGTCAGTGACGATGAAGAGTCTGAAGAGAGCAACTCTTTTCCCCTGTTATCATATAGCTTAACCGTAGTTGCTCCTTTCCAGGGTTCCAGCTTAACCGCTACAAATTTACCGTCCGGTGATATCTCCTTTTCGGTAATTCTGTTCCACTTAAGGACATCTTCTATTGTCATGCTCTTTTTTGTTGTTTGAGAGGCTGCTGTCAGGGCAGCTGTCAAAACAAGTACAGATAAAACAATTCTTTTAATCATATTAAGTCTTGGTTAGTGTTAATCATTAAAATACAGAAATGCCAATATCGGTTGTAAATTTCTCAAGAGTGGCAATTCCTCTGTAAGAGTTGCCATTTTGATTTAGTTCTGGACTCCATACCGCGATAGATAGCTTTCCCGGAATTATTGCAACAACTCCTCCACCAACACCACTTTTACCGGGTAGGCCAACACGATATGCAAAGTCTCCTGATTCGTTGTAAAGCCCGCAGGTAAGTAAAAGTGCATTCATCCGCTTTGCGCTTCTGTGCCCGGTAACACGCCGTCCCGAAAGTGGGTTTACTCCCCCGTTTGCAAGAAAAAGAAAAGAGCGGGCAAGTTCGGCCGTATTCATACTTATGCTGCATTGATTGCAATAGATGTCAATTATTGTGTCAACATCACTTTTAATATTGCCAAAGCTTTTCATGAAATTTGCAAGGGCTATGTTGCGGTGAGAGTGCTCAAGCTCTGACTGTGCAACCTCTTTGTCGTAGTAAATATCATCCTGCGAACTTATCTCTCTTACAAAATTCAAAATTGCCTGCTTTGGTTTTGGAAATACTTGAGTAATCATGTCGGTAACTACGAGTGCCCCAGCGTTAATAAATGGATTTCTGGGAATACCTCTCTCCTGCTCAAGTTGGATAAGAGAGTTGAATGCAGTACCTGATGGCTCTCTCCCCACTCTCTCCCAGATTTTCTCCTCAAAATGGCTTATAGCCATGGCCAGAGAAAATACCTTGGAGATGCTTTGAATTGAAAATTTTGTTGTGGAATCGCCTATTGAAAACTCCCCTCCCTCAAGATCACATACCGATATTGCATAAGAGTCGGGGTTTACTTTAGATAGCGCAGGAATATAATCTGCAACCTTTCCCTCTCCTCTGAAATTTTTAAGCTCTTTGTAAATGTTCTCAACAACCTCTTTATATAGCATACAAAACAGTTTATTTAACAAATATAACCAATTATACCGGCAGAACTACCGTCCGAAACGGCTAAGATTTGCAAATGAACCCAGGAGTATAATTATGTCCTCCTCATTGAGTTTAATATCCCCCTTCTCAACATCAACAACTTTCACCTCCTTATGTTTTGCTCCAAACATATTTGTAATTTCTACTTTTCTTTTGAGGCTTATAAATTTTACTTTGTGGTCAGACTTAAAGTTAATCATCGAAAGTTTGAGCCCAACAAATCTCTTTGGCAGGTACATCTGGACAATAAAGGTGTCATCGTCAAGCTTATACGAGCTAAGGTAGTTTTGCATCTCAAGGCTTAATGCATATTTTTGGGCAGCATCTTTTTCTGGGAAAATAATATGCTCTACTCCAAGAAAACTCAAAACCGTAGCATGAATTTCGCTTACAGCCCTAACAATAAGCCTATTTACCCCGTACTCTTTAAAAATAGCATAGGCCATAAGTGACTCTCCGAACTCTTTTCCGAGGGCAATAATAACTCCGTCTGCACTCTCAAGTGGAAGTACACTTAAGTTATTTTTATCGTTTACATTCAGGCAGACTGCAACAGAAATTTTTGATTTTATATCCTCCACCCGCTCTATGTTTCTGTCAACACCTACAACTTCGTAACCCATTTGTGTAAATCGTTCGGCCAATACCGAACCAAAGTTTCCTAACCCAACAATAATGTATTTCATAAAATGAGTTTTAGTTAATTAATATGTCAGCTCCCGGGTACCGGTATCTGTTCTGTGTATGTGATCTGATAAAAGCACTAAGTAAAGTTACAACTCCTACTCTTCCAGCAAACATTAAAACAGTAATGACAATTTTTCCCGCCGGCAGTAACTCTTCTGTTACCCCCATACTTAAACCTACAGTTCCTATCGCCGAAACAGCTTCGAAAAACAGTTTTAACGGTTCGATATCCGGGTTTGTTTTGACAAGAATAATTTGTGCAGCTATAATTGTCAGGAGAGAAAAAACGACAGTTGCAAATGCTCTGGTTACCGATAGCGCCGATATCTCTCTTCCGTGAAATTCAACTCTGTCACTACCCCTTACCAATTGAGCGGCATTTCTGATCATAAGTGCAAATGTTGTAACTTTAATCCCCCCTGCAGTAGATTGCGGAGCCCCTCCTATCCACATAAATATCAGAACCATATAAAGGGTTGCCGCTTTAAGTGCAGAGGTATCTATTGAGTTAAATCCAGCAGTTCTGGGGGTAACCGAGTTAAAAAAAGCCTGTATGATTTTATCTTCACCGCTAAATTGAGAAAGGATTCCATTCCACTCAAAAAGCAATAAATAGGTCATTCCGGTTACAATCATAATTGCCGTGGTTCTTAGCACAATAATCGAGTTCATGTCCCATTCCCGAACAAATCTTGTAAATTTTCCGTATCTAATATACAAGTATGCCTGCAGTAAACGGTTACCCGTAATCCTTAGAATATTTGAAAAAATTGGAAATCCTATTCCACCAAAAATAATAAGCACCGAAATTATAAGGTAAAGAGGCCCTATGTTAACAAGAGTAGGGTCGGCCAGATTTTGGGGCATTGTTGAAAATCCCGCATTACAAAAAGCAGAAATTGAGTGAAATACCGAAAAATAGATTTTTTCCCACTCTTCCATCTGAAGGTGGGGAGCTGTATAAATATAGATAAGTACAGCCCCGGAAAGTTCCATTATGAATGTAACTGTGATTATTCTGGTAACCAGAGATCTCAGCTTTGAACTTCTGTTGCCGGAAATAATATCCTTTATGACATACTCGCTATTAACAGTAAAGCCCTGGGTAAAGAATACTGCAAAAAATGTAGTGATTGTAATCACACCCAGGCCTCCTGTCTGTATCAGAAAAAGAACAATAAGTTGTCCGCTCATTGTAAACGTTTCAGAAAACGGTACTGATACAAGACCAGTTACACAAGTTGCAGAGGTGGCAGTAAAGAGAGCATCAGTAAAAGCGATACCGTTATAAGTAGAGTTTGGGAACATCAGCAAAGCTGTACCGATGGTTATAATCGATAAAAAACTAACCACAAAAATCAGATTCGGGTGCACCGATTTGGACAAAATCTTGACAAGTGCTCCAGATATCTCCATTATTGAGACATAGAGAAGAACGGCAATAACAAAACGGTAGTTATAGAAAAAAGTCAAATTTACCGACTGTCCAAAAATGGTTATATCAAACGCAATGAAAATCGATACAGCAAGAAAAAACAGTGTGAACCACCCCTTTTTAGCAAAACCATCTTCTGAAATAAGTCCTGCAGCCACTCTTAAAAGATTGAGGAAGAAAAAGAAGATTAAAGCCAGTTTATAGAGATCATAAAGGTGAGTTTTAATGATCTCTTCCTGTTCAAAGCCAATGCTGTAAACAACAAAAATAATGCTGGCGATACTAATAAAAAAGGCACCCCACGATGCTGTTGCCAGCAAGGGTGCCCTTATTTTTTTAAGTAACTCTCCTACTTTATAGAAAAGGTATCTCACTGTATTACTTTAAGTCTCTCTCCGGCATCTTCCTTAACCGCTCTTTTCCATTTTTCATTATAGCCCGGGAACAGTGGAGATGCAGGAATATTTTTACCACTTCCGTTGTCAATAAAGCAACCCGGCTGATTCTCCTTTTTAACATTTCCGTCAATATATTTAATAAGGAGGTATCTGTCAAGTTCTACCCATTTTTCAAAAAGTTGCTGCGCTGTATTAACCGAATAGTCAGTCAAAAACTCTCTCGCTTTCTGCGGAGATTCCTTATAGATTGACATTGCCGCTGCATCAATTGCAGAGGTTCTTTCCAAAGCTGTTAGCTCGTGCTCATCGGCTGCTCGTTTGATATCGACAGACATCATGTCATATCTGAGATATGCAAAATTAGAAACCCTGCTGAAAATCCAGAATGCAGATGTAGGAGAATATTTGGTCATGTGACCGTTACCCTCTCTGAAACACTCAGGCACCCTTAATGAAGACGAGTAGATTGGGGTAAGTGCAGAGGTAGCTGCAGCATCAACGCCAAACCATAGAATTCCTCCAATTTCATCCGGTAGCCAGTTTCTTGCCTGACCTAACAGCCAGAAGCCCGTCTGCTGGGTTCCAATGGCTCTTTCGTTTGTATATCTCTGTCCGTCAACCTCAAAGTTCATTGGTCTCCATCTGTAAGGCAAAGCATGACCTCCGGCGCCGATATCTTTAGTCATATCAAGAGCTGTACCCTCGTAATGATCTCTCATCACATCGGCAACCATTTTTACCGTCACCTTCTCCTTTGGCTTAATGTATAGAGGCATTCTGTTATTTGGATTGTGACCCATAGCATAGTCAAGGTATTCGGTATATGCTTTGTCGCCAATCATACCACCGCCAAGAATATTGAAAGCAGACCATACCCTTGCCTCGCAACCTCTCATTCCGCCGAATGTAAGGGGAGCATAGATGTCAGAGAAGCTGAAATCCTTATCGGCACCCTTGTACAACCCACTCTCCTTTGCAAAAGAGATTACATCAGGTGAATAGAGATAGTTAGCAGGATCGTTCAATGGGAATGTGGTTATTCTTGCCTGGTTTGCGTGCGCAGATATGTATCCGTCAGGAATTTTTACCGCTACCCAAACAGCACCTTTATTCACATTCTTTCCGTTTACAATCTTTGTTCCCTTACCAATCATCTCCATAATCCAAACCTCATCTTTGTCTGCGATAGAGAAAGATTCGCCGGATGAGTAATATCCATAATCCTTTACAAGGTCTGCCATAACCTTTATGGCCTCTCTTGCTGTCTTTGCGCGCTGAAGGGTAACATATATAAGCGAGCCGTAATCCATAATCCCGGTAGTGTCTACAAGTTGCCTGAGCCCACCAAATGTAGTTTCTGTAATGATGAGCTGATGCTCATTCATGTTCCCTACAGTTGTGTATGTTTTAGCAATCTGAGGAATTTCACCCAGGTATTTTCCTGTGTCCCATTCATAAATTTTTAGCATAGTGCCCGGTTTATGTTCTGCCCCTTTACGGAAATAGAGCTCTCCGTAGAGTTGATGTGAGTCGGCAGAATAAGTTACCATCACAGAACCATCTTTGCTGGCACCCTTGGTTATGAGTACATTTGTACACGATTCACCCTTGCTTGGAAGGGCAAGTATCAAAACCGCAATTAAAATTGTAGTTAAGCCTTTTTTCATTCGCTTTTGTTTTAATTAATAATATTACCGGTGTTTTATAAATAAAACTTATCCATATTTTACAAATATAATATTAATTTTGTTGGATGGCGGACTTAAAGTTACCTCGCTAAAAAATTACTGATATGACTTATAAGTATAAAATTCTCTCTCTTTTGACCTCAATGCTGATCTTTTCACCGGCATTTTCACAAAACAATCCTCCGCCCCAGAAAAGCCCTGTTGAAATTGCAGCACAACAAGCTGACCGCCTCCAGATTGACCTTAAGCTAAATGACTATCAAACCTTTCTTGCCGACTCAGTTCTTCAGGCCAACATAGCAGGAGTTACACAAGAGTTTGAGAGAATGAGGCTTGGAGGAATGCAAAACCCCGACAGCTACAGAGAGGTCCAGAATAAATGGAGAATTAAGACCGAGGAGGCATTTGAAAAGTTTATGACCACCGAGCAATTCGAAAGATATTTAAGAATCTCCGGAGTATCTGCAAAGGAGAGAAAGAAAAGAATGGAGAAGAAATAGGGAGCTATATAGCTGTAAAGAGCGGCTTCCTCTTTTCATAGTTAACCACATATTTGTAGCCCATATTTTTTAGAACGGCCCTGAAGTTTTCAAACTCTTCTCCCAGTCGCTCTTTTGAGTGAGCGTCAGATCCGAGGGTAATTATTTCACCACCAAGCTCACGGTATCTTAGAAGAATATCCCTATCAAGAACAGGTATTGCCCCGTTTCTCAGCCTGTAGGTATTTGTATTTATCTCCAAAGATTTCCCGTTATATATCAGTGAACGAAAAATAGTATCCAGCACATCTGCATAATTCCGGTAGTGAATGATTCGTGTTTTATAGGGTGCATATCTGGCTATGTAGTCGTAATGCCCTAGTACGTCAAAATCAGGATATGCTACCACCATTTCCGCCATAATTTCCAGATATCGTCCGTAGGCCTCTTTCTCTGTTTTTCCTTCATAATATTGGCCCTCGTAAGGGTCAACGCCATCGACAAAGTGAATGGAGGCAATTATTGTATCAAAACTGAATTTTGACAAAAACTCTTTTATCTCAGTGAGATTGCATGGCTGAAGACCTATTTCGATTCCGGTTAAAAGTTTAACGGGTGATTTTTTTGCAACTTCGTTTATCTCTGCCTGCTGCTCTGCAGGGTCAAATGCAAACTTCAGATTGTCACCGGGAGCTTTAAGATCAAGGTGGTCAGTAAATGTAACCCCGGCCAAACCAATGTCCAAGGCATACTCAGCCGCTTCGGCTATGCTCATCCGACTGTCGGGCGAGTAGCTGCTGTGTGTGTGAGTATCTACATATTTATTCATACCAGTACCGGGTTATCTGCCTAGCTCGACAACTTTCCACTCCTTATCAATTTTTGAAAGCGAAAGTGTATTTTCTATTCCGTTTGGAAAACTGGGAAGGATTACTCTATATGTGACAATTACAGTATCTTTCTTTGAATCAGTATCTACAGATTTTATCTGCGTCTTTACTTCAGATGTCTGCTTTATGACCATCTCCCTTACTCCAACGTCAAGAGATTCAATGCTTTTAAGTGATGCCGTGAGCTCCTGGGCAAGCTCCTCTGTACAGAGCAAAGCTGCAGCATTGTAATCTATTTTAAAAAATGCATCAAGGAACTCCTTAGCTTTCAGCTCAGCCGTCTTCTCTACCTTGTTACAGGAAGCAACAAAGAAAACCGACAAAATAACCAATGATACAAATGTAAATGTCAAATACCTTTTCATAGTAATAAAGTTTTTTAGTCTTCAAGTTTAACAATGGTTATTCCTGAACCTCCCATCTGAATGTTTTCATCACGAAAAGAGCTTACTCCCCCCATTGTTTTTATATATTTTCTAATCTCTTCTCTGAGTATTCCATTGCCCTTTCCGTGTAAAATTCTCACCTCTGAAACACCAACCATTATGGCATCATCAATAAACCTGGTTACAATTTCAAGTGCCTGTTCTAGCCTCTCACCTCTGATATCAATAGATGGTTTAAACTCAAGCCTTCTGTTGGTTATATCCTGACTCTCTCTTACCGAAAATGTTTTTTGAGAACCCTTTTTTGACACATCCGAATACTCGTTATTGGATATTCTTTCCACCTTATCGACCGCCAAACGACTTATAACAGAGCCTATTGCAATATTTACCGTCTTATCATCCGTGCCAAGCACCTCACCAACCAGCTCTCCCCCCTTAATGCGAACCTTGTCACCCTTCTTAAGGGGCATTGTATCCTCTTTTCTTTTATCAACAACAATTTCAGGTCCCTTTTGTTTTGCCGTATTGTCTCTCTCCCTTCGTTTATTGTCTCTTCTCTCTCTTCTCTGCTTAAGGAGCTCCATCTTTCTGGCAATATTGTCATCCGAAATATCATGAGATATCTCTTTGGAATCCTTAATAAAATCGGTGAGAGATTTCCGTATGATTTTTGTCTTCTCTTTTTCGGCCTGACTTTCGCGAATCTCCTTTATTGTTGACTCTATTCGTTTGTTCGCTTCGGCCAGCAGCTGATCTGCCTCTGCTTTGGCCTTGTTTATTATCGTTTTCTTTAGCTCCTGTATATCCGAGAGCTCTTTTTGGTACTTGTCTGTAATATTTTCAAGAGTTCTGTCGGTGCTTTTAATTTTTGCCAAACGCTCTTCCCATGCCCTGCGATTTTTTGCAATTTTTTTAAGATGGCGTTCAAGGTCAACGAAGTCCGTTCCTGCTCTCTCCTCTGCCTTCTTGACAACATCTTCGGGCAAACCTATCTTTCTTGCAAGTTCAAATGCAAAGGAACTGCCCGGTGTACCGGTCTCAAGTTTAAAAAGAGGCTTAATATTCTGAACATCAAACTGCATCCCTCCGTTTAAAACACCCCTGCTGCTGCTTGCGTAAAATTTTAGATTTGAATAGTGAGTGGTAATAATTCCGAAACAACCCCGCCTCTCAATCTCTCCGAGAATTGCCTCTGCAATTGCGCCTCCGGCAGTTGGTTCTGTTCCTGCTCCAAACTCGTCTATTAACACAAGGCTTCTCTCATCGGCTCCCTCCAGAATTGCCTTCATGTTGGTCAGATGAGAACTGTATGTACTGAGGTCATTATCAAGAGACTGTTCATCACCAATATCTATGAAAATGTTGTCAAAGAGTGTCATTTCTGAATTCTCGCCTGCAGGAATCAGAAAGCCGCATTGAAGCATATATTGTAAAAGGCCAACAGTTTTAAGACATACCGATTTACCTCCTGCATTTGGCCCGGAGATAAGCAGAATGCGTTTATCTCCATTTAGTGAAAGAGTTAAGGGAACAACCTCCTTACCCTCTTTTTTAAGCGCCTTCTCCAGCAGAGGGTGTCTTGCATTTCTTATGCTCAACTCTCTCTGGTCTGAAATAACCGGCATTCCTGCTCCCATAGATGCAGCCAGGCGTGCCTTTGCCCAAATAAAATCTATTTTTGCAAGAATCTCGGCAGATAAAAGCAATTCAGGAGCGTAAGGCCTAAGAAAATCCGAAAATTCTGCCAGGATTTTAATAATCTCTCTTTGCTCTGCAAAATGGAGCTCCTTAACTATATTGTTAAGCTCAACTATTTCAAGAGGCTCTATATACAGGGTTTTACCGGTAGCAGATTCGTCAAGTACAAAGCCGGGAACCTTTCTTTTATTTGAGGCCGTTACAGGAAGTAACATTCTTCCGTCCCTTATCGAGACAGAGGCATCCATGTCAATTATACCCTCCTGCTGTGCATTTTTAAGAATTGAATTAATCTTTCTTGCAATTGAGCCCTCTTTCTCTTTAATAGCCTTTCTTATGGCAGCAAGATCTTCGCTGGCATTATCCTTAATTTCGCCGAATCTGTCAAGCAGAGAATCAATCCTTCTTGAAATTTCGGGAAATAGAATAATTGGCTCAACCAGATTCTTTAGATATGGATATTGATTATCTTTTGTCTTTTTGAAAAAGAGCTGAATCTGTCTTAGCGTTTCAAGAGAGGTCCTGAGCTTAATTATAGAGTTTAAATCAAGATAGTAGGATGTGTTTTCGAGTCTAGAAATAAATGCAGCAGTATCAACATAGCCAGAGTCAGGAAAGCCTTTCTCCAGCAAAGAGATCACTCTCATTTCGTCTGTCTGGTTCAGTCTTACTTTAAGCTTCTGAGTGTTGCTACAGAAATCTGCCTCCTGAGCCATAATCTTTGCTGCTGAAGTAGAACACATAGACTCCGCGGCAGATCTTATTCTGTCGAATCCAAGTTTTTGTTCCGTTCTTTCAGCGTTAATTTTCATGAGTCAGCACAAAGATAGCTGTTGCTCTACTGATGTGCAACAATATGATTTTTATAGGAGGCTTCAATGGCTAACCTGAGCTCTGCAATACTATTAATTGTTTTTATTTCACCGTTGGTGACAAACGATATCTGCCCTGTCTCTTCTGAAACGACTATTACATTGGCATCACTTTGTTCCGAAATACCTGCAGCAGCCCTGTGTCTCATACCGTAAATTGCCGGAAGGTGGGGATTTTCTGTAATAGGCAATGTGCATCTTGCAGCAACAATCTTATCTGACGCCACAACCATAGCCCCGTCATGCATTGGAGCATTCTTGAAAAAGATATTCTCAATAAGTCTTCTGCTTATCCTGGCATCAAGTCTGTCACCGCTCTCAATTACAAACTCCAAAGATGAGCTTTTTGCAAGAACTATGAGGGCCCCTGTTTTTGATTCTGACATTCTTCTGCAAGCCTGAGTGATTTCATTAAGAGCCTCTCCTGTAATAGATTTTCCCTGAGATCCCAGAAAGATATTAAACAATTTCAGTTTGTGGCTTGAATCCATATATCTTGTTCCCAGTCTGAGAAAAAACCTTCTGATCTCCTGTTGAAAAAGAATTATGAGTGCAAGCACACCAACTCCCATGACCTGTCCTAAAATAGCACTCAACAACTCCATTCTTAACGCCTTAACAACAAGCCATATAAAATAGAAGACTATTATACCGGTGAAGATATTAAGAGCAGCTGTGCCTCTAATAAGTTTATACGCTTGGTAAATAAGAATTGCGACAAGAAATATGTCGATAATGTCAATAAGCTCTATTTTAATAAAATCCAGCATAATCGTATAACCACAAACTTAATCTTTTTATTCAACAAATGCTAATGCCGCAAAGCTCAATTTTACGCCATAAGCCTCAACCAATCTCATTCCGCACTCTTTTGCCGTCGCCCCGGTTGTAAGGACATCATCCACTAATAAAACATGTTTCCCATCAATATTTTCACCACGCTTTACGTAAAAAGCACCACTTACTCCCTTTGACCTTTCCTTTCTATCTTTGAGTGTCTGGGAAATTGAATATCTGCCACGCTTCAATATGTTTTCTGCAACGGGAATCTCCATTATTTTTGAGAGTTCATAAGCAATAACTGATGCTTGATTAAAGCCTCTTATCCATTTTTTCAGGGGGTGCAAAGGTACCGGAATAATTAATTCAACGTCATTAAAAAGACCCCCCTGAACCATCTTTTTTCCTAGAATTCCAGAAGTGTATCTTCCGATCGATTTATCACCTGAGTATTTAAAATCATACAATATGTTTTTCCAGTTACTCTCCTTTCTGTAAATCATCAATGTAGCAACACTCTCTACCGGAATTTTTTCTGTTAGAAGGGAGTGTGCCGGATTGCCTGCACAATTCCAAAAATATGAGTATGGGAGATCTGAAAGACACTCTGTACAGATATGTTTCTCTCCTCTCACCAACAATCTTTCGCACACCGGACAAATTTCCGGGAAAAATAGATCTTTCAGACCCACTATTCTATAAGTTTAATATTTAATGCCTTATGTAGCTGTTCATCGTTTCTTATCATACTCTCAGCACGACCTCTCTGATAGTAATATCTGGCAGAAATCTCCTCTTCAAGCAGTGCTTTAATTTCACTCTTGTTTTTCCTCAATACTTCAGCTTTTCCGGGTTTAATTTTCTCTCCGAGTTTTGTCAGATCATCTTTTAATTCTGCATAAAGTCCCTCCCTTACTGCAAGGGATAGCAGTTTGTCGTACTCCACTTCGGATGATGTCCTATGGTCAAAATTCTTATTCGAGGCCCACTCAACAAATTTTTCATACTCATTGTCGCTGAGGAGAAATTTTGAAGGAGTATCTATAGTCAGATTATTTTTAAAGTACTCAACAGAATACTCTTGCAAGACCTCACCATAAATAAGAGCAAGTGCAGGCCTGCTATAGGTTTTAGGTTCGATATTAACATCAGGAGTTACTCCTCCGCCATCATAGACCGACCTCCCTTTCAGTGTTTTAAACTCCTTGATTAAAGAGTCCGGAATATTGCCAAGACTTCCATCTTCGTTTCTTTGTGAGTAGTCAATCGCCTGGACACATCTTCCGCTTGGAGTATAGTACTTTGCAGTGGTAAGTTTCAGCTTGTAGTTAAACCCTACATCTCTGATAGACTGAACAAGGCCCTTCCCAAATGTTCTTGTTCCTGCAATTGTTGCCCTGTCCAGGTCCTGAAGAGCCCCGGCGACAATCTCCGAAGAGGATGCTGATGAAGAGTTAACAAGTACTATTAGGGGAATTTTGGTATCAACCGGCTCTTCTCTTGTATAGTAATCCATATCGGCCTGACGTATTTTTCCGATAGCCGAAACCACTTTTGTGCCCCTTGGAACAAATAGTGAGACAATATCTACTGCTTCGTCAAGAATGCCACCTCCATTGCCTCTAAGGTCAAGTATTACCCTTTTTAGATTAGGGTTCCTCTTTAAGTCAAGGAGCGCTCTCTTTACGTCTTTTGAGCCGCCAATCGTGAACCCGGATATTCGGATGTAACCTGTTGTGTCTGTGATCATCCCACTGTAGGGAACATCTGGAAAGTGTATCTTTTCGCGGGTTATGGAAATTTTCTTTATCAAACCCTCTCTAAGAGTTTTTATAGTAAATTCCACCTGAGTTCCCGGGACCCCCTTCATTTTCGCACTACACTCATCAACCTGTAAAGGGGCAACTGACACACCATCTATTGTCAGAATTATATCTCCGGCAACAATACCTGCACGCGCAGCAGGGGAGAACTCATTCACTTCAGTTATAACAATCCCCTCATTTGATTTTCTGATAATAGCCCCTATTCCTCCGTAGGAACCAGTTGTTAAAAGCTCCAGATTCTCTCTGTCTTCTTCAGGTATCAGAACCGTATAGGGATCAAGTCCTTCAAGCATGGCTTCGATGGCAGATAAAATCATTTTATCAGCCGCTACACTGTCAACATAAAGATATGACAGCTCTCTTAATACATTTAACTGAATATCAAGATTTTTTCCTATTTTGAATGCTGCCGACTGACCTGTGGCTGCCACCGGCACCAGAAGTGCAATAAAAATAAGTGCCCGTAATATTATCCTCTTCATCACCGTCTTAGTTGTTAATAAATTATGCAAATTTAAAGTTTTAGTATCTTTGATGCAATTTTGATTTCAAATGGAGATAATTTTTGCAACCTCAAACCGTCATAAACTTTCAGAAGCTAAAGGTATTATAGAAACAGAAGTTTTATTGATAACACCTGCCGATTTAGGCATTACAGAATCAATTCCTGAAGATGCTCCTACATTGGAGGAGAACGCACTCTTCAAAGCCCGGTACCTTTGGGAGAAGACCGGGAGGAATGTATTTGCCGACGACACCGGCCTCGAGGTTGAGGCTCTTAACGGTGCGCCCGGAGTTATGTCTGCCAGATATGCATCTGAGGAGTGTGACGCCGGTAAAAATATGCAAAAATTACTCAAAGAACTTAAAGGCATCAGTAACAGAAAAGCAAGGTTCAGAACTGTTGTTGCCCTGATATTAAATGGGGAAACTCATCTTTTTGAGGGTATCGTTAAAGGAACCATACTTGAAGAACTCTCCGGAACAGGTGGATTTGGTTACGACCCGCTTTTCCTACCGGATGGTTACACCAAAACTCTTGCCGAAATCTCTTACGAAGAGAAAAATTTAATTTCTCACCGGGGAATTGCTATGCGAAAACTATCTGAATTTTTGAAATCAATAAAATGACAAGCAACTCTTCATCTCTGCAGATTATTGTGCTTCACACAATTAAGCACAAAGAAAACGGATTGGTAGTTCAGTGTTATACTGACAGAGGCGGCAGAGAGAGTCTTTTCATAAAATATTCAAATAAATCAAAAGGAAAGATTAACATCTCACAATTACACCCCCTGGCAATTCTTGATGTAGAACTCTCCGTCATGAAACTAGGCAGCATGGAAAGCATAAAGGAGGCTATACCCATAGTCAGACTGGCCTCAATCAGGGGAGATATATACAAATCATCAATTGCCCTTTTCATTAGCGAACTTATTTTGAGAAGCGTCAGAGAGATTGAAGAGAATGCTCAACTGTATTCATTTCTCAGCAATGCTGTTCTTACGCTTGAAAACATTAAAGAGGGAGTATCAAATTTTCACCCCTGGTTTCTTGTAAATTTTTGCAGGCATTTAGGATACTCTCCAAAAATAGAGCATGCGCCCGAAGAAGAGCTGTTTGATATTGTAACTGCAGAGTATATACGGACTCCTGATTCTGAAACCATCTGCTTTAACGAAACAGACAGTTTACTGCTCTACCTGTTTTTAAAATCAAGCGCTCAGGATCTGTATCAAATAAAAATTGACGGGGAAAAAAGGCATCAATTTATTGGTCAGATGATCAAATATTTAAGCTTTCACATCGGTTCGGAATTGAAAATCGAGTCCCTTGATGTGCTTCACGAAGTGTTTGAATAATGTCTATATTTGCAACATGTCACTTTTATCAGATATTTTCTCCCTGCTAACAAGCAAAATGCTCAACAGGCTTGAGGAAAACCGAAAAAATCCGGTTCACTTCCAACAGAAACTGTTCAGTAGTTTGACTGATTCACTCTGCCTTACCGAATTTGGCAAAGAGCACGGCGTTAAAAGAGGCATTTCGCTCAATGAATTTCAAAATTCAATTCCTCTAAGAGACTACGATAATTTTGAGCCCTTTATTGAAAGAGTAAGAAGAGGAGAGGAAAAGGTGCTCTGGGACAAACCAACTATTTGGTTTGCGAAGTCCAGCGGGACAAGTACAGCGCGCTCCAAGTTTATTCCTGTTTCATCAGAATCCCTCCTCAGTTGTCATTTTTCAGGAATGAAGAAGATGATTGCCACTTATGTAAATAACAATCCGGATTCACATATTTTTGATGGGGACACACTGACACTTGGTGGCAGTGTAACTGTTGACGAACTTGGCACAGGTAAAAGTCACTATGGCGACCTCTCTGCAATTTTATTAAGGAACTCACCAATCTGGGTAGAGATGAGAAGAGTCCCCGGACAAAAAACAGCCCTTTTGAGTGATTTTGAGAAAAAGGTGGAGGAGATCTGCAAAAATGCTCACAAATATAATGTTACAAATTTTTCTGGAGTTCCTTCGTGGAACCTTGTATTAATGAGAAGAATACTGGAACATACCGGGAAGAAAACTCTCCATGAAATTTGGCCAAATCTTGAGCTATTTATGCATGGCGGAATAAATTTTGATCCATACAGAAGCGAGTTCAAAAAAATAATCCCATCTGAACAGATGAGATATATGGAGAACTACAACGCATCTGAAGGATACTTTGCATTCCAGGATAACCCGCTTGACAAATCGATGCTTTTACTCACAGACAACGGAGTCTTTTATGAATTTATTCCAATGTCGCGTTTAAACGAAGCACTTTCAGGAAGCTACACCAATTTTGAAACAGCCGAAACTGTGAATACATCTGAAAACTATGCAGTTGTTATCACTACAAACGGCGGTCTTTGGAGATACCTTTTAGGCGACTGTATCCGTTTCACCTCATTATTCCCACACAAGATTATCATCTCAGGCCGTACACAGCTATTTATCAACACATTCGGCGAAGAACTTATGATAAACAATGCCGAAAGAGCTATGACCGCAGTTTGCGAGAAACATCAGGCAAGTGTGGCAAACTACACTGTAGCCCCGCTTTTCATGGAGGGTAATTCAAAAGGAGCACATCAATGGTTAATAGAGTTCTCCACAAAGCCTAACGACATAACTGCCTTCACTTTCGATTTGGACAAAGAGCTAAGGAGCCTAAATTCCGATTACGACGCAAAAAGAAACAACAATGTTACTATGTCTATGCCGGAGGTTGTTGTCCTTAACGAGGGTCTCTTTTACGAATGGATGAGGCAGAAAGGAAAACTTGGGGGTCAAAATAAGGTACCCCGACTCTCCGGAGAGAGAACGTATGCTGATCAATTGCTTGAAATTCAAAATTCTTCTTTCGGCAAAGAGCTATGAAAG
>Ga0351955_1006_pt1 | contig 18721 bp, 19 predicted proteins | sample BONcelT113001D15_FD_205812 | JGI IMG/M metagenome (GOLD analysis project Ga0351955, IMG submission 205812) | Enriched cells from coal bed in the Powder River Basin, Montana, United States - BONCAT cells T11 rep3 HSBNCT.T11.300.1.D15 ...
AGCGCTTTGTTGGCACGTTCGATTGCAAGATCGATAGCCGTATCGAGATCTTCGTCGGTATCAGAGATAACAACGGGTTGTGCGTGGGCAATATGGATATCAAATTCGACACCAACCCCTTTTTTTTCTTTAGAAATCATAACATTTACGGTAGTGATATCAAGGTGAAAACGTTTAAAATTTTCAATTGCGGTAGCGATGTGATCATTTAGATGTTGAGTAAGTTTTATATCTTTAGAACGAATTTGGGTATTCATAATGAATCCTTTGTAATTGAGCTAAGAAAAAATATAGCATATCTTTTCTTAAGAGGAAGCTTAAGAGACTCTGCGGTAAAATAGTCACTATTCAAGGAGATAATTTTGAGAGTATTAACAGGTATCCAGACATCCGGTGATTTACATATTGGAAATTATTTCGGTTCGATTAAACCGATGATCGAATCGCAACAAGAACATGAAGTATTTGCTTTTTTGGCAAATTATCATGCGATGACGACGATTAGTGAGGGTGAGAGGTTAGCACAGTTGACGATGCAGGCGGCAACCGACTTTTTAGCCCTCGGGATGGATCCGCAGAAAAGTACTTTTTGGGTGCAATCGGATGTAAAAGAGGTATTGGAACTTTACTGGGTGTTATCGGGATTTACGCCGATGGGATTGTTGGAGCGGGCGCACAGCTATAAAGACAAAGTGGCCAAAGGGATTGCAAGCAATCACAGCCTTTTTTCCTATCCCGTTTTGATGGCGGCCGATATTTTACTGTTCGGTTCACAAGTAGTTCCTGTCGGAAAAGATCAGATTCAACACGTCGAGATCGCCCGCGATATTGCGATCAAGTTTAACAACCAATACGGGGATATTTTCACCGTTCCTGAGTTTCGTGTCGATGAGAACGTCGCCACCGTTCCGGGAATTGACGGTCAGAAAATGTCTAAGAGTTACGGCAATACGATTCCGATTTTCAGTGAAGAGAAAATTCAGTCGAAAATCATCAAAAAAATCGTCACCGAAGCGGTACCGATGGAAGAGCCTAAAGAGTATGAAAACTGTAATGTTTATAATATAGCGAAACTCTTTTTGGATTATGAAGATCGTGTAGCATTACAGGAACGTTATACAAAAGGGGGCGAGGGGCATGGGCACTTCAAACTCTATACTCATGACGTGATTTGGGAATATTTCAGACCGTATCGTGAGAAACGTGCCTATTATGAAGTGCATCAAGATGAAGTACGTGAGATTCTAAAAGTAGGTGCGGACAAAGCGAGTGCGATTGCCCAACCGATAATCGATAAAGTTCGTTCCGTTACGGGAATTCGATATTAAAGGAGAAAACTATGAAAAACTACATTATCAAACAAATCGCTGATTCAGCGGCAACTAAACAGGCGATCTTAGAGAATGATAATCTTTTGGATACCATCGTCACCGTTGCCAAAGCATGTGTTGAAGTATATCGTCACGGTAAAAAAACGATTCTTGCCGGCAACGGAGGATCAGCTGCCGACGCACAGCACATTGCGGCGGAATTGGTGGGGCGTTACGGATTTGATCGTCCTTCAATTCCCTCATTGGCATTAACAACCGATACCTCTAATCTCACTGCTATCGGAAACGATTATGGCTATGACAAAGTATTCTCACGTCAACTAGAGGGGATGGCACAAGAGGGAGATCTTTTTATCGGGATCTCCACATCGGGAAATTCGCAAAATATTATTACGGCATTTGAGTCGGCTCGTGATCGTGGTGTCACTACGGTGGCTCTCGTCGGACGTGACGGCGGAAAGATGGCGGAAATGGCCGATTATGCGATTATTATCCCCTCAAATGCGACGCCACGTATCCAAGAGTCCCATATTCTGATCGGGCATATCCTCTGTGATATTATCGAAAAAGAGCTTTTCGGCGGCGGAGTAGCGTAAGGTGAACAATGCCCTCTTCCTTGACCGTGACGGTGTCGTGAATGTCGAAATCAATTATCTTCACAAAATTGAAGATTTTGAGCTTATGGAGGGGATCATCGACGTTTGCCGAATGTATCAAGAGCAGGGCTATCTCATCATAATTGTTACCAATCAGTCGGGAATTTCACGGGGGTATTACACCGAAGAGGATTTTGCCCGTTTGAGTGGATGGATGGTGGAGCATTTTAAAACACTTGGAGTCACTATTACCCATATCTATCACTGTCCTCACCATGAGAGTATCGATGGGGTATGTGAGTGCCGAAAGCCAGAACCGGGTATGTTTTTAGAGGCTCGAAAAGAGTATGACTTGGATATGGAGCACTCGGTGATGATCGGCGATAATGAGCGGGATATTGAAGCCTCTCTTAAAGCGGGAGTGGGGCGTAATGTTCTCCTCAGTCAGGAAGCCACATATTCAAAAGCCGATCAAATTATCCACTCATTGCGGGAGTTACTCTGATGCTCATCATCAATACGGGCGGTACGTTTAATAAACGGTATGATCCTATAAAAGGGGAACTCGTCGTTCCTCAGGATAATAGCGCGATAGAAGCGATACTCACATCATTGGTGATGGATGATATTTCTCTGCAGGGGATACTGTATAAAGACTCTTTGGAGATGGATGATCTTGATCGCTCCGCATTAGCCAAAACGATTGCGCAATCGAATGAACAAATCATTATCGTTGTGCATGGTACCGATACGATGGATCTAAGTGCACGATGCGTTGCGAGTTTGGTATCGGAGAAAGTGGTTGTTTTTACGGGAGCAATGGTTCCCTTTAGTGTAGATATTCTCGAAGCAACAGCCAACATGGCGATGGCGATAGGATACGCTCAAAATGTATCTAATGGTGTTTATATCGTGATGCAAGGTGTTATGGGCCGATACGATTGTGTGAAAAAAAATAAGTCTGCGGGAAAATTTGAATATGTCTAAAGTCAAATGCGATCACTGTCATCTGGAATTTAGTGACACGGTGATGATTCATGATGGGGAGTATCGATTTTGCTGTAACGGATGTCGCGGTATATTTCACCTCCTTAAAGATGAAGGTTTGGAGAGTTTTTATTCAAAAATGGGTTCTACCACCCTCTCTCCTCCCATCGAACAGTTTGAATCAAGTTCTAATTTTGATACGCCTGCTTTTAGTGAGCGATTCGTAACGACAAGCGAAGAAAATTTATCCCAAGTCTCTCTCGTGATTGAAGGGATTCATTGTGCGGCATGCGTATGGCTCAATGAAAAAGCGCTTCACAAGATGGATGGTGTGATCGAAGCACATATCAATTACACCAATAATAAAGCCCGTATTACGTGGAATCCTCAAATCCTGAAACTCTCTGCCATTATCGATATGATTCGCGCTATCGGGTATAACGCGTTTCCTTACGATGCGTCACTTCAAGAAGTGAGAGCCAATAAGGAGCGAAAAGAGTATTATCTGCGTATGGCGGTAGCAACGTTTGCAACGATGAATATGATGTGGATTGCCGTAGCACAATATGCCGGATACTTTAGCGGGATTACTCAAGATATTAAGACCATTTTAAATGTTGCTGAGTGGTTTTTGGCAACACCGGTACTCTTTTACAGCGGATGGGTTTTTTATCGCGGAGCCTATTATGGATTAAAAAATAAAGCGGTTACAATGGATCTGCTTGTTGTTACGGGTTCAAGTTTGGCCTATCTTTACTCAATCTATATCACGGTATTTGAAAAAGGGGAAGCCTATTTCGATTCGGTCGCGATGATCATCACCTTTGTCCTCTTCGGAAAATTTCTCGAAGTTCTTAGCCGTAAAAATGCCGCCGATACCCTCGATATCATCGGTAAACATATTCCGCGCGAAGTGAGTATTCTAGAGGGAGAATCTATTCGATCCGTTGATGTCAACGAAGTCAAAGTCGGTGATGTGATTGTCATTCGAAGCGGTGAACGTTCGGCGATTGACGGGGAAGTGATATCTGGGGAGGGGAGTTTCGATGAAAGCAACCTCACCGGAGAATCGGAGCCTATTTTTAAACGACTCGGCGATCGGATTATCAGTGGAACGACGAGTATCGATGCACTCATCCATTATCGAACAACAAAAGACTTTGCCCACTCAACTCTCTCTAATCTCGTTAATCTTTTAGAGAATGCGATGGCGCAAAAACCTTCTATAGAACAATTGGCGAATCGTCTTTCTCAGCATTTTTCTTCCACCATTTTATTTTTGGCGATTGCGACGTTTTGGACATGGTATTTTTGGCCGCATAGTTTTGATCGCTCCCTCATGGTAGGTATATCAGTCATTATCATCGCCTGTCCGTGTGCATTGGCTTTGGCGACGCCGGTGGCAACGTTAGTGGGATTGGCTCTAGGTGCGAAGAGAGGGATTCTCTTTAAATCGGCGGCACAGATTGAAACGATGGCAAAAGCGACTATGGTGGTGTTGGATAAAACCGGTACGATTACCCAAGGTAGACCTGAAGTCGTATACGCTACGCTTTATGATGCTTTTGATAAAGGCGCGTTGTATACACTTGTTTCTTCTTCTAAACACCCGATCAGTCGAGGAATAATGGAGTATTTGGAACGTACCGAAGAGCAAATAGGTTCAACATCTATCGAAGAAGCTCGCGAGATTCCTGCCCGCGGTATGGTCGGGCGTTCGAACGGGAGAATGGTTGCCGGAGGTAATGCACTATTAATGCAGGAATTGGGAATCGAAGTGGATTTCGTGAGTGATAAAAGTCTTTTTTATTATGCACTAGATCAACACCTTGTTGCAGTCTATGAGTTACGAGATCTTCCGAAAGAGAAAGCATACGAGTCGATTGAAGCACTAAAAAATGCCAATCTTCGCGTAGTAATGCTAACGGGGGATCATGAAGCTTCAGCTCTGAGGGTAGCCAAGGAAGTAGGGATCGATGAGGTTCATGCACATCTGAGTCCTGAGGGGAAAGCGGCATTCATCGAATCAGCTCATAGTGAGGGGCATATTGTCGTAATGGCGGGAGACGGCGTTAATGACCTATTAGCCTTAGCCGTGTCGGATATTGCTATTGCGATGGGGAACGGGAGCGATATTGCCATCGAAGTGAGTGACGTGGTGCTGATGAACGATTCGTTGATTTCTCTTGCCGAAGCGTTCGGGATCAGCCGTAAAACATACGCTTTGATTAAACAAAACCTCGCCATTTCTCTGGTGTATAACTCGATTACCATTCCGCTGGCGATGATGGGGTATGTGATTCCGCTTATTGCGGCAATTTCAATGTCATTTAGTTCACTCCTCGTTGTCGGAAATTCGATGCGGGTTCGCTGGATGTATAAATAAAAGGACAATTATGGATTCTTGGGTAGTAGCCATGATGCTCGGTGCATCGCTTTTTTTAGGTGCGGTTGCATTGGCGGCATTTTTATGGGGAATTAAAAACGGTCAGTTTGACGATGAAAAAAAGATGATGAATCAAGTGATGTACGATGATGAAAATGAACTTAACGATGCGGCCAATCAACAACGTAAAAAAGAGTCAATGAATAAAAAAGAAGAGTATAGACCGGAATAGAAGGGAAAAAGAACTCACCGCGTGAAGCGGTGAGAGAGGAATTATTTGATTCCTGCTACGTAAGAAGCAAGAGCTTTGATATCTTCATCAGACATTGTAGCAACTTGACCTTTCATCAATGCACCCATCCCCGCTTTGTTCAAAGTACCGGCTTTGTAACCTTTGAGTGAAGTTTCGATAGTACCAGCTGATTGACCTTTTACGATCGCAGATTTACCAAGAGCCGCTTTTTCAAAGCTAGCACCATGACAGGCAGCACATTTAGCCGCAAGAGCTTTTCCATCAGCAGCCATTAAAGATACACCGGCGAACAACATTGCAAGAGCAATTTTTTTCATTTGTTTTCTCCATAAAAAATTTCGTCGCTATTATATTCCTATCTATCTTAAATCACTCTAACTACTTAACCTTTAATGTAGAGTTTGTTACAATATGATACTACCTTTATGAAGGATTAATCATGCAGTACAGTGACGTTGATTTAAACCATAAAACTATTCTGATAACGGGTGGAGCCGGTTTTATAGGTTCCAACCTCGCATTTTATTTTCAAGAGCACTATCCGCACGCTAAAGTGGTAGTTTTGGATCTATTCCGCTCAAACGTGACACTCTCAAACGGTAATTTAAAAAGCTTCGGTCATTTCAAAAACCTTCTCGGTTTTTGCGGTGAAGTGATCAGCGGCGATATTAATGATAAAATTTTACTTAACCAATTGGCGCAAAATTATAAATTTGATTACATTTTTCATGAAGCGGCAATTTCGGATACGACGGCGTTAGAACAGGATCTGATGATTCAAACGAATGTTAATGCATTTAAAGATCTTCTTGAGATAGCGGTGAGTCATGGTGCCAATATGATCTATGCTTCCTCCGGCGCGACGTATGGAGATGCCGCATCGCCACAGCGTGTCGGACGCGAAGCTCCTCAGAATGTATACGGTTTCTCAAAACTGATGATGGATCATTTGGCAGGTCAATATGCTCAAAAATATGATCATATCAGTATCGTCGGACTACGCTATTTCAATGTGTACGGACCGAGAGAATTTTTCAAGAATAAAACATCATCGATGGTCGTACAATTCGGACATCAACTTTTAAGCGGAAAAAATCCGAAACTTTTTGAAAACTCCAATCAAATTTTGCGCGATTTCATTTACATCGAGGATATTGTTCAGGCAAATATTCTCTCGATGCACCCAAAAGAGAACGGTGTCTTTAATGTCGGTACCGGTAAAGCGCGATCATTTCAATCGATGGTGGATATTCTCCAAAATGAATTGGGGACATCTTTCGCATGCGAATATATTCCGAATCCCTATGTGGGGCGTTATCAGTTTCATACTGAAGCGGATATCGAATCGACAAAAGATATTTTAGGTTACGAACCAAGATTTACTTTTGAAGAGGGAATTTCTGCATACGTACCGGAGATTAAACGTCTTTTTGAGCAGGAACTGTCATGAAAGTACTTCGTAACGCTCACCCGCATATCCTTGTCATCGGGGATTTGATGATCGACCATTATTTGTGGGGAGGGTGTGAGCGTATCTCTCCCGAAGCTCCGGTACAGGTAGTAGATATCGCACGTGAGACGACGGTACTCGGCGGTGCCGGAAATGTTATTAACAATTTAATCACTTTGGGTGCGCAAGTCAGTGTCGCGGGAGTTATCGGTGATGACCAAAACGGTGAAGAGTTACGTGCAATGTTGGGAACAATCGGTGTTAACAGTAAGGGGTTGATTAAAGAACTCAATCGTAAAACATCAAAAAAAAGCCGCATTATCGCTTCAAATCAACAGATTTTACGATACGACAAAGAGTCGAAAGAGTCAATCGAGGTAATGAGTGAAAAAGCAATCATCGCGTACGTGACGAGTGTAATCGACACGTGTGATATTGTGATCCTCTCTGATTATGGAAAAGGGGTGATAACCGATGCGGTTGCACTCGGAGTGATAACTGTGGCAAAGAGTGCGGGGAAAAAAGTTCTTGTCGATCCGAAAGGGAAAGATTACCGTAAATATAGCGGAGCCTATCTCCTTACCCCCAATAAAAAAGAGGCCTCTGAAGCGACAGGGATTGTGATTAATGATGAGTCAAGTTTGAAAAAGGCTCTTTTGAATCTTAAAGAGACGTGTAATTTAGAATGTTCAATGATAACTCTCTCTGAAGACGGGATCGCTATCTATGATACATCAATGCGGCGATTTCCGACGGTGGCAAAAGAGGTATATGATGTGACGGGTGCAGGAGATACGGTTATTGCATCACTCTCTTTTGCCCTTAGTTGCGGATATACCATAGATGAAGCTGCCCCGTTTGCTAATCATGCAGCGGCAGTAGTTGTCGGTAAAATCGGTTCCGCCACGGTAACCTTGGGTGAAATCGAAGAATATGAATCAAGTCTGCACCAAAGTACTTCAGAGATGCATATCAAGAGCAAAGAAGAGATATACACTCTTGCAAAGCGTCTTAAAAAAGAGGGAAAAAAGGTTGTTTTTACCAACGGATGTTTTGATATTCTCCATGTCGGTCATGTAAAATACCTTCAAGAGGCAAAAAGTTACGGCGATGTATTGATCGTAGGACTCAATTCAGACCGTTCGGTGAGGGAATTAAAAGGACCTTCTCGTCCTGTGAACACGGAAGCGGATCGTGCTTATATTTTAGCTGCGCTCGAATCGGTCGATTATGTCGTATTGTTTAGTGAAGAGACTCCACATGAGTTGATTAAAAATATCGAGCCTGATATCTTGGTCAAAGGGGGCGATTACGAAGGTAAACGCGTCGTTGGAGCGGAATTTGCTAAAGAATTACGATTAGTACGTTTTGTGGAGGGGAAAAGTACCACCGCAACGATAGAGAGAATTAATGAAGGGACGACATGTTAAAAAAAATAATTTTAACCATTTTAGTGAGTAGCTCTGCATTTGCGGCACATCAAGTCGGTGTAAATGTAAATGACAGAGAGGTAGGCGGAGAGATCCGTCTGGATATGGGACGGATGGGCAATGCAATGAATAATGCTTATATCGGTGCCCGCTTTCTTAACGGGGATAACAACAATAGTAAAACAATTGTGGATCCGGATCCGTTGATGGAGGTATCTTTTATGGTAATGCGTCCGGTTCAGGGAGTTCAGGGTTTGAAACTTGGACTTGGGATCAAAGGGGAGTATACGGAGATTGACGGAGAACGTTATGCGGCGATTCCATTAGGGATTGAGGCTGAATTACGATTACCGATCAATACCCCTTTTCCCTTTTATTTGAACGGAGCATTTTATTATGCACCTTCGGTCTTGAGCTTTAAAGAGGGGGATGGTTACATGGAAACCAGAATAGGATTGGATGTCGAACCGATTGAAAATGCCCGTTTCGGTGTCGGATATCGCATTATCGATACCGATTTAAAAACACGTGATGTGACCTATAACGATGCGTGGTATTTTGGGATGCGATTAGACTTCTAACTTTTTTACCGCTTCAATCACCTCATTCGAGGTTATACTTTTCATGCACTCATGATGCCCTAATGGGCATTCACGCTTCATACACGGGGCACATTTCATATCGTGTCTGACAATAATACTTTTTTCATTCATCCATTGCGACGTTTCCATATGACGCGTCGGGCCGAAGATAGCGACAGTCGGAACCTGATACGCCGCAGCGATGTGCATCGGACCACTGTCATTAGTAATGAAAACATTTAACCCACCGATAAAACTGCATAACTCTTGTACCGATGTTTTTCCCGCGAGATTGGTAATGTTTATTCCATTTAATCGTGCTTCAATATCTTTAGCCATTCCAACTTCGTTGGGACCGCCAAAGAGGATGATGTCATATCGATCGGCATATGCGCGTGCTACTTCGGCAAATTTTTCAGGATACCACCGTTTGGCACTTCCGTACGTTGCCCCCGGATTGATACCGAGTGTCGGACGAGAATATCGGTGGGACGGAATATGAAGGTTTAAATGTTCAATAACGAGAGGGCTAGGGCTGAGACTTTGGGCAATATTTCGATACTGCTCTACCAAATGAGACGGATGAATAGGTTGGATACTTTGTGTCAGTAAAAAAAATGAGTGCCAACTGCGACGTCCTGCCGTGATAGGAGTACCGCTCCAAAAAAGCAAAAGAGATGAATGGAGCTGATTACGAAAGGTGATAGCCAAATCATGTCTACCTAGCTCCTTGGCAAAGTGATAGGTATTGACAAATCGATTTCCCCCCTTTTTTGTCTCATCGACGTAATGACGAGTACAGTTTGGATGATATTTTAAAGCCTCAATGCTTACATAAGAACCTACGAGTGTGAGTTTTGCATCTGGGTAGATTTTACAAAGTGCTTCGAGTGCCGGGGTTGACATGATGGCATCGCCGAGCCAGTTTGGAAGGATGATGAGAATTTTCATAGAGTCTCCAACGAGGTGGTGTAATAAAGCGGTGCGGGACTAAGGTGGAGAATATCGGTTTGCTCATGTTCTCCGCCACGGTAGGTCACTTCAACGGGTTCGGTTAGGGAAATATCGAGAGTTCCAAATTCGAGCCATTCAATATGCAAAAGAGCTTTGGGGGTTTGCATGAGCATCGTATGACGACCCCGTTTCATACCGTATCCCACTAATGAGGCTTCTCTCATCTGTTCCACCATCGTTTTGTAAGCACTAAAAGCGTTACGTTTACGAATAACTCCCTCACGGTTATCGATCAAGCCGTATCCCGGAGCAATGAGTTGATGCCAATAGACGCTTGAAGCGTGTTGTGAGGCAAACGCAAGGAGGTGATAGCGTACGAGATAATTAGCATAATCTTCTTCGCTAACGCACTCTGTCTCACTGGTGGGAGCGTATGGTGCGGTATTTTTGATCGGCCAGTTAGTTTCGGTAATGATGATTTCACCGTTGCTTTTAGGTGATATTTGAGCCAATGAAGCTAAGAGACGGATTTTTTCGATAAGGTTAAATCCCATTTGGGTATTTTCGGGTGCACCGCGACGATCAACGTATAAGAGGGTGCCGATGGCGTCGTATGTGATTTTCTTGAAATTAAAGAGAGTATGTGCACTAAAGTGATATTCGAAGTCGATGACATTGGAGCCGATCAGTTTGAGCTTGGGAAATCGTGTTTGTTTAAGATGATAGGCTATGGCATAAAAATCAAGGTACTCATTAACGCTAAAAAAACCCCATTTTGCTCGATTGATTGTAGAACCGATGATGAAGGTATGACAGATTCCCTCAAGGGATTCAAAAATCTGAATAAAATGATCCCGACTCATATCGGCACTTGTAATATGCTCACGATCTTGGAGTAGGGCGACGGTAATGTTTTTATTTTCGAAACTTCGGATAAACGTTACATACTCATGCAGACGGTTTATTTCCCATAATGGAATACGGATAAGGATGTTGTGAATACCGAGTTCCTCTAGCAGATAAGGGGTAAGATGGGGCTCTTTGTCCAAATTGACCCCCATTCCGAAAAAATGCTCTCCTGTAACGGTACGTCGTTTTAAAAAAGGGATGGCGAATACCGCTATGGGTAAAGTGACTACGGCAATTAAAAAGGTTTTGATAAGCGAGAATAAGGCTGAACGGCGCATTGAGCGTTTAAGGGTTTTATCTTTGATGATAGCGGGCTGATCTGAATAGTGATCCCAGGCAAATGGTTGTTTCATAAGGAGATTGTACCTTTTTCTTACCTTCAATCGGGTAAAATAGAGCAATAATAAAAGGGGATACGATGAATATTTTGGTCGTACGCAACGATAAGTTGGGTGATTTTATTACGGCATTACCGAGTTTTTATGTACTTAAACACCATAATCCCTCTAATCGTATTATTGCGCTTGTTGCCCCATTAAACCAAAAACTGGCAGAATCGTGTGATTTTATTGATGAGGTGATTGTTGACAGCAGTGAGGATATTTTAGCGCTTGCTTTTAAAATCAAAGAGGCCAGAATCGATGCTTCCATCACTCTCTTCTCGAATACTCGCGTGGCATTGGCACAATGGATAGCCCGTATCCCGATTCGCATTGCTCCTGCGACGAAAATTGCCCAAATTTTTTATAATCGACGTATAAAACAGCGCCGAAGTGAAGTAAAAATGGCGGAATTTGAGTATAACTTGGAGCTTACTAAAGCGTTATTTCCCGATATAACTCTCGATTTTCCAAAACCGCTATTACAGTTTCAAGGGGCGGACGAAGTCTACAGCGCATTTTGTTCCGAGTATGGTGTTAATAAACCTATAATTGCCTTTCACCCCGGCTTCGGCGGCTCCTCCGATGCAAATTGGACATTAAAGGAATACGTTGAATTGGTACGACTTGCGGAAGCAGATAAACGGGTAGATGTGGTGATGACCTTCGGCCCTGATGAGGAGAAACTCTACAATGAGGCAAAATTGCTCTTGGAAGAGAGTAGAGTGATACTTTATCGTTCATTGGGAAGCGTCGTCGATTTTGCCAAACTTTTGAGCACTTTTAAACTGTTTGTTAGTACCTCAACGGGGACATATCATTTAGCCAGTGCGGTAGGGTGCGAGACCTTTACGTTTTTCGCCGACACCCTATTCGCTTCCGCTTCCCGCTGGAAAAGTATCGGAGAAAAACAGCACCATTTTATGATTCCGCTGAATCCTAAGGGGAGAGCCACAATGTATGAGAAAGTTAAACAGGAGTTGAAAAATCGCCTTTTAGAACTCGTTTGAGCCTCTTTTTAAAATTTTTCGTCCGTTTATTGGCATCATTATGCCGTTTCATCTCATGAATCGTGAGTGCTTCATCTAACCCACTGAGCCTTGCATATTCATGTCCCATAATCTCCAACTCTTCATCGGATGCCCACAGTTTGTTGAAGTTTTCACATCCATCAATCGGACAGATATTCTTAAACTCCATACGATTAATATCGACGATGGCAAATTGATAGCCCTCTTCCATTTTTTTGATCAGAATATTGCCGGGGGAGTAATCCAAATGCCAAACTCCTTTTTGGTGTAAATCATAGGTGTAGGCGGCAAATGCGGTAAAAATTGCTTCACGATCTTCGAGCGGTTCGAGGAGCGGGGTGCGGATGGTGAAATCGTAGTCGAAATATTCAGCAATAAAATAGCTATCACTTAGTAACCCGGAGGAGAAAAACTCGATTAAAGCGATCGGCTGAGGGGTTGAGATATCGAGATGCTGTAGGCGGAGTGTGTTGTGAAACGATTTGTAGGCTTTACTCTTGCGAAAAAAGGTGTAAACAATACGGTTGAAAAAATGGGGTACTTTAAACGATTTGACAACGGTTTTAATTCCGTCTAATTCGATAATCTTTAGTTCATTACGGGCTTTGTGGATACTATGAGTATCTCCCGAAAAAATGGATCGGATATTTTTAAATGTCTCTTGCAAATAGCTATAGTGCGGCGGAAAATCGCATTTGAAGTTCATACTGACCTTTGAGTAAGTGAGGGTGTGGTATGATACTTTATTATTCCTGAAACACTTCAAGAGGATGTGAATGTTTAGCGTCATCATGTACCATCATATCAACAGTGATGATCTCCCCCTCTCCAATAGCGACACGATGATGGAAGCGCATCTAGCGTATATTGCAGAGCGATATACGACCCTTTTTCCCGGTGATGAGATAAACAAAAATTCCATTTGTCTCACTTTTGACGATGCATACTACGATTTTTACCATTACGTTTTTCCACTACTCAAAAAATATAATCTCAAAGCCCTTCTCGCGGTTCCCTCAGTGTATATTTTAGAGGACACCGATCTCAAATCTGAGCAAAGATTGTCCCTTAAACATCACGAGATTTATGATGGGGATAACTATAAAACATACGCACCGTTTTGTACCTATACCGAACTGCGAGAGATGATTCAAAGCACTCATGTCGTGATTGCTTCTCACTCCATGCACCATGTGAATCTTTGTGATGGAGGGATCGATTTGGAACAGGAGATCTTCGGTTCTAAAGTGATTCTTGAAGAGAGACTCGGATATCGGGTTGAATCTTTTGTTTTGCCGTACGGGAAATATAATGATGCCGCTGTAGCTTTGGCACGTGAACACTACTCTTACGTATTTCGGATCGGAAATGCCCTAAATCCTTCGTGGGAAGGGATCGGAAATTTGATTTACCGAGTTAAAGGGGATGGGCTTAAAACCCCCGATGAACTCTTTAAACTTTTCAAACAGTTTGGGTATTGGTTTAAGACAATGATTAAAATACTCAAAGGATCACGATGAACGTATCGGCGGTAATGATTGTAAAAAATGGCGCTAGAACAATTCGAAGATCGTTGGAGAGTTTGCGAGAGTTTGATGATGTCGTTGTCTACGATAACGGTTCTAGTGATGGAACACAGGCGATTGCGGCAAATTTTCCAAACGTTCGCCTTATAGAGGGGGAATTTGACGGATTCGGCACAACGAAAAACCGTGCCGCCTCCTATGCGATGCATGATTGGGTGCTTATTATCGACAGTGACGAAGTGGTTGATGCTGAGTTGTTACATGCGCTTCAAACCCAAACACTTGACCCCAAAGCTATTTATATCGTCAATTTTCTCGCCTATTATAAAGAGATTCCGATCCGTTATTGCGGCTGGAATAACCAAAAAATTCGCCGTTTGTACAATAAGAATATAACTCGCTTTAACGATAATTTTGTTCATGAGAATATAATCGATGAAGGGATGAAAAAACTCTCTATTTCGGGAAATATGAAACACTACAGCTATATGAGCATCTCTGATTTTATTGTCAAACTTGATCGTTATTCGACCCTTTTTGCGACCGATAACGTCGGTAAAAAGTCCTCTTCTCCCGCAAAGGCCTTTTTTAACGGTCTCTACTCTTTTTTCCGTACCTATATTCTCAAGCGAGGATTTTTGGATGGGTATGCGGGGCTTATCATCGCTTTTTCTCATATGGCGACCAATTTTTATAAATACATCAAACTTTATGAGATGAATTTGGAACAAAAGAGCAAACGTGGCAACTAAAATATGTGAATTATGTCTTTCCCCCGATTTGGGTGGGTTGGAGCTTTATATGATGCGCGCTTCGCATTATTTGGGTAATGAGTGTATTAGTGTTGTCAATGAAAAAGGGAAGTTAAAAAGCTATTACGAAGGCACCTTACATCGTTATTACACCCTAAAGCGACGCAATGTTCTTTTATCATGGTTGAGTGCCGGAGCCCTTGCTAAAATTATAGATAATGAAGAAATCGATGTGCTCCATGTTCATTGGACTAAAGATTTACCGCTTGCCGTTACCGCAAAACTTCTCTCTCGACGAAGCCCGAAAGTGGTACAGTCGCGCCATATGACGATGACCCGATTTAAAGATGATTTTTATCACCGATTTTTATACAAAAATATCGACTTGATGCTTGCCGTAACCCATCAGGTAAAAAGTCAAATTGAAAAATTTATCCCCTCCGATATTCGTCCTAAAACAGAAGTGCTCTACATCGGTGCGGAACAACCGACATTAATTTCTCAACAAATGAGGAAAGAGCGTCGTGAGCAAGTTGGGCTGAGCGACTCCTTTACCGTGGGAATTGTGGGACGGATCGAACTTCCTAAAGGGCAGCATATCGTCCTTGAAGCGGTAAAATCGCTCAATGCAATGGGCATAGATGCGAAAACCCTTGTTGTCGGTCATGCGATGGATGAAGAATATTTGCATCGCCTTCAAAATGAGTATTCCGAGAGTGCTATTTTTACCGGATTTACTGACGAAGCACAAACCATGATGCAATTGTGTGATGTGATGGTATTGGCAACCGAGAATGAGACATTCGGATTGGTTCTGATCGAAGCAATGATGTGCGGAGTATGTGTCGTTGCCAGTCGTAGCGGCGGGCCGCTTGAAATCATCGATGATGAACTCAACGGATTACTCTTTAAAACATTTGATGCGGCAGATTTGGCCGAAAAATTGATATCTCTGTACCAAAATAGTAATATGCGGCAGATGTTTGCAGAAGCGGGGAGAGTAAAAGCTTTGGAGAAATTTGAGAGTGAAAAACAGTTTAAAGCACTAAGAGATAAGATGGTGGGACAAATCTAATTAAGTAGCTTTATTTTGCATTATCATTTTCCGTTCTTCAAAAGTCATTAGCGAAAGGGCGGATAAAAATAGAAATATTCTAGCAATAAAGTCACTGTTAAAAATATTAGTGGCGGTTGAGAGAATAAAAATAGTTGTTACCAATACAATTTGTAAATTTTTCCGGTCTCTATCTTCTTGTTTATAGGTTAGTAATTGATAAAAAATATTCAGAAAAACCAACAAACCAATGATCCCAAACTGTGTAATATCATCTAAGAGTTCGCTGTGTAATGAAGCATTGACTCCGTTTCGAATATTAAAAAATAAATTATCGATATTGGCTTGGCTCTGATCTTGATCGAGAATGATTTGTTTGATTTGGGGAATATGATCACCGGCGCCTACACCGAATAAAAAGTTGTTTTTTATAATGTCCATGCTGTAATAATAATACCCAGCACGTGTTCCTGCCGAGGTTGAAAAATCATTATTGGATAATAATGTTGCATCAAGGTATAGTTCATTAGTCCTGTGCTTGAAGAGGTCACTGACATTATAAGCGAGGATATACCCAAAGGTGATTAACAGTGTTCCGGCAACTAAAATCTTTGCAAACTGTTTTTTATATATAAAAATTAGGACAGATAAAATAGCTACTGCGTATAAAAGATAGCCGATTCTTGATGCGACAATAAAAATATTAAGTGAAGCGGTAAAAAAGAAAAAGAGATAGAAACTTTTTTGGTAAATCGTGAGTGTATATTTGGATAATAAATTATAAAAGATAATGCCTAAGGCAATGGAGAGTGCCGTTGCATAATCTCCATACGCTTCCATAAAAGGGACACTCCCCATTCCCTCAGTAAGCTTTATGATAGGTATTGTAAGCTGAAAGCTCATCGCATACGAAAGAAGTTCACTCATAAACATTCCCAGCATAAATCCGGTTAAAATTTTTCCGATGAACTCTTTTTGAACGGCCATAGCAATAATGATTATTCCAAAAATGAATTTGTAGTCATGTAATCTAAAGAGTGCCATCTCCGTGTTTTCACTGCCTATTATCCATACTAGATAGAGCAGATAAAAAAGAATAAAAGATTGTATGACTTTATCTTTTATAACGAATAGGAAACGCTCTTTTATTTGGGAGGTAAAAAGTAAGAGAATGGAGATTATTACTAATATTGAACCGGATGTTTTATTTGATATTGGGACGAAAAAAGCATATGCAATTAAAAAGTAGTTTGTTATAACTATTAAATTTTGTTTTATACTTGGAAAAGAAAAAAGATAAGCCATTTAGGATTCACAGTCTTTATAATTTAATTTTAATACTATTAGTTCTTTAGTAATTATACTGTATATTATTATCTATTGAATTTGTTAAATTAGAAACTATGAGTAAATACGGCTATATTGGAAGATTAGATGAAACATTTTGTCACTTTATTTGAGAAAACTGAAAATTTTCATTTGATCAAAGATGTTGGTCAAATCCCCTATTTAATGCATCATTATTTTGGATACGATTCCATGATAGTGACATATAAAAATAGTGACAGCTATTCTTATTTGGAAGATGAAGTAGAAGGATTAAAATTAAAATTTATTCCAAAAATAAAGCTAGAACGCTATTCACTTTCGGCATTGATATTTCTTTTTTTTAATGCAAAAAAGATAGATATTCTGCATCTTTTTCATCATCGTGAAAAAACATATCTCAATTTTTTGATGTATAAATGGCGTAATCCGAACGGTATTGCTTTTTTAAAATCCGATATGGGATTTGACAGTTTGCAAAAACACGATGGATTAGTCCCAAAAAAACGTCCGAAATATAGAGTAAGGCAGTGGTTACTTGATAGAGTTTTTCCAAAATTAGATATTGTTTCGATTGAAACGGAAGATGCTTATGCTTATTTATGTGCCCGCTACCCTGATTATGCCAAGAAATTCTTTTTTATGCCCAATGGTGTTAATTTTGATCGGATGTATTCGTTAGCCCCGCTGCGTAAATTTGAAGAAAAAGAGAATATTATTTTAACGGTAGGGAGAATCGGTGCTCCTGAAAAGAATAATGAGATGTTTTTATCGGCTATTGAAAAATTGGATATAGATGATTGGAGGGTTGTTATAATCGGTCCTGTTGAAAAACATTTTGAAGCGAATATCGACATGTTTTATCAAAAGAATCCACGCCTAAAAGAGAAAGTTATTTTTACAGGAGCTATTTATGATCGAAAAACATTATTCGAATGGTATGCACGAAGTAAAATATTTTGTTTTACCTCAATCGAGGAGAGTTTCGGGTTTGTATTAATCGAAGCGATGACCTATGCGGATTATGTGGTGACGACATCGATTTCAAGTGCAAATGAAATTACAAATCTTCAACAAGCCGGAATGATTGTAAAAGATGAAGAGGCATTAACCCATAATCTTAACACATTGATGCAGGATACGGAACAATTGCAAAAAGTAGGTGAGATTGCAGTAAAAAGGGCAAAAGAGTCTTATTCTTGGATGACTATACTTCAATCGCTACATAATTTAATTACAAAAATTTAGAGTCATAATGAGAGATTCTATTTTTTAATGAATCGGGAAAATGGAATCGTTTTTATCAGCAAAAATTGTATAAGATATCGCTTTGTATGTTAGGAGTCTTCATGCCTTATCGTTCATCAGCTATCATTATTTCGGTTTATAAAGATACCGAAGCACTTGGTTTGATTTTAGACTCTCTTTTGAATCAAACTTTAGCTCCAAATCAAATCATTATTTCAGAAGACGGCGATTCAGAAGAGATGAGACAATTTATTAAAACTCAAATCAGCCGTTTTCCAAATCTTCTTCATTTAACACAGCCTGATAGCGGATGGAGAAAAAATAGGGCGCTTAATCGTGCCATTGCAGCGAGTGAAGCAGAATATCTTATTTTCATAGACGGTGATTGTATCCCTTATCCAGAATTTATTGAAGAGCATTTAAAATTAGAAGAGCCTAATTATGTTTTATGCGGCCGCCGATCGGAACCTGGAGAGTATTTCAGTACGTTACTTCGAACGAAAAAAATCTCTTTAAAGCGGTATGAA
>Ga0351955_1007_pt1 | contig 18683 bp, 18 predicted proteins | sample BONcelT113001D15_FD_205812 | JGI IMG/M metagenome (GOLD analysis project Ga0351955, IMG submission 205812) | Enriched cells from coal bed in the Powder River Basin, Montana, United States - BONCAT cells T11 rep3 HSBNCT.T11.300.1.D15 ...
ATAAGAAATGCGCAATACAATACAGCAAGGATTTTAAGAAATATCCAGATGGTAGTCCGGAAGCTGTATTAACTGCATTTGTTGAAGCAGATTTGGAAAATACGGATGACCGTTTTTTGAGGCTAACTGAGTTTGGGACAATTCCTGACGATAGCTATCCGAAACTTTTTATCAACTCCTATAAGATATCAGCTAAAACTTGCGATAAAAAAACTGGTGATGTGTTGCTTGATTTAGAAATGGATGTTCGTGTTATTTGGCCAAAAGAAAATATTAGAAAGATAATTATTCAGCAGAAAGCTAAAACAATATATGTGGATAGCATTAAATACTCATCAGATAGTACGCAATTTTTGGAAGCTGTTTTTAATGATACTGATATGTCGAATAATGAAAAATATTATTATTCAATGCCTACTAATAGACGTAAGTGGGTGTTTCCTGTGAGGATGGTAAATAAACAAGGCAAATGGCTACTTGCAACAGATACAATACCATATAAAAGCTGTTACTTAATAGCTGAAATTGACTGGCACGCGAAATATATGCTCGAATCTATTGCAATGAATGACGTTTGCCGTGGCAAACGTAAATTTGATCCAAAGATCATTCAACGTAAACTTAATACTGTTAGAGAAAAAATCGGTAATGATATACGAAAATTCAAAGCAGAATATTGTACACCAGAAGTGTTAAGCGGCAGGAATTTGTCAATAAGAGAAGATATGCAAATAATTCAACAACTCGAAGCTGCGGCAGAGGAGTAATCAATGAGTGATATCGTACAAAATGCTCTGCGTTATTATAATTGCCCAAGTGTTGATAGGTCTGATTACCCAAATCCGCATAATGGCCAGGTAGTTGGCAAGCAGGGAAATGGTGAAAATATCATAGGTTTTGACTGCTCTGGATTTATCTGTCATGTAATGAATGAATCCGGATATCGTAATGACTATGAACCCACTAGAGCACTTTCGGGATCAAAGGCTTTAACAAAAAAAACTGAAGATGAGGTTTTGCCCGGAGATTTAATCCTTTTTGAAGGTCACGTCGGAATTGTCACAGAATATGACCCCGCGACATTCGTAGGCAAATTTATTCATATGAGTGGTAACAGTAGGAAAGGTGGAAAAATAAAAATATCTGATTTTGTTTCAGATATTGACAAGTATGTGCAAAAGTTCAATAAAAAAATACCAATTAATACTTCAGGTTCTCCATTTAATTATTATGGAACAACAAAACCAGTAAAGGAATTCCTTAGAATCAATAATGACCGCTACAGCGCAGAAGTTGATTTGCATATAAACGGCAGTAACCCACTGCCTACACTGCGACCTTTGGGTGTCAACGTATACCGCAATTATGTGCTGAAAAAACCGAAAGCTAATTCAATTCTTGCAGAAAAGCCAAGAAACTTGCCAATCCACAAAAAGCCCAGCTACAAGAGTGTTCCACTGCGGAAAGATTCCTATACACTAATCAAGCGAATGTGGGGTCTTCCATTGACCGATGAAATAGACTACTGAAACCGACTGATATGCAGAGTTTATCAATATTGCATATAACAATCATTTTATGAGGGGAAAAAAATGCAAGTGACAAAATATTCTTTTGAGCTTTTAAGCGCTGACTACGAAATTGCAGTTGAACGTTTTAGTGCTGAAGAGCAATTATCAGAACCTTTTGTTGTCACTATTAATCTTGTAAGTAAAGATATGATTGATTTCAACAAAGTGATAACTAAGGAAGCTTTGCTTACCATTGCCGGTAAGCACGAAGACCGATATTTCCACGGAAGAATCAGCAATTTTACGTTGATAGGAAAGAACGACACTTTTTATACTTACCAGGCAATATTGGTTCCTACTGTCTGGATGCTGAATTTCAACCAAAATTTCAGAATATTCCAGAATATCACCGTTGAAGAAATCGTGACAAGAATCTTCAACGAAAGACAGGTTCCCTCAGACGAATTCGTCTTTAAACTTAAATCGGATTATCAAAAGAGACGTTTCTGCACCCAGTACGGAGAAAGCGACTTCCGCTTCATCAGTCGCATACTGGAGGAGGAAGGAATATTCTATTTCTTTGAACACACTAAAGATTCTCACACCATTGTGTTTTCCGATACTGAGGATATTTACAGCCCTATTGAAGGCGAAGACGAAATTGGTTTTCACCATGATTCCGGAATGGTCGCTGGAAATGAAACCATCCAAAGCTTTGCTTACAACCGTGCAATCTGTGCCGGTAAAATTACCCATACGAACTACAATCTCAAAAGACCATCTCTGGACATGGCAGTTACAGAAGAAGGTGAAACCCACGTAGTCCATGAAATATATGAATATCCAGGAGACTACGGGCTCCCCCCCGAAGGTACACCCAAAGTGGTGAACCACTTAGAGGAAGTCAAGTCACTTGAAGAAAGTGCACAAGGCACAAGCAACTGCGCCAGGTTCATACCCGCCAGCACGTTCGCGATTATCGGCCATACTCATAAAGACCTGAACAAGGAATACTGTCTTGTCAGGGTAGAGCACGAAGGATCACAGCCCAACGTATACGGTGAAAACTCTGGCATCGGCGGAGATTATACTTACTCCAATCATTTCATAGCCATTCCCGGATCCACCGTATACCGCACCCGGAAGACTCTTAAAAAGCCTTACGTCCGAGGCCTCCAGAGTGCAGTTGTTACCGGTCCCGAAGGGCATGAAATCCACACCGACGTGTTTGGGCGAATTAAAGTCAAGTTCCATTGGGACCGACTTGGAGAAAATACCGATAACAGTTCTTGCTGGTTGCGCACCAGCCAACCCTGGAGTGGCAATGGCTGGGGCATGGTCTCCCTTCCCCGCGTCGGTGATGAGGTGCTTGTTGACTTTATTAATGGTGATCCGGACTGGCCGATAATGGTGGGTAACGTAAATAACGCCGCTTCACCTGCACTCTATAATCTTCCTGCCAACAAGACCCAAAGTGGCATCAAGACCCGAAGCACTCCAGGCGGCGGCCCCAATAACTTCAACGAACTACGCTTCGAAGACAAAAAAGGGGCTGAGGAGGTCTACCTGCAGAGCGAAAAAGACTGGAACATCCTGGTCAAGAATGATAAGGGGCAAATGATCGGCGGCAACAGCAATACAACTGTCGAGAAATCATTATCTAAAACAGCCGAGGACATTACCCTGACAGCCAATTCAAGGATAACGATCATTTGCGGTGGTAGTACTATTACCCTTGACCCCTCCGGAATAAGCATCAAGGGCGGCAAAATCAATCTAAACGAATAGCCGAGGCCGGCAAACAAAACCAGATACCATCAGATCAGGAGAACACCATGCACTATCAGATCCAGGAAGGCTATATTACTCTTGAAACCGGTGAGTGGCAGGATCGCTCGGTCAACATGCTGGCGGCAAACCATCTGCCGAATAGTGGCACGAACCTGGTCATAACGCGCGAGCCTCTTCCGCTCGGAGTGGGTTTTGCCGAATACCTCGGCAACCAGAAAACACTGCTCTCAAAGGAACTGGCCCAATTTAAAATACTGGCAGACAGCCCTGATACAATTGAGGAAATGCCGGCCCATTTTCTAGAGTTCAGCTGGGACAACCAGGGTACGACCATGAACCAGATGGTCTCCATCATACACCAGAACGGTTGCGTGCTTAACCTGACAGCCACCGTACCTGGTACAATCGACGAAGCAACCCGTACGGCGCTGCTCACCGCCATGAAAAGCTTCAAACCTGGCCCGGCCCCGCTAGACCGGCAAGGCACCGCGCCATGAGTGCGCTGGAAGAGTCGCCGTCGCAACTGAAAATGGCTGCACTGCAAAGCCGCGGCAGCAACACTGAAGATGTGGCAAAGATCGAATCCGCCGGTCATACCGCCAGCGCAACGGTCACCGTTGCTACCATCGGCTATGGCGCCATCGGAGCTGCCGGCACCGGCGGCATCGCTGCAGTGGCCTGTTACGCCGCTCCCTTGGCAGCCGGCATTGCCGGAGCCATGGCCGGCGCCGCGCTGGTCAATCATTTTGCCCTTGATGAAAAACTGCTCGACTTCCTGGGCAAAGAGAAGCTGGCCGGACAGGGCCCGCAACCGGCGACCATCGGACATGACATTGCCCACAGCTCACCCTTTGCCGGGGCGCTGGGCGGCCTGCTGGCGGGCGTAGCGGTCGGCGTGCTGTGCGCCGTCGCTGCGGCGGCCGTTGTTACGACCGGCGGACTTGCCGCGCCGCTCCTGATCGGCGCCGCGGCCGGTCTGGGGGGTGGTTTCGCAGGTGCCTTGGTCAACGGTTTCTTCTCCAAAGCCGCCACCGTCACCGGCAAAATCATCCAGGGCTCACCGGATGTCTTCTTCGAGGGCAAGCCCGTTGCCCGCGTCACCGATAAAATAAGCTGCAGCAAACACTCGGTGCCACCGGAGATCGTCGAGGGGAGCGAAACCATTTCCGTCAACGGTCTGCCCCTGGCCCGCATCGGCCACAAGACCACCTGCGGTGCAACTATCCAGGGTGGCTGCACGACGATCTTCGCCGACAGCACCACCGGCCAATACGGCCCGATCGATTCCCAGATGTCGGTCCTGGAGCAGTCCATCGTCTCCATTGCCGAGGTAGCCCTCTGTTTCAGCGCGGTACGCTTTCGCAGCTCCAAACTGGGCAAGAAGATTTTCGGCGAACCGATCGACCCCTCCGACGGCAGTTATGTGGACTTCCGCACCGACTTCGAATATCCCGGCATTCTGCCGCTCCGGCTTACCCGTGTATACTCCGGCAAGGATACGGTGGAAGGGTTGTTGGGAAGCAAGTGGCTCTGCAACTGGTCGCAGCGGCTGGTCTACGATGCAAAAGAGTCGACCGTCAATCTTGAAGACGGCGACGGCGAAATCCTGCAATTCGCGCTGGGCAAAAGAATAGAATTCACCGCCCGCAACCTGAAGGCCCCCCACTATCACCTCACTGGCACCCGGTTGTGCGCCCGGCTGTTCGACACTCGCAGCCAGCAGACGCTGGTCTTTACCACCAGTGAAGATAGTCCTGATACCGGACGTCTGACCGCCATCGAAGACCGAAATGGCAACCGCATTGACTTCATCTACAACGGCAGCCACCTGCGCTGTGTCATGCACAGTGACGGCACTACCTTCATCATCACCACCACCGCCCAAGGCGCCATCGAAAGCATAGCCCTGGACGAAAGTGGCCGACTGCAACCTCTGGTGCAGTACAGCTACAACGCTGGCGGCGAACTGGCTGCGGTACAGGGCCAATTCAGCGGCGAATTTCATTACACATATACCAGGGAAGGGTGGCTCAACCACTGGCACGACAGCGGCGCCACCAGTGTCGATCTGGACTACGACAGCCAAGGTCGTGTCAAAGCCACCCGCACCCCGGACGGCATGTACAACGACCGTTTTGTCTATTATCCGGAAGAAAAGAAAACCGAATACTTCGATGCCACCGGCGGCTGCACCACTCACTGGTTTAACGACAACGACCTGCTGATCCGCGAACAGGATCCGCTCGGCAATATCAACAGTCATGAAATCGACGGTCTGGATCGCAAACTCTCCACCACCGACGCGTTGGGCCGGAAAAACAGCTACAGCTACGACGCTTACGGCAACCTGACTGGCGAAACCGACTGGACTGGGCGCGCCACCATACTTGCCTACGACAAGCAGGGCCTGATCATCCAAATAGATTACCCGGACGGAACCTCCTCCAGCTGGAAATACGACGACCGCGGCAATCTCATTGAAGCAAAAGAATCTGACGGCAGCGTCTACCGCTTCAGCTATGATGACCAAGGCCGCCTGATCTCGGAAACCGGACCGGACGGCACAGCGAGCCGCTTTGGTTACGACCGGCGGGGACGGCTGGCCTCCCTGCGCAACGCGCTGGGGGAGACCACCAGCTATGATCAGGATCGCTGGGGACGTCTGCGGGAGCTGACCGACCCGGTCGGCCACACAACCCGCTACGAATACGAGCAGACCCCCGACAACCCGCGCGACAACGTAACTCGCATCATCCATCCCGATGGCGGCGAGGAACGCTTCGGCTACGACCAGGAAGGTCTGCTTGCCGCACATATCGCCGGAGAAGGCCAGACAACCCGCTACCGGCATGGAGCCTTCGACCTGTTGCGCAGTGTCATTGACCCCAAAGGGCGGATCACCACACTCGATTACGACAACGCCGCCCGGCTGAAGCGGATCACCAACGCCGCCGGGCAACATTGGACCTACAGCTACGACCTCGCCGGACAGCTGGCCATGGAAAGCGACTGGGCCGGACGGCAGACACGATACACAAGGGATGCCGTTGGCCGGGTGCTGAGCAAACGCCTTCCCGATGGGGTGGAACAGCACCTCACCTGGGACGAACTGGACAGGATCGTGGCAGTCGAAACCACGAATCAGCGAATTGTTTATGAATACGACACGGCGGATCGTCTCACCAGAGCCGCAACCTTCAGCAAAGACAGCTTGGAACACGAAAGCGAACTGCTCCTCAGCTACGACGACAAGGGCAGACTGGCAAAGGAAATCCAGAACGGCACGGTTATCGAGTACCGGTATGACTTTGCCGGACGCTGCATCGGCCGTAAGACTCTCTCCGGAGAGACCGGCTTTGCCTATGACCTCTTGGGTCAGTTCAAAGGGCTGGAGAGTAACGGCCACACACTCAACTTTACAAGAAATGCGCTGGGATTGGAAACGGAGAGGAAGTATCAGGGCCCGGAAACACCTCTGCTTGATGCCTTCTCGATGCAGCAGAGCTACGACCCCTGCGGCAGGCTGAAGAGCCAGTTGGCTGGACAGAAAAACAACTACCCCTCTCCCGCCCATGAAAGACTATCCCAAGTATCACGCCGCTACAACTGGGACAAATCGGGCAGACTGATTGGCGTTAAAGACAACAAACGCGGCACCAGCAGTTACCAGTACGACCCGCGCGACCAGATCAACCGGATAACCCGCACAACAGGACTGGACAAGCAGAGCAGCGAGCAGTACAGCTACGACTCCCTGCTGAACTTGGTAGAGAGCAACGGCCGGCATCACCAGTACGAAAACGGAGAAGTAAAAAGCATCGGCCGGAGCAGCTACCGTCATGACAGCCGGGGCCGGGTTGTCGAGAAGCGGGTCGTCAAGCACGGTTTTCGCCCCAAGACCTGGTATTATCGCTGGGATGACTTCGACCGGCTGATCGAAACCCACACGCCGGACGGGGCGATCTGGGCTTACAGCTACGATGCCTTCGGTCGCAGAATCAAAAAAGAGTGCATCAAGACCGGCAACACCGGCAAGCATAGCAGCGTCAGCTATCTCTGGCAGGGTGCGACGCTTGCGGAAGAGCACAGGACAACCGGTGAAACAACGGAAGTCAGCCGCTGGCACTTCGAGCCCGGCACATTCGACCCGCTGGCGAAGGAGACAATTTCCGCTGCCGGGAAGGTCTCGTTTTATCCGATTGTCACCGATCAGCTGGGAACACCGAAAGAACTGTTTGACACGGAAGGCAACTGCGTCTGGCAGGCGGAACATACTCTGTGGGGTGAGACTACGGTTGCCTGGCAGAAAAAAGAGCCAGATACTCAGCTGCCGCTGGTTGATTGTTCACTCAGATTCCAGAACCAGTGGGAGGATGAGGAGAGCGGACTACACTATAACCTGAACAGGTATTATGATCCGGATAGTGGGCAGTATCTTTCATCTGACCCGATTGGTTTGCAAGGTGGTCTGAGAACCCATGGTTATGTGCATGATCCGGTGCAATCGGTTGATCCATTTGGGTTGGCACCTTGTGGTACAAAGATAAAGGGAATTAAGACAGATTATGGCATCGCAAAACAAAGCATGCATCATGACGCATTATCGGCAAGAACCCGTGTCAATAAAGGTGCAAAACTGTACCGCATGGGAACTACGGGGAAAAGTGATGCTGCAGAGGCTCAATTTTGGTCGCTTGAACATCCTCTTACACCTGGATACGCACAGAGACATGGAATTCCACCCGCAAACATGTCGAAAGCAAATTTTATTGAGACAGCTACGCTTAAACCAGGTACACCCTTTGTTACTAGGCCAGCGCCAGGTTATGGAACTAATCCTGGAGGTGGAATTGAGGTTGTTACGCCTAGAGGTGGGGTAAATATGGAATCGTTTGGTATGGGATTTTAAAAGGAGTACTTCTTATGAGTTTTGATCATTATGCTGAAGCAACCAGGCTCGCAGAGGAATTAAGAAAAGAACATCTTGATTGTTTTGCTGACACTATTATCGATTCCATGGAGGCTGGGGCCACAGGAACGGAGATTTTTATGGCATTGCGCTGGAATATCGGACGAATCATTAAATCCGATAAGTGTTCAAATATAACATTGGGCATAGCACAAAAAATATTTGATGAATTAGATAAATCTCTTCAATGATTAATTTAGATATGAGCAATGGAAATACATGGAGGATGAGGAGAGTGGGCTACACTATAACTTGAACAGGTATTATGATCCGGATAGTGGACAGTATCTCAGTCCGGACCCGATCGGCCTGGAAGGCGGGTTACGGACCCATGGTTATGTGCATGATCCGATGCAGAGGGTTGATCCGCTGGGGTTGGCTGGGTGTCCGAAAGCAAGCCTAAGTCCGAAGATAAAAAGATTGTCTGAAGCGAATATAACAGATAACGGAATTACCGTTCTTGGGAGTTTCCAGGCTCCGCCTGGACAGATGAGCTACATCCAGAAAGCGACCACAGGAAAATACAAGGGCTCAAGCTACTTCGACCTCGGAAACGCGTGGACGCCAATAGAGGGTAAAGTAGCAAATCGACATTTTTTAGAAATTGTTGGAGGAAAAGGCGACAAAATGATCTTCTCAACTCCTAAAAATAAGATTCCGTCAGGGACTTCGCTCGATATAGAAGTGAAATATCTAAAGGATAACTTCAACTACAAGTGGGTCAACTCATGGTCCATGCAAAAGGGATCAATATGATTCATCTACTTAAATTTATAGTTACTTTTCTCTCGGCTCTATTTGAAGAATATGGATTTCTAATAATCGAATCCAAGAACTCAGGTAATCGCTTCTTAGGTGCATCAATTCTTATGGTGTCCAGTGAAGTCGAGATTTTCTTGGCAATTGAACGAGATGAGATGACAATTCGCTTTCGCAGTTTGTACGATAAACGAAAAAACAACTGGTATTCCATTGAAATCATCCTTGCTCTCTTAGGGCATAAGGATTGCTATGGCGTATTGGATGATCGTAACTCTTCTCTTATTCAAAATGAATTGTCAGAGATTATTCATCGATTCAGCAAGTCAAAGATTGCCGAAACTCTCAGGCTTTTGGATGGAATAGAAAAAGAAAGGTCGAAACGGATGTAGCTGAGGTGACCCTATGACACTCGATATTGAGTGGACCCTGAGTTGACAATCCAAGGTATTCCAAGTGCTGGAGTTAAGTGGACCCCTTGGTCAAGACAATAATGCATCGAGTTTAAGGTGGTGCCCGTCTGCTAGCAGCTGGCCGGCGCTGCCCCGATTTTGAGCGTGGTTTTACGCTCAACAAATTTATCTACTATTCTCGCACCGCCACCACTGGCCGTTTGGTAGACATGAACTGGCGTGCAGTTGCCCAGCGATTGGTGAGGTCTTTCAGTGTTGTAAAATTCAAAGTATTCGGTTAGGCCCAAGTGTAATTCCGGCATGGTGACGTACCCTTTCAGGTACACGTCCTCGTGCTTGACGCTTCGCCAGAGCCGTTCGACAAAGATGTTATCCAATGCCCGACCGCGTCCGTCCATGCTGATCGCAATGTCGTGGCTGGTGAGGGCTCCGGTAAAAGCATCGCTTGTGAATTGGCAGCCCTGGTCGGTGTTAAAGATCTCTGGGGTGCCAAACATCCGGAGCGACTGCTCCAGGCAGTCAACGCAGAACCCGCTGTCGAGTGAGTTCGATAATCGCCAGGCCAGCACCTTGCGCGAGTACCAGTCGATCACTGCAACCAGGTATGCAAACCCACGTGCCAGGCGGATGTACGTGATGTCAGTACTCCAAACCTGATTGGGCCGGGTCACGTTCACCCCTCTGAGCAAGTACGGATAGACCTTGTGTTGAGGGTGAGGACAACTGGTATTAGGACCGGGTGCCATGCCAGCCAACCCCAAGACGCCCATCAGGCGCTGAACCCGCTTACGGTTGACGGGATGGCCTTTGGTGGCCAGATGCACCACCATTTTACGGCTGCCGTAGAATGGGTGACGGGTATATTCAGCGTCAATCAAAGCCAGCAACAGCAACTCCATTTCATCCGGTACGGCGACAAAATGGGGGACATAAACAGTAGAACGGGCGACACCCGCTAACTCGCATTGCCGGGTGAGCGCCATGGGACCTTGCAAGTCTACCCAGCGCCTGCGGTCTGCTACTGGCCAATCCCGGACTTTTTTTTGAGCCAGTCCAGTTCCATCTTCAACCGCCCGATCTCAGAGTAGAGACGCTCGGGGCTGGCGGACGGATCTTCAGTTTTGGGGCCGCGCTTGGTGTCGAAAATGCCTGAAGCCTGTGCTATCAGATCTTTCTTCCATTGCCCGACCTGAGTCGGATGCACAGAAAACTCCTGGGCGATTTCATTCAGCGTTTTGGCACCTCGGATCGCTTCAAGCGCTACTTTCGCCTTGTGCTGGCTGGTGAAACTTTTGCGACTCTTTTCGCTCATTGCCTGCTCCTTTTTTCTGCAGGCTACCATCTTAAACTATTGTCCGGAAATCGGGGTCCACTATAGAGGTTCGGGAATTAGACAGATAATATTCTATAACAGTTATTATTTAAGACTATTGATTCATAATGGAATACAGAAAGAGGATATGAGGATATTTATTATGACCAAGCCGCAAAGCAAAGTGATCGTTTATGTTTTTGCACATAAAGAGACTGCGGAAACCCGCGTAATATATATTTCAGATTGCGCCGGTGGGAACCAAGCTGCAGAACTGTGGTGTGGAAAAGATACAGAAAGATGTTTCATTTTTCATCAAGATGCATTTTATGATGAAAAGCTTCGGACTCGCAGGCGTGATGAAAATATGATTTCAACAACTGCGCCAATAGAGAGACTTGTTCATATTGGTGATGTTTGGGGGGGGATGCCTACCCAAGAAAAGGATTACTTCCTTATTAGCAAGTCAGAACTTCATCTTCCTGTCATATCCATTAGTTGAGGGTCAGGCTGCTTGCGCTTTGACTGTTTACATATTCCTCACGGATTTAAAAGGGCAATAAGCAAAATATAGAAAATAAGAAACATACAGGTATCAGGCACTGACATATTGACATCTTCACCCAGACCAGGTCTTTGAAAACCCGATATCCGCACAGTTAACACAGGCGTCTACAGAATATTGATTTTTGTCGGCGCAGGCGATACTCATCCCTCGACGCCACCGGCGGTTGCACCACCCTTTGGTTCAACGACAACGACCTGCTGATCCGCGAAAAGGATCCGCTCGGCCACATCACCAGCCATGAAATCGACGGCCTGGACCGCAAACTCTCCACCAGCGACGCGCTGGGCCGGACAACCACCTTCGATTTCGACGCCTACGGCAACCTGACTGGCGAAACCGACTGGGCTGGGCGTGCCACCAGGCTTGCCTACGACAAACATGGCCAGATCTCACAAATAGATTACCCGGACGGGACCTCAGCCACCTGGAAATACGACCAGCGCGGCAACCTGCTGGAAACAAAAGAACCAGACGGCAGAAGCTTTTTCTTCGGTTACGACGACAACGGCCGCCTCATCGCCGAAAGCGGTCCGGATGGCGTCTCCAGCCGCATCTCCTACGACCAGCACGGTCGCCTGGCCTCCCTGCGCAACGGACTGGGAGAAACAACCCGCTATGATCAGGACCGGTGGGGCCGCCTGCGGCAGTTCACCGACCCCGCCGGTCACACCACCCGCTACCAGTATGACCTCTCGCCCGACAACCCGCGCAACGACCTGAGCCGCATAATCCACCCCGATGGTGGCGAAGAACACTTCAGCTACGATCAGGAAGGATTGCCGGCCAGCCATATCGCCGGAGAAGGGCAGACCACTCGCTACCGGCACGGCGCCTTCGACCTGTTGCGCAGCGTCATCGACCCCAAAGGGCGGATCACCAGCCTCGAGTACGACAACGCCGCCCGGCTGAAGCGGATCACCAACGCCGCAGGACAACATTGGACCTACCGCTACAACCCGGCCGGCCAGTTGACCATGGAAAGCGACTGGGCCGGACGGCAGACCCGATACACAAGGGATGCCATCGGCCGGGTGCTGAGCAAACGTCTGCCCGATGGTGTCGAACAGCGCCTCACCTGGGATGAACTGGACCGGATTGTCGCGGTCGAATCCACGAATCAGCGCATCGTCTATGAATACGACCCGGCAGACCGCTTGACTAGGGCGGCGACCTACCACACTGAAAAACAGGAACCGGCAAGCGAGCTGCTCTTCAGCTACGACGACAAAGGCCGGTTGACGAAGGAAATCCAGAACGGCACTTCCATAGAATACCGCTACGATACCTCCGGCCGCTGCCTCAGCCGCACCAGCCCCAGCGGAAAGACGGACTTCTCCTTCGACCTGCTGGGACAGTTCAAAGGACTGCACAGCAACGGCCATGCACTGGAATTCAAAAGGGATAGTCGCGGCCTTGAAACCCTGCGGCAATATCGTAACGAAAAAAGTCTATCCCCGTCTCCAGTCCCTGATCCCCAGTCCCTTAATGCCTTCTCGCTGCAGCAGAGCTACGACCCCTGCGGCAGACTTGCCGGTCAGCTGGCTGGACAGAAAAACGACTACCCATCTCCCGCCCACGAAAGACTGGCCGAGGTGTCACGCCGCTACCGCTGGGACAAATCGGGCAGGCTGATTGGCGTAAAAGACAACAAACGCGGCGCCAGCAGCTACCACTACGACCCGCGCGACCAGATCAACCGGATAACCCGCACAACAGGACTGGACAAACAGGTCAGCGAGCAGTACAGCTACGACTCCCTGCTGAACCTGGTAGAGAGCAACGGCCGCCATCACCAGTACGAAAACGGCGAAGTAAAAAGCATCGGCCGGAGCAGCTACCGTCACGACAGCCGGGGCCGGGTTGTGGAGAAGCGGGTTGTCAAGCACGGTTTTCGCCCCAGGACCTGGTATTATCGCTGGGACGACTTCGACCTGTTGACGGAAACCCATACGCCGGATGGCGCGATCTGGCGGTACACCTACGATGCTTTCGGCAGGCGGATAAAGAAGGAATGCGTCAAGGCCGGCAACTCCGGCAAGAAAAGCAATGTCAGCTATCTCTGGCAGGGCGCAACCCTGGCGGAGGAACACCGGGCTACCGGGGAAACCACGGAAGTAACTCGCTGGCACTTCGAGCCGGGTACTTTTATCCCGCTGGCAAAGGAGGCAATTTCCGCTGCCGGGAAGGTCTCGTTTTATCCGATTGTCACCGATCATCTGGGGACGCCGAAGGAACTCTTCGACACCGAGGGCAACTGCGTCTGGCAAGGGGAGCAAAGCCTGTGGGGTGAAACCGATGTGTTGTTTGTCAGGAAGCCTGATGGTTATCAGCCGCTGGTAGATTGCAATCTGAGATTCCAGAATCAGTGGGAGGATGAGGAAAGCGGGCTACACTATAACCTGAACAGGTATTATGATCCGGATAGCGGGCAGTATCTCAGTCCGGACCCGATCGGCCTGGAAGGTGGGTTACGGACCCATGGTTATGTGCATGATCCGATGCAGTTGGTTGATCCTCTCGGGTTGGCGGGATGTAGTGTAAGAGGACTGCCTGGCCCAAAACTACCAGGCAAAATAGCTTCCACTTTCAAGAATGGCAGTTATACCAATCGACAGCTTAGCTCTGACACGCGATTTTATAAGTATCACGGAGTTGATAATCGAACCGGAAGAAAATACTCTTGGGTTACCAACAAAAAATACTCGACTGAAAAATACCTCCGAAAGAAACTTGCGATTAGAAAGGATTGGGGTGTAAAGATTACGCACGTTACAGAAATTGATGTTCCAAAAGGTACTTGGATCAGTGAAGGAGCAGCGGCTAGCCAAGGGAGAGGATATGCGGGTGGCGGCTATCAAGCCGTTGTTACTAATATGCCTAGAGTATGGATTATCAAAACTACACCAGCTTTTTGAGAGGTACACTATGAAAGATGCATTAATGTCTGTTCTTGATGAAATAGTCTTATCTTTACAGACATCAGGGAAACAGGATACCGCAGAATATTTCTTATCAATAAAAGATCAAATCTTAACAGTTTCGGATAATAAAAAATTAAAAAAAATCATAAATCAATTGATGAGTTCTGGATCAATAATACAATATGCCAATTTCAGCCACAAAGAGGAAATGCTATTCGACAAAGTATATGAAGCTGCCAAGAAATATCTAACAAGCCTATAAGAGTCAGTCGCTGGCACTTCGAGCCGGGTACTTTTAACCCGCTGGCGAAGGAGACAATTTCCGCTACAGGGAAGGTCTCGTTTTATCCCATTGTCACCGATCATCTGGGGACGCCGGGGGGATTCCGGGGGGGATTCCGGGGACGTTGTTTAAAGGATTCCGGGGACGTTGTTTAATTGTTCACTAACATTCAAACATCTCTGGTTAATCAACAAATAAACAACGTCCGTACGCAGTAACAACTGTCCATCTTACGGGTTAAAGTCCCGTCCGGGGAATTGTCCGATTCACCCCGGTAGTTCAAGGGAGCGGCGTTCTGGTAACAGGGGGTCGTAAGTTCCCAATTGGCAAAGCATCAGGCCGTAACGCAAGTGAACCTGCACGTAGCCTCGTTAAATTCAACCGAAGATGCCGACCCGGTGGACGTTCGGGGAAGGCCGATGCACCTGGGCTTGGATAACGGAAGCGGCCCGGGTGGTCTTCCGGGGTAGCAGGGGCGGCATGTTGTGGAAGACAGGCAGTCCAGTGCTGGAGACCCGATGCGGTGATGTTGAGGAACATCAACCGGCGCGTATAAGGAAACGAAATCGCGGCGGGCCGTACCGGGAGTCGGAGGGGTCCATAGTACCGCTTGAGGACATGGGACAACATAACCCTGTCCGAGGGAAGGGACCCTGCTTTGTTCACGCAACCAACGAGCGGAGGTAAGGGGATTGCAGACATGCTAACAACCCCGGAAACTATCAGAACGCTACAGAGGAAGCTTTACCGCAAGGCCAAGCAGGAACCGGCCTGCCGCTTCCACGCCTTGTATGACAAGGTTTATCGGGCTGACATCCTCAGTCACGCCTACCGCCTTGTTCGAGCCAACAAAGGGAGCGCCGGGATTGACGGCGTCACCTTCGAGGCCATCGAGGAAAACGAAGGGGTACCCGCATTCATTGGGGAGCTGGAAGAAGCCCTGAGAAACAAGGCGTACAAACCCAATCCCGTTAAACGGGTCATGATACCAAAGAGCGACGGCAGTCAGCGTCCTCTGGGTATTCCGACCATCCGGGACCGAGTGGCTCAAATGGCAGTAAAATTGATCATTGAGCCGATCTTCGAGGCGGACTTCTGCGAAACTTCATACGGATTCAGACCGAAGAAATCGGCCCACGCCGCAGTTGATGATGTAGCGTATGCCATGAACACCGGCTACACCGAAGTCATCGATGCTGATCTCTCCAAATACTTCGACACCATCCCCCACGCCAACCTCATGGCGACGGTAGCCGAACGCATCTGTGACGGTGAGATACTTCGCCTGCTTCAGATGTGGCTCAAAGCCCCGATTATTGAAGTGGACAAGGACGGAACGAAGCGGAACATCGGCGGCGGCAAGGGCAACCGCAAAGGAACACCGCAAGGCGGAGTCATCTCACCGCTGTTGTCCAATCTCTACCTGCACATACTGGACAGGATATGGGAGCGGAATAACCTGCAACAACGGCTGGGAGCCCGCATCGTCAGATACGCTGACGATATTGTCATTCTCTGTCGGAGATGCAAGTCCGACAAGGCCATGGCGGTGTTGAGACAGTTACTTGAGCGGCTAAAGCTTACCCTGAACGAGGCAAAGACGAAAGTGGTCAACGCCTTCGACGGGAAGTTCAACTTCCTCGGGTTCACAATCCGGATGGGGAAAGGCAGGAAAACCGGGAACTACTATGCCAATGTCCAGCCATCGAAGAAAGCCGAGCAGACTATCAAAGACCGGATTACCGGACTCACGACACGAGGTCGGACAATCATGCCGCTTGAGAGGGTAGTGAACGAGGTCAACACCACCGTGAGAGGATGGGTTGGCTACTTTCACTACCGCAATTGCAGCCAGACGTTGGTCCGGATACGGAATCACCTGGAACAGCGTCTGACAATTCACCTGCGTAAGCGTCATAAGATCCGCGGTAGAAATGCAAGTTACGCCAAGTTTCCTAGCAGGTCATTGTATGAGAAATACGGCCTGTACAAAGTGCCGACATCAGCAGGCTGGGCGAAGGTGCATGCCTCGCAGTGAAGAGCATCGGAAAGCCGTGTGCGGGAGAACCGCAAGCACGGTTTGATGAGGGAGGGCAGGGTGAAACCTGCTCTCTACTCTACCCGGAAGGCCCCGGAAGGCCCCGGTCTTGCTTTGGATGTCGGGAAAAGAAGCTGGAATTTATGCGTTGGCTCGCATTGAATGTGAGCCCGCTTCCATGCCAGAAAATGAGCCTGAGAAGAAATACTGGTTAGAAGAAAAGGAAAATGAAATCGAGACACGGGTAAGACTTTCAGTCATCCGGCGGTTCGTAAATAATCCGATTTTGAAAGAAGAATTACTAAAGATCCCTGAGTTGTCGAAGCTCTCCATTCTTAGGCAGTTTCAAGGGACAAATTTCCCAGTACGAGATTCCGAGTGGGAGTTGATAGCACAATTGATGTAGAAGACAGCGGTGTCAACTTAACTTGAGAAGATGGTGATTGAAGTTATGGCATTCTCTGAATTTGAGCTGAAAAAAATTGAAAAGGCATTGACGAAATTTTTAAAAATCAGGCGTCCACCTCCTGAAATCCGCTCTGAAGTAGACTTGGGCTACAGACTCTCTGGTCAAAGCTTGGAACTCTTCGAAATCCGCCCGCAATGGGACGACCCAAGCATAATTCGAGAACACCCATTTGCAAAGGCAACTTATGTATCAACACAAAAACACTGGAAAATATTCTGGCACCGAGCTGATTTGAAATGGCATGGCTACAAACCTGACTTGACAGTCGCCACAATCGAAAAGTTTTTGGAGGTTGTGAACGCTGATGAGTATGGATGTTTCTTCGGCTAGAGAGAGGAATCGTTCAACCAGCTGGCGGCACACGGTCTCCGCTGCGCTTCGCCGGTGCGCCGCAGCCACGTTGGGCCGATAAGGAAATATAATGAACACAACCGTTTTTCTTACTGTTATGTCAGGAGTTGTTACATATGTTCTAGGGCAACTGGTCCTAAAATTAGCAATCGAACCGGTTCAAGAAATGAGAAAGACGATTGCTATAATATCCCATTCTCTGATTGAGCATGCTAACATCATTCAGAATCCTGGCGTTCCACCTCAAGAGGTAATGAAAGAGACCTCCCAGCACTTACGAAGACTGTCTTCACAGTTACACTCCCATCTGTACCTTGTGCCATGCTTTACACTGACGAGCTGGCTTTTCTGCTTGCCAACACGCGCAAATGTCCTAGACGCGTCAACTGCTCTCATTGGCCTGTCGAATAGCCTCTATCGTGCTAAAGACCGAATTTATGAACAAAATGCGAGGAGAGTCGAAAAGGTTTGCGACGCATTAGGCATATATTTGGCTGAGGAAGACCGTTAGCCAGCGGACGTGTAAATTTGACCGAACTAGGGCACGGACCGTTACCGGGCATAGACCCCAGGCAGGCCATGCCCAAAGCCGTAGGACAAAGGAAAAATTGAATAATGCAGTTTAGATGGAATCAAATATGGGGCATGAGTGCAATTGTTGTTGGGATCATATGTATAGTCAAAAGGAATGTTCCGATAGGTTTTGAATCACGTCCGCCATCCTTTTACGCAAAGGGGAAATGGGCAATCCTTTTAGGTGTGCTTATTATCATCTTAGGGCTTTTTATCGGACTGGAAATTCCAAAGCAAATGAAGATAGATCGATGCCTTGATTCCGGCGGTAGATACGATTACAAAGCTGACAAATGCATTGAAGGCAACTCAACAAACAGTGGGACAGGACAAAACAGCGAGATCAATCCTTGATATAAGAGAAAGAAAAAGTCGCAGGGGACGTCAACAAGTCATTTAATTTAGTGCGGGGCTGAGGAGCCTGTCCTTGAAAATGGAATTTTGAAATAACGAAATTTCCAACAAGAAAAATGCACCCGTCTGAAAAGCCCGCGGGTGATTTTCTGGCCGGGAGGACAAGGGGGACGCCCATGAAATTATGCGTTTCTCACCTTTGAATATTAGGTTTGGAGGGACGTTGCTTGTTATCTTGCTAAACATTGCAATAGAAAAATAGCAAGCAGCGTTCCCCTAGGTTTTCCACGACCCTCCCGTCTCTGGCGCCGGATTTTGCTCAGGCGGCATTCAGCGGTTAGCTCCTCTTGCTTCCATAAAGCAGGAGCACG
>Ga0351955_1008_pt1 | contig 18217 bp, 13 predicted proteins | sample BONcelT113001D15_FD_205812 | JGI IMG/M metagenome (GOLD analysis project Ga0351955, IMG submission 205812) | Enriched cells from coal bed in the Powder River Basin, Montana, United States - BONCAT cells T11 rep3 HSBNCT.T11.300.1.D15 ...
GATCCCATCGGTGGTTTTGAGTGCGTCGATCTCGAGCAGGTGCTCGTGCTTGAGCCGCTCCTGCTCAATGGACGGGAGCTGGTCTATTAACATGCGGAATCCGGCGTTCCAGACGATATCCCACCAGTCATCGGCGCTCTTGAGGTAGTAGCCCACGTTTTGTTGCTCAACGTTGATGTTGTGTAGCCCCGCCTGCTCAAAGAGCGCCCTGCAGCCCGCTTCGGTGGCGACGCGCTTCCAGCCCTGTGTCGGTCGCTGGATACCGCAGCCGGCGAGCCGGTCTAAAAACATCTCTGCTAGGGGTTGGAAATAGTCTTCCTGAAATGTGGCAATAGCGACTCTGCCACCCGGTTTGACCACCTTTGCAATGCGCGAAAGCAGGGATACCATATCCTCGACGAAGAAGATGCCGAAAGCGCAGGCGGCAACGTCGAATGAATCTTCTGCAAACCCTAAGGCCTCCATATCCATCTTAATAAACTCGACATTGCCGAGGTTGCGCGCGCCCGCCTTTTGCCGCGCGCGTTCGAGCATGCTCGGGGATAAATCGACGCCTGTGACCCGCCCTCGCGGAACGCAGGCGGCGATGGATAGCGCCGTGTGCCCGGTGCCGGTCGCGACGTCAAGTACGCGCTCGTCACCCCGTAAGTTAAGACAAGCGGCGAGATGCTCGGCGCCCCCGGAGAAGAACCGCAGGGCTTGGCCATCGTATCCCTCGGAGACGGTATTAAAGGTCGCTTTGAGTTGTGCCTTGAAGTCTGTTTCGTCCATGTGATTATCGTCCTCCCGCTGGAATGAAGGCGCGGCGCTGGCACCAGAATATTCTCATGCGTGACCCGCATGGTAATCTCATTGGCTTCAGCCGTTTCGACCGTATGTTTTGCCCCACGCTATAGATGTGCGCTTCAGTTCTCTTTCAAGGTGACAATCCTTGTATTTCTTTCCGCTGCCGCACCAACAGAGCCCGGTCTCCTTCACGCCTCGTGAGGTAGCCTGGTCTTTGCCAAACAGCCTTTTGATTATCTCCATATCCCGATTTTACCACGTATTATATGGACGAGGGGGGCGTCCCTTGCTAGTTACACTTACGGAATATTTTTCCTCATCTGTAACAAGCGAGGAACGTCCCTCTAGCCCTTCAGCCTTAGCTCGAGATAGTTTAAGAATAATTCGCGACTGTTGTGTTAGCCAGTTTTCTCGCGTTTTAGCTGCCGTGCTTTAGCCCACAGCCCACCGGCCACCGTAAGGGCTAAAATCACCGCCGGAACCCAGCCGAGCATCGCATACGAGGGTTGCTCTTTCTTGCCCGATAGACCGCGTTGAACGGCGCCTACTTTTTTACTTGCAGGTTTCTCGGTTATTTTGCCGGCAGTTTCGGTCTCCGTTTTAGACGCTGTCTCTTCGATGCTTGGCGTGAGTGTATCGATGAGTGTATCGAATACATCGAGGGCGGCAAGCTCCAGATCCTCGATGAATGGACCGCTGTACGTGGCCATTTGCTCAAGGCGTAACACTGTCGTTGTGGCGCCCAGCATATCAGCGGTCCCCACCGTGGTCGTTGTAGCAGGCGATTTCTGTGTGGTCGTGCTGGAAGTCGGCTTGCTGCTCGAAGAGTCTTCCGTTATGGGATAGGATGGCGCGTATGCCGGGGCTTTGGTCGTTGTCGTGGTGGCCGGGTTGGTTGCCCGAGTAGTCGTTGTCGTGGTCGGGGCGGGCGGTTTCGTCGTTGTTGTAGTCGGCGCCTCCGTGGTAGAAGGCGATGTCGCAGGTGGTGATGTCGTGGTCGGGTTTTTCTTCTCCTGCCCGGGCGCCGTCTTTGGGGCCGCATTGACAACGATGGGCAACAGAAGTATGGTCGTCATGCAGAGCATTATTACAGCGTGCTTGAGCGCGGGAGGTACGAACCGCACCCGCTCTTCATCTTTACGCAATACCATATGTCCGCATGCCTTTCCCCTCTAAGGGATCTCTCTATGCGCTGTTTCGCCCGTTTACCTGAATTATAGGAAGAATATGGTAAGTTGGCAACCTTTGGTATCATTGACGAAAGCTTCATGAGCGGCTCGGTGCTGGGTAGGACCTCTTGGTTCAGAGGGGCGTGGTTGGTAATTCTAAGATTCTCACACAGGGCAGCTGTATTTTATAATATTTATAGCAACGTCCCCTATGCCCAATAGATGTTGGCGCATGGGCTGAAAACAAACATTACTACTTAATCGGTATTGCTATATGCTTGTTGTTGGCTCTAAGAATAAGTGGCCACGGCGATACTATATCGATCTTTTCAGTGGGCCAGGTATTGGCATCAATAGGGAGACAGGGCAAGAACGTCCAAGCTCACCGTTAATTGCGCTTGACCATCTTTTTATTGACATTTTATGATGGGACCCCGTTTAATTAACAAGGCCCGTGGGTATAAGCAAGTTTCAGTCCATATAGCGGGAGGAGTTTTGTATGCCACGAATAGTTCATTTTGAATTGCCGGTTGACGATCCGGATCGAGCCATTAAGTTCTACCAGGACGTGTTTGGGTGGACCATTGATAAATGGGAAGGGCAGGAGGACTACTGGCTAGTTACAACCGGCCCCGATGAGGAGCCCGGGATCAACGGCGCCCTGTTTAGACGACCAAACCCCCAGACCTGCACTCAAAACTCGGTCGATGTGTCTTCGGTTGATGAATCTGTGGCAAAAGTCGAGGCAAGTGGTGGCAGTGTTGCAATACCAAAAGTAGAAATACCAGGTGTGGGCTTTGTTGCATATTGCCAGGATACAGAGGGAAATCTGTTTGGCGTGTTTGAGGGTGGGCCGCAGCCCGAATAATTCTGACGAGAGGGAAGTTCCTCAGATTCTACGCTTAAGGAATATTTTACCTCATCTGTAACAAGCAAGGAACGTCCCTCTAGACCTCTAGATTAGATTTCTCCAAACCCAGGTGGTGCTACCGTCTTCCTGGTAAAATTCTTAAACGCTTTATACTCAATAGAACAGGCGGTTTGAGGGACGCCGCCACTAAAGCAATCTATCGCTATCTCAGACGTCCCTCGCTCCTATCACAGCCGACTATTCCTCACCGGCTTCTTCCTCCGCTGCCCCCTCTTCTTCACCCATGACCCCGGCCATCATCTCCCACATGCGCGATTGCATCCCCATTTTTTTCTTCGCAAATTCCATCTTCATCTGCATCTTTTCCTCAAAAAGAGCGACGATCTCATCGGCCATTATATCCAGCTTATCACCGAATTTCTGCTCTATCTTGGCCTTTACCTTCTCATAAAGAACCTCTTTTTTCGCGTGCTTTGCCAGTTTGAACGGGCTTTTATGCATGCGCCCACCCATCATGTAGCCTTTCCCGCCGCACCACGGGCACATCCCCATCATCGGACCCATGCCTCCCATAGGCATTCCCATCGGTTCCATACCCATCATCTTCATCTTGCGACCCATATGCATGGGACCCATGTGTCCCATATGACCCATTCCGCCTTCCGGCTCATGTCCATGACCCATTTTTCCTCCCAACATTATATGCGTGGTTTATTTGGCTTCTTCTACCCATAATCCAACCTGGGAAACAATATAGTTAACGTAATAACAACGGAAGAAACAGGTTTGCAATGCAATTGTGGAGAGAGGGGCGTTGTTGTGTGTTCCTTTTAGGGGCGGCTGTTTATTTTGCTTCTCCAGAGCCAGGCCGCAGCGGCAAGTATCAATAGAGCACCAGCGGGTAGGCCGGTTGCCAGCGCCTTATAGACGGTATCCGCGCGGGCGCGGTCTTTCTCTAGCTCCTTTAGTGTATCTTGAGCCAGCTGTGAATATCGCGGGTCGAAATGTGGGTTAGTTTCGATTGCCCGTTCAAGGTAGCGTTTCGCCTGCTCGGTATCGCCGAGACCCCGGTAGATCATCCCCGCATGGAAAAAGAGCAGGGCATCCTCGGTGCCGAGGCGGAGGGCTTTTTTCATCGCCGCAGCCGCGTCATCATAGCGGCCGTTTTTGTAGTGGGCCCAGGCCAGCACATCCCATGCCTGGATATCCTCGCTTGAGCCCGCATCCTTTTTGGCGAGCGCAAGAGCTTCCGGCAGGTGCTCATCATGGTCCGCGTAGAACAGCGCCATTTTAAGCCCGGTTTCCGGGTTTGAGCGCCGCTCCTTGGCCAAACGCTTTACCAGGGTATACTGCTCGTTAGCCCGCTTGTCGTCCCCGGCAAGTGCGTGCGCATCGCCGAGGGCGACAACATAGCCGTGGCTTGGATTCTTCGCAACGGCCTGCTTATAAAACTTAATAGCCTTCGCATACTCCTTACGGGCGGCCGCAACCTTTCCCATACCGGCAAGCGCATGGGTATAGCCGGGAAGCATCTCCAGGGCGCGCTTGTACTGGACTTCGGCCGCATCGAGGCGCCCCCGGTTGAAGTGCTCGTTGCCGAGCTGGACGACACACCAGACGGTCTCGGGGGCGCCGGGGGGACCGGCATCGACGGCCATTTCCAGCATCTCCACCGCTCCCTCGGGATCGCCGTGGAGCCACCGCAGGTAGGCGATTCGGGTATAGGCCGCCATGCCGGGCTTTAAATCGACCATTTCTTGCGCGGTGTCGACCGCCTCCTTGTAGCGGCCGAGTTCGACGAGCGCATCGACAATCACGCCATAGTTCCAGCTGTCGTACGGGCGCAGCTTACTGGCATACTCGCCGGAGGCGAGAGCCTCCTCAAACTGGTGTTTTCCGCTCTGCACCCACCCTTTGAGGCGTAGCGCCTCGTAGTTTTTGGGGTCAATTTCGAACACCTTATTAAGCGCTGCCTCCGCCTTATCGTAGCAGGAGTCGTCACCGGTATCGCGCGCCGCGTTCATGCTTTCAACGGCCACTTTTAAATGCGATTGGATATCGTGCCCCGCCGACAGCTCCGCCTGGCGCGCCGACAACGCGCGTTCGGCCGCGGCCGCCAGGCTCGTATAGCTTGCGCCAAGCTGCAACCCGGCAATAGCGACCAGGATGAGTCCGACGCCCATCCTTAGCCATACGCGGCGTGCGGCCATCCTGGCAGTATGGTGTTGATAACTGAGCTTTACCACCCGGGCCTCCTGTGCCATCCTCTGGAACGTCCGTTGGCAGTACACGGATGTACTCTTACCCGAAACACCGGGCGAGTAATCGGGAAATAAGAGCCACCCAAGGCAGGGGATATGACCCCGCAGAAGAGCGGGGCCATATCTGTGAACCTATCTCCATCACCACTACGGATCCGGTTGGACCGGATGATGGTCGTGCTCAAAGCCCGGATGTGGCGTTGCCTGGTATGGGAAGCTATCCAGGAATGGCACGTCATTTTCATCGACGCCGTCACCGAGCTGGTTATTTGGCGCCACGTTGAAGTCGGGGGTAAACGGCGTTGCCCCCGCCAGCGCGCGCAGCTCGATATCGGTCACGTCGTCCTGCAGCCTCCGCCCGTTCGGGAAGCCGGCAAGGTCGTTGCCGAGAATGCCGAAGCGGCTGAAGCCGGCATCGGTGGGCGTTTTCGGCTCAATCGCTACGTTGAGCCGGATCAAATCGGCGATCTTCGGTCCGCCGACGTTTGAGAAATCAATGCCCAGTGGCTCAAGCGAGAACCCTTGCAGCAAGATGGCGACGATGTCATCGCGCGGTGGATCCGGTACGGGAATGCTGAAGAGCGCGTTGATCAACCGGGCCGGCTCCGGATCCCGGTAGAACTCGATAAACTGCTGGTCGTCCTTCGGGTTGCTCGCGTTCCACTCGTCCTTTGCCCCCAGCGGGATGATCACCTCGTTGATCAGCGGTTCGCCCAGGCGAGAAATCTGGACGAAGCCCCCAGCGTTCAAGACTTCACCATCGCGCAACACTTTGATGCGTTGTCGGCTGGCGCTGGCGTACACGCCGATGACCGCATTTGGGTCGAGCGGATCGGTCGGCATGGAGCCGTCTGCCGTCAACTCTTCGATAGGGACCTGGAGCGAGATGGTGTGCGTGTTAAAGCCGCCCACACCGTCAACCCCACCACCCTTGTCACCCGGTACCTTGCGAATCGTAAGAAGATCGAAGACGGCGCCAAGATCGACAAAGAAGCCGTCATCACGCTGACCCGCAAAGACTTTGCTGTCATCTGATAGCGTTGTTATCGCTTGCTCGGCGAGGTCCTCGTAGTTTGGCGTTGAGCTGGGGCCGACGTTGCACGGCGGCGTCGGGATATTGGTTCCCAGCACCTGCTTCTTTCCGTTCTTTATGCGGGTAACACTATACGTTTGCCGGATATTAAAATCCGGGTCATCGAGCGAGGTGATCGCTCCTGTGTTGTACAGGAATGTATTGTCGTTTAAGATCTTCGTTTTGAACCGGAACTGGTACGTGATGTCGGCCTTGTCATCCCGGTCGTTGTAGATGTGAACCTGGTAGAGGACATCGTCCCCGAACTTGAAAAAGTTCGGGCCTCCAGCCGGCTCTTCGAGCGGAATGTAGTTAGCGATGATGGTGACCGTATCGCTTTCGTCCGGGCTCCTAAACATGTAAACGTCCGTGTTATCGGCAACCGGATCATTGGAGATCAGCGGCGCTTCGCGGTGGCTCGATGCCCAGGCGGGCACAATGACCACAATGATAAGTGCGATCGCCACTATAATGGGTACAACAACTCTTGTTATGCGCATCGTATCCTCCTTTACTAGGTAGTTTTAAAGCAGACCGGTAAAAGAACCATGACGCTCATCACACCCCCTTTGCGCAATGGCCGCTCGCGTGTTTGTTGCGTATGCGTTGCTCCTGCGCGGTGTCGCCGCGGCCACCGCACCCCTTTCTCGACATTGGTTTTCTTACGGCATTGCAATCGCATCCCAACAAGTACCCAAGGAGCATTGCGGTCAAACATATCCGTAGAGGTATTCCGAGATTTCGATACCTTTAGTCAGAAGGTTTATGGGTCATTTCAAAGCACGGTGCCAGTCTTGGAGTGGGAAATAGAGACAGTCCTTACAGTAGGTGGAGCGCGCAATCGCGTTTAATTGTGCATTCAACCAGGAGGCCGGTCTTTGAGACCGGTCTCCTGGTATTTGCGTATGACGTTTGCGAAAAATAACTGTACGCGGGGGTCTCTAGCGACCTGAGGCTATGGACACAAAAGCGCCAGTTAATCCCAATGAACCGGGTCATTAGCGAATCTGGCCCCTGATCTCACCTGCCGGGAAATCCCCGGGTCCGGTATTTGGCGGGGCAACGCCGTCATCCGTATGCACGTTGACGTAGGTATTGCCGCTCCGCATCTCGTCCACTAGGTCGGATAGACACTTTCCTTCAAGCGGGCCGATCAGGTCCGCTGAGGTGATTGTGCCCTTGGCCAAAATGCCGGTGGTCCTGCCCCCGCCCGCAGGCGCCGGGCCAAAGAGGAAAGTGACGACCGGGCCGTTTTCATCTTTTGCGCCCAGGTGGATATGCGATGCTACAACGTTTTTAATGTTTGCCACGACGACGGTGTAGTCCAGTGTTTTCCCGTCTTTGCTAAGATGGAAAAAGGCCAACCCTGCTGCTTTGGTCTCTACCGGCGGAACTTCATTAGCGCCCGTGAGCTGGGTAACAAAGATGCGGCTGCCGGCATTCGCCGTTGCTGTGCCCGCAAACACGAGCATGCCGACGAGCAGGAGAATAAGCAAGGTTCTCTTCACGTAATGCCCTCCTTTCATGTCGATTAGGGAAATGTCGCGCCTATTTATACCCGCGCGGGTGACCCTTAAACGGTGAGATGAGCTATTCTACCGTTGATGGAATGATCCATTCTTGCTTTCCCCACAACCGCCTAACCCAAGGTTGCCCTTAAACGCCTACAACGATATACTGGATGTAACGCTGAATTCTTAGAAAGAAGCGGGGGAACCAAATTTGTTGGGGTGAATCGGCACCTATGTGCCGTAGGGTACCTTCAGCCCGAACCCGTCAGCTAACCTCGTAAGCGTTGAAGGGGTGTATTTGGCTCCAAATACACAAGGAATTCGTATTTTTCCGCATAATTGCACCCCGTTTAGGAACAATATAATAGTTTGCTTATGGCTATGCCGGTTTAATCGGGGTCCGCTTTGGCTTGCTCGGGCCCGTGCATGTAAAGCGTAGTACTTCGCATTGCCCTGCGCAGGGTTTGCGCGCGCTTCCGTGCGAGCGCACGCGCCCACCCGAGATCGGCCGGCGGTACATATTGGAAGGAGTTGGTTGCGGTCTCAGCTTACAGCGATGTTCAGCAGCGGGTAGCACGAAGAATTAGTGAAGATACGCGTATCTCCAATTGGAAGGACTGGAGATGGCAAGTCAAAAACTCCATCAGGGATATCGGCATGTTTGAGCGGCTTCTCGGTATCGAGTTTGACGAGGGCAAACGGAGGCAGCTCGAGATGACGCTCAAGAAATTCCCGCTCTCGATAACCCCGTACTATCTCTCCTTAATCGACCCGGAGGATTTCGAGAACGACCCCGTTTTCAGGCAGTCGTTCCCGTCGCCGCTGGAGCTTCGGGTCAGCCCGTGCGAGATGAAGGACCCGCTTGCGGAGGACAAGGATAGTCCCATTGCCGGAATCACGCACCGCTATCCCGACCGGGTGCTGTTTCACATAAGTAACATCTGCTCGATGTACTGCCGCCACTGTACGCGAAAGCGCAAAGTGGGGGATGTCGACAACATCCCGGGCCGTGACGAGGTCGCAAAAGGGCTCGACTACATACGAAGCAACCCGGCGGTGCGCGATGTGCTTCTCTCGGGGGGCGATCCGCTTATGCTGCCGGATATCTACCTTAACTGGATACTGGCCGAGCTGCGAAAGATACCTCACGTGCAGGTGATACGCATCGGCACCAGGATGCCGGTCGTCTTGCCCTACCGGGTGACCGACGAGCTGGTCGCGACGCTTAAATTACACCATCCAGTCTGGATCAACACGCATTTCAACCACCCGAAAGAGATTACATCGGCCTCAAAGGCGGCGTTGCGAAAGCTCGCCGATGCCGGCATTCCGCTCGGCAACCAGTCGGTGCTTCTTGCAGGGGTCAACGATTGCCCGCGCGTCATGAAGACGCTCGTGCACAAGCTTGTGGAGAACCGCGTGCGCCCATACTACCTCTACCAGTGCGACCTCTCCGAAGGGCTCTCACATTTCCGCACGCCCGTGGGCAAGGGAATCGAGATCATGGAGAGCCTCATCGGGCACACCAGCGGTTTTGCAGTGCCAACCTACGTGATCGACGCGCCGGGAGGCGGCGGAAAGATTCCCGTGCTGCCGAACTATCTCGTCTCGCTCTCGACCAACAAGGTGGTTCTGCGCAACTACGAAGGCGTGATCACAACATACAAAGAGCCGGACAGCTACGAGCCGATTTTCTGCGACAGGGACTGCGATGAGTGCCAGCTGCAGCTCAATCTCAATGAAGGCGAGGAGTTCAACAACGTCGGCGTCTGGAAGTTGCTATCCGATGACGACAAGGCGATCTCGCTCATCCCGGAAGATAACGATCGGATGGAACGGAGGGTGATCGAAGGGTAGATGTATGACGCGATAGAGACGGTCGGACAATCCATCGTGCAGCATGGCGGCTATAACGATCGCATCTACTTGATGAAGCTCGCGGCGGAGGACGCCCCGGGCATCATAACGGCGCTCGATACGCTGGCGGCCTCCGAGGGATACTCTAAAGTCTTTGCCAAGGTGCCCGCCTCTGCGCTGGGCGCATTTATAGAGCACGGGTACGTGGTTGAAGCCCATGTGCCCGGGTTTTTCAACGGGGTCGAAGACGCCTACTTCATGGGGAAATATCGGTCCAGGCAGAGACGGCGCTTTGCTGCAAGGGAGAGCATTGATAAGATCATCGAGCTTGCGAAGCTTAAAACAGACGGTTGGATGATGGGTGAGCTGCCGTCCGGCTACCATATCCGGGTGCTTGCTGAGGGGGATATCGCGCAGGTGGTCGAACTCTACCTGCAGGTCTTTGATACCTATCCTTTCCCCATTTACGACCCGGAGTATATCCGCGAGACCATGCACGACCACATCGTCTACTTTGGCGTCTTTGTGGGTAATACGCTCGTTGCCGTATCCTCCTCGGAGATAGACACCGGTGCGGGAAACGTCGAGATGACCGACTTCGCGACCCTGCCCGAGCACCGGGGGCAGGGCTTGGCCGCGCACCTTCTACGCGAGATGGAGGAAAAAATGCGTACGAGGGGCATGAGAGTGGCCTACACGATCGCCCGCGCCCCATCCCTCGGCATCAATACCACCTTTGCGAGGATGGGTTACCGTTACGGCGGAACGCTTGTCAACAACACCAACATCTCCGGCAGCTTTGAGAGCATGAACGTCTGGTACAAGCGGCTATAGCCGCAAATCTCCGCCGAAAATAACCCCTCTGTCTGGTAAGGTATCTTAAAAAGAAGGATAGTTGAACGTCAACACTACACAGCCCACGGCAACCGGAAGAGTGCTAGAATTAGAAGTAGTAGGGACGTCAGTGTTATATCTATAACGAGAGAGCGAGGGGGAGCAGCATGATACTAACCACGACACCAAGTGTCGAGGGAAGGGGGATCACCACATACCTCGGCATTGTAAACGGCGAGGCCATTATCGGTGCGAATATCATCAAGGATATGTTTGCATCGGTGCGAGACATCGTCGGCGGGCGGGCCGCCGCCTATGAGCGTGAGCTTACCAATGCGAGAAATATCGCGCTTCAGGAGATGGAAGAACGGGCGATAAGCCTCGGGGCCGACGCGGTGGTGGGCGTTGATCTCGACTATGAGGTGTTGGGGCAGGCACAGGGCATGCTTATGGTAAGCGCGTCCGGTACGGCCGTGAAACTATTTCACCAGGAGGCCGGTCTTTGAGACCGGTCTCCTGGTATTTGCGTATGACGTTTGCGAAAAATAACTGTACGCGGGGGTCTCTAGCGACCTGAGGCTATGGACACAAAAGCGCCAGTTAATCCCAATGAACCGGGTCATTAGCGAATCTGGCCCCTGATCTCACCTGCCGGGAAATCCCCGGGTCCGGTATTTGGCGGGGCAACGCCGTCATCCGTATGCACGTTGACGTAGGTATTGCCGCTCCGCATCTCGTCCACTAGGTCGGATAGACACTTTCCTTCAAGCGGGCCGATCAGGTCCGCTGAGGTGATTGTGCCCTTGGCCAAAATGCCGGTGGTCCTGCCCCCGCCCGCAGGCGCCGGGCCAAAGAGGAAAGTGACGACCGGGCCGTTTTCATCTTTTGCGCCCAGGTGGATATGCGATGCTACAACGTTTTTAATGTTTGCCACGACGACGGTGTAGTCCAGTGTTTTCCCGTCTTTGCTAAGATGGAAAAAGGCCAACCCTGCTGCTTTGGTCTCTACCGGCGGAACTTCATTAGCGCCCGTGAGCTGGGTAACAAAGATGCGGCTGCCGGCATTCGCCGTTGCTGTGCCCGCAAACACGAGCATGCCGACGAGCAGGAGAATAAGCAAGGTTCTCTTCACGTAATGCCCTCCTTTCATGTCGATTAGGGAAATGTCGCGCCTATTTATACCCGCGCGGGTGACCCTTAAACGGTGAGATGAGCTATTCTACCGTTGATGGAATGATCCATCTGTACGATAGGCCGACTCTTCCAGGGACTCTCGTGCGCCCGTTCGGAGGCAGGATCGGCTCGAGGCTACGGCATAAAAGCTCTACCTACCGTGTTCAGGGGTCGTGATAGGCATGATGATACCGGTGTCATACATGGTGTATTCATAGCGCATCCTTAGCGTAGGTTAAAGAAGCTGGCAGTGCCCCCGGCTACCCTTGGTTTAACGTCCTCTCGGTTGGGAATACAAGGCTATGATTGATTTTATCTATAACCTTAATCCTATAACACACGTCCTTCTGGCGACGCTCTTTACGTGGTCGGTAACCGCGTTCGGGGCGGCTACCGTATTTTTTGTCAAGGACGTAAACAGAAGGATACTCGATGGAATGCTCGGGTTTGCCGGCGGGGTAATGATCTCAGCAAGCTTCTGGTCGCTCCTCGCCCCCGCCGTTGCGATGAGCCGGGAAGGAGAACTGCCCGCTTGGCTTCCGGCAACAGTGGGGTTTCTTGCCGGCGGCGTATTTTTAAGGGCCGCTGATGGGGTGTTGCCCCACCTTCATATCGGCTTCCCCGAGGAGGCGGCCGAAGGACTTAAGACGACCTGGCACCGGAGCATTCTTCTTATTCTGGCCATAACCCTTCACAACATCCCCGAAGGACTTGCGGTCGGTATCGCTTTTGGGGCCGCCGCCTCGGCTCTTCCTTCGGCCACTTTTGCCGGGGCCGTCGTGCTGGCCGTCGGAATAGGGCTCCAGAACTTTCCAGAGGGACTCGCGGTTTCGATGCCTCTGAGGCGGGAGGGGATGAGCCGTGCTAAGAGCTTTTGGTACGGGCAGGCCTCGGGGGCGGTCGAGCCTGTCGCCGGCGTTATCGGGGCCGTCGCTGTTCTCCTAATAACCCCTCTGCTGCCGTATGCGCTGGGTTTTGCCGCAGGGGCGATGATCTTCGTCGTCTTGGAAGAGGTGATCCCGGAATCGCAGATCGGTGGAAATGCCGACCTGGCGACACTCGGCGCCATGCTGGGATTTGCGATAATGATGATCCTCGACCTTGCGTTTGGTTAGCAGGGACGTTCCTTGAAAATCGCACATACCTCATTGCCGCAAGCGAAATGGCATAAATAAAGGACAACCTTCTTAATCAACCACCAGCTTATACGCATACCGGGAACGTTCTCTTGTGCAACGAGCGTCCCTCTGCATATTTTTTTAAGTTTTTCCTGCGCCAAGCTGCTTTAGCGTATGATCAAGAATAACTTAGACTTCTTATTGCCGGCCATACATCGCAGCCGGTCCGGAAACATTCGCTTCAAATATCCGCAAGCGCGTGCTAAAATTCATTTATTGGATATACAATAAGTGCTATATCGTACTAAGAGTGCTTGCCTAATCTGTTATGAGGTGGTTATATTGAGCAAAAAGCCCCGTTTTTTATCCCTGACGCTTCTTTGTGTAATGATTATTTCGCTGATCCCGATGATGCCGGCATCGGCGGAAATGCCCGAGTTGCCCATCCAGAATTCAGGTAACGCTTTCGCGCTTGGTGATATCGTGCCAGACGAAGTACTTGTAAAGTTTAAGGCCTCGTCTGGTGCGGTTGAGATAGCTGAGACCCATAAACGTATCGGCGGACGAAAGATGAACGAAATCAAAAGCCTCAAGATCCAGCAGGTAAAACTGGCGAAAGGCCTTAAGGTCGATAAGGCTATCGAAATGTATAATAATATGCCTGCGGTTGAGTTTGCCGAGCCAAATCGCTACCGGCATATTATGCTGACGCCAAATGATACCTACTATCAAAACCAATGGGCGCTTCCTAGGATAAAGGCTCCGCAGGCATGGGATATAGCTACCGGCGGAGAGGTTGTCGTTGCGGTTATAGACACAGGCGTCGACTACAACCACACGGATCTATCCGGGAGGATCATCAAAGGGTATGATTTTATCAATAACGACAGCGATCCCATGGATGACCACTGGCATGGTACGCATGTGGCCGGGGTTGTGGCGGCCGCTACCGATAACGGAAAGGGTGTCGCAGCTATTTCCTGGGGCGCGAAAATCCTTGCGATTAAAGCGATGGATAACAACGGCAGCGGTACCGATGTGACAGTCGCAAACGGAATCAAGTATGCCGCTGACAATGGGGCGAAAGTAATTAATTTAAGTCTCGGCGGCGGCGGCTACTCGTCGACATTGGCGAATGCCGTTTCGTATGCACAGGGCAGAGGCTGCATAGTCGTTGCCGCGGCCGGTAATAGTAATTCGAATACGACTTCGTACCCGGCCGGCTACCAAAATGTCATCGGCGTCGCGGCCACCGACTCATCCGATAATAAAGCGTCGTTTTCAAACTACGGTTGGTATGTTGATGTCGCAGCCCCTGGCGTAAGTATATTGAGTTGTTATAAAGGCGGCTATGCCTACGCCAGTGGAACCTCGATGGCTACCCCGCATGTCGCAGGTCTTGCCGCATTTATTGCATCCAAATACCCGGGAAGAGACGCGAACCAGCTCCTTCGCTCAATCTACGGGGCAGTCGATGATATTGGAGCAGCAGGAAGAGATAATTACTTCGGACATGGTCGAATCGATATGGAGAAAGGCGCAAAAACGTTTATCGTAAGCGATGAGGAGAATAGCCCAAAAGCAACGTATTCCGGTTCCTGGTCTAATTCAAGTGCAAGCAATGCAAGCGGCGGGACATTCAGACATTCAAGCTCAGCCGGCGCTACCGTTACGTATCCGTTTAACGGCACCGGTATCTCCTGGATCGCGCGGAAAGCCACTGCGGCCGGAATTGCACGGGTCTACATCGATGGAACTTATCAGCGGGATGTCGACCTGTACGGAACGCTCGACTATCAGCAGCCAATCTATGCAAAAACGGGACTCTCTGCCGGAGATCACACCATTACCATTGAGGTAAAGGGAGCGAGAAACACCAGCTCATCAGGGACCGAAGTAAACGTCGATGCCTTTGATGTTGTTACGGTGGAGGACATCGTTCCCCCGGCAGTAAGCGCAACCGACCCTGCCGATGGTGCAACCGGTATCACCGGCGATAAGGCGGTTAGCGTAACATTTAATGAAACCATACAGGCGGGCGCTTCATATGAGGACATAACCATAAGGGATGCCAACGGAAATCCTGTCGCCGCTGTGAAGAGTATAAGCTCAGCAACGCTCTCACTCGCTCCTGCGAATAATCTTGCCGGCGGTATGCAGTACATGGTGACGATTCCGGCCGGCTCGGTTCAAGATATGGCCGGCAATAGCCCCGCTAACGACTACGGTTTTAGATTCACCACGGCGCAGCAGTCCCAGGCGGACATCACGCCGCCAACGGGCTCCATACAGATTAATAACAACGATCCCTATACCGGGTCGACATCGGTAACCCTCAACATCTCAGCGACTGATATGGAATCGGGGGTCCACCAGATGATGATATCGGGCAGCCCCGATTTTTCCGGGGCCAACTGGATGGCGTATGCGACCAGCGTGCCGGCAACGTTTTCAGCCGGCGACGGGACAAGGACCGTCTACATCAAATTTATGGACCATGCGGGGAACATCTCGCTGGCCTACTCGGACAGTATTTTCTTGGATACGCGGGCGCCGGCAGGGAAGATTTTGATAAACAATAACCGTACATATACTTACTCATCGTCCGTCACTCTCAATATCTCAGCATCAGACCCGTCACCGGCCTCGGGAATGCACCAGATGATGATATCCAATCGCTCCGATTTCTCGGGCGCGGTCTGGGTGCCCTATGCGACCAGTGTATCGTGGACCCTAACCAGTGGGACGGGCACAAAAGTTGTGTATATACGATTTATGGACAGAGCCGGTAATATATCATCGACTTATTCGGATAGCATTATACGACGCTAGATAAGCGGGCAAGAATAAGGGAGCAAGGACAGCAAGAGGACGCTCTTTACTTATTAAACTTAGCCCAACCCAGCACGGGATGTGGCGAAGCTACCGGCCATTATGTCCTCGACCATGTCTTTGGCGTTGTTACCGTAGTAGATGCTCTCGCCCACCGCCATGATGTTGCGCCCGCCAAGTATTTTGCGCAAGTTAAGAATGTCCCTGATACCCTAATACCTGTCTGATGCATAATTTGCAAGGAACATTTTCGCGATGCGATATTTATTTCGCTCAAGGGAAATCTAAAATACATATCTTAAGTACATGGTATAGATCGCAGACAATATACGGGCATTCGCAGCGGAGGGCAAATTGGGGAAAATCGTTAATCGTTATTACTTTAATAGCGTAATCGATACGATTGAAGAAGGCGTTATCGTCTTCGACGCAAACGGCCGGGCGGTGTTCGCCAACAGCTCGGCGGAGGTCATCCTGGGTCGCAAGCGCGAAGATATTATCGGGCGGACATATAATGACCCGGCGTTGAGCGTCGCCGGGAAAAACGGCAAAGCCCTCTCGGACGTAGAGCTACCCTTTACCAGGGCGGTAACGGGAAGGCCGGTGCTTAACGAAGACTTCATCGCCGAGCGCCCGGAAGGAACTAAGGTAATATTGTCCGTTAAGGCTGTACCATTTCGCGATGAAGCGGCCGCTGCCGTCAATGTGATCCAGTTGTTCACGGATATTACCGCCCGGAAAGCAACCGAATGGTTGCTCGAGGAGAGCGAAGAGCGCTATCTTGGCCTGGTGGAGAACTCACCCGATATGATAGCCGTTCACAGCGACTGGCGATTTGTTTACATTAATCACACGGGGGCGAGAATGCTGGGCACGCGAACACCTCAGGATATTATCGGAGAACCCGTGCTTAAATATGTCCATCCCGATTATCGAAGAGCCGCCAAAGAGCGCATCCTTCTAGCTCAACAAGGGGTTGTAGCAGGAACGGTTGAAGAAAAGTACCTGCGTCCGGATGGATCGCTGATTGAGACTGAATCAATATCAATACCTACCGCATATAGGGGCAAAAGATCCATACAGCTAGTTGTCCGGGACATAACGGAGCGCAATAGAATCGAGGCTCGATTAAAAAGAGCGAAGGACCTTAGCGACGCCCTGAATAGAATCAATGCCGCTATAAACTCAACATTAAATTTTGACGCGATAATGCAGAGGGTGGTCGACGAATCCGCTAAGGCCATGGGTTCTGAAACGGCAGGGATAGCCCTGCGCGAGGAGGGCTACTGGGTAACCAGGTACATCTACGGACTGCCGGATATTGTGGTCGGATCGAAAATCAAAGAGAAGGAATCCGTGATAACAAGGCTTGCTATTGAAACAGGCAAACCGGTGCCTATCGACGATATTTATACCGATGAACGGGTCGACCGCGGCATGATGGAAAAACACGGCATTCGCGCATTTATGGTCGTACCGATAATACTTCGAGGCGAGGCGATCGGAGCGCTCTCCTTTAACTATTCTTCGGCGGTTACTTTCACCGATGAGGAGGTTGATTTTGCCGGGAAACTTGCGATCGCGATCTCGCTGGCCCTGGAGAACGCCCGCCTATACACGGCCGAACGAAATATCGCAGATACATTGCAAGAGGCGCTGCTGGTATTGCCATCGGAGGTAGAGGGCATAGATATCGACCACTTTTATCACTCGGCGACCGATACCTCCAAGGTAGGGGGAGATTTCTACGATCTCTTTGAATTAGAGCACGGCAGGGTGGGGATAGTAATTGGCGACGTATCGGGGAAAGGACTACAAGCGGCGACACTGACTTCCCTTGTAAAAAACACAATCAAGGCATATGCTTACGAGGACAGCTCGCCGGCATTGATCATGTTTAAGACCAATGAAATTATTACAAAATCGTCTTCCGCCGCATCGTTTATCACCATGTTCTTAGGAATCCTGGACATAGGATCTGGAAGGCTCAGCTATTGCAGCGCCGGACATCCGTCGCCTATCGTTAAGAGAAGCGGGGCGGAATCGTCATTTCTCATAACGAGATCTCCAATTATCGGGGCATTCGTTGGGCTCGATTACTCTGATGATATAGAAGTCCTTGCGCCGAAGGACATACTGGTGCTCTATACCGATGGAACCACTGAGGCAAGACGCGATTATGAATTTTTTGGCGATGAACGGTTAAGAGACGTCATTCAAAAAACCTCGCTTTCGAGCGCAAAAGGATTCCCGGGCTCGATCTTTAAAAGCATCATCGACTTCACCGGCGGGAGCCTCCCGGACGACTTGGCCATTCTTGCGGTATCCCTTAGGGGTTAACGCTCGTTACTGGCGGCACAACCTGATCTGCGCTTATAGACAACCATCGGTATGTCACACCGCTCGGCGTCGAGTTCCGAATTAGCGGCGCAACAGAATCCGAGTTTATGAACAACGGCGGATAAGCACCGGCCTTGATGGCATATAGCCGCAAAACGCATCTTCGCTCAAATAGTCACCGTGAACTGAGTAGGCCCTGGCCCTGCAACCGCCACAGACGGTAACGTATTTGCATTCACCGCACTTACCCTTATACCCTTCGATATCTCTGAGCTCATTAAGCAATCGGGAATTCTCCCAGATATCTTTGAGTGATTGTTCCCGTAAATTACCTGCGGCTTTGGGGAAATAACTACATGGAAGCACATTCCCATCCACATCTATAATGCAGAT
>Ga0351955_1010_pt1 | contig 17727 bp, 16 predicted proteins | sample BONcelT113001D15_FD_205812 | JGI IMG/M metagenome (GOLD analysis project Ga0351955, IMG submission 205812) | Enriched cells from coal bed in the Powder River Basin, Montana, United States - BONCAT cells T11 rep3 HSBNCT.T11.300.1.D15 ...
CGGTTTCGGACAGCGGGATAAGGGGCAGGATGGGGTGGTATTTGGCGGAACCGGTCAATTCGATTTGTCCGCGGGCAGCCAGTTCCTTCAACCCTTCCACAACATCTTGATGGCCGTGTTCCCATAACATCTCGGTAAGGACGCCGCATATGTTAAAGGTCGCTTTGGCGTGTGGATATTGCCGGAACACCTCAAGCAACGGCCGATAAGACTCGTTGCACACCTTCCGCAGGACGCCCGGCAATTGCAAAGGTGGTTGATAGAAATGGAGGAGCGGCGCCCAGTAGACCATTATCCGATCGTTCCGATCGTATAGAAGGCGTAGGGCGGGCTTGAAGCCCGCCAGGACCAGGGGGCGGCGGCCTGAAAGGCCGCCCTACCCACAGGTGGGCGGATGCACCGGGGCGCCGGTGTAGGGGCGAACTTTATGTTCGCCCACAGTCTGGGGCGATGACTATGGTTGCTGTGCGGTGCGTTGTGGCTGGCGGCGGCCTGAAAGGCCGCCCTACCAGTGATACTCAGGCGGGTAGTAGGGCGGGCTTGCAGCCCGCCTTGGGAGCCTCTCATGGCACTATCTTGGACATAGGTATTTCCAGGATATCCTCGGCGCCTCGGCGCTTCAATTCCGGAATCAGCAGGTTGATATCCGACTTCACCACTACCGATTCTACGGCGAAGTAATCGCTGTTGTATAGGCGGGATACCGTGGGCGCTTTAGCGGCGGGTAGGACCTGGATAATGCGCTCCAGGTTGTTAGAATTTGCCCTAGATAACATTTTGTATGGCCTGCCATCGTAATAAATACTAGTTTGGGAAAGCGAGGAGAAGAATGTCTACACCCAATGCCGAGAAGAACCTGTCGAGGCGCCGTTTCTTGCAGATAGCAGCTATCGCTTCAGGTGGGCTGACCCTGGCAGCATGCGCCCAGCCTTCCCCTACCCCGGCGGCGAAAGCCGGGACGGCGCCAGCCACCGCCGCTCCGGCGGCGGCCAGTGCCCCCACCAGCGGGCCGGTATCCGGGGTAGCCGGGGCTACCACTGGCGTCAAAGGTGGCACTCTCCGCCTGGCCATCATCGGCGAGCCGCCCTCCACTGACCCGCATTGGACCACCGCCAATGTCACCAACAGTGTAACCAGCCATTACTGTGAACCGCTCTTCTCGTTGAACTCCAAACTAGAAATGGTACCGATGTTGGCCGAGAAATTGGAGACCAGCAGCGACGGCCTCACCCGTACGGTGCGACTCCGCAAGAACGTGCCGTTCCATAATGGCGAAGAGATGACTGCCGATGACGTCACAGCATCGCTGACCCGGTGGGCCAAGCTATCGGGTATTGGCAAGACCATGTTCGAACTTGTGGAAAAAATGGACGCCCCGGACAAGTACACCGTAGTCTTCAAGATGAAGAAGCCCTATGCGGTGTTCGAGACCGCCCTGGGCCTGCGCTCGCAGCACGCTATGATAATGCCGAAGAAGATAGTCGAAGCAGCCGGGGACAAGCAGCTAGCCGAGCCAATCATCGGCACTGGCCCGTATAAGTTCGTCGAGCACATCAAAGACCGGCACATTCGCCTGGCCCGCTTCGAACAGTATGCCGCCCGCAGCGAACCAACCGATGGGCCTTCCGGCAAGAAGAACGCCTACGCCGATGAAATTCGTTTCCTTCCCACCCCCGACCAGTCGGTACGGGTGGCCGGCGTACAGTCCGGAGACTTCGACTACGCCGAAGGCGTCAACCCTGACCAATACAGCTTGCTAAAGGACAACAAGCAAATCTCCACTTTAATAAGCGTGCCCAACAAGTGCCCAACCCACTACATCAACAAGAAAGCGCCCCTGATGCAGGATGTCAAGCTGCGCCAGGCTATGCTGGCGGCGCTGGATATGGAAGCGGCGCTGAAGCCCGCCTGGGGCTCGCCAGACTTCTATGTCCTGAGCGGAGCCTGTATGCCCAAGGAAGGCCCCTGGTATACCAACGTGGGCACCGAAGGCTACAACCAGAAGAATCCGGATAAGGCCAAGCAGCTATTGAAGGAATCCAACTACAAGGGAGAGCCTATCCGCTACCTGACCAACAAAGAATACCCGAATATGTATCAGGAAGCGGTAGTAGTCAATCAGGCGTTGCAGGGCATTGGTCTGAATATGAAGATGGAAGTCGTCGACTGGGCATCAGTGGTAGCCCGCCGAGCCAAGCCGGAAGAATGGGAGATGTTCGTTACATGGAACGGATATCCCACCGACCCGGTTCTCATTGACTGGATGAACCCTATGTATCCCGGCTGGTGGACGGGCAAAATCGACGAATTGCGGGAGCAGTTGCTGACCACTATCGACCAGAAGAAGCGCTTCGCTATCTTTGAGGACGTCCAGCGGTTGTTCTACCAGGAAGTGCCTATTTTGAAATTGGGCGACGTGCGGGACTTCCACGTAACCAGCACCAAGCTCAAGGACATCTATACATACCCCTGCCCGATGTTCTGGAACGCCTACCTGACCAAATAACGACAAAATAGGGACTGACCCTTATGACCGGACAGATTGTCCGCCGGCTGCTTTCGCTGGTGCCAGTGCTGGTGGTGGTGGGTTTTGTGGTGTTTTTCCTCATCCACCTGGCGCCAGGGGACCCGGCGGCGGTTATGGCCGGCAACGAAGCGACCACCGAGAGGATTGAACAACTCCGTCACGAGATGGGATTGGACCGTCCTCTCTGGGAGCAATTTGTCAGCTGGTCCACCCGAGCGCTGCGAGGAGATTTAGGCACCTCATTTTTCCTCAACCAGCCGGTACTCACCGCCATCGGCGAGAGAATAGAGCCTACCGGTCTGCTCACCCTCTATGCCCTGATTATGTCCATCTTGATTGGTTTTCCGGCAGGCATTGTGGCTGCGGTCCGCCGCAACTCCTGGATAGACCGGCTAACGATGGTCACCGCTTTGGGGGGCGTTTGCATACCGTCGTTCTGGCTGGGTATCCTCATGATTTTGGTGCTGGCGGTGTGGGCCCGCTGGCTGCCCGCCGCCGGCTACGCCCCATTTTTAGACGACCCGCTGCAGAATTTCCGTTACCTGGTGATGCCGGCTTTCTCCCTGGGGCTGCAGCAGGCCGCCCTGCTGGCCCGAGTGGTACGGTCCAGTATGCTGGAAGTGATGCGGGAAGATTATGTGCGTACGGCCCGAGCCAAGGGCGTGGCTGAGGGCATGGTAGTGCTCCGGCACGCCCTGCCGAATGCCATGATCCCGGCTCTCACAATAATCGGCAATTCTATGGGCAATCTGCTGGGTGGAGCCATCGTCACCGAAGCCGTTTTCAACACACCTGGAGTGGGCAGGCTGGTGGTGCAAAGCGTTCTGCGGCGCGACTTCCCGGTTATTCAGGGAGCGGTGCTGGTAATCGCCGCCGTGTACGTCCTGGTCAACCTGATAGTAGATATCGCTTATGTGATAGCCGACCCTCGTATCCGGCTATCTACCCGTTCTTAAAAACATGGCGCAAACACCGGCCGCACAGAATTCCATCCACCAGGGGATACGGTCGCGCTCCTCCCAGTTTCACTGGCTCTGGCTGCTTTCCAAAGACTCGGGAGCGGTGATTGGTGGTGGTGTAGTCGTTATCCTGGCGCTGTTGGGTATAGTGGGACCATACCTCACCGGCTGGGATGTTATGAAGGTAGACCCCAACAACCGCCTGCTGGGACCTTCATTGCAGCACCTGATGGGAACCGACGGCTTCGGCCGCGACGTGTTAACCCGCGTGCTATTTGGCGCCCGCATCTCGCTTCTGGTGGGTCTGGCAACCATGGTCTTCTCCACCATCATCGGAGCTACTCTGGGCCTCATCGCCGGATATGTCCCAAAGGTCGACGGCTTCATTATGCGCATCATGGACGGGTTCATGGCCTTCCCCAGCATCCTGTTGGCTATCGCTATTATGGCCAGTCTTGGCCCCCGTACCGAGAACGTCATCGTAGCGCTGACGGTGGTGTATCTCCCCCGCATAGCCCGCCTGGTGCGGGGGCAGGTGCTGGTGGTACGCGAGTTGTTGTATGTCGAGGCGGCCAGAGTAGTGGGTGCGGGCATCTGGCGCATCATTTTCCTCCACGTCTTGCCCAATATCATATCGCCTCTTATCGTGCAGGGCAGCTTCACATTTGCCTTTGCCGTCATCAGCGAGGCCTCCCTCAGCTACCTGGGGGCCGGCGTCCCGCCAGAGATCCCTACCTGGGGCAATATGCTGCACGAGGGAGTGCCGTTGATGGCCGCCGCTCCTTGGATGTCGGTTTTCCCCGGGGTAACTCTGGCCATAGCCGTGCTGGGGCTTAACTTATTGGGCGATGGGCTACGGGATTCTCTGGACCCGCGCATCCAGGAGCACTAGGCGGGGTGCGATAATCTCCTGGATATCTTCGGGTAATAACGACACTGTCTTACGGAGGTCATAATGCACCACGACAATTCGCGCCGTATTGCCAAAGGTGTCCGGGCTATTATCCTTTTCTGGACGGCGGGTGGGAATACCGAAAAGGCGGCCCGAGCGGCGGAAAAAGGTCTAAAATCGAACCGGGGGGCTCACGGGCTAGAAACCCGGGGCACGCCGGTGGCTGGCTATGGGTGGAATGGCCTGGGCGCCCCAGCCGCGGGTCCGTCCGGCGTAGGAGCGAAGCGAGCTTCGCCCTTGACCAAGGCTCTGTCGCCCCCTTGCCCGTCTTTCGTCGCCTGTGCTACAATAATCCCGATGAATTCAGTAGGGATTAGCCACCAATGAAATTATCCAGCCGTGGCGAGTACGGTGTGCGGGTGATGGTAGAACTGGCCATGGCCTATGGTACCGGGCCGTTGCCTTTGACTCGCATCGCCAGCCGCCAGGACCTCCCCCTGCCCTATCTGGAGCAGTTGATGGCCATCTTACGCCGCCAGGGACTGGTAGAAAGCATGCGGGGAGCGAAGGGCGGCTATACATTGGCCCAACCGCCGGATATGGTGCGAGTGGGCGATGTGGTCCGGGCATTGGAAGGACCGATAGAGCCGGTCTCGTGCGGGGGCCAGGATGGAAAACCTTGCGCCCAGCGGCCTACCTGCGCCGCCCGGGCCGTCTGGGACCGTCTGCGCGACAGTATGGTAGAAACTCTGGACGGGGTAACCCTGGCCGACCTCATCGCCAACCGCCCGGCACCCACACCGGAAATGGTACCAACCTAACCGATAATCTCTTACTGGCCAAAATCCATACTCAGCCGACTGCAATACGACCGGAGGAACCATGGCAATCAAACCCGAAAGGCCCATCTATTTCGACCATTCCGCCACCACGCCCGTACATCCCCGGGTGCTGGAGGCTATGATACCCTATTTCACCGCGCGGTTTGGTAACCCATCCAGCATCTACGCCATCGCTCGCGAGTCTCGCCGAGGGTTGGACCAGGCGCGCCAGACCATCGCTGATGCCATCGGTGTCAGACCGGAAGAGGTCATATTCACCGGAGGTGGCACAGAATGCGACAATCTGGCCATTAAAGGAGTGGCCGATGCCCTGCGCAATAAGGGCAACCATATCATCACCAACTCCACGGAACACCACGCTGTCCTCCACGTTTGCGACTATCTGTCCAGACGGGGATTCGAGATAACCTACCTACCGGTAGATCAGTATGGAATGGTGAATCCCGATGAGGTTGGCCGGGCAATCAACGAACGAACCATCCTGGTAAGCATTATGCACGCCAACAACGAGGTGGGAACCATCCAACCCATCGCCGATATCGGCCGCATCTGCCATTCACGCCAGGTCTTGTTTCATTCTGATGGTGTCCAGGCTGTCGGAAAACTGCCCGTGCAGATGGACGACCTGAATGTTGACCTATACTCCATCTCCGCCCACAAGTTTTACGGTCCCAAGGGGGTAGGCGCTCTATATGTGAAGCGGCGCACTCCGATAGTACCACAGGCCCAGGGTGGCGCTCAGGAACGCAACCGGCGGGCCGGCACGGAGAATGTGGCGGGCATCGTGGGGATGGCTACAGCCATCGCTACGGCCGAAGAGCGACGGGAGGAATACAACAGTTATGTCGGTAGGCTGCGAGACAGGCTCATGGCCGGGGTGATGGAGCGTATACCTTTCGTCCAACTCAATGGCCATCCTACGGAGCGCTTGTCCAACAATGCCAGCCTGGCATTCAACTATGTCGAAGGCGAGGCTATTCTGTTGAATTTAGACCTGATGGGCATCGCCGCATCTAGCGGGTCGGCGTGCACCTCGGCGTCGCTGGAACCCTCGCATGTATTGCTGGCCTGCGGGGTACCGGCGGAAGTAGCCCACGGCTCAATCCGCTTCACTCTGGGTATAGACAACACGGAGGCCGAGGTAGATTATTTGTTGCAGGTACTGCCAGAGATTATTGACCGCCTGCGAGCAATGTCGCCACTATATGCGCAAGCAGCGAAAAAATAGGCGGCGCGCCTGGCTGGTCTAGCCGGTGTCAGGCTGCCCACCCAGTATTATGCCAGCCGCCTAACCCTGGATAGAAACATGGCGGTAGATATGGCCAATAGAACCACTACCGCGCCGTTGATGCCCACCGCCAGCGGCGCGCCGATGGTTCCCGCTACGGCTCCCAGGTACAAAGAACCCACCGGCCCCATTCCGATAGCCAGCACCCAGGCGCCCATCGCCCGGCCTCGCATATCCTCCGGCACGTTCTCCTGGAGGAGCGTCTGCTGTAAGGTGTCGAAGGCGCACCCAGCCAAGCCTACTCCCAGTAGGAACACCAGCGTTAGCGGGAACCAGGTGGACATAGCCACAGCAACGATGGAGACACCAAAGAGCAGAAACGCGCCGCACAGCAGCCATCCTTTGCGTTGGTAGTTCCCCAAAGCCGCCAATATGGTGGCCCCCAATACTGCTCCTAATCCAGCCGCAGCCGTCATATAACCGTAACCGGCTGCCCCCACCTGTAAAACATTATGGGCGAATATCGGCATCATCGCCATATACGAGAAGGCGAATATCTCGCAGGCCATTGTTAAAGCTACCAGCCAGGCCGTAACCGGATTGCCGGCGATTACCCGCACACCTTCCCAAAGACTTTGTAACACGCGCTCCCGGCGATGGGAGCGGGATAACGCTGGCGCCCGCACCAAAGCCAGGATGGACATTCCAGCAGCGGTCAAAGCGGCCATCAACAGGAATACCCGTCCCAGGCCGAAGGCTTCGATGAGCCAGCCGCCTACTAGCGGCCCTACCACACTCATCGCTCGCCGGCACACCTCGTTGAGCGATAGGGCATTCATCAGCGTATCGCGGCTGGTTAGATCGTAGACCAGCGCCTGGCGAGCCGGATTGTCGAAGGATTGGGCGGCGCCAAAGCAGAAGGAGACCGCTATCACCATCCACGGGCTAACCTCAGCGCTTATAGCCAGTATGCCGGTGGCCACACTAAGCATAGTGGTAGCCGATTGGACGATGATGAGCAAGCGTTTACGGCTAAAACGGTCGGCGACGGCGCCCCCGAAAGCGCCGAAAAGCAGGTTGGGGAGGGAGCGAGCGGCGAAAGCGGAGGCTATCACCAGCGGATTATCGCTCAGGGTCAAAATAAGCCAGCCGATGACCAGACGCTGCATCCATACAGATATGAACGATACCAGGCTGCTGGCCAGCAAGAACCGGAAGTCTCTAAAATGCAGGGAAATGAACAGCGGGCTCCCTCCGGCATTCGGTGCGCCGATTGTACCACAAGGGATAACTGGCGGGTCGCTACCAATCCGGTAGCGCGGCGCCCTCCAGCCTGGGAATTTGGAACAAAATCGGCGCGTTGACTTTGCGGATGGCGACGCGTATAATCGAGGCGTACAGGGTGGTGGGAGAAGTAACCGCTATGCAGGTACTTATTCTATAGCAATCAGGGCATCGGTCTTCGCAGGCCGGTGCCTTTTTACTTCTATTCGTATTGACCATAACAATAGTAAGAGGAGGCGGACAAGTGCAGTCAAGTCTCATCAGTAAGATCGAGAAGGCCAGAAGGTACGCCGAGGACCCCAGCCGCGTCCAGTTTGTGCAATTTAGGGCCGTTTTTCGTGGCGAGCACGATAATTACGACGTGACTTATGAGGACGGGCGCTGGCACTGCACCTGCCATTTCTTCAGCGGATGGGATACCTGTAGCCATACTATGGCTACCCAGAGGGTAATGGGTGACCACTTGAACGCCCCAATTAGTTCATCCGACGAGAAAGTAGGCAGTTCAGTATAATTATCAGTTTCAACTATCGCTAGGATAAGACGGCGGGGCCAAGGTGTGCCTCGCCGCCTATGAAATGCCGCTTGCTTAGCCTATTCTTAACGGCTGGAGTACACGATTTCCCCGTCGTGCCACTCCGGGTCGGCCACCAGCAATTCTCGTAACTGGTTGTATTCCTTATCTTGCTCCGGGCTTTCTGCGTTGGCTAAATATGTATCCTTATCTTGGAACACCGCCACCAGATAATACTCATCAGGATTGGCATCGGTTCGATACATATAAGCATTGATGGCCCCGGGGACATACCGGGTATCGAACTTCTTCATGGCTTCTTTCAGTTTGGCTTCCATCCCAGGCTTGGTCTTAATACGCGCTACGGTTCCGTACATCTCTGTCACTCCTATATTTACTAACCGCGCCATTGGCCCTACTTCGGCTATAATCACGCGTCCAGGTCTTCCACTAGATTGAGAAACGATACCTCCGGCCGCCCGATGACGCCGGCCTTCTGCATTGCCTCTCGTAGTTCCGCCGATTGGGCGAACTGCCGAGCCCTGTCCAGGCTATCCCACTCCATTATCACCATCAGGCCGTTAGGGTCATCCGCACTCCGGAGAATGCGCGCCCCTTTTGAACCGCTATTCTTGCGGAGTGCATGGCCTTGATCAAACATAGACCTCCAGCGGGAAAAGTCTTCCACTCGGAAGTGGATGGCAAGATAATTCATTTCACAACCCTCCAGGTTGTATTTTTAATAGGTACCGATACTAGTGACCGGTTGGATGCCGCCTATCAGTTAACCTCCTCCCATACAATTTTCAAACCCAAACTTGCCAACCAACGGGCATATTGGAAGGCTTCCTGGTACTCCCACGATGGTGATTGGGCTTTGTCTGCCGACCATCTGATTTCCTTGCCATAATGGCCAGCAAAATATCTGGAGGAGCCGTAAGCCTGGCGAAGTAAGTAACTCATTGCACACATCCTTCCACCCTTAGCCACCATCCGCTCGTCTGGCACGAGCGAGGCGCCCAACTGTGCTTATCGGACGACACCGGTTGAGGCCGGCAACAACGTAGAGGTAACAACTTACCTATCGCACATTCCGTGCCACCGTTAGGAGCAGATGGTTCACCACTAACCAAATGAGTAGCCATTTCGATGCCCAATGACTCAGGCTATGTTATCATTGGCCCAGCGCCGGCCCGCCTGCCGGGCGTGCAGTTACATAACAGAGGTAAAGAGGATGCCTGAATGAAAGCGGCCCATTTCTATACCGGCAGCGATATACGAGTAGAAGAAGTTCCCGACCCAGCGCCGGGCCCGGGCGAAGTGTTGGTGCGCGTCAAGTCGGCGGGTATCTGTGGCAGCGACCTGCACACCTATCGGCGAGGCGTATTGCGGTTCCCGGAGCGAGCGCCCCTCATACTGGGGCACGAACTGGCCGGCGAGGTGGCCGGCCTCGGTTCTGGTGTAACCGACCTGCGTATCGGGCAACGGGTGGGCGTGGAGCCATTGATCGGCTGCGGCCGGTGCCCACACTGCCGGATGGGTGACTATCACCGGTGCGCCGGCCTCAACCATATCGGCAACTATTATCCGGGCGGATTCGCCCAGCTAGCGTTGGCGCCCCGGGGCAAGGTCTTCCCTTTGCCCGACCATATTGATATGGACGCCGCCGGTATGCTGGATGTGTACGCCTGCGGCATACACGCCATCCATCGCATCCCGGTTGGCCCACTGGACACGGTGCTGGTCATCGGGGGTGGGGCTATCGGTCTTGCCGCCGCCCAGGTTTACAAAGCCGCCGGCGCTCGCCGGGTGTATGTGTTGGCCACCCACGAGCCGCAAGTAAAAGCCGCCCGGGCCGGCGGCGCCGATGCGGTTATCAACCCTCGCCAGCAGGACCCCGTTGAGGCGATAATGGCTTTGACCGAGGGAACGGGAGTGGATATCACTATCGAAGCCGTAGGCGGCCAGTCCGATTCTCTGGAGATAGCCCTGCAGACGACGGCCCGAGGTGGCACCGTAGGAGTGTTGGGCTCTTTCCCCGAGGCTATTCCCCTCACCGTGAACAACGGTTTGCGCCGGGAACTGAACTTGTTGTGGATATACTCCTATGCCCTATGGAAGGGCGTGCCCGAATTCCAGATTGCCCTGGATATGCTGGCCGAGAACCGGGTAGACGCCAAACCCATCATCTCCCACGTCTTCCCGTTGGACGACATCGTAGCCGGATTTCAGGCGGCCCTGCACAAGGAACAGTCGGGCGCGGTAAAAGTGATGATCCACCCGTAACCTTCCTACCGTTGCCGCGCCATAGCGGAGGTTAATAGCCGTGGGTATTGTGGACCAGTTATCATCTCGGGTGGGTGACCGCACCGAACGGTCTAACCGGCAGGTGGCGGCCCGGTGCCTGGCCGAACCGGCTTTGCTGGCCGAGGTGGCTGGGTACCTGGGTAGTCCCGACGCGGCACTGGTTGGCGACTGCGCCGAGGTTCTAACTAAAGTGGCCGAGGGGCGTCCGGACCTGGTGGCGCCTTATGCGGCCTCGCTGGCGCCGCTGTTGGGCCATCGGCATACTCGGGCCCGCTGGGAGGCGATGCATGCCCTGGCGCTGGTAGCCCCCCTGGTCCCCGATACCATCGCTAACGTACTTCCCCGTCTGGCCGAGAGCATTCGCCATGACCTCAGCCGCATCGTGCGAGATTACGCCATCGCCGCGCTCAGCGCCTACGGCCAGACGAGCGAAGCGGCTGCCCAATCCACCTTTCTAATATTGAAAGAGGCGTTGGTTTCCTGGGACGGAAAGCACACCCACCAGGTTCTGGCGGGACTGGCAGGCATGGCGTCTTTCCTGCCTACCGAAGACTTAGCGGCTATTGCCGCGGCCTACGCCGGCCATGCCCGTCCAGTGGTGCGCCGGGCGGCGCAAGCCCTGCACCGGGCCAGCCAAGGCGCGCAGTAGGCCGGTATACTTCGGGCCGGCGGCGATAGCCTGGGCGATGACCACCTATCTCCCTTAGGAGAGCATCGCTTCTATGGTTTCCGGGCGCAGGTGGGTTCGCTCAGGGAGGAACTACCGCGTAAACGTCAGGCTGGCCTCCGGCAGGTAGACACCGTCCGGGGCCACGTACGCCTTGATGCTGGTGGTCCCCGGCGACCGGGAGCGTATCGTGGTGGTGTATACGCCGTTCGCGTCCGTGTTGCCCGTGGCTGCAGCCACCATGTCCACCGGCCCCCGGCTAGTGGCCAGCAGCACCTGCTTGCCCGCTGCCGGGGCGTCCGCCGCCGTGCGCAGGGTGACGGTAATGGTGGCCGTGGCCGTCCCATCCGCCAGCACCGAGGTGGGAGAGACGACCACAGTGGAGCGAGCCGGGTCGGCCGGCGCAGCGGGCGGCGTGGGGTAGACGTTGCGGGGCGGCAGTGGGTCAGGGCTTACCAGCGGCTGCCCTGGAGGCACCGATACTGGATCAGTCACAAAGAAACGGTCAATTTGGCTGGGTTGGGTGCTTCCCTGGACCATGAAGTCCTTCGGTTGAGCAGAGTCTACCTGCGAAGTCTGTAGATGATAGTCACCAGAGGCAAATCCGCTCACCAAGAGATACGTAGAAACATATTCTTCGGGCATCCATATCGTCTCTATTAACGCATCAGGCCCGCTGTAGATAGTCCCCGGAATCTGCTGCAAAAACGCCCCGGTAGCCTGGTCGAAGCCCGTTCTTCTGCCCTGAGAATCTATTAAGAGCAGGTGGCCCGGGCTATATATTCTAAAGAACAACTGCACCAGCCGGTAGGGCAGCCAGACATCTTTTTTCTGTTGGATAACCGGTTTCCCATAATAAACGGCATCTGGGGTGACATATAGCTGCATTATTGGAACATTAACGCGAGATTGTTCGCCCCACGGAGCAATATACTCGACATTCACACCGGCCTGCATATACGCCTTCCAGACCAGCTTCGAACAATAGAACTGCCTTTCGTTGTTTCTATCAACAGCATCTGGCTCGTTAGGCATAATGCCGAACCTGACCGACTCATCTATCTGCCCGGCTACCGTTTGGCCGTCAGCGTTAGCTTTACGGAAAGCGTACCCAACCGCTGAAGCGATTGCGGCATCGCTAACGCCGGATGGCCTGACCACAGCCCAATCGACTCCCCCTGTCCACCAGCCGGTATTTTGAATTGGTTCTTGTCTAACTTCTATGGCTGGCTCGGAAGGAAGCCAGTACGCCGCCTGGGCTATCCTGCCATTCCCCAGGTATAAAGCGGCGTGGGTCCAATACGTTCCACCGATGGAGCGCAGAAAGGCCCAGTCTTCCAGGGTGTTACCCGTTTCAACCAAGATGTCCCCAGCTTTCACTAGGCATCGGTTGAGCTTGCTGGTTTGGCTCGTACATTCTGGCGCAGGTATTGCCGCTCCAGTGAATGACAGTAGACTTGCTGCCGGTGACACCACCTCAGGGATATCCGGGGAGAAGGTGTAGCCTATCTTGTCTAGCAGAATGGTATAGGCGCCCGGGGTTAAGGTGGCGAACGCAAAGACCCCATCGCTATCGGATGTTGTGGAGTAGGTGGCTATCGGAAGGGGAAATTTCGCTATGGCCATCACCGTTACCGCCGAAATTGGCGCCCCGCCGCCGTCCCGCACCTGGCCGGATATGGCGTACGTGGGTGGCATTTCGCCCCGGTCGAGCACGAAGACATCACCGACGTTATTGGTGTCCCCAGAAACCAGGTTAGACGCATATGACTGAAAAACTACGTAGCGACCGTCACCAGATATGGAGGCGTAGTAACTATCACTATTGCTTTGGGCACCATCGTATGCTATTGAAACCCTAGAAACTTGGCCAGCCTGTCGATCATACACGAAGATATCGTTGGAGCCATTGGTGTCACCTAGAACCAGGTTGGCGGTGGGCGAGTGGAATGTCACATAACGCCCGTCAGCGGAGATAGGTGGCTTGCTCACAATACTGCCCTGAATTCCATTGGTCACCGAAAGCCAGGTAGTTTGACCGGTGTGCCGGTCGTGTATAAAGATATCCTTCTTGCCGTTGGTGTCGTTGAGTACCAGATTGGAAGCAATCGAGAGGAAAGCTACATAGCGACCGTCTGCGGAGATTGAAGGCCATTCACTGTCGTTATTGCCCTGGTTACCTTCGGAATCTATCGATACCCTGCTGGTTTCACCAGTCTGCCGGTCATAAACAAAGACATCCCATACGCCATTGGTATCACCATCCACGAGGTTGGTAGCGCGAGAATAGAAGACTACATAGCTCCCATCGGCGGAGATAGAAGGTTGATAGCTGTGATAATTAGCTTGAGCACCGCCCATAGCCACCGACACCCGGCTGGTCTGGCCCGTCTGCCGGTCGTGCACAAAAATCTTGGTCCATCCGTTGGTCTCTCCGGTGACTAAATTGGTGGCGGTAGAATCAAAGGCCACGTAGCGCCCGTCGGCGGAGATTGAGGGGTGACTACTATTGCTATTAGCCTGACCGCCACCGGTGGCCACCGAAACCCGGCTAGTGACACCGGTCTGACGGTCGTGCACAAAGACATCGAAGAGTCCGTTGGTATCTCCGTCAACAAGATTGTTGGCCCATGATTGGAAAGCCACGTATCGCCCGTCAGCGGAAATAGAAGGATGTTGGCTAGTGTAGTTACCTTGGGCACCGCTGGTAGACACCGACACTCGGGTGGTATCCCTCGCTTGCAGGTCGTGGACGAAGATATCATCGTTATCATTTGTATCGCCTTGAACTAGGTTGGTGGCCAGGGAAATGAAAGCCACAAAACGCCCATCCGCGGAGATGGAAACAGGGCCATTGCTTCCGCTTGTTACATCTCCTTGCTTTCCATCTGATGCTACCGAAACCCGGGTTATTACCGACGTACTAGCGATGCCAGCCAGCGGCCCGGATTGCGCGCCCAGCCTAGTCGCGGGCGTTGCGGTCGGGATGCTTTTTGTGGGAACGGCGGTTATTGGAGTGGCCATCTTGGTGGGCGTGGCGCTGGGGGTAGTAACTACGGTAGCCGGCGACATCGCCGGGCGGGCGGTGGGCGGCGCTACGGGCGAAGAAGCGCGGGCTGGCAGCACAACAGGCGTATTAGTGGACGACGCTGTTGACGTGGGTGTTGGGGTAAGCGTCTGGTAAGGCGTGGCCAGCAGGCCGGGCGGCAGAGGCGCGGCGCCCGCCCCAAATTCGCCGCCGGCCCACAACGGAAACAGCATAGCCAGCACACCGAGGACGGCCACCATCCTACCTAGCATTCCAGTACCCCCTTCCCCAGGGCCACCGGGTGGGCGCGATCAAGCGCCCGGGCGTCAATGCGATACGTCTGCGTTGGCGCATATTGTACACGGGATGCTATGGGGATTCAATGGGTTCGGGAAGATAAGCAGGGCGATGACGACCTGTCCTCGATAGGGGAGCATCGCCCCTACCGTGGGTGACACCATGACCGTAGTTACCGTAGGGGCGAACCTGGTGTTCGCCCATTGCACCACCCCCGCAGGGATACGATCGGCCACGCCGCCCACGCCCGAATGGGTCGCCCCTTATCCCACCACCCAGCGCAATCGCAGTTCCTGGCTCTCGCCGGGCGCCAGGCGGAGTGGTTGCACCACCATAAGCGTCGTAGCCTGGTAGGTCTTCTCGATGCCCCCCTCGGAGTTGGATAGCGTCTCCAGGGGCGCCCGCCAAACCCGGGCCGGCGATTCGAGTTCCAGGCGCAAGTGCACCCCCAGCCCGCGGTTGCCCAGCGCCACCCAGGCGACCTCGCCCAGGTCGCCGGTGGCGTCCAGGCGCTCCTCTTCGATACCTGGGGCGGAAAGATAGGCCGCCGGGTTACGCCCGCCGCCCAGCAGGTTCAGGTTCCACTCGCTGGCGAAGAGGGCTTCCAGTGGGGCCTGCCCGATGTTTATGATGTTATAGGTAATAGATAGGCCGCTGTTCTGGCTAGGCCGGAGAACCAGAGCCTTCTCCACGCGCACCGGGCAGTCGCCGCTGGCCGTCCGTACAGTCCCGTCCCGCCACAGAGCCGGGCGCAGGCTGCCCGAGCCTGGCGTCCCTACCGAATCGCCATCGGGCACGCATTCGTACCGGCCGGTGGTGAAATCGCCCAACTCGGGGCACTGGCCGGCGGCAAAGGCTCCGGCGGTGGCGTCCGGCGGCAGGAAGTGGTCCAGCAGGCAGGCTTTCAGGCCGGGGTCGTAGACAGGGCGCACCCGGGCCTCCGGTGACCGGAAGCGTACCCCATCGTGGATGTTGCGGGGCTGGTCACCGTGGCCACTTTCTTCAGTGACTCCCTCCGGCCTGGCTAGCGCCTCCTCTAGCGCCCGGTGGTACACCTCTGGCCGGCGGGCCAGACTGGAGGCGATGTTATATGGCGGCTGCCGCAGGTCCCACTCATACAGGCCTCCGCCCCGCTCTGGGTCCAGGTAGAAATCCGCGGCGTCGCCTTCAATAAGAAACTCGGCCTGGCCATCCAGGTCATAATCGGCCAAATCGTAGCGCCACCAGTCGCCGTGGTTGCCCAGAGCGGCGTACGCTTCCGTTTCGGCGGTAACCAGGTTTCGATAGTTGGTGGCCCGCACATCGGCCAGGTAGATGCCACCGAAGACGCCGTGCCAGTAGGCGCAGTTGCACTGGGCCTTCCACAGGGCGTCCTGCCCGGCTCCACCAGCCTCTTGCACCAGGCGGTGCACCCGCCACATCTTCTTGTGCATATGGTTGATTTCTTCGTACTTCACCAAAAAGTGCCGCCAGAACCCGCCCCGCAGAAAGGCCAGGATACCTTCCGGGTCATCTTGCTCCAGGCGATGCGAAAGGTCTTCCAGTTGGGCGCACTTGCCAGTGGGCATGGCCCACTGCAGCATCTCGGCATAGGAGGCAGTGGGTAGATAGGCCCGACCCAGGGGAGGGTAGCGCCGGGCGAATTCTCCCAACGGTGTGGTAACAAGCCATTCCTGCTCCTGCTCCAATGCCTTAAAGAACCTCTCCATCCAGCCTTTTTGCCAGCAGTGCTCGAAGGTCTCGGGCCACATACCGAACTTCTCGCCGTCGTCCCCCATCACCGCAATACGGTCGCCACCCTCGGTGGCTTGCTCTCGCAACCAGCCAATAACCTCGTCAACATCTCGCCAGGGGATTAGGTAGCGCATCTGCTTGCTGGTGCCGAAGACTTTCAGGGGATACCCCTGCTCCTCGGTCAAGTAGTAGCCCAGCAGGTCAGCGTCGTCCAGGCCAATTGTTTTGAAGTGGGTATCGTCCACTATGGTCCATTCCACCCCGGCCCGGGCCAGGATGGCAGGAAGATGCGGTTCCCATACCCGCTCGGCCAGCCACAAGCCGGTGGGGTGGCTGCCCAGTTCTCGCTCCAGCACGCCGGTCATCTTGGCAATCTGCCCCAACTGGTCAGCTTCCGGTATGGCAGGCAGGATTGGCTCATAGTAGCCACCGGTCATCATCTCTACCTGACCTCGCCCGATTAACGCCGCTAATCTGATGAGGAAATCGGGCCGGTTGTCACGCAGCCAGTCCAGCAGCGGCCCGGTGTAATGGAGTGAGAAGCGCAGGGCAGGGTGGCGCTCCAGCGCCTCCAGCATGGGCACATAGGCCTTTTGGTAGGCTTCCTCGAAAACCCAGGGGAAATTGCCCACCGGCTGGTGGTTGTGAAAGGCCAGACCAAGATGGAGGCGGTTCATCTGGAGAACAACAAAGCAGTAAAGTAGGGCGGCCTTTTAGGCCGCCGCACAAAGATCCTTACGACCATTTCACTCCTCATACAACCGGTCACGAATCTTGGCGGCCAAATCTCGCGTGGCGACCACTCGATAGTACATCTCGCTGCGCATCTCCTCGTCGCAACGCCCCAGTTTGATGGCCTTGTAGGCGTTAAGGATAGCCTCGGTTTGGCCGGACAGCCCCCGGCTGACCATATTGATATCCCACATGGGGCGCTTGCTGGCCCACCAGAACTGGCAGGAATGCAGCGCCTCGTCCAGGAGTTCCCGAGCGATTCCGGCGAAATTCCGGCTATCGGCTGTTTCCGCGCAGGCTTCGGCCTTGTGCACCAACTCCAGACAGAGCCTCAAGTGCTGCCACTGCAGCCAGTGGATGACGTTATTTGGGTCGTTCCAAAGCGGGTAGACATTACCAGCCGCCAGGTCATTCTTAGTGGTGCTCCAGGAAGAAGCCAGAGGCTCGATTAATGGACCGGCCGGAAAATGGTTCAGCAGGTCGCTGATGGTCACTACCTCGATATCCACATCTGCGGGCTGGGCGTAGGCGAAGAGGCTACTGTGTTGGGGAGCCAGTGGATGCGTCTGTTGCAATTCGAGATGGTTGCCGTTGCCCGGCCGCAACCGATGGTATACCTCGCCCAGGAACAGGCGCTCCCAGTGCTGGATGTGGTGGCCAAAGGTTTCGGCATCCATAGCAGTGATGACATATACGTCGCCCTGGTCCGACCTCAG
>Ga0351955_1011_pt1 | contig 17710 bp, 17 predicted proteins | sample BONcelT113001D15_FD_205812 | JGI IMG/M metagenome (GOLD analysis project Ga0351955, IMG submission 205812) | Enriched cells from coal bed in the Powder River Basin, Montana, United States - BONCAT cells T11 rep3 HSBNCT.T11.300.1.D15 ...
ATTCATATATTATTCCGTTATCGATTTTGCCCCGATGCATCACGATCAAGATAATTCACTATATTTTCAAAAACGCTGAAAGGAACGCTGAAATTCCCCCGACCGGTTCCCAGGCGGATCTCAGGGTTAACCGCGCCGTGAAAATCGGTACCTCCGGTGACCAGCAGGCCGTGCGACCGTGCCAGTTTTGAAAACAAAGCAAGCTGCTCGGCATCGTGGCCCGGGTAATAGACTTCCAGCCCGCCCAATCCCATTTCCGTGAGCGCGCCTATCAAATCGATCATCCGGCTGGGGGAAGAAGCTGTCAGAAGACCGGGATGGGCCAGTACCGGTATGCCGCCGGCAGACCGAATCAGAGCAATGGCCGATTCCACCCGGATACGGGGTTTGTCCACATATCCGGGTTTGCCACTTCCGATATAGTTGTCAAAGGCTTCATCAATGGTGCGGACATACCCTTTTTCAACCATCAGGGTTGCGATATGGGGCCGGCCGATCCGGGGGCTGCCGGATGCCGCCGCCACCGCTTCTAAAGAGATGTCTATGCCCATCTCGTTTAATCGGGCGATAATTTCAGGGTTTCTGTTTTTCCGGGCTTCCTGCTGCTTAATCAATACCTTGTTGAGTTCCGGATGATCCTGGTCAAAACCGTATCCCAGGATATGAAAACTGCCCGATATTTTTATTTGAGGGGGCGGGGCTGCGCTGATCTCAACCCCGGAAATAAAAAAAGGAACGGATTGATTTACATCCCTTGCGCCATGGGGGTTATTGCAATCGACCCCCAGACCAATTACCGAAGCAATTTCCCTGGCTCCGTCAATGGCGTCGTGATCGGTCAGGGCAAAGGCGGCAAGACCGGTTTCCTTTGCAAGCTCAAGAATGTCCAAGGGGGCAAGGGAGCCGTCGGATGCCGTGGAATGAATATGAAGATCGATATTCCCGGATTTATAATCCAAGAGCCTTTTCCAGCACCTCTTCTTTGGTTTTGCATTCAATGCACTGGGTGGTGACGGGCCGGACCTTCAGGCGCTCAATGGCGATATCACAGCCGCATCCTTCGCATACTCCATAGGTGCCGTTATCTATACGTTCCAGGGCTTCTTTGACTTTTTTAATCAGTTTGTGTTCCCGGTCACGAATCCTGAGTTCAAAATTGCGGTCCGCCTCATAGGTGGCGCGGTCTGTAGGATCGGGAAAATTTCCTTTGGGGGTATGCATGTCCGTGACAGTCGAGTCGGCCTGGTTAAGCAACTCTTCCAGTCGATGTGCCAGAAAATTTTTGAAATATTCAAGATCTTTTTTTTTCATCACCGCAATCCTCCTTATTTCCCTACACCAGAGGTTGATCCGGCCGTGCGGCCATTTCTTCGGGTTGCACCCCGGTCATCATTCTTATTCTTATTATAACACCGTAAATCAGAGCTACGTCGTAAAACGCAACCGATACGATCAATAAAAGAAAAATCTTGTATCATCTTTTTTTCAATAAAGTAAAGCAAAAAGCAAAAATTATCCGTCATCTAAATTAAACAGCTTACGGGCGATGTCCAGATAAACGGTTTTGTTGCGGTGGGCGCCTGGATTTTTTAAAAACACGGTCGGCTCATGCAGCATCTTGCTGATCATGGCATCGATCATTTTCCGTATCGCCTCCAAGTCACTTGCCGAAAGCCCGACCAGAGCCGGCAGTGTTCTGGCCATCTCGGCTTCGGCGATGGTGTAAAGCTTTTTTCGCAAAGCGATAATCGTCGGCAGCGTGTCAAGATTTTCAAACCATTCTTTAAACCGGAGAACGGCCTCGTCGACAATACGCTCGGCCTTGACGGACTCTTTGTTCCGGGTTTCTATATTGCCGTTGATGACGCCCTGGAGATCGTCGATATCATAGAGATAGGCGTTGGGAATCCGGTTGATGTCCGGGTCGATATCCCGGGGAACGGCGATATCAATGAAAAACAACGGCCGATTCCTTCTCTGGCGCATGATGGGCCGGACATGGTCGCCGGTGACGACATATCCAGGGGCCCCCGTTGAACTGATGATGATATCGGCAAGTTTTAAATACGCCGGTATTTCCTCCAGCCGGATGGCGGTCCCGTTAAATCGCCCGGCCAGGTTCGCGCCCACGGCAAAGGTCCGGTTGGCCACCAGGAGACTGCCGGACCGGCGGGAACGGATCAGGTGTTCCACGGCAAGCTCGGCCATTTCCCCGGCCCCCACCAGCAAAACGGTCTTGTTGTCTAGGCTGTCAAAGATTTTTTTGGCCAGCTCAACGGCGGCATAGCTGATGGATACCGCATGCCCGCCGATGCCGGTCTCGCTGCGGACCCGCTTGGCGGTGGAAAAGGCTTTATGCATCACCCGGTTTACGATCAAGCCGGTGCATTTTTTCCGGACAGCGGCCCTGTACGCGGTTTTCATCTGGCCCAGAATCTGGGGTTCGCCCAGCACCATGGAATCAAGACTGGCCGCCACCCGGAAGATATACCGGATCGCATCCTCCCCGGAATGGACATAGAGGGCCTGGTTGATCTGGTCTTCGGATATGGATTTTGTACGGACGATCAATTTTTTAATGGTGGCCACGGCCGCGTCCCGGTCCGAGACCGCCATGAGCGCATCCACCCGGTTACAGGTGGAAAGGATCAGAGACTCGCTGATATGCGGCGATTTTTGAAAAAACTCCAGGGCCTCGTCGGTTTCCTCCGGCGATAGTGCCAACTGCTCCCTAAGGGCCACGGGCGCTGTTTTATGGTTGACGCCGATAATCAGGATATCGGGCAGATCAGGGCCGGATTTCACGGGAAGGTCGGCGCTACCACCGGGTGAATTTATCATGGTGGCCCTCCAGAAAAATATTCACCCCGAGGAATGTGAACAAGAGTGCGGCAAAACCGATAATGGCCATTACGGCGGAGCGGCGGCCCCGCCATCCGGCCGCCAGCCTTCCATGCAGAAGCGCCGCATAGATCAGCCATGATACGCCCGACCAGATTTCTTTGGGGTCCCAACTCCAGAAACGTCCCCAGACCTGATGCGCGTAAACAAATCCGGTTATCAGGCCGACGGTGAGCATGGTAAATCCGATGATAATAAACAAATAGCCGGTGACATCTATGAACTCCAGCGACGGAAGGCGCTTTAAAAAAAACCGGCTTGTTTTGGATTTAATGGCGTGCTCCTGGATTAAATACAAAATCCCGGCGCCGCAGGCAAGGGCAAGACAGGCCTGGCCGATGAAAATAAATCCCACATGCAGAATCAGCCATATGCTTTTAAGTTGGGCGCCGTGTTCGGTGGGCACCGCCGGAATACAGACTACTGCAATCATGACGGCTGCAGTGAGAGGTGCTGCGAAAGCCCCTAAAATATTTAAATGATAACGGTATTTCAGTAAAAGATAAACGCCGGCCAGGGTCCATGAGGTAAACGAAAGGGTATGATGCAGTGTATGCACTGGAAAAAAACCAAGATGGGCGAATTCATATCCGATAAGAACGGTATGTAAAAGAAAGCCGGCGGATAGTATCCCGTAGCTCAGCTTGTGCAGGATCTGTTTCTGGAAGAACAAAAAGACCAGGTATCCGGCGGCGCTCAATAGATACAGAAGCAATATGATGCTCATAAAGGCCATTTTTAATCCCCTGCGTCATGGATAGGGCCGGCGGCGCCCGATCCCGACGAATCTGTATCGACCGGAACCGATTCCATGAGGCTTTCACAGGTATAGCCGTCGCCGAGCACATCGTAAAGGAGTCGGTCGATATCGGATTTCCGGTTTTCACGAACCAGCGCCAGTAACCCCTGGTCGATCAGTCTTTCAAAAAGGTCTTTATGTTCCTCGGGATCATGTTTTTCACATAACAATCGTTTTCGAATCGCGCCCATCAGGTCCAGAAAACGGGCATACTCATCACCGAAGGCGGTTTCGAGATCCTGCCGGAGGTTTTTGGCGAATGCCGGGCTTTTCCCCGAAGTGGATACGGCGATAATGAGATCGCCCCGTCGGATTACGGCAGGGAGAATAAAATTACAGACTTCGGGCACATCGGCGATATTGCACAGCATATTTTGTTTTTCCGCGTCCGCGCTGATCTGACGGTTTAAAGGCATATCGCTGGTGGCGCCGATGACCATGAAGCACCCCTTAAGATCACTGGAAACATAACCCCGCCGAACCAGGGTGATGCGACCGGATGCGGCCATGTCCCCGATGGCGGCGCAAACCTCCGGGCTGACCACGGTGACTTTGGCCCCGCACGCCAAAAGGGTTTTTACCTTCCGGGTCGCCACCTTGCCGCCGCCCACCACCAGGCACCTACGCTTGTTGATATTCAAATTAACCGGGTAATATTTCATGTGCCTTCTCCAGGTCACTATGCAATAGATCCGGGGTTGGAATATAGCCACCGGTATATCAGGTTTTTTTGGATTTCCGCTGTCGTTTTTTTTCGAATTTTCCAATCAACCAGCTTACCATCCGAGCGTCATCGTCGGCATCCACCTCGTTTTCGAGCTGGTTCAGGGGAATTTCCGCCCTTGCCATGCTTTTGTGTCCTCCGGCCGATCCGAGATGACCGAAGGCTTCGCTGACGAATTTGCCTGCCTGTTTGCGGAGGCCGTCGTTTCGAACGATCACGATCAGCCGGTTATCATAGACGCCGGATATGATACTCCACGTCACGGTATTGATCCGCATGAAAAAATCAGCCAGAATCACGTTGATATCCGGATTTTCCACCGGCCCCAAGTGCACATAGATCCGGTTCCGTGACCGGGTGTATGTTGCCAGGGCTTTATTGAAATCATCGAGAAACTCGATTTTTAAATCAGCCTGCTCGATTTTTCGGGCCAGTGGCATATTTGCGTAGCGGAACAGATACTGAAACGCCCGGATATCGGCGGTAATGGCTTGTCTTTCAAAATTGGCGGTGTCCGTCTTGATGGCATAGAAAAGGGCTGTGGCAAGTCGGGCGGACGGTTTAATCCTGGCCCCCCGCAGGTATTCCGTCATGATGGTCGCGGTGGCCCCGTAATCAGGCCGGATATCCTTAAACGGCGCCGGGTCACCGCCATCCGGGTGATGGTCGATGATGACCGAATAGAGAAACGGGGAAAACCGTTCATTGTGATTCGGCTGGGAATCGATAATGACATGTTTATCATAGAGATCCGGCTTTATTTTAGACGCATGAATCATACCTACATCCAAAAGGCGGATCATGTTAAGATTGTCCGGCCGGCTGATGACATTGATGTTGGACAGAGCAACCGACGTCACCCTTCGCCAGAGAAGCCTTTTAATCGCCATAGCGCTGGCGATGGCGTCGGGATCGGCGTTGATATGGATCAGAACCCGGTCCGTTCCGGAAAACTGTTCATAAAATCGTTTGATTTTCTGTTTATTGGAAGCGATCACGAAAAACAGGTTCCTTTAAGGGCCGATAAAACCGCCCCGTATACCAAAGGTATCCGCGTCATTATTTGTCGCGCATCCCGTCCTGACAGACCTCATGGTTTAAGGAGTAAAAACCGTTTTCATCCGGAAGAATCACCTTTTCCAGCAGCAGGTGGTTCACCTTTGAATGGGGATGACCGACACCTCTGTTTTCAGCGATTTTTATTAATTCAGGAAGGGAAAAAGGTTCACCGACAGCTTTGATCAGCAGGTTGAACTGACGGAGGGTTTCCGTGTCGCGGATGTTTTCATCAATTGGTGCGGGTAAAGGATTTTTGGTTTCGGGTATCGCTTCCGGCCCCTGATGAAACCGCTGCCGGACGTCGTCAATCCACGTCGTCTTATTTTCCCATAAAAGTAGAATTTTATGAAGCTGGGAAATAATAAACGATAAAATAATCAGAGAAAGAAAAACAACCGTTATGCCGGCAATGGCCATGGTTCCGCCGTCATTTACAATAATGGCTTCTAGTCCTTTCACGCTAATTTCCTCCCGTTTTTACACCTGCATCGGAAACCGGGCCGGCGTCATGGCCGTCCAGTAAAGAAATCGCTTGAATCGAGCTATCCACGGCCATAGGCCGTGGCCTTTACGCCCGATTCATGGCCTTCGGCCACCGCGATTTCAAAAGCATTTTAAAAGCATAGCTTAACAACTCTGACCACGCCCAGAGGGCGTGGATTTCTAATTTCCATTAAAACCTTTCTGATTTCAATGTTTTTTTCGATTACAGAGATGATCTTTTGCCCATGATCGGTATGGCTATCGATAATCTGCTGAAACGCTTCGTCCGGGATCACCATGACCGCGCCTTCCGTCAGTGCCGTGACGCTGATCCGATAATTTAGAGGACCGATTACGGAAGAAACGCCCATAATGGCCCCCTCTTCATGGATCGTCATCGCCCGGCCGTCGCCGACATGCAGCATAAAGTCGCCGGAAAGGCTGATATAAAAATGGTTTGCCGCATCACCCTCCCGGATTAATAACTCCCCTTCCAGAACCCGCGTGGTATAACAAATGGAAATAATAGCCTCTATTTGTTCGGATGTCAGCCCTTCAAACAGATCCAGTTTTTTTATGGTTTCATAGTCTGGGTGCATCATAATTTTTTCCGCCCGCTTCCCGGTTATCGGCTGTTGCGCTAAAAAATCCGGTTTATTTTCACTATGCATAGCTGACCATCCTTGATTAAAACACAAATCGGTCAGTTTCCTGCTACCATATTATTACGGAGTAATTATACCGGTAAACGATAAAAGATAGGTGGGATCACGATTGATTGTCAATAAAAAACAGACGGAATGCGATACTCGTCTGATACCGCAAATACCGGAGACGCTAATGCCTTGGAAGCTCAATAATTATTTGCCACATAGCCTCTTGACGAAGGATGATATGTGATGATGCAATAAAGGAGGCGGGTTTTGTGGAACCCCTCTTAAATATCGAGCACACTGACCTCAAGGGCGTTATTTTGAATAAAATTTCGCCTGGGCTCCACCTCATCTCCCATCAGGACGGTGAAAATATCATCGGTTTCCACAACATTCTCCACCTTGACCTGAAGCAGGTTACGGGTTTTTGGATCCATGGTCGTATCCCAGAGCTGGCCGGGGTTCATTTCACCCAACCCTTTGTAACGCTGGATGGATATCCCTTTTTTCCCTTCTTCAATCAGGTGCTGGATCAGTTTCTGTTTGTCATCAATGATCACCGGTTCGGTATTTTTCTCCGCAAACGAAACATAAAACGGGGGATGATTGCGCTGGGATATTTTTTTAAACAACACCAGCGCGTTCTGATAATCCGTTGAATATATTAAACTCCTGCCGATCTTGATGGGGTTTTTGTTTTTACCTGACGCACCGGAAAAAAGCTCATTTAATATATCGACCTCGGCGTATACAACGGTCATCTCATACACATTGCGCTCTTCATGCCATTCCACATCGCCGGCATCATAACCGTTTCGTTTCAGCAGGGTTTGGAGTTCTTTCATTTTTTCCTGGTCCTGAAGAAACGCTTTATCTTCCACCCCGGTTTTCATCAGTAATTCGGCAAGGTCCTGGTAAATACCCTGTTTTTCGAGGCGCTGAAGGGCGAAATATAATTCCGCCAGATCGGATATAAAAATAAAGAGTTCATGGCCGGACAGGCGGGTGTCCGGATCTTTGGTCTCCACAATTTTCTGGTCGCAGGCCCTTTTTAGAATATAGTCGGTGTATTCTTTTTCATCCTTGAGATAGATTTCATTTTTTCCTTTTCCCACGCGGAAAAGGGGGGGTTGGGCAATATATAAATACCCCCTTTCGATGATTTCGGGAATCTGGCGATAAAAAAAGGTCAACAGCAGGGTGCGGATATGTGATCCATCCACATCCGCGTCGGTCATAATGATGACTTTATGGTATTTTATTTTATCAATATCAAACTCTTCCGGGCCGATCCCCGTGCCCAGAACAATGATGATATTTTTGATTTCCTCGCTGCGGAGCAGTTTGTCAAACCGCGCTTTTTCGACATTTAAAATTTTTCCCTTAAGCGGCAGGATGGCCTGGGTTTTCCGGTCCCTGCCGAGTTTTGCCGATCCACCGGCGGAATCTCCCTCGACAATGAAAATTTCCCGTGCCGCCGGGTCGCTGGACTGGCAATCCGCCAGTTTTCCGGGCAGGGTCGAATCCGATAGCAACCCTTTACTTCTGACCAGGTCCCGCGCCCGTTTGGCCGCATCCCTGGCCCGGGCCGCCTCGGCCGCCTTGGCGATGATTTTTTTTCCAATTACAGGGTTTTCTTCGAAAAAAACCGCTAATTTTTCGTTTAACAGGGATTCAACAACACCTTTGACATCACTGTTGCCGAGTTTGGTCTTGGTCTGCCCTTCGAACTGGGGGGACATGATCCGCACACTGACAATGGCGGTCAAGCCTTCCCGGACATCATCCCCGCTTATTTTAGATTTGAGATTTTTGGTCAAATCCGCTGTGGCGGCATACTGGTTGATGCACCGGGTCAGGCCGGTCTTAAAGCCGACCAAGTGAAAACCACCCTCTATTGTATTGATATTATTTGCAAAAGATAAAAGTTTTTCATTAAATGAATCATTATATTGAATAGCAACTTCCACCTGGGTGTTGTTTTTTTCGCCTTCGATCAGGATCGGCTCATGAAGCGGGGTCTGGCGCCGGTTCAAATATTGTACATACTCGGACAGACCGCCATCGTATTTAAAGCTTTCCTTTTTATCCGATCGTTCATCTTCTATGGTGATGGTCAGACCTTTGTTTAAAAAAGCCAGTTCCCGCAGTCGCCTTGACAAGATATCATAACTGAATTCATCCGTGGTCAGCACCTGGATATCCGGTTTAAAGCGGATCTTTGTACCCCGACGATCGGTTTCCCCTTTAATGATCAACTCCGAGGTTTTATGCCCCCTTACATAGGTCTGATAATAAATTTTACCGTTTAAATGGATCTCGACTTCCAGTAATTCCGACAGGGCGTTGACCACGGAAACCCCCACCCCGTGAAGACCGCCGGAAACCTTGTATGAATCATGGTCAAACTTGCCGCCGGCATGCAGTTTGGTCAGCACCACTTCCACTGCCGGCATATTTTCTGTTTTATGCATACCCACCGGAATACCCCGGCCGTTGTCACTGACGCTCACACTTTTATCCGTGTGGATGATCACGTCAATGGTATCGCAAAAACCGGCCATTGCCTCGTCAATACTGTTGTCCACGATTTCATATACAAGATGGTGCAGTCCTTCCACATCCACGTTGCCGATATACATGGCCGGACGGATGCGGACTGCTTCAAGCCCTTTTAAAACATTGATATTGTCTTCATCATACTTAGAATTTTGATTTATATTCATATTTTACGGATACCCTTAATTTTATTTTTTTTATATTTTCATCGGCATAATGATGTTTAAACAGGTATTGTCGTTTTCCGCGCGCAGCACACACGGTTTTTCCTGATCTTTTATATTCAGCAACACCGTGTCTTCTTCATAAAAAGCCATGGCCTCGATGAAATATCTCGGATTATAGACCGCATCAAACGGTTCCCGCTGATATTTTATTTCCAGCGTTTCCTTTGACTCACCGATTGTTGGATTGACCACGCGAACCACCAGTTGATCATTTTCAAAATGAAAACTTACCCCCCGGTATTCATCGGATGTCATAATCGACATCCGTTTGAGCATCATTGAAAAAAGGTCTCTGGGCAGCGCGATATCATAAATATCTTCTAAAACAAGCAGTTCCCTGTAATCCGGAAAATCCCCGTCCAGCAGATTCAAAATAATGATTTCATTTTCTTTTTTAACGATAAAATGATTTCCCTGAACGCCGATTTCAACATCAAGTCCGGGATCAAGAAACTTATTTACCTCCGTAAGACCTTTTTTGGGAATGATGATTTTTTCCCCAAAAGCCGGCGCATCTATTCTTTCAACAATATAATCCATTTTTGAAAGTCGCCGGATATCCGTAGATACCATGCGCACGATATTTTGGTCGTTTTCATCAATATGTTCCAGAAGCACGCCGATAAGATGTTCCCTCTTCTCGTCTCCACCGACGCCGATAATCACCGCCTTATCGATCATACGTTTAAAATCGCCTGAATTTATTTTAAAAAATACAACATCGGATATTTGGGGAATTTCGGGAAATTCTTCCGGGTTCATCCCGACCAGGTGATATTCCACGGAATCGGATGATATTTCGATCCACTGATTTTCCAGTTCCTTTATTTTTATGGTTTCAGTGGGAAATGTTTTTACAATATCACTGAATTTTCTAGCATTTACCGCGACCATCCCGTCTTTTTCAACAACCGCCGGATAAATACCTTCAAAACCGGTTTCAAGATCGGTTGCGGATATGGTAACCTTATCACCTTGAGCGCGGATCAGAACGGTTTCGGTAATGGCCAGACTTGATTTACGACCGGCGATACCCTGCAAGCGTGTGAGCGCGTCTGATATGTCATTTTTATTGATTACAAAATTCATGAGATCCTCTTTTTTTTATATTAATAAAGGAAAATAATATTAATTAAGAAATGTTGATAATGATGATAAAATTTTAATATTTTGATTTTAATATAAATTTTGTAAAAAAAAAAGAACAAAACAGTGTTCACATAATTGAAGGAAATATCATTTTTCCGACAGGTTTGTTGCAAATGTTAAAAACTATTCGGTTATTGACAAAATATCAATATTAAAATCAATGGAACTTGTATTGATCTTCAACTCATATTAAATCCTTAATAAAAAGTCTCTCTGTTTACCGAAAAGGACAAACATGGATTTAAAAAAAATTTATTATCAACCCATTGTGTGGTGGTCCTGTCAGGCGGGTCTGGTTATGATCGACGGTTTTTTTCTGGTGTTCGGCATCCAGTTATGTATTCAGGCCTATTTTCTGGATGATCCTTATTTTTTCATACTGACTTTTTTTTCATCCAACCTGATCATATTGATAAGTGTTGTTATTTTGATCGGTCTGGTAATTAACATGATCAGTGTGTATCGGATAATGAGTAAAGATGAAAAAAATAAACCATAATTAAAAATCAATATTGCCGGGTGTACGGGGAAAAGGGATGACATCCCGGATATTGCCGATACCGGTGATCAGCATGATCAAACGGTCAAAACCAAGGCCGTAACCACTATGGGGAACACTGCCGTAACGCCTTGATTCCAGATACCACCAGTAATCCTGTGGGTTCAAACCGGTTTCCGCCATCCTGTCAGAAAGAATCGAAAACCGTTCTTCACGCTGGCTTCCGCCGATGATTTCTCCGATGCGGGGAACAATAACATCCATGGCCCCAACCGTTTTATCATCATCATTGACCCGCATATAAAAAGGTTTGATGGAAGCGGGGTAATTATAAATAATGAGCGGGCCGTTGAAATGATCTTCGCAAAGATAGCGTTCATGCTCGGTTTGAAGATCCGATCCCCAATCAATGTCATATTGAAATGTTTTTTTTGAATTTTTTAAAATATCGATCGCTTCCGTATATGTGAGGCGGATAAAATTACCGGAAGCAATCTTATTTAACGTATTTATCAGGGTTTTATCCACATAGGCGTTAAACAGTTCAATATCGTCGGCACAATGGGTGAGCGCGTGGTTTATAAGATAACGGACAAAAGATTCGGCATGGGCCATGTTTTGGTCAAGATCACAAAAGGCCATCTCCGGTTCAACCATCCAGAATTCCGCCATATGGCGGCTGGTATTGGAGTTTTCCGCCCGAAACGTGGGACCGAAAGTATAAACATCCCCAAGGGCCAGGGCAAACATTTCCGCTTCCAGTTGTCCGGATACGGTTAAAAAAGCAGCTTTTTTAAAAAAATCAAACTGATAGTCTGTTTCACCCGATATTTTCGGAAGATTTTCCATATCCAGAGAGGTAACTTTGAAAAGCTGACCGGCCCCTTCACAATCCGATCCGGTAAGTATCGGTGTGTGTATATAAAAAAAACCCTGATCATTAAAAAATTGGTGGACCGCTAAACTCAGAGCGGATCGGATGCGGAAAACAGCGCCGAATTTATTGGTGCGGGGTCTTAAATGACAGATTTCACGTAAAAATTCATCGGAATGACGCTTTTTCTGCAAGGGAAAGCTCTCCGGCGCCAATCCGTGGATTTCAATGGCGGATGCGTCAATTTCCCATCTCTGCCCCTTCCCGGGAGACTCCCGCAACACGCCAAAGACGGTAACCGCCGATCCCGTGGAAAGCTTTTTGACGGCCTCATAATTATTAAGGGTATCATCGGCGATAATCTGAATATTGCTTCGGCAGGACCCGTCATTGATTTCCATAAAAGAAAAGGTTTTGGCGTCGCGCCGGGTCCGAACCCAACCACTGATACAAACGGAATCAATGGGGTTTATGGATGCCAGGAGAGAAGCAATTTTATTTCTATTCATAATAATTCAAAAAAAGAGTTTATTTTTTACTCGTTTCTTCAATAAAAACGAAATATAACATTAAACATGAAATAGAGCAACGGGTTTTAAACGCGTCTTAAAGGGTTTTAATTTTTTACTCAACAAAACAGAATCATCTTGACATTGTTTTTGATTTTAAATATTAAAATATCCTTTTATGTTTTAGTTTTTTATTTTTATAAAATTTATAAAAAACGGATTTTTACATCGTTTAATTTAAATAAACGGGAATGGTTAAACCGTCTTTAGAGAGAATAGGGCCGTGGACACAATTTCAACGGAAAAAAAACAGCGTCTTGCCAAAAACTGGTTTTCCGTTATCATTAACACCTATCCAGCTGAATCAAAAGCATTTTTTGGAAAAAACAAGGATTTGTTCGCCAATCCGGTGGGCAACACCATTAAACGAAGTATTGATCGGTTGACCCATGAGGTTCTCCTGCCGGACATGAACAGGGACCATGTTAAAGAAGCCCTGGAGCCGATTGTTCGCATAAGGGCGGTACAGGAATTTTCAATATCTAATGCATTGGCTTTTATTTTCGCATTTAAAACCATTTTCCGGAAAGAAAACCCATTATTGTCGCAAACGGAAGAAGGCCGTCTATATCTTGAGGGGCTGGACGCCAATATCGACGAGACCGTCCTGATGGCCCTTGATATATACATGTCGTGCAAACATACAATTTATACATTAAGAATAAATGAAGCAAAAAAAAATGTCCGCCAATTGCTCATCAAGAAAAACCTGATGTGCGAACTGCCGGAGGCGGGTGTGGAAATCATCCGCTGATCAATGTTTATTGCAAACCAGCAGAAAGAGGTGCGTGCCCATGAATGTGCATTACTTGTATTCCCTCCTGGCGGTGATCATCCTCGGGTTGATCGCGTATGCGGGAGCCGAGGGAGCGGGGCTGACATGGCTTTTCGGATTGGTGATACCCTATGTCGCTTTATTGATCTTTATCGTGGGGTTTGCCAACCGGGTATGGGGCTGGGCAAAATCGCCCGTACCTTTTCGCATTCCCACCACCGCGGGCCAGCAGAAATCCCTGGACTGGATTAAATCTTCCTCCATCGACAACCCCAGCAACACCCCTGGGGTGATCATGCGGATGGCGCTGGAAATTTTTCTCTTCCGGTCCCTGTTTCGCAACAGCCGCGTCGAGATAAACGGTGACCGCCTGTCTTATAAATGGGTGATCTGGTTATGGTTGTTCGCCATCCTGTTTCACTATTCCTTTCTGGTGGTCGTTATACGGCATATGCGCTTTTTCCTGGAACCGATCCCTTTTGTCTTCCTGATGATCGATAAGGTAGACAGTATTTTCCAGGTCGGCAGTCCCCTGGTTTATCAGTCCGGCGTGGTGCTGTTTGCGGCCGCCACGGTGCTGCTGCTCCGGCGGGTGTTTATCCCCAAGGTCAATTATATTTCAAGGGCCGCAGATTATTTTCCCCTGTTTTTAATCATCGGGATCGCTTTTACCGGTATTGTGATGCGGTATTTCGCCAAAGTGGATGTGGTCGGCGTCAAGGAACTGGCCATGGGCTTGGTGACTTTCAGGCCTGGAATTCCCGACGCTTCCATTGGCGGAATATTTTATGCCCATCTTTTTCTGGTAAGCATTCTACTGGCCTATATCCCCTTCAGCAAACTGATGCACATGGGCGGGATTTTCATGAGTCCAACCCGGAATCTTGCCAATAACAGCCGGGCGAAACGGCATGTAAATCCATGGAATTACCCTGTAAAGGTTCATACCTACGAAGAATACGAGGATGATTTCAGGGATAAAATGATAGAAGCAGGTCTGCCTGTGGAAAAGGAGTAGATATGGCTGATTTTCCAAAACCAAAGGAGATGTTTGATTCAATTGATTACGTGCTCCCGGAAAAGCGGTGGGAGGATGTGCCGCCGGATCTTTCCCCGGGAAATTTCTGCTATCCTTCCAAACCCAAAAACCTTGAATATTTAAGCCTTCCCACTAACAAAGACGAGTGGAGTCCGGCGGATGAGGACTGGAATCTTCCGGAAAACTGGCAGACCATCGTTCATGAAGGATTTAAGGATCTTTTGGGAAAATACAGGTCCCTTAAAATTTTCATGGACACCTGCGTCCGGTGCGGGGCCTGTTCGGATAAATGTCATTTTTTCATCGGCACGGGTGATCCAAAAAACATGCCTGTCCTCCGCGCCGAACTGCTCAGATCCGTCTACCGCAACGATTTCACCATGGCCGGAAAGATCCTGGGTTCCATTGGCGGTGCGCGAAAACTGACCAAGGATGTTATCAAAGAGTGGTTTTCCTATTTTTATCAGTGTTCGGAGTGCCGGCGGTGTTCCCTGTACTGCCCTTACGGCATCGACACCGCGGAAATCACCATGATGGCTCGGGAGCTTCTAACACTGATAGGGCTCAATATCAACTGGATCATTGAACCCGCGGCCAACTGCTTCCGAACCGGCAATCATTTGGGAATCCAGCCACACGCGTTTAAGGAAATGGTAGAGTTTTTCTGCGACGATATTGAAGAAATTACCGGTTTAGCCATTAAGCCTTCATTTAATCGCAAGGGGGCGGAAATCCTGTTTGTCACTCCGTCGGGTGACGCGTTCGCGGATCCCGGCACCTATTCCATGATGGGCTACCTGATGCTGTTTGAACACATCGGGTTGGATTACACTCTCAGCACCTATGCATCCGAGGGAGGGAATTTCGGTCTATTCACCTCCGCTGAAATGATGAAGCGCTTAAACGCCAAAATGTATGCCGAAGCCAAACGCCTGGGCGTCAAATGGATCCTCGGCGGAGAGTGCGGCCATATGTGGCGGGTTATTCATCAGTATATGGATACCATGAACGGCCCGGCGGATTTTCTGGAAGTTCCGGTATCTCCTATTACCGGTACCCGGTTTGCCAATGCTGCTTCCACCAAAATGGTTCATATCGCGGAATTTACGGCGGACCTGATCCGCAACAATAAACTGAAGCTGGACCCGAGCCGCAATGACAAAAATATCGTAACTTTCCATGATTCCTGCAACCCCGCCCGGGGAATGGGGCTGTTTGAAGAGCCCCGGTATGTGATTAAAAATGTTTGCAACCACTTTTATGACATGCCGGAGAGCACCATAAAGGAACAGACCTTTTGCTGCGGCAGTGGGTCTGGTTTGAATACCGAAGAAATCATGGATCTTAGAATGAGGGGTGGCTTGCCGCGGGCCAACGCGGTCAAGTACGTTCATGATAAATACGGGGTCAATATGCTGGCGTGCGTCTGCGCCATTGACCGGGCCGCTCTGCCGCCGCTGATGGATTACTGGGTTCCCGGCGTCGGGGTCACGGGTCTGCACGAGCTTGTGGGGAACGCACTGGTGATGGAAGGCGAAATAGAGCGGACCGTCGATCTACGTCAGGAACCCCTGAAAGAAGAGGAGGAAGACGCTGATGAATGATAGAAATTACGTCATCATCGGACTGGTTGTTTTTTTTGCAATATTGACCTTTCCATTCTGGTACAATCTCGGGTCTGCTTCGTCGGCCCCGGAATTGGTGCTCACGAAAAAAGCCAAAGAGGCAGAAGTCTGTGTTGAGGATGCCGATTTCATGCGAAGGGAGCACATGCAGATGCTTAATGACTGGAGAGACAAGGTGGTCCGTGAAGACAAACGGACCTACACCGGTAAGGATGGTAAACAGTATAATGTCAGTCTTTCCAACACCTGTATGGATTGCCATTCCAATAAGGCCGATTTTTGTGATAAATGCCATAATTACACAGCGGCCAATCCCTATTGCTGGGACTGTCACACATATCCGGAGGTGACGCAGTGATGGAAAACACCCGAAGAAAATTTTTAAAATTTACCGGCATATCAGTTCTCGGATTGTCGAGCATATCTATTATAGATATTCTGAATGCCAAAAAAGCAGCGGCAGCAGCCGATAATTCGGCCGACCCCTATGCCTTTCCGGAAAAAGCACTTACCGCGGAAAGGTGGGGTATGGTGGTAGACACCCGGAAGCTTGACACCCGGATTAACCAAAAAATCATTGACGCCTGCCATACGGCCCATAATGTTCCAGATTTTTCAGATCCGAATCTGCCGGGGTATTCTTCCGCCAACATCCGGCATAAAATCAAATGGATATGGGATGAAACATACGACCATGTGTTTCCGGAAAAAGCAGATGACTTTCTGGCGGACCGTTTAAAGAAGCTTCCGATTTTAACACTTTGCAACCAATGCGCCAATCCTCCCTGTGTCCGCGTCTGTCCCACGAAGGCGACTTTTAAACGTGAAGATGGTATCGTGATGATGGATTTTCATCGATGCATCGGGTGCCGTTTCTGTATGGCCGCATGCCCCTATGGGTCCAGGAGTTTTAATTTCAGGGATCCGCGGCCGGCCATTAAGAATGAAAACAAGCAGTATCCGACCCGCATGAAGGGGGTTGTTGAAAAGTGCAATTTCTGCGAGGAACGACTGGCAGTGGGCAAGCAGCCGGCTTGCGTGGAAGTTTCAAACGGTGCTCTGGTTTTTGGCGATCTTGCTGACCCGAATTCCGAGGTCAGAAAACTCTTGAATAAGAATTACGCCATCCGCCGGAAACAGAGCCTGGGCACAAACCCATCGGTATATTACATAGTATGAGGTAGGTTATGCTTGAAAGGGCGTTAAACGGATCAAAACACTATTGGATTTGGATTTTTTTCCTGCTGGGCGTTATCGGCGTGGGTTTCGGTTTTTATATGCGCCAGCTCGATGTGGGACTGGGAATCACCGGGCTGAGCCGGGATGTGTCCTGGGGGTTTTACATTGCCCAGTTTACTTTTCTTGTCGGGGTTGCGGCTTCGGCGGTTATGCTGGTTATTCCCTATTATCTCCATGATTACAAAAAGTTCGGCCGCATCATGCTGCTCGGGGAATTTCTGGCGGTCTCTTCGGTGATCATGTGTTTGCTCTTTATCATCGTGGATCTCGGTATGCCCATGCGGTTGCTGAACGTGCTGCTTTATCCGACCCCGAATTCCATGCTCTTCTGGGACATGATCGTGCTCAACGGGTATCTGGTGCTCAATATCGTCATCGGGTGGAATGTGCTGGATGCGGAACGCAATTCCGTGGCCCCGGCCCAGTGGTTAAAACCATTGATTTATCTATCCATACCCTGGGCCATCAGTATTCATACGGTAACGGCTTACCTTTACTGCGGTTTGCCCGGCAGGGGTTTCTGGCTGACGGCCGTA
>Ga0351955_1012_pt1 | contig 17595 bp, 9 predicted proteins | sample BONcelT113001D15_FD_205812 | JGI IMG/M metagenome (GOLD analysis project Ga0351955, IMG submission 205812) | Enriched cells from coal bed in the Powder River Basin, Montana, United States - BONCAT cells T11 rep3 HSBNCT.T11.300.1.D15 ...
GATGAATACATGACTAAGACAAAAAAGACCCAAAAAAGCTTAACCCTGATTATGCTGGATGCAGATTTCTTTAAATACTATAATGATGCCTATGGGCATCAAAAAGGCGACGAGGTATTGCACACGCTGGCTACGTTGATAAACGATGAAATAAAAGAAGTTGGACTATGTGCCCGTTACGGGGGAGACGAGTTTGCAGTACTTTTACCAGGCTGCGAGGGCAAAGTAGGGCTGAAAATAGGAGAAAAAATCAGAAAACGGGTTGAAGAATCTGAGTTTGAGGGAGCGAAAATTCTGCCGGGAGGACGGTTTACTGTCTCAGTTGGAGTGGCAAGTTTTCCCGAGCATTGCGAAGATAAAGAGCATTTGATACAAAAGGCGGATGAAGCCCTTTATAAGGCGAAACATACGAAAGCCAATAAAGTTGAACTTTACTACTCGGTTTTTGATGAAATCGGGCATTCCTTGCAGGGTAAGGAAAGGGATCTTCTCAATTCCATGAGGACACTTTTGATGGTTGTAAACGCTAAGGACAGATATACATACGGCCATTCGGAAAGAGTTATGCAGTACGCTTTACAGATAGGAAAAAAAATGACGATGTGGGAGTGGGAGATTCAGAATCTCATGATTGGCGCACTTCTGCATGATATTGGCAAAATAGAGATAACGCGAGAAATCCTTAACAAACCAGGTAAACTTACGGCCTCCGAGTGGCAGGCTATCCGCCAGCATTCTGTATGGGGAGCAGATATGATTCGCCCGGTAACCTCAATCAGTGGAGCGGTAGATGTTGTTTTATACCACCACGAAAATTATGATGGGACCGGGTACCCTTATTCACTCAAAGCAAATGACATCCCCTTAGGAGCAAGGATATTGCGGCTGGCTGACAGCTTTGATGCAATGACGAGCACGAGGCCTTATAAAAAGACAGTATCTTTGGAAGGGGCTATTCAGGATATTATCATGCATAAAGGTACTTTTTACGACCCTGACGTTGTGGATGCATTTATCGAACACCTCGAAGAAACGAAAAATTTATCAGAAGCAGCCTCTCTTTAACAATATAACGAAAAAAATACACCTCTGCCGGGGAATAATAAGGTAGAGGTCTTTTTGCACTTATAAGCTAAAGATTTGGGGTGATTGAGATGCTCAAGCTTGTCGCAATATCTCCGCATCCTCCTGTTATAATTCCGGCAGTAGGAGGGCGGGATGCTGTAAAGGTAGCGGCTACCGCAAAAGCAATGAAGGAATTAGCGCTCGAAATTGACCGGATTAACCCGGAGATTCTGGTGGCCATAACACCACATGGCCCTGTCTTTCGTGATGCTGTTACTATTTTAGCGCTAGACAGTCTTGAAGGTAATCTGGAACGTTTTGACGCTCCGCAGATACAGGTGGAGTATAAACTCGACCGCAAGGCAGCAGAAGCGATTCTTAAGCGTTGCCAGGGCAGTCGGGCTACCTGTTCCTTAATTGACGGTAAAACATTAAAAAAATTTAATCTCTCCCAGCGCCTTGATCATGGGCTCGTCGTACCGCTATCTTTTTTAGCGGCTACGAATTGGAAAGGGGGGCTTGTTCCTGTGAATGTGGGGCTCTTGCCATATGAAGAGTTATATAGTTTTGGCGCTTTGCTCAAACAGGCTCTTGACGATACAAAAAGAAGCTGGGTACTTCTCATCAGCGGGGATTTGTCTCATCGCCTGACACCGGAGGCACCGGCGGGATATTCGAAAAAGGGTGCTGTCTTCGATGAAATAATCAGGCAGTGTGTTCGCGAAGGTGATATAAAGCGTTTGATAAATCTTGATCCCGAACTCATTGAAGAGGCCGGGGAGTGTGGGATGAGACCTCTTGTTATGGGCTTGGGTACGTTAGACGGCTATGAGATAATCTCAGAGGAATTATCGTATGAAGGACCTTTTGGGGTGGGGTATCTTGTGGCCAAGCTTTTGCCGGGCAAAAAATCGGCTGACAGAGAATTAAGCCGGGTTTTGTATGATGATAGAATGAAGAGACAACAAGAAATTCTTCGTAATCAATCAGAACCGGTTCGACTAGCGCGTGCCAGCATCCGCAAATATCTCAGCCAAGGTTCATATCTGTTAGTGCCTGCAGAGTATGATAAGCTGTGTACGTACAAGGCAGGTGCGTTTGTATCGTTGAAAAAGCAGGGGGAGCTGAGGGGCTGTATCGGGACGATCGAACCGGTCAGGGAGAACTTAGCGGAAGAGATTATTCGCAATGCTGTCTCGGCAGCCGTAAATGACCCGCGCTTTGAACCGCTGGAGCCCGAGGAGCTCGATGAACTCACAATCTCCGTAGATGTTCTCGAAAAACCCGAACCCGTGGCAGGTATCGAAGAACTTGATCCTGAGATGTATGGCGTAATCGTGACGAGTGGACATAAGAGGGGTTTACTCCTTCCTAATCTTGCGGGCGTACACAGTTCAGGTGAACAGGTCAGAATAGCGATGAACAAAGCAGGTATCACAGATAAAGATAAGTATAGCCTCGAGAGATTCCGCGTGACACGCTATTTTTGAGGGGGTAAAGTATGCATCCGGCTAGCTATTGGGTTAAAAGAAACGAAGAGAAATCGGAGATCCAATGCCTGCTTTGCCCGCATAATTGTGTTTTGCTGCCTGATGAAAATGGACTATGCAGAGCCAGAAAAAATATTGCGGGCTCACTTGTCTCAAAAAACTATGGCTGTGTAACTGCGTTAAATCTTGATCCGATAGAGAAGAAACCGCTAAAGAGGTATATGCCGGGCAGGATGGTTTTATCACTCGGTACTTTTGGCTGCAACCTTGAGTGTGGCTATTGTCAGAACTGGTCTATAGCACATGGGCAGGCACCGCCATATCAGATATTGTCGCCACGGCAGGCTGTCGAAAAAGCCCTGGAATTAGTACCCTATGATAATATCGGGATTGCCTATACGTATTCGGAGCCGTTAGTTTGGTACGAATTTGTGCTTGAGACGGCAAAACTTGTCAGAGAGGCCGGATTAAAAAATGTTCTTGTCACGAACGGATATATCAACCCCAAGCCGCTTAAAGAGCTTCTGCCGTATATAGATGCGGTAAACCTCGATATCAAGGCGTTTACGGAAGAGTTTTATCACGAAGTATGTAGTGGTAAACTGGGCCCTGTTTTAAAGGCCGCCGAGCTTTTTGCCCAAAGCTGCCATCTGGAAATTACAACACTATTAGTGCCGTCAAAAAACAGCGGTGTTGAGGAAATTAAGGCTTTGGCAGAATGGATAGCCGATATCGACAGGGGTATTCCGCTGCATTTGACGCGATATTTCCCAAGGTATAAGATGACTATCCCACCAACAGATAAAGAAACAATGCAGGCAGCAAGAAGGGTAGCCGCAGAATCATTAACTGACGTCATCCTTGGTAATGTATGAAAAAATAATTGATTCCCCAATATTAGTAAGCAGAAAAATGAGGAATATGATAGGTTTAAGGCAAGGACTTTTGTACCGGTATTTATAGGACTGCGGACGCTTGTATGAAAATGAAAATTCAGTATTATGGATATAATACTAAGATATTTTATAAAAAAATCTAAAGGAGGTCTTTTTTACCGTGCAAAAAGGTAAAACAGCCGGGACTATTCTGTGTCTATTTTTAAGCCTAATGCTAGTTATCACAAATTTCACTACCCCTTACGCATATGGATATATAACCGATACTAAAGAAACAGACCAAACGGTTAATAATCTTCCGCCTTTATATCATTTCGGGAGTATAGAAAAAGCTCTGGAAGAAAACGCGCAGCTCCTCCCTAATATCGGGCAGCTGGATGAGACTGTTGCCTGGTTTGGGAACTATGGCGCCGGCACTGTATATATTCAGAAAGATGGCACCATAACCTATCTCTTGCTTGATGTTGAAAATATACACGATATCAAGAATGAAGAGCGCACAGTACCTGGTAGTGAAGAGCCGCACGTTGCTTTGCAAGGCTGGGTTTTAAAGGAACGCTTTATTGGTAGTAATAGCATTGTTGCTATTTCCGGTAAAACAAAAGGTACAGGTAAATACAATTTCTTATTCGGAGACGAAAAGAAAAAACATAAGAAGGATGTCCAAGGGTACAAAGAAGTAATTGCTTCAGAGCTATATCCGATGATTGAATTGCTTCTTAGCCATAAAGGTAATACCATAGAAAAGACTTTTCAATTAAATCCAGGCTCAGACTCATCTGCTATCTGCATACAGATGGATGGTGCACAATCACTAAGCGTTGATGAGAACGGAAACCTTGTTGCAGTCACGGAATTGGGCAATATCTTGTTCTCTGAACCGAAGGCCTGGCAGGAAATAAACGGGGAGAAGAAGACTGTCGCGGTCAAGTATTGGGTCGATGGCAATCAGTACGGTTTTTTACCGGCAGAGTATAATTCCGGAGAAACCCTCTACATTGATCCAGAGATTGTTTCTACCTATTTCGGCGGTACTTCCACATATGCAACTATTTTGGATATTGCAGTTGATGGCGAGGGCAATATCTATGTTACAGGCGAAGCAAGATATTCTTCGTTCCCAACAACTGCAGGGGCGTACGATACATCTTTTTCAACGATGAGTGACGGATTTGTCACAAAAATAGATAATAACCTCAGCCAAATTTTAGTGTCTACTTTTCTAGGAGGGAGCGCTACATCCTCCGATATTGGCAGGGATATATTAATTGATCAAACAGGGAAAGTCTATATTGTTTTGGAAACAGACTCTTCAACGTTTCCGATAGTCGGGACTCCTTATGATTCAACCCATAATGGGAACAAGGATATTGCTGTTGTGCGAATGGATTCCGATCTGTCGACATTAGAGTGTTCAACTTTCATAGGGGGAAGTTCTGCGGAATATGTTTATGAAATGATCCAGAATACAAATAACGATATCATTATCACAGGAGCGACACTATCAACAAACTATCCAACTACAGCAGGAGCCTATCAGCAAAATCATAAAAACGGTATGGATGTTTTTGTGTCGATTATTTCTGCTGACCTGTCATCCCTCCTTTCCTCAACGCTTGTTGGGAGCAATTATGCTGATGAAGCTTATTCTATGGCTCTTAGCCCATCCGGTGACATCTATATATCCGGGGCTACGCAAAGCACCTCATTTCCGGTTACCGTTGGAGCCTTTGATATCACATATAACGGCGGCATGACCGACGCTTTCGTGTTATGCCTGGATGCTTCTTTGTCAATTCTGAAAGCAAGCACTTTTCTTGGAGGCTCTAATAATGGCTATACCTATGAAAAGGTCACCGGAATCTCAGTTTTACCTAATGGAAATATTGCGGTTACCGGGCAAACAAAATCATCCGATTTCCCCGTCACTGTTCAGGCTTATGATACCACTCATAATGGGGATTATGATGGATTTATCGCAGTGTTCGGACATGATCTTAGCAATTTAGCGGCATCCACTTATATCGGTGGCAGCGCTGTAGATGATCTCAAAGACCTTAAATCTGATGAAATTGGAACTCTTTATGCCGTAGGTAGCACGTATTCAGACGGATTTCCCATTACGCCGGATGCACTGGATAGCACAAGGTCTGCCGAAGACGCAGTCCTGCTGAAAATCTCTCAAAATCTTGAACAACTGGAATACAGCACATTTCTGGGCGGCAGCGCTGCTGACCGCGCATACGGTTTCCATATAAACGACGAGGGGACTCTGTTCATCTATGGATTTACTAACTCAACAAACTTCCCAGTTACGACCGGCGCTATGCAAACAACTAATATCACCTGGATTTCTTTTATCCTTAAGACCCCACGTGATCTGACCGGGCTGGCGGCCGCGGATTGGGTAAGGCTGGATGGACTCCAACCCAGGGGCTTAAACCCTGGCTACGGAGGCTATACCTTCGAGGTACCGGTAATGAGAGTTACCGGAGCCCGCGCTCTCGAATTTAAGATCGGTTACAACTCCATCCTGCTTCAGGAAGGACCTGTCGGGTTAGGATGGAACCACAATTTTGAAGCACAGTTAAATAAGGCGGGCAGCGGGAACGTTGAAATCATCTGGAACCAGAACCGTGTCAGCCGTTTTTACAAATTAGGCGACGGCTCGTACCAGCCTAATATCCGGCTTAATCCTTATGAGAGCCTGACTGAAGACGCTTCGGGCAATTTTACGCTGACAGAGCGCAACGGAGAAAGTTATCTTTTCAATAGCAGTGGGCAGTTGACCCAGCAGCACAACAAGATTGGGCAGTCCCTCTCCTTCTCCTATAACGCAGCCAACCGTCTGGAAAGCATAACCGAAGATATTTCCGGACGCACACTGACACTCAGCTATAATGCCAACGGATTGTTGTCCGGGATCAGTGATCCCTTAAACCGAGCGGCAACCTTTACCTATGACGGCATGAATCGTTTGATTACCTATACCGACGCAGGCGGGTATGAAACCCATTATACCTACAATGCTATCGGTCAAGTTCTGACAGTAACCAATGATGACGGTAAAAAGCTCCTTGACATCACCTATGATTTATTAGGTCGGGTCATTGTAGTCGATGATAACCTTAACGACGGAAAAACCACGGAAATCGGCTACTATCAAAATCCCTATACCAATACCGTAACCTCAACCATTACAAACCGCAACGACACAGATCTGGTTCTGGTCTACAACGCCCATTTCGATTTGCAAAAAGCGACTGACGCACTCAACAACGCAACAGAATACACGTATGACATCAAGGGAAACGTTACTTCAGTAACGGATGCTAACGGGTATACGACCCATTTTGATTGGGACACCGAAGGAAATCTGACTCGTGCCTATGATATTTTGGGCCGGGAAAGCAGCTTTACCTATGACGCACGGCACAACATACTCACAGTTGAAAATGCCCTCGGGAAAATATCCGAATTCGCTTATGACAGCAGCAACAACCTTATTGAATACCAGGACCGTCTTAACAATGTGACTCAATACACTTACGGCTCCGGCAGTCAGCTTACCCAGGTCACTAAGCCCCGCGACGGCATCACTTCTATAACCAATCAATATGGGCAGGCGATATCGGTGACCCCTGACGGCGGCAGTGCGGTCACCATGACCTACGACGCAGCTGGGAGGCTTATTTCCAAAACTGATGGGGCCGGGAAAACTACGACTTACTCATACGATGCGATGGACCGGCTTCTCAGCGTGACTGATCCGCTCAATCACAGCGTCAGTTATACGTATGACTGTGACGGAAACTGCCTCTCAGTCACAGATCCTTTGAATAATACTACCTATTATACTTATGATCAAAACAACCGGCTGGCTCAGATAACTGATGCCTTAAACAATACGACCGTCTTCGCTTATGATGCCGAAGGAAATTTGCTCTCAATAACAGATGCGCAGAACCATACTACTTTATTTGCTTATGATGATAACGGGAGACTCATCAGCGAAACTGATCCTCTCAATCATGTGAAGACATATGACTATGATGAGGTAGGAAAACTTATCCAAAAGAAAGATGCCTTAAATAACATTATATTCAGCGGGACTTATGATGCCGTGGGCAACCTCCTTAACTCAACCGATGCCCTCAGCAACACCACCCAGCATACCTATGACCTGCTGAGCCGTCTTATCCTAACAGAAGATCCCTTAAGCAGGGTTTCCGCCTATTGGTATGATGATATGGACCGCCTGATTCTCGGCACAGATGCCAGCAATGGGCAAAGCAGCCTCGGTTATGACGCGGACGGCAACCGCAGCAGCCTGACCGACCAAAACAGCCAACAAACCGGCTTCTCTTTTGATCTGGCGGGACGGCTTGTTTCAGTAACTTCGGCTGCGGGCAGCAGTATATCTTATCAGTACAACAACCGCGAACTTCTCAGTCAGATAACTAATGGCCGCCAGCAAACCACAACCATCAGTTATGATGACGCAGGCCGAATCCTCAGCATAACAGACCCTGCCGGCACGATAAGCTATTCCTACGATAACGCTGGTAATATCCTGACGGTATCTGATTTAAATGGGACTCTCACGCGCCAGTATGATGCGCTTGGACGTCTAACCCAGTACACCGACGCAAACAGTAACACCATCAGCTATGGCTATGACGTTGTGGGCAGACTCACCACCCTGACATACCCGGGTAACCGTCAGGTAACCTATACCTATAACAATGGCGGACGGCTCATTTCCGTGACCGACTGGGACAACAGGCAGACCCAATATACCTATGATGCGAACGATCGCTTAACTGTTATCACCCGAGCTGACGGTACTCACCAGACAAACACCTATAACGCCAAAGGCCAGTTGACTGTCACCGAAGACTATGACAGCCAGAGTGCTTTGATCAGCCGCTATGAGTATACCTATGATGCGGTCGGCAACCTCACGGTCGAGACTTCAACTACGGGACAAGGCCATCTTGAAACAAATACCTTCAGCAATCTAAATCAGATCACCGCCCAATCCGTGACTGAAAACGGCACTCCTACTGAACAGTACAGCTACACCTACGACGCGGGCGGCAACATCCTCACCGCGACCAACAACGGCATTACCACAACTTTTACCTACGGCAGTGCTAACCATATTGCCACTGTGAATGGGCAGAACGTGACCTACGACGCTGACGGCAATATTAGCAACGCGCCGTTAAACGGATCCCCCCTCACCTTCTCTTTCGACTGCCGCAACCGGCTGACTGGTGTGGGTTACACCAGCTATACATACAATGCTGAGAATCAGCGGGTAGGGATAACTGAAAACGGCCAGGCCACCAGTTATGTAATCAACCCCAATGCGGCGCTGCCACAAACACTCATTAAAACCTCCGGCGGTGTCAGCACTTACTACGTCTACGGACATGGGCTAGTTTCCGAGCAGACCGGGACCGATTACACGACCTACCATTACGACCTCAGGGGCAGCACTGTCGCCCTGACAGACAGCACAGGGCTTGTGACGGATACCTTTAGCTATGCGCCATATGGTGAGTTGTTGAGCCATAACGGCACAAGTGATGTGGTTTACCTATACAACGGTCGGGATGGGGTCATCACGGACGATAATGGGCTGTATTATATGAGGGCCCGCTACTACCATCCAGAATTGCGCAGGTTCCTCAGCGAGGATGAGTATGCGGGGAGATATGATGACATTTTCAATCTGAATCTGTATACTTATTGTGAAGGGAATCCGATAGATTTTGTTGATCCCAGTGGGAACATTCCCGTAGAAACGGCACTGGATGCAATAAGTATCGGCTGGAGCGCAAATGATTTTATATCCGAACCCAGTCTGATCAATTTTGGATTCCTCGTATGGGATGTCGCTGCAACAGCACTGCCATATGTCCCCGGCTCTTATGTGGCAAAAGGGTTTAAGGCCCTTGGCAAAGCAGATGATGCGCTGGACGCTGTTAAGGTTGTCAAGGGGATAGGTGTAGCTAGTTCTGAAGCATTGAGAAGAAATCTAATAAAAGCTGGTATAGAGGTGCCTGATTATGCAAATGCTGCACATCATATAGTAGCTGGCACATCAGCTAAAGCTGCAGAAGCTAGAGCAATACTGCAAAAATTTGGTCTAAATATAAACGATGCAGCTAATGGAGTATTCCTTCCTACGATCAAAGGCAAGGGTACTACAGCTTATCACCCCAGTCTTCACACGAATGCATACTATGAAGAAATTAACAACTTGCTGCAAAATGCATCTTCGAGACAAGATGTCTTGGATATTTTAAAAGACATTGGAGAGCAATTATCGAATGGAACTTTCATGAAATAGAGGGTGAGACTTTGAGAATATGGCATTTAAAATTCGAAGTTGATGAATATGATAATTTAACACCTGCTGAAGAGTTTGACTTGGATGAAATTCAATCTTTCGATGGTAGGAGAAAAATAAATGATTGGAAACCAATGATTGTAAAAAAAATTGAAGATAAACCTTTAAGTAACGCTCCTGGTTTTTCCTCTCATATACCTGTTATTGATAAGTTAGCACTGGAGAAACTATATGACATTATAAATGATTTTGTAGAGATTTTACCATTGCAGTGTAGCGAAGGTGAGTATTATGCTCTCAATATAACTGAAGTTTTAGATTGTATTGATTATGAAAAATCAGAGTATAAAACATTTAGTGATGGCATTAGAATAATGAGATTTATAAAATATTCTTTTAGAGAGGATAAAGTTAATGGTAAACATATTTTTAAGATAGTTGATGAACCTAGGAGGCGGCCATTTGTTTCTGACGAGTTTAGACAGAGAGTATTAAATAGTAATTTAACAGGTTTTAAATTTGAACTAGCGTGGGATAGTGAGAATTCGAATCAATGAATTAAAAGCGGTGAATGGCATTAGTCATTTCATCGCTTTTCTTTTGGATAAGGGCACCCCAGTGCCAGTGCCTAACGATTCCAGCATTCATATTTCTCCGACATACCGACAACAAAAAAACTGCTGAAATATTCCAGCCCTTCCTATTCGGTATATACTTATGGCTTTCCATATTGCCGCTGTTCCCGGCCTGCCCTTAAAAGCTGTAAGTATAGCCTGATCAGGGGAATAAAAAACCCTAATTCCGACGCATTCCAATCTGCCCAAGTTATTGTCCACTTCAAAAATTAATCTGAATCATATGGCAATGACTGTCATAAGTATAACAAACCCCGGAGCCTGCCCCCAAAAAGCTATAAGTACGGCATAAGTATTAACGGCACAAGTGATGTGGATTACCTCTACAACGACCGTGATGGAGTTATCTATCATTCGGGCAGGCATTGGAAAAGGACTATGATAAACTAAAAAGTAGATACACAAAGATAGAAAATCAAGATACTGAGAAGAATAAGGTGGAATTATTAAAAGAAAAAATACTCTGTACATATGCAGCAAGCATTGAAGAAAGTTGTCAGTTCACAGATAGCTCTTTTGACAATGGACAGAAGCAGAAGCTCGAGCCTTCTGACTTCCGAAAGTTTTTCAATTTCAAAAATATCTATGCTGGAAGACTACTGGATGACCAGAATACAGGAAGAACTAGAAATCTTAGCAAGAACATGATTGACTTGGCGTGTCGTGATGATGAATGGAAATCCATGATTGAGGAGCTCCCGGATAAGATATTAAATGATATGAAGAAACAAGCCCGGGAGATAATTGACATAGGGCCGGATTTCGAGAGACGTGCATTGAGAGGGCCCATGACTTCTATGAAATGGAAAGAACACAACTAAAAGGTATGAAAACTATTATAAAGTCTTCCAGAGAAATGACAACACTGGTGGAGTACCTGGATTAGATTTCTAATGAGGTGACTTAGATGGATGAAAAGAGTCAAATACGAAACTATGCACTTGTAAAATTTGCCTTTCTTGAAAGAGAACTTAACATGTCTAAGCCGATAATAAAAAACCGACCATGGAACACGGACATATACTATTTGGCAAGCAACATTGGACTTCAGATCGAATTGGATTGGCGTGACCTAGATGTTTTTATACTGGTGGTGCGGCTAGACAATGGGAGCATACCAGGCGGGTACTATGTGTTAAATGGAAAGACTGTTCGCGTACATATCGAAAAAATACTTAAAGAAAAATGGGGATTTTCCAACGATTCATTTAGAAAGATCGTTGGAAAAAAGGGTGATCACAATAATTACTCTAAAGAAGCGATGGAAAAAAAACTAAGTGAATATTGTTCACTATTAGGGCAACATGCCAAAAAAATAATTAATGATGATGTTTTTGCTGTAAAGCTGTAAGTTAAGCGTAAATATAACCAAACCCTGCCCCCTCCAAGACCCAAAAGAAACGCTGGAAGTATGGAAGTATATCAAAAACCGGAACCAGTTCGCAAATATCCAGCAGGATTCCGGCTTCTTTTTTATCGGTATATACTTATTAATTCCAGCCCACTGGCCAAAACCGCCAAAGTCATACGTATAATACGTATCCAAGCCCCGGTCTCTTATGCTGTAAGTATAGAGTAAGTATAACCAGCGCCCAGCCTAATTTGATGCATGTATTTGTCAATTGAAAAGGCCAAATATCAATCGAAAATCAGGCCGATTTTAGTACAAAAAATAACCAGCCTAGACCTTTACCCATCCATTTATTCTTAAATTATCTTCTAAATAATCAGAGGCTTTAAAATTTGTTCGTTCAACCCTGCTTCGAATATTTTCCGTAATTACATTATCGTTACTGATACGCAAACGTTCAATGGAGCCATTAGGAAGCTCTTTTTCCCATATTTCTTCACTAGCTCTTCTCATTAATTGTTGTAGTTAACTTTACTCTAGCCATGCTTTATCATCACCGTCCTCGTCATAAGTAGCCCCTTCGCGTATCCAGGTTTCTGTTTCTTTAAGCCTAAAAGAATTGCCATTCATATTTACTATATAGGCTTTACCCAGGTCACTAAGCCCCGCGACGGCATCACCTCAATAACCAATCAATATGGGCAGGCGATATCGGTGACCCCTGACGGCGGCAGTGCGGTCACCATGACCTACGACGCAGCTGGGAGGCTTATTTCCAAAACTGATGGGGCCGGGAAAACTACGACTTACTCATACGATGCGATGGACCGGCTTCTCAGCGTGACTGATCCGCTCAATCACAGCGTCAGTTATACGTATGACTGTGACGGAAACTGCCTCTCAGTCACAGATCCTTTGAATAATACTACCTATTATACTTATGATCAAAACAACCGGCTGGCTCAGATAACTGATGCCTTAAACAATACGACCGTCTTCGCTTATGATGCCGAAGGAAATTTGCTCTCAATAACAGATGCGCAGAACCATACTACTTTATTTGCTTATGATGATAACGGGAGACTCATCAGCGAAACTGATCCTCTCAATCATGTGAAGACATATGACTATGATGAGGTAGGAAAACTTATCCAAAAGAAAGATGCCTTAAATAACATTATATTCAGCGGGACTTATGATGCCGTGGGCAACCTCCTTAACTCAACCGATGCCCTCAGCAACACCACCCAGCATACCTATGACCTGCTGAGCCGTCTTATCCTAACAGAAGATCCCTTAAGCAGGGTTTCCGCCTATTGGTATGATGATATGGACCGCCTGATTCTCGGCACAGATGCCAGCAATGGGCAAAGCAGCCTCGGTTATGACGCGGACGGCAACCGCAGCAGCCTGACCGACCAAAACAGCCAACAAACCGGCTTCTCTTTTGATCTGGCGGGACGACTTGTTTCAGTAACTTCGGCTGCGGGCAGCAGTATATCTTATCAGTACAACAACCGCGAACTCCTCAGTCAGATAACTAATGGCCGCCAGCAAACCACAGCCATCAGTTATGATGACGCAGGCCGGATCCTGAGCATAACAGACCCTGCCGGCACGATAAGCTATACCTACGATAACGCTGGTAATATCCTGACGGTATCTGATTCCAATGGGACTCTCACGCGCCAGTATGATGCGCTTGGACGTCTAACCCAGTACACCGACGCAAACATTAACACCATCAGCTATGGCTATGACGTTGTGGGCAGACTCACCACCCTGACATACCCGGGTAACCGTCAGGTAACCTATGCCTATGACAATGCCGGACGGCTCATTTCCGTGACCGACTGGGACAACAGGCAGACCCAGTATTCCTATGACGCAAACGATCGTTTAACCGCCATCACCCGAGCTGACGGAACTTATCAAACAAACACCTTTAACGGCAAAAGCCAGTTGACTGTAGCCGAAGATTATGACAGCCAGAATGCCTTGATCAGCCGCTATGAATACACTTATGATGAAGTCGGTAATTTAATAACGGAAACCTCTACCACCGGGCAAGGCCATATAGAAACAAATACCTTCAGTAATCTGGATCGGATCACAGCCCAATCCGTGACTGAAAACGGCATCCCTACTGAACAGTACAACTACACCTACGACGCGGGCGGCAACATTCTCACCGCTACTAACAACGGTATTACCACCACTTTCACTTACGGCAGTGCTAACCATATTGCCACTGTGAATGGACAGAACGTGACCTACGACGCCGACGGCAATATTACCAACGCACCGTTAAACGGCACCTCCATCCCCTTCTCTTTCGACTGCCGCAACCGGCTGACTGGTGTGGGTAACACCAGCTATACATACAACGCGGAAAATCAGCGTATCGGCATAACCGAAAATGGCCAATCCACAAGCTATCTAATCAACCCCAATGCGGCGCTGCCACAAACACTCATCAAAACCTCCGGCGGTATCAGCACTTACTACGTCTACGGACATGGGCTAGTCTCCGAGCAGACCGGGATCGATTACAAGACCTATCATTACGACCTAAGGGGCAGCACTGTTGCCCTGACAGACAGCACAGGGCTTGTGACAGACACCTTCAGTTATGCGCCATTTGGTGAGTTGTTGAGCCATACCGGCAATAGTGATGTGGATTACCTCTACAATGGCCGTGATGGGTTATCACGGACGACAACGGCTTGTATTATATGAGGGCCCGCTACTATCATCCCGAATTGCGCAGCTTCCTCAGCGAGGATGAGTATGCAGGTAGATATGATGACATTTTCAATCTGAATCTGTATACTTATTGTGAAGGGAATCCATTTTGTGGATCCAAGTGGTAATGTGCCAGCGGTAATACTTATGTATCTTAGTGTTATTGGGACTGCCCCTGATACTCCGAGAGATATGATGTTACTGTCTGAGTCTGGCTACGCATTCATGCAAAATCCATCTTTATTAACTGGCATATGTGCTTTGGCAGATGCAGTAGGAGTAGCTTTACCCGGTGTTTCATCTGGTGGCGGAAGAATTATTAGAGAGTTAACCGAGAATGTTGATGATGCAATAGATACTGTTAAATCTATTAAGGGGACGGGTAAGACTACAATACTTGGTGAAAATATGGCAGACCGAGTTATTCCTTTTGCAGAGAAAACAGGTTCTCGAACTTTACCTTGGGGTACAACACCTGAAAAATGGGCAAAGATGACTCCTAAAGAAAGATGGAAATTAAACGACGGAACTTTAAGAGCACGAATTAACGAAGGTGACAGTTTTAGATATATTGGTAAAGATATAAATAGACCTGACTCTGTCCGAAGACAATTTAATCTTACCGGCTCTGAACTTCTTAGATTAAATGAAAGAGGAGTTCCGTATGGTGTGGTTAGTCCAGAGGAAGTATTTAATACTATCGGAAGGTATTAGGATTGGGGATGATAAAATATGGATTCATTTCTCAAAGCTCTTTCCGTACAGTACTTTGAGGAAATAAGCAAGAAAATATTAGATATGTTTTTGCCTAAACATGGGTTTAAGTTACTCGAATCTAGCGAAACAAAGGTTATCTACAACAATAAATCAGATATATTCCTCGAAATATACTATTATCCTGAGGATATTCCCAATTATTCTCTAATGATAGGTATTGGGTTTATCAGGAGAAATGATAATTCTGTAACTTATGAGGGTGCAGGCTTATGGTATGCATTACCACAAGGGTATGATTATAAGGACTGGAAGTTTTCTAATAAAGAAGGGCTTGAAAAAAATCTTACTCGGATTTGTAATAATGTCTTTGAACAATACGCAAAACCCTTGTGGGGAAATCCTAATAAATTACGAAATTTAATTGATACTCAACTGAATGAAAGTAGGTCTAATGCCGAAAAGCATCTAAGAGATCAAAGCCTTCTAAAGGCGAAACAAGCTTTTAAAACTGGTAAGTATGAAGAGGCGGTAAAAATATATGACAAGATTGGTTTAAATAATCTAACTACCGTTGAACAAAAAATGTACCACATGGGCAAAAAGCATGTAGAAAAAGCTTAACCAATCAGTGAATAAAACTCAAGGGAGAATCACTCTCTTGAGGTTTTTCTTCTAGGAAAAGCTTAATTCAACTGCCAAAACCATATCGATAAGTAGGTATACCAAGCACCGATATACCCCCAAAAGCTATAAGTATTGCATAAGTATACCAAAACCCGCCCCTCCAAGACCCCAAAAGAAACGCTGGAAGTATATAAGTATAGCAAAAGCTGGCGACCTGCATGCACCGAAGGTTTCCAGCCTCTTTTTATCGGTATATACTTATTAAGTTGGCAGCGAGGGGCAAAAACCGGCCAAATTCCGGCGCGGCGACCAAAATTGACAACTCCAGGAATTAATAACTCAACTTTCCCACCCCTTTTCAGGGGATAAAGCCTTACAAATCCTATAAATAATGGGTAAAAACAACAAGGAAAATGGTCAATCCACCAGCTATTACCGGAGCTGTGATTTGACTTTATCAGGGAAATAAATAGATAAAATATATTGCATAAATATACATTCGATTGTATAATTATAAGGTGTCTACACACTTGCAGTTTAGGTGTATAATAGATAGAGCTAAACGGGGATTGGGGTGGAAGCATGATCAAGGCAAGCATAATAGGGGCTACAGGTTATACGGGGCAGGAACTTGTCCGGATTCTGGCACAGCATTCCGCAGTCGAGATTGTGGGGCTTGGAACGCAAAATTATGTAGGAGAATCTTTTGCCGCCGTTTATCCTCATTTTCGCAATATTGTCAATCTCATCTGTCAGGATAATGAAAATCCCAGGCTAGTCGAACAGGCAGATGTAGTTTTTGTAGCGCTGCCGCACGGACTCAGTGTGGGAATAGTTGAAAAGCTGCTGAAACAAAACAAAAAAGTAATTGATCTGGGCGCTGATTTCCGTTTGAAATCCCCAGAGGTATATAAAAAGTGGTATAAGGTTGACGGCCCGGATCAAGAACAACTGGCCAACGCAGTTTATGGATTGCCCGAGATTCACAGGGAGGCTATTAAAAAGGCTAACCTTATTGCCAATCCAGGATGTTATCCGACGACTGCTATCCTCGCGCTGGCGCCGTTATTGACAGATAAAATGATTGAAACCGCTGACATTATCATTGACAGCAAATCCGGTGTGAGTGGAGCCGGGCGCAGCTTAAAGACAGGTTCTCTTTTTGCCGAGGTCGATAGTGACTTCAAAGCCTATGGCTTTCCGGGACACCGGCATGCTCCGGAGATTGAACAGGAGTTAAGTCTGCTGGCTGGCGAAGAGATTGAGGTAACGTTTACACCGCATCTGGTGCCTATGACCAGAGGGATGTTGAGCACCGTATATACAAGTTTGAAGAAAAAATATAATAATAATGATATCATTGAAATATTTCAGGAGTTTTACCGTGATGAGCCTTTTATCAGAGTATTGCCGCCCGGCACGTACCCGCAAACGAAATGGGTTAGCGGCACAAATTTCTGTGATATTGGCATAAACTGCGATCAGCGTAAAAACAAACTGACAGTGATTTCAGCAATAGATAACCTGTTTAAAGGCGCCTCAGGTCAGGCTGTACAGAATATGAACATCATTTGCGGGCTGGATGAAACAGCCGGGTTAAATAAAATTGCCATCTATCCGTAAAGACAGATGATGAAAAATGCACAGAGTATTAAGGTTAACAAAATGTTGGAAACGGGGGAATATGAACGTGAAATTTAAGATAATACCG
>Ga0351955_1013_pt1 | contig 17554 bp, 21 predicted proteins | sample BONcelT113001D15_FD_205812 | JGI IMG/M metagenome (GOLD analysis project Ga0351955, IMG submission 205812) | Enriched cells from coal bed in the Powder River Basin, Montana, United States - BONCAT cells T11 rep3 HSBNCT.T11.300.1.D15 ...
TAATGTCTTATGCCGACAACTGAGCATTTACGTGCAAAAATCCTCTCTCCCATTTGCAGGTTGGCTTTTATGATATCCCTTATGATATCTCCTTTTGAATGCCATAAATCTTCATGAATCCTGCAATATTTATTAACGGCATATGAGTCCCCTGCCCTGTTTACAATGACATCTGACTTATCAGTTAACCCTACGGCCTCAATCATAAAATGAATATCATTGAAAAAGATTAAATTCTTTTCAACAGTGAGCTTTACTCCTAATTCCAATAGAAAATCTTTGAGTTCGAGAAAGAAAGGATTCTCCATCTTACGGTTTATTTTAAAAATGCTTCAATTTATTAGGCAAAAATAGAGTAAAAAGGGAATTTTATCACTAAAAAAATTTGGAAAGAAATTATTAATGGCATATCTTTGCACTCCCTAAAACGGAAGATTCAGTAGCTCAGCAGGTAGAGCACAACACTTTTAATGTTGGGGTCCTGGGTTCGAGCCCCAGCTGGATCACAAAAACAGCCGCCAAGCAATAGCTTGGCGGCTTTGTTTTTATGTGGGTAAGTAAAAAGACACCGGATCCGACGAAGTAGCAAAGCTGCTGAGTTACGACAGCTGGATCACCATAAATTCAAATACTATTGCTTGTCAAGTTTGTAATCAAGCTGGTCAAGCTTGCTTGGTAATTTGTAGGCATTTAGAACTTCAAGCAATAATTTTCCAATATAAAATATGGCAATTTTTGTAAGTTATGAATCAAAAGTCTATATTTACATACCACTACGGTTTATGTAGTGGTTTGCAAATATACAAGATGAAGAACTTAATAGAAAAGAATAAGATTGCTAATTGGGACAAATTCTTTGTGGAACTGCAATCACAAGGACGTTACACATTTGCTTTTGATGAGTTGCGCAGTCGATTCAATTTATCAGAAGAGACGCTTTTACAAGGATTGTACAGGTATAAGGTTAAGAAGCAGATAGCACAAATCCGTAAGGGTTTTTACGCTATTATTTCACCCGAATATTCCAAGCAAGGAATGTTGCCGCCATATTTGTTTATCGACGATTTAATGAAATCGCTAAATAAGCCATATTATGTGGCATTACTATCTGCGGCGGCTTTGCATGGCGCAGCACATCAGCAGCCCATGGAGTATTTTGTAATAACTCAAACCCCTGCCCCAAGAAGCATTAACAGTAAGAAATTGAAAATTTCGTTTTTCTCGAAAAACAATTGGGAAAAGGATGATATTGTACAAAAGACAACCAATGCAGGCTACATCAATGTTGCTTCTCCCGAATTGACGGCACTTGATTTATTGGCTTATAACGAAAAAATTGGACTAAATAGAGCAACAACCGTATTGCAGGAATTGGCGCAAGCCATGAAAGTATCTGCACTTTCACGAACGGCCAAGCGATTCCCAAGTACTCCGGTCATTCAGCGCTTAGGCTATATTTTTGATAAAGTTTTAGGTGAAGAAAAGTTGGCCAAATCATTGTTGAAAATTTTAAAAAGTAGAACCATTGTCCCAGTCTTGTTGTCTGTTCAAAAAGAGAAACAAGGCGAGATAGATGAAGTGTGGAAAGTAATTAAAAATATGGAAATAGAAAGCGATTTATGATACCACAACGATACTTGGAAGAATGGAAATCGCAAGCCCCTTGGCCTACCAATGCACAAGTCGAACAAGATTTAATCATTACAAGGGCGCTAGTAGAAATATTTTCCGACGATTTATTGAAAAATGCATTGGCTTTTCGTGGTGGGACAGCCTTGCATAAGTTGTATTTACAGCCACAAGCTCGCTATTCCGAAGACATTGATTTAGTGCAAATCAATTCTGAACCAATCAATCCTATCCTCAAACAAATCCGTGAGCGACTGTCGTTTCTCGGTACAAAGCGGACGGTAAAGCAACACATTCACAACAACACCATCATTTACCGTTTTGACACAAGTGTCGGAACCCCTAAATGGAGGACAGCGTCTCTTTAGACAAATTTAATAAATTTGTAAGGAGAAACGACATTATGAAAAAGACAAAATTTAGTGAAACACAAATCATCAAAGCCATTAAAGAGTATGAATCGGGAGCAACTGCAGAGGTCATTTGCAGAGAGTACGGCATCTCAAGGGCCACATTATACCTGTGGAAAAAGAAATACTCCGGGATGGAATCAAGCCAGCTAAAACGATTAAAGGAACTTGAAGAAGAGAATCGCAGGCTAAAACATATGTATGCAGAGCTTTCCATTGATCATAAGATATTAAAGGAAGTAATCGAAAAAAAGCTCTAAAGCCCGAAGCCAGAAGAGCCATAGCAGAAGAGATTGTAGCAGAAAATGAAGTTAGCATCGTTCGGGCGTGCAGAGTATTGGAAGTTCATAGATCCGGTTATTATTATAAGAGAAAGCGTGATGACAGCGAAGTAATTGATGCCATCAGTAAGAAGGCAGAGCATTCAAAAGATGGTTTTTGGAAGATTTACTGCCGCCTGAGGAATGAAGGTTATCAATGGAATCATAAAAGGGTTTACAGGGTTTATAAATTGATGAATTTAAACTATAGAAGACGATTAAAACGCAGGCTACCATCAAGAGAAAAAGAAACATTAATCACGCCTAATGGTATGAACTTGAGCTGGTCTATGGATTTCGTAAGCGATGTGTTAACAAACGGGAGAAGGTTTAGAGTATTAAATATTATTGATGATTATAACCGAGAAATAATTGCAATGGAAGTAGGTACATCAATGCCATCCGAAAGGGTTTTGAGTATTTTGGAGAAAGTTATTTGGTGTGTAGGAAAACCAGAAAGCATAAGGGTAGATAACGGGCCGGAGTTTATTGCAGATGTTTTTAAATCTTGGTGCAATGGCAACGGAATAAAAATCAAATATATTCAGCCAGGCAAACCTACTCAGAATAGCTTTGTTGAGCGCTTTAACGGAAGTTATAGAAGAGGAATACTGGATGCTTATTTATTTGATAATTTAAACCAAGTAAGAGAACTGACAGAAATATGGATGAATGATTACAACAAATCAAGGCCACATGAGTCGCTAGGAGATATATCTCCAAAGGCATACTTAGAAAAAATGAAAACACAGACCGAAATAAAAGAAGCTATTTAACCAAAATGTTTAAAAAGACACTGACATTGCATTCAAGTAGGTAACGCAACTTATGATTTTTAATTTAGGATTACAAGAAGTTATCAACAAAGAGGGTTGTCAGCATACACTAATAACCCTCTGGAAAACGGCAGATAATTTTTAACTTGTTTCCGAAATCGCCAAAAATCAGTTGCAAGATGAAACACCTTACCGATGAACTAAGGTACGAAATCTCTGCTTATTTAAAAGCAGGACTTTCAAAACCGTCAATCGCCTTTGTTTTGGGCGTTCACAAAACAACGATATACAGGGAAATTGAGAGAAACGGGTATGGAAGATATCGTACTTATAAGCCAAAAGAAGCACAACGCAGAGCAGAGTATCGCTGGAATCACCGTAAACTACCAAGAAAGCTAAAGGGAGATATGCTTAACATAGTGCTCGAACTTCTAACAAAAGAACATTACAGCCCGGAACAAATCGTTGGATACTGTAATAGAAAAGGAATTGCAATGATCTCTCATGAGGCAATCTATCAATGGATTTGGAAGGACAAGAAAAGTGGAGGGTCATTATATCTGTACCTAAGGCATAGGCAAAAAAGATATAGCAGACGAGGAAGAAAGAAAATGAAAAGAGGTTGTATCCAAAACAGAGTTGATATATCTCAAAGGCCATCTATTGTAAACGAAAGAAGTCGCTTCGGGGACTTTGAGATGGACACCATAATTGGATCTTCTCATTCAGAACATATTCTTACTATCAATGAAAGATCAACAGGAATGGCATGGATCAGAAAAATGGCTAACGCAAGTGCTAAAGAAGCACTTAAGCAGGCCGTTATTGCTCTTAAACCATTAGCCGACTATGGACTGGTTAAAACAATTACCAGTGATAACGGAGCTCAATTTGCCTATCATCAGCTAATAGCAAAAGAACTAAAAGCTGACTTCTACTTTGCTACACCATACCATTCCTGGGAGAGAGGATCAAATGAAAATTTGAACGGACTTATCAGGCAATATATCCCAAAAAGAGCTCCATTTAAGAATATATCAACAAACGATTTAAGTGAAATTGAAGATAGACTAAATAACAGACCAAGAAAAAGATATAACTTTTCAACACCATACGAATTATTTAATTGTTTAACCGGCAAAAATCAAAAAGTTGCATTTAATATTTGAATTCAGCGACCTAAAATAGGGATTTCGACACAAGGTGACAAACAAATTCAAAAATCATATTATACTATTCAAATTAACTATTACATGTTTCACACCAGTGATAATGTCAAAATGGTATAAATGTGGGAATTACAGGGGCACTATCCAATAAATTGTGTAAACGATAATGCAAAAAATAAAAAGCATTATTAATTTTAACCATCAATTCAAATGGAAACACAATTTATGGCCAAACAAAGAACGGGGTTACCTCCGGGACTAATCACTAAGGAGTTTTTAAAACAGTTCAAGTCCGAAGAGGATGTTAGCAATTTCATGAAGGATCTTCATTCACAAGTTCTTGAGCAGATGTTACAAGGCGAGATGGATGCACATCTAGGATATGAAAAGAATGACGTATCCGGAAATAACACCGGTAATTCAAGGAACGGCAATTTTCCCAAGACAATCCAGACAGAACACGGGGAATCTACCATACAGATACCGAGAGACCGGAATGGGGATTTTGAACCCATAATTGTTCCCAAACACAAGAGCCGAGGCCTGTCTAACTATTCTGGTGATATAGGGCCACTATTCCGGAGCATATGGGGCCAGTTACAGTTTTCTCGTTTTCATGGCAAAAGTGCATAAAAAATTATAATGTTATTTATTCTCTTAGAGATTTTTTTGATTTTATTTCTATTCTAAAAGCTCCATTTACCAGTCTATCCATAATTGCATCGGCAATGGTGCTCTCTCCTATGATGTCATACCACACTTTTACTGGCAGTTGAGAGCTTATAATTGTTGATTTAAGTCCATATCTATCCTCCATTATTTCAAGAAGTATAAGCCTGTCAATATCATCAAGTATTTGTAATCCAAAATCGTCTATTATAAGAAGATCCTGCTTTGCTATCTTGGCCATTAATCTGTAATATGTGTCATCTGCTTTGGCGTTCTTCAGTTTAGCAAAGAGTTTTTGTGCGTTGTAATACTGTACTTTATGACAGTTATAGCAAGCCTGATGTCCAAAAGCGGAAGCAAGATAGCTCTTCCCTGTTCCGGTAAAGCCTGTTATCAAGATGTTTTTTGCCTGCTTAATGTATGAGCAATCTGACAACCTTATTATTTGTGATTTATCCAACCCTCTGTCATCGTCATATCTTATATTTTCAACAGATGCCTGATACCTGAACTTTGCCTCTTTTAATGATCTCTCTATTCGATTGTTCTCTCTGTTATCCCATTCCGCATTAATAAGTAAGGTTAAAAGTTCTTCGTTTGTAACTGAGTCATATTGAACTGATCCCACCATATTTTTATATAGGCTATACATTCCGTCTAACCTCATTGAACTCATTTTACTTAATATGTTATTGCTATCCATAGCTGTCAGTTTATTTGTAATATTGAGCACCTCTTATGTTCTCGTGAAGAGGTAGCTTTACGACTTTAGTTACAGGTACTCTGGTATGATTATCCAGGTTATTCGAAAGGATGTTCTTTAATGTACTGTAATCATAAACTCTATAACTTAATGCTCTTTTACAAGCGTTTGTCAATCTGATGTGTCCATATTTTTTACTTAAATTGACAACCCCTTCATACATCCTTCTGGCCATATGTGGATAGGTGCTTACAGACATCATATTCCTCATATAATCTTCGACCAAAGGATCTATTGTGCTCCCCCAAGTATAAGCAACAGCAGGCTCCCATTGTTCAACATATCTGTGATTTGGATGCCTATGTTCATCTTTTGTAGTAAAGCTGTTTTCATTTGTGCTTCTGATGTGAGATGCTATTTGCACATTATTATAGTAGAAGGATATTGTACTTTGTGACGCCACTGCTTTTATCCTCTTACCAACATATTTATAAGGCACGCTGTAGCTATGTCTATCCTTGTTAAAATAAACATGATAATCTGTGTTTACCTTAAGTTTATATGATTTTGTAATCTCATATCTATGTATTGGCAATGGCATCAGAGCACTCTTTTCGTACTTCTCAAACAGATCCTTACGGCTGTAATCTCTATTCTGGAAATTTTTGGCAACAGCAATAAATACAAGCTCTTTTATGCTCTTGTTAAGTTCTGTAACCCCATAGGGAAGCTTGTCTCTTAGTGGTGCAAATACAGATGTATAAACCACATTAATGATGCTCTCCACCAATGCCTTGTCCTTGGGTTTTCTTGATCTTGTAGCACTTACAATTGCTCCATAATGATTGGCTAAAGAGAGGAAGGTGTCGTTTATTAATGGTTGGTACTTATCGGCAATATTAACACCTGACTTGAGATTGTCCGGAATAAATACCTTGGGTACACCACCAAAGTGGTGAAGTGAGTTACTGACAGCCATTGTAAACTCTTCTACTTTTTGGCTACGAACAGCCTCTACATAAAAGTTTTTGCTGCCACCAAGTATCGTTACAAGAACCTCTGCTTGAACTGCCTTGCCGGCATCTGGACAGAAATAGCGAAGTTTTTCTCCCGTAAAATCAATGTACATCTCTTCTCCATAATTGTGTTCCAAATGCATAGAGGCATTTTCGCTATTGAGCCATTGATGGTAATGATAACACATCTGAGAGTAACTGTAACCTCCGGGACGGGCTCTACGGTACTCTTCCCATAGAATAAACCTCGTAACGCCGGTTCTTTTTAACTCTTTCTTGAAATGTGGAAATTGGCTCAAAAGATATTTATACTCCTCATTGCTATCAAAGTACGAAATTTCTGACTTGAACAATGACTCTAGTTCTTCATCTGGGATAGATTGAAGATTTTCTTTTGTTAAATTCAGCTCCTTGTTCTTTGAAAAATAGTGACCTACTGTTTTTCGGTCAATCTGTAGACATCGTGATATCTCTCTTTGAGAGATACCCTGTTCAATTAATTGTAAAATTTGTTTTACTTTGCTCATTGTTATTAGTTTTCCAGCCATGTTAGGTTCTTTTTTGTGTCGTAACTACAAAAGTAACCTGAGTGCTTGAAAACTGTAACTGGAGGAGGGTCTGCTCTCCTCCTTTATTTTATAAAATGGCCCAGTATGCTCCAGAATGGTGGCCCACTATCCGCCAGAATGCTGGCCCAGTATGGTCCAGAATAGTCACCTGTCTATAGAAAAACTTGTAATATCACTATATGCCAAAGGGATGAGCGTGTCTGACATTGAGGATGAGTTGCGCAATATTTATGAAATCAACCTTTCCGGTTCATCCGTATCAATAATCACAAACAAGGTTACTCAGGCAGCCCAAGACTGGCAGAACAGACCTCTTGAAAGGCAGTATCTGATTGTTTGGATGGACGGCATAATGTTCAAGGTAAGAGATGGCGGAAAGGTAATTAACAAGACGGTTTATATATGTGTAGGACTTAATAAAACCGGCAAAAAAGAGGTGCTGGGTCTATGGGTTGGTAAAGCAGAAAGCTCGGCCTTTTGGATGAGTGTTTTAACAGATATAAAGGCTCGTGGAGTGGAAGACATTCTTATTACTTGCACCGATAATCTGAATGGTTTTACAGATACAATCCGGAGCGTGTTTCCAAATGCAGCTACCCAGGTTTGCGTAGTACATCAGATAAGGAACAGCTGCCGGTATGTGACCTACAAGGATTTAAAAGAATTCACCAAAGATCTCAAAACAATATATGGGGCTGTAAATAAAGATGCTGCAGCGCTGGCACTTGATGTATTTGAACAAAAATGGGGTAAAAAGTACCAATATGCTGTTAGAAGCTGGAGAACAAACTGGGATGACCTTACCACTTTCTTCGACTATCCTATGGAAATTCGTAAGATAATTTACACTACCAACCTGATTGAAAACCTTAACGGAAAAATCAGAAAATATACCAAGGCTAAACTCTCATTCCCTAATGATGACGCAGTTAAAAAGTCTGTTTATCTTGCTATTAATGAGATTGAAAAGAAATGGACTATGCCAATAAGGAACTGGGCGATAGTCCTGAATCAGTTTATACTTATATTTGATAACAGAATTTTATTGTAATTATGAAACCTCAATTATCGTTTACACAAAATTCTGGACAGTGCCATTACAGGCTTTATATAACATCTTGCTCTTTTGTGTTCTCTGCTCTCAAGTTTACTCCAGAGGTTTTGTACTAAAAAATTGTCCTCCAATTCACGTGTCGTTTCGATGTATTTCATCTTATCAGACACAATTGAACTACCTATATCATTAAATATTAACGCATTCACCCCTTTGTCTCTGTATTCACTATGTATGGCAATCAGCAATGTGTCAATAGTGTCATTGTGATATAGAGCTTTAATAATATGCAGAAATCCAAATGGGAATAATTTTCCACGACACTTTTGTAATGCTTTTGAAAGAGAGGGTAAGCATATTCCAAATCCAACAACGTTATTGTCCGAGTTAACAATAACAGATATGTATTTTAACCTTATAAATGGGATGAATTGTTTTTTTAACGCATTAATTTGACCCGGTGAAAGCGCATAAAAACCATGAATATTTTCATATTCTTTATTCATAAGTTGAAATATCTCTTCGGAATAGGATAAAACCTCTTTTTTAGTTGAAAATTTAATACTTCGTAGATTATACCTTTCAGATATCATCTTTGCCATTTTAGGGTACCTTTCCGGCATTGAGTTTGGAACAGTCACTCTTAACTCAACCCAATCAACCTCCTTTTCATAACCTAATCGCTCTATGAACTCTGAGTAGTATGGAAAGTTGTATTTACCGTAAGCTGTAGGTATTTCATTAAAACCTTTAATTAGTACCCCGGAAGCGTCAAATTCAGATAATCCCAATGGTCCATGAATGGATACAGCTTCCTTCTCAATTGCCCAGCTTTCAACTGTTTGTAATAGGGCTTTTGCTACATTGTAATCATCAATTAAGTCAAACCAACCAAAGGAGACATATTTCTCTCCGGTTTTTTTATTGTATTTGTGGTTAACAATTCCTGCAATACGTCCGACTATCGTATTATTCTCATTATAGGCTAACCAGTATTTTGCATCACAAAATTCAAAAGCCGGGTTTTTCTCTACAGATAATGTTTCCAACTCTGTAGAAAATAATGGAGGTACATAATACTTATTCCCACAATAAAGTTTGTTTGGGAATTTGATAAATTTCTTTAAATCATTTATACTTGTTACCTCATGTATTGTGTATCTCATATACCTTTTTTAGTAATCAAATTTGTGGTAGTGTTTTTTAAAGTGATTCCCTATCATTTATTGCTTCAATTATTGGAGGACGTTTTTTAAATACTATAAATTCGGCAAGAGCATAGTTAAAAATGCCTGATATTAATAATGCAATAAGGTTACAATAGATTACATCCCAACCAAACAGTCTTTCGAATAGAAGCAGAAACGCCATTTTTACTATAAATCCTAAAACACATGAAATATTAAATAAGATGAAATGAGTAATAAAAGTCTTTTTATTCTTGCCGGAAATTCGTTTGTTCCAAATCCAATAGTAGGAAAATAGAAAATTGGTAAAAACTGCAACCTCAAAAGAGATAGTCGGTGATATCACATAATTCCCTATATATGAAGAAAAAACATAGGTTGAAAACACCCATAGAATAAACGTGTCTACCAGAGTGCCAATTAGTCGGCTCACTATGAATTTTAAATATTTAACAGCCATACATATGCTGTTTTAGTATTTAGGTGGGTCTATTTTTGCAAACATATCTCTGTCCTTAAAAAAGCTTATCAAGTAAATGATGATTAGAATAAGTGATACACCTATTCCGGCAACATCAAAAATGCTAAAGGTCACTTCATCTAATGTAACTATTTGTTTTTCAATTGGAAAATAAATAAAGATGGTATTGATAAGAATAACAACTAATCGAAACTCTGTTGGTCCCAGCTTATTGTAAGTAATCTTGAATTCACCAATAAGGTATGCGTTGATGTAAGTATAAATTGATATAATTAAATAGGCAGCAAGGACCATCAATGCTGTAGAGAATTTAATAAATGGCGAAAGCCCTGCACCTATACAAATTACTAAAATTGTTAAGGCATCAACATTATGATCGATAAAAAACCCATATACAGAACGTTGAGCATTCCTAACACGTGCAAGCGTACCATCAAGACTATCTCCGAACCAGTTAACGACTAAACCAAATGAAGCTAACCACAGAAAGTGGTTTCCCCAGTTGGATAATATATACCCTGCAGTTGAGATTAAAGCACCTATAAATCCAATTATTGTTAAATGGTCTGAGTTTATTTTTTGGGGCACTCTTTCAGCCATCCAAATAAGAATTTTTTTCTCTATGCTGTTTAAGAAAGAGGTTTGTATTCTTACCTCAGGTCTTTTGGTGTTTATCATTTTGGATATATTAATGCCGGATAAATTTTCAGACCACTACAATACAAATGTAAAAAAAGTGTAACATAATTGTAATAAATATCTATTATAAATTAAAAAGTAAACTATTTATGAAAGAAACTTAAAAAAGAAATAACAAAAATAATTTCAATAAAATTTACATTATGAACATATGTTCATTATCTTTATAACAATCAAATGATCAGTTTATGCCTAGACCAAAATTAATCAGAAAAGTAAGTAACCCTCCTCTTTTTAAAGGGTTTAAACCAATAGGAGGAGTAGAAAATACTCATGTTGTAGTAATGAATTTTGAGGAGTATGAATCTATAAGATTAAGTGATTATGAACTATTAGGGCAGATGAGGGCATCTGCACAGATGGGAGTGTCAAGATCTACATTTGCCAGAATTTATGAAAGTGCCAGACGAAAAGTTGCCCTCTCATTTACCGAAGGGTTACCAATTATTTTTGAAGGAGGTAAGGTTTACTTTGACAGCGAATGGTATCAATGTAACGATTGTGGGTCTCTTTTCAACAACCATGATCGGGAGACTTTAGTAATCGAGTGTTCTTTATGCGGATCAAAAAATATTGAACAACTTTCAGATGAATCAGATGAAACTTCTGAAAGCATAGAGCTTGTTCAAGGAAATCATCACGGAAAGTGCCGTAAACACAGAGAAAGAAATTTTAAATGTAAATAAATATGAAAATCGCTATCACATCTACAGGAAATTCAACGGATTCGTTTTTGGACAGCCGTTTTGGAAGATGCTCATGGTTCATAATATATGACACCGAGCTAAAATCTACAGAATTTATTCCCAACCCAAATATCGACAGCATTGAAGGTGCCGGTATTGCATCGGCCAGATTAATCGCCTCAAAAGGTGCAGAGAAGGTCATTTCCGGCGAGTTTGGAGCAAAAGTTAAAGGGGTCTTTGACAGTTTGAATATCAAGCTAATAGTAATAAAAGAAGAGAACAAACAAATTAAAGACATAATTAAATTACTTGATAAGTAACACTATAAGATAAACGCAATTTAAATTAATCATATAAAAATGAAAAACAAAATCGCAATTCCACTTGAGAATGGATTATTATGTCAGCATTTCGGACATTGTACCGAATTTGCACTTATTGAGGTTTATGAGAATAAAATTGTTAATAAAAGTATTGTCATTCCACCTCCTCACGAACCGGGACTTTTACCTTCCTGGTTGGGAAAACAAGGTGTAACATATGTTATTGCCGGAGGTATGGGCAAGCATGCAAAAGATTTGTTTACTCAAAACAACATTTCAGTACACACCGGAGCGGAATCAAAAAACCCCGAAGAACTGGTAAATGACTTGATTAAAGGAAATCTTGTAAGCACAGGAAACAGCTGCGATCATTAAACTATTATAACAATGGAAACGGTTAAAATTGGGATAATTATTTGTAACCGGTACAGAAACTGTGCAGGAGGCAAATGTTTCAGAGCTGCATTAAACAAAGAGGGAGCGTTTTCGATTTATGGAGATAAAAAAATTGAAATTGCTGCATATACAACCTGTGGAGGATGTCCAGGTGGAAACATTGAATATGCTCCCGAAGAGATGAAAAAGAACGGCGTTGAAGTAATTCATCTGGCAACCGGGTTACTGGTAGGATACCCGCCATGCCCTAATATTGAACACTTTAAAAAATTCATTCCGGAAAAGTACGGAATTCCGGTTATTACAGGAACACATCCAATTCCGGAGAAGTACTATTTAACTCACAATAACCTCAACACCTGGAATACCCAAACGAAGCAGGAAAATTTGAAATACACAATAACAGATGAAAATATTAGGAAATCCTATAATTAACGCGCCAAAAACTTCTCTACTATGATAGTCGCAGTTGCGAGTGGCAAGGGAGGTACGGGTAAGACCCTGATTGCAACAAACCTCTTCGCGCTGCTTACCAAAGAAGCTCACAAAGCAAATCTGGCAGATTGCGATGCAGAGGAGCCAAATTCTCTGTTATTTTTCAAGCCACCCAAAGAGAGTGTCTCGGAGGTGAAGCAAATGATGCCAATATTTAATCCTGAAGAGTGCACCTACTGCGGTAAATGTGAGGAATACTGCAATTATAACGCAATTTTCCTACTACCCGAAAAGAGAATTTTCAGATTAATTGAAGATTTATGTCATGGATGTGGTGCTTGTACTTACGCCTGTGAATTTGGTGCACTTAAAGAGAGTGATATCTCCCTGGGAGTGGTTAGCACATATCGATTTAACTCTGGTTCAAAGATAATTGAAGGGAGGCTGAGAGTTGGTGCATTAACACCCGTGCCGGTAATAAAAGAGACAATAAAAGCATCTCTGGATTCTGAAATAATAATTCTGGATGCTCCTCCGGGCACCTCATGTCCTTTTATTCATACAATTTCCAAAGCAGACTATGTACTTCTTGTAACAGAGCCTACTCCATTCGGGTTAAACGACTTAAAGTTATCAATCCAGATTGTAAGACAACTGGAAAAGCCTTTTTCTGTGATAATTAACAGAGCCGGACTAGGAAGCGATGATGTTTATAAATATCTCAAAAAAGAGAAAATTAAAATATCAATGGAACTACAATTTGATAAGGAAATTGCAATGATATACTCTTCAGGCAAATTGGTCATTGAGAGCAGAACAGATATTTATCAAAAATTTTCAAAATTATCTGAATTAATAATACATAATTAATCAATGGAAATTGCAATAATCAGCGGAAAGGGTGGAACCGGCAAAAGCAGCATAACAGCAGCATTAGCATCTATAGCAAAGAGCGTTGTTCTTGCAGACTGTGATGTTGATGCAGCTAATATGCACCTGATTATGAATCCTTCTGTCGAAGAAGAGACAATATATATTGCAGGGGAGAAAGCTGTTATTGACTATTCTAAATGTAACAGATGCAGAATTTGTATGGAATACTGCCGATTTGAAGCAATAAGCCTTTCTGAAAACAAAGTTTCTATTGATTCTGTTAACTGTGACGGATGTCGTCTATGTGAAAAAGTTTGCCCTCTTGCTGCAATCAGTATGGAAAAAAATGATAAAAGTCGTATGTATTCAGGCACATTCAGATTTGGCAAAATGGTTTTTGGAATCTTATACCCCGGTGAAGAAAACTCCGGCAAACTGGTTGCAATTGTCAGAAGAAAGGCAAAAGAGATAGCCACTTTAAATAAAATTGACCACATTCTTATAGACTCACCTCCGGGAATTGGATGTTCTCTAATATCCTCAATCACTGGCGTAGATAAGGTTGTAATAGTGACAGAACCCTCAATGTCTGCTTTCAGCGATCTTGTTAGAACTGTTGAACTGGTATCCAAATTTAATACAGAGTTAAGTATTGTTATAAACAAATCTGATCTTTGTCAGCAGATTACCAATGAAATAATCGACTATTGCAAGCAAAATAATTTTAAATTATCGGGAACTATCAAATTTGATCCTGAAATAGTATATGCAATGGTTAATTGCATGACTATTAATGAATGGAGGCCTGATTCAGAAACAAGTAATACATTAAAACAAATATACAATTCAATAATTAACTAAATAGAATATGGATAACAACGCACCTATTGAAAAGACAAAGCTTCAGAATGTAAAGAAGATTATTATTGTTGCCTCCGGTAAAGGAGGAGTGGGAAAATCAACCGTAGCAGCAGGAATTGCAATGAATCTTGCAAGTGAAGGTTATTCAACCGGCCTGCTTGATGCAGATGTATACGGGCCATCATTACCGCTACTCTTTAATCTTAAGGATAAAAGACCTTTAGTTGTTGATAAGGAGGGTAAAAGCTACCTCGTTCCATTTGTAAGCTATGGAATTAAATTGATGTCAATCGGGTTTCTGGTAGATACCAAACAACCTCTTGTATGGAGAGGGCCAAAAGCTTCAAGCGGAATCAGCCAGCTAATTACCGATACTTTATGGGGCGATCTGGACTTTCTCATCATTGATACTCCTCCGGGAACAGGTGATATTCACTTAACTCTTCTTCAGAATTTTGAATCAGACGGAGTAATTTTTGTTACTACTCCCCAGAATATGGCCATGGACGATGTAGAGAAGGCAATATCGATGTACAAAAATGAAGTTATTGGGATCCCGGTAATAGGCGTTGTCGAAAATATGTCATGGTTTACTCCAAAGGAACACCCTACAGAGAAATACTACCTCTTTGGTAAGGGAGGAGGAGAGAAAATCTCAAATGACTTTAACATTCCGCTTCTGGCCCAGATTCCTGTAAACGAAACTATTGGAATTAACTGCGACTCAGGAAAAATGAATGAACTTATGCTGGATGTGCAAGTTTATGACGCATTCAAAAAGATAACCGATAGCATAATATAATGAAGATTACCACCCTTATAGAGAATTATGCTATTGACAGAGGCATTCTGGCTGAACATGGATTGTCAATGTATATTGAAACATATTTGAAAGATGGCAGCGTTGATAAACGCATTCTATTTGATACAGGGCAAACTGGCGCCTTTATTCAAAATGCAAAAAAACTTGGAGTAGAAACTGAAAAAATTGACTGTGTTATTATAAGTCACGGACACTACGATCACGGTGGAGGTCTTTCCGTGTTTCTTAAAATTAACAAGAATGCAAAAGTTTATCTAAAAAAAGAGTCACTTGATCCAAAATATGATTCAAAAAAAGGTATTATCAGCTTTATTCCTGATGTAGATTTAATGGAGGGGAGGGTTATTGAAGTAAGTGAGATTATGAGGGTTGGAGAAAGCTTGTACATTCTGCCCGATATTGAAATAGTAAACAAAGAGGATACAGGTTTAATCGGAAGAGACGAATTTCCTGACGAACTATTTCTTACAGCCGTTCACAACCAGAAACTGATTGTTTTAAGCAGCTGCTCACATAGAGGAATTACAAACATAGCCAACTCGGCAGTTACTCATTTCAAATTACCGGTGAAGAGTATTATCGGAGGGTTTCATACAATTAACGACAGTGGAAACAGAGTTGATTTTATTATTGAAAAGCTAAAATCGTACGAACCCGAATCACTTGGAATATGCCACTGTACCGGTATTGAGCAATATAGCAAAATAAAAACATCTCTTCCTGAAACCATTGTATTTTACAACTATTCAGGCAAAATAACTAACTTTTAATCTTCCGGGATTATTTATTAAACGAAAAACCAAGCAATAGCTTGGTTTTTTTTTGTGCCCGGAACAGGGCTCGCCATAGTGTCAAATGGCAATTTTACATACCGTTGATATATAGTCAAATATGCACGTATATAATTATGATACACATATATACATAAATTTTACTATTTCAAATGATTTCAGATTATTTCATCTATTTTCAGATTTGCGGACGTTTTGCGGACGTGAAATTGCAAGAAAGTTGAATTAAGTTTGCTCTTCTTTTCCTATCTTTGAGATGCTTAAAAATTATCGTCATGACTAAGATCTTAAAAATTCTGGCCAAGAAGACTAATCCCGTATCCGGGAAATCAGAAATTCTGTTGAGGTTGCGCCACGGACATAATATCTCTCTCCGGGCAAAGACGCATTTATTCATTTCACCAAAATTTTTTGTCAGACAACGAGAAGGGCCCGATGTGCCTGGCGAAATAATAGTCAAATCAAAATTCAATTCACCTGAAGTTATCCAGGCAAAGGAAGTAAGAAACAAAATAGAAGAGATGTGCCGGTTGTTTGAAGATTTAATCTGTTCCGAAAAGCCGGCCAACATCACTTTAGAATGGTTACAGGATCAAGTGGACAGATATATCTATGGTGTCAAAGACTCTCAGGAGATTGAATCCCTTAAACCAAAAACATTCTTCAATCATTTAGATGATTACCTGGCGATATCCCATTTCTCCGAAAGCAGAAGAAATCACTATCTTGTCATATACCGAGTCCTGCAGCGATATAGCCTATACAGAAACTTTGAAGTAACATTCGACTCACTAACTCCAGCCATTATTGCCGATTTAGAGAGATTCCTTCGCAAGGAACACACATTCTTTGACGAGAATAGAGTCCCCACCACAAAATACAAAGCCATTTTTGATCAATTTCCAGAATGTCGCATACCAAAACCAAGAGGCGACAATTATATAAAAGGGCTTTTTGTGGTTCTAAGAACATTCATAATCTGGGCAAATAAGAACGGAAAAACGCAGAACAATCCCTTTAAGGAGCGTCAGATTAAGGAGTGTGTCTATGGTACACCCATTTTCATAACAGATGAAGAGCGAAGGAAAATATATGAAACAGATCTATCATATGACAAACGGATGGAACAGCAGAGGGATATATTCATATTCCAATGTTTGATAGGATGCAGAATCAGCGACCTGTATACTATGCGCCAGTCGAACATTACCTCTGAGAAAACATCAAAAGGTGATCGCAAATGCATAAATTACATACCTAGAAAGACTAAAGAAGGGAATCCAATAACAGTTTCTGTTCCTATTAATGAAACAGCCCTTAATATTCTGAAAAAATATGAATATATGCAGAGTGAAGTGCTTGTCGACAACCGCTTTTCCAAAAAAAACATTGCAAAAGCAATTAAAAACAATTCAGCAACAGCCATATCCGATGCCACCATTTTCCCGCTTATAGCACAACAACGTTATAACGAATACATCAAAGAAATTTTTAAAGCTTGCGGAATCACCCGGGTAGTATCTGTGATAAATCCCACAACCGGCGAGGTTGAACAGAAAAGCATTGCAGATGTTGCTTCATCACATTTAGCCAGGAGAACTTTTGTAGGAAACCTCTACAATAAAGTCCAGGACCCGAATCTAGTCGGCAGCCTCAGCGGACACAAAGAAGGGAGCAGAGCCTT
>Ga0351955_1014_pt1 | contig 17521 bp, 20 predicted proteins | sample BONcelT113001D15_FD_205812 | JGI IMG/M metagenome (GOLD analysis project Ga0351955, IMG submission 205812) | Enriched cells from coal bed in the Powder River Basin, Montana, United States - BONCAT cells T11 rep3 HSBNCT.T11.300.1.D15 ...
TTTTTTTTAGCTCTTTATTTTCTACTTTGCTATATTCATAGATTATATTTAGCTCTGCCATATTAACTTACGACTTCCCAATGTCCACTTTTCAAACTACCGACCCTTTGCAATCTCCCCTGCTCTTTGAGTGTTGCCATATCTCTTTTGATAGTTTTATCGCTCACTTTTAATCGCTGCGCTATCAGTATCGACGTGATCTCTTTGTTTTTTTCGATCAGTTTTACAATCTCATCTAAACGTTTTTTAGGGACATTTTTAGGGACATTTTTAGGGACATTTTCATTTGTGGCAATTTTCAATGTTTTGAGTATAATCTCCAACATATATTCGATAAACGGCGTGCTTTCCCCCGCACTTCCCGAAGCTTCCAAAGCCTTATAATACGATGCTTGATACTCTCGAACAACACTCTCGATGGGGATAAATCCAAAAATCTTTTTGTAATGGTTCAGTATTACACTCTGCCAAAGCCGTCCAACCCTGCCGTTTCCATCTTCGAACGGATGAATAAACTCAAATTCATAATGAAATACACAACTGACAATCAGAGGATGATCTTTTGTATTTTGTAACCATTCAAACAGATTTCCCATGAGTTCGGGAACTTGAGAGGGAGGAGGTGCAATATGGGTGATAACATTGTTTGACCCAACACCTGCATTCATATTTCGATAACTTCCCGCACTGGATACGAGTTTTTCCATCATTAGTTTATGCGATAAGAGCAGATCTTTTTCACTTTTAAAGGTGTAAGTATCAAAATGCTCATACGCTCTTATAGCCCCTTGAACCTCTGCGATCTCTCTCATCGTCCCCAAAACGGTTTTGCCATTGATAACATTCGTCACTTTTTCTTCGCTAAACGTATTGCCCTCTATCTGCAACGTTCCCGTAATGCTCTTGATACGATTTTTTTTACGAAGTTTAGGCGTTTTTAGGCTGACTTCTATCTGCTTAATGTCCGTTATGATTTCAACAATATCACTCACCAATGTAAGCATCTTAGAGGTGATCGTAAATGGCGGTTGATAACTCATAACTGCAAAGCCTTAGGTTCCATATCTTTATAGATTATACCAAATTCCCATACTTATAATACGCCGAGCACGCCCCCTCGGAGCTGACCATACAGCTTCCCACAGGAGTCGTCGGTTTACACGCGGTGCCGAAGATACTACACTGCGGCGGGGAGGCTTTCCCTTTTAGAATATCGCCGCAGATGCAGAGTTTATGATCGTCAATCTCCTCTTTTGGGAGGATGGCATCGTAAATCTTCTCGGCGTTGTAGCGATCATACTCCTCGCGCAATCCCATACCGCTCTGTGGTATGTCACCCAAACCGCGCCATCGGAAGTCCACCTTGTGAAAATATTTATCATTCAACGCTTGGGCTTTGAGGTTCCCCTCACGTGTCACGGCACGTTTGTACTCCACTTCCATTTCGCATCTGCCCTCGATGAACTGTTTGACGATCATGCTGATCGACTGCATCACATCGACCGGCTCAAATCCGCTGACTACAACGGGTTTATGCCAATCGCGCGGGAACTCTTCATAGATTTTACTTCCGCTAATAACGCTGACGTGTGAAGGCCCTAAAAACGCATCGATAATACACGCTTCATCGCTAATAAGGGCGCGCATCGGTTCGGGTACGGTGACGTGGTTGACATGCAAGAGGATATTTTTTACATCCTGTTTAATCACCGTGTCTAAAAGAGCGGCGGTCATAGGGGTCGTCGTCTCAAATCCGATGGCAAAGAAGATCACCGTTTTATCGGGATTATCTTGGGCGATTTTAAGACAATCAAGCGGTGAGTAGACGAAACGGACATCTGAGCCCTTACTTCGAGCATCTTGCAAACTTCCGTTGCTTCCTGGGACTTTGATCATATCGCCCAACGTCACCAAAATGACGTTTGGTTGCTGACTCAACACATAGGCATGATCGATCCGCTCTTTGGGCATGATGCACACGGGGCATCCCGGACCATGGACGAAATGGATGTTGGAGGGGAGCAGTTGCAACACACCGTATTTCATGATGGTGTGGGTATGACCGCCGCACACCTCCATGATATTGATCGAGTGAGTCAGTTTTTTTGCATCCTCTGCGATGATCTTCGCATACGCTTTTATCGTGTCCGCATCTCGAAAGTCATCATAGAGATTTTTAAGTTCCAATCCCATCTCAGGCTCCGCCGTTCGGACAGTTATCACTCTCTGCAATAGCGGCAAGCCTCTCTTGCTCATCCATCGCATCGAGTATTTCCCTATACACTTTGAGCGATTCAAGGGCATCTTCCTCGTCGATTTTGTTCATGATAAACCCGATATGAAGCAGTACATAATCGCCAATTTGGACACTTCCTTCTTCCATCAAATCAAGCCCTGCATTACGCTGAACACCCATCGTATCGACGGTTGCGACATTGAGTTCGGTATCAATACTGACTACTTTTGAGGGGATTGATAAACACATATTAATTTCTCATCTTTCGTTTAAATTCAATCCAATCAATCACGCGCATGATGGAGGCTTCGTCGTTGATGTTTACTTCCAAAATATCGACATTCGGTTTGATCTTTCTCGCTTCCGCTTTTTCCCGCTCGATGTCGTATTTGAAATACGGCAACAGATCGGTTTTGGTAATGAGGATGAGATCGGCACAGCGGAACATGACGGGATATTTGGCAATCTTATCTTCCCCCTCAGGGATCGAGACGAGGACGATATTGAGATGCGATCCCACGTCGTAGCTCGCAGGACAAACGAGATTCCCGACGTTTTCGATAAAACAGACATCCAAAGGTGCCAACGGCAAATCATGCAGCCCTTTGTGTACCATAAACGCGTCCAGATGACACGCACTCCCCGTCTGAATCTGTACGGCTTGTATCCCTTTTGCGATGAGACGATCCGCATCGCGCGACGTCTCTAAATCCCCTTCGATGACACCGAATTTAAACGGTGCCAATCCCACCATATTCTCTAAGAGCGTCGTTTTCCCGCTCCCTGGTGAGCTCATCAGGTTAATCGCCAATACTCCGTGTTCGTTAAAATGCTCGCGGTTATGGTGTGCTTCTTGATCGTTTTTGTCTAAAATCTTTTTGATGACGGAGATCGTCTTGGCATCATTGAGCTGAGGATTGTGATGCAGTGTCTCGTGCGCCGCTTGATGCGTATGAGATTCATCTCCATGATCGTGGTGATGATGCCCTCCATCGTGAGAATGTTCTCCTGCATCATGTTCATGATCATGAACATGAGTATATTCTCGGCCGAATTCATCGACGTGAGTATGTCCGTGTTGGTGGTTATTGGTCGTTATCGAGCATCCGCAATCTTTACACATTATTGTTTCCTTTTTTTGTTATTTAAATTATCAATCCGGCTCGTGCGAGAAGATCAATCTCATAGGCATTTTCGCTGCTTCCATCGAAGATGATTGTACCTTTTTCGTCTAAAATAATCACACGCTCACCCAGCCTCGGTGCGATAGCAAGATTGTGCGTCGCCGTGATCGTCGTAATAGGGAGAGCTGCAATAATCTCTAAAAACTTCGCCGTACTGGCAGGGTCAAGAGCGCTGGTCGGCTCATCCAAGAGTAAAACTTTGGGGGCCAAAGACATTACACACGCTAAGGCTACTTTTTGCTTTTGTCCGCCGCTAAGTTTAAACGGTACGCTTTGCAGATACGGAGTTAACCCGAACAGCTCGGCATAGTTTCGTACCCGCGCATCGACATCGTCAAATTCAAGTTGTCTGGCTCCGAATGCTATCTCATCATACACCGTAGGATTAAAAAGCATCGCATCAATATTTTGAAAGACCAATCCGACGTTGCGACGGAAATATTCATTCGTCTGCTTTTGTTTCAACGCACTTTTCGTGAGTGGATTACCTTCAAAAAACAACACTCCGCTATCTGGGAAAACCAATCCGTCGAGTAGTTTTAACAGTGTACTTTTCCCACTACCGTTAACCCCTAAAAGGACTACTTTTTCACCGGCATTAATAGTCAGATTCAGCTTCTCAAAAATGGTACTGTTTTCTCTTTGCAGAGTGATATTTTCCGCTTTAAACACTAAAACCTCTCGACTTCATAGCTTCAAAATTTTCTTTACTTTCTCTAATGTTTTTATCCAAAAATCCGGCGATTGCAGAACCTAGATAATCATAGATCTGACTCCGCGTCGGTTTTTTAAGCGTTCTCGATTTTAGTGCATCGGTATAATCTGCAAAAGCTCTTTGCATTGTCATAATTTTTGAGACACTCAAGACCAGTAAAAAACTTAAATCTTTCGAAAATGCAACCGCTTCATAAAGGTTTACTTTTCGGGTAAACAACAGTGTCAAAAATACCATATCAAATGAACGCAGATTAACCGTTAAAAAATAGTGCCAAAAAGATTGCTTATTCATATAGAGAACAACCGAATAGCTCAAAGTAATAAATATCGAAAAGAATGCCACTAAAATAAATGCTCTGCGTGCAATCGAAAATACCGGTTTACCTGAGATCAGTACCAAAAAAGCAAGTACGATTAAGAGCGGCTCATAGCTCTTCATCGTCGATATAGCGACCAAGGTACCGACATAGAGTATAAAATACGTTTTAGCGTGCACGTTTACCCGTCTTTTTGATTCCCATCATAATCATAAATACCAAAGCGGCACCGATTGCAGCACTTATCCACGTCGACGCTAAAGCATTTAATCCGCTAATTTCATAATCAGGAATCAAAGCTACCATCAAGGGCTTTGTATTTTCTATCGATTGAGGGACATATCCTATCATCGTATTGATCTCTTCTGCACTCCATTCACCCCATGCCGGCCCCTGAGCAATCAAACCAAGCGGTGTAAGGATGATTGCTAGCAGTATAAAAGCTAACAGATACTTTTTGTTTTGACTCATACTAAAACCTCTTTATTTAGATTTTGATTGGTGATTTTCTCAATAAATTTCAGAACCAACATCGTCGCAAATCCCTCAACAACCCCAAAGAAAAGAAGATGTGAACCGACGACCGCAGGCAAGGTAACGCTTAGGTCAAACGGGAAATAGATCGGATGACCGACGGCATCAACACCCAAAAGCGGCTGAATCCCCAAAGCTACGGCAACCACAACGGATGCGGCAACAATACCGCTCCACCCAGCTAAAAAGAACGCAATATTATTGTTGACTCTGTTTTTGAGCAGTTTGTGTACATAAAATGCGGTAAATGAAGCGACAAAGCCCATCGCCAAAGAGTTGACCGCAAATACACTCAACCCTCCGTCGCCGAAAACCAGCGCTTGAATAAATAGAGTAAGCGATAAACAAAATGCCGCCACCCAAGGACCAAAAAGTATCGCCAAAATCGCAGCTCCGATAGCGTGTCCGCTTGTACCGCCGGGAATAGGGATATTAAACATCATGACAACAAATGAAAAAGCGGTAAGTGACGAAAGAAATGCAAAAGATTCATCATTTATCGCCTCTTTGGTTTTTTTGAATGCTACCATCAACAACGGAATGGCTATGACCGTTGCAGGAAGATAGGTAGTAGGTGAAATAAACCCATCAGGGATATGCATATAAACTCCTTTATGAATCGTTATTCAGTTTAAAAATAATTATAGTTTATTTAACTATAATGAACTTTAAAATAGATGTTTCTTGGATAAAAATGGAACTAAATACGCCTAAACAATATTGTATCTATTGTTCTTCACCTCTCTATCAACTGGGAGAGGGGAATGTTAAATGCAGCAAATGCAAAAAAAAGTACAGTCCCTCACGCGTTAATCAGATAAAAAGTGTCATAAAAGCATTTTGTGACGGTGATAATGCCCTTTTAACCTCCAAGTCTCTAGGACTCAGCTATGTTACGGTCTTAAAGTACTACCAGAAATTTCGGCATCTGAGTGCCGAGTATTGTGAAGAGTACTACCACCTTAACCGTACACAGGAGTCTCAATACGAAGAGTATCTTTATATTGAGAAATCAAAGCGGAGTGATAAAACAGCTATTTTTGGTGCCCATAATTTCTTAACTTTTCAATACGGAAACAATGTTTATACTCTTTTAATGCCTTCATTAGGGATGTTTAAGCACCAATTTTTAGAAGATAATCTCGAAGATGTCTATCATAAAGAGTTTTCCAAGTTCATGCGAATGAGTAAAATTATCAAAATATCCGAGCATGACAATGCGATAACCCGTTTTTGGCACTACTTTGAAAATTTCATCACCCCCTTTAAAGGGGTCAGTGATGAACATTTCCCCTACTATCTCAAAGAAGCGGAGTTTAAGTTCAATACTCCGCTTCATGAACGTTCCAAAATACTGGAACAACTCTATTTTCGCCCTAACGGCTCGGGTATTTAAACGTCTCTATAATCTCTATTAAATCTGTGTGCGGTTCTTTTGGCGTCGCATCAATATGAATGGTTTTGAGATAGTTTATAACCGTTTTTATATACGCTTCAAATCGCTCCATAAGCTCAACACTCAGCCCCATATGAAAGGTGATACTTTTGGGAACGATGCCGATAACGTTTGATTCGGGTAGCGGGTGTCCCATCAACTCAATCATATCCAGACATTGCATCACCCCTACTTCATGGGCTCCGCCACTGTTAAGACCAAATCCGCTGAGTTCATAGGAGGGGATATTGTAAATACTCCCGGCAACGTCTTCGAGATTAATCGTATCGAGGATAATAATACGGTCGTTTTCCACAAAAAGATTAAGCAGATTAATCCCCTCAACCCCGCCGTTAATGATATCGATTTCAGGAGCGAACGTATAGTTGGCATTCAGATAAGCGCACGCGTAAATCCCGACACCGTCATCCTCTTCGAGTACGTTCCCGACCCCCAATACAACGATCGACATTAAAACCCTTTACCGTACTCGATACTCGGATTGGCAAACTGCTCAATGATCTCATCCAAACTCATGATCTCACTTTTTTTCGTAGCCTGAATACCGTATTTTGAGAGTTCTTCCAAAATCACTTTGATATAGTTGTCCCATTGCATACGCAAAGCGGGAGTGATATCGACACATACACTGATGATGTCTTCGGGGACGATACTAATCATCGTCGTTGTCGCACAATGAGACGCCATCGAACAGATTTGGAGCATCTCGGTGATTTCCACCTCATTTGCCGTTTTTTTGATCCCTTGATTGGCAATCAATTCATCACCGCTCATCACTTCAATGCTCCCCACGGCTTTGGTATCATCGGAGCTGGTATTAGCAATAATAACATACTCGTATTCTTGAAGCAGCGGCATCAAACGAAATCCAAGCGTCCCCCCGTCCACGATGTCCAATGCCGGTTCATAGATAAAGTTTTCTTTGAGATACTTACCTGCGTAAAGGCCGGCTCCCTCATCTTTAAAAAATGCGTTCCCTGAACCGATTAGAGCTACTTTAGCGTCCATTATTTTCCTTTTGTGTTGTGTAGTGCATAGTAGAGTTGTCCGAGTGCAATCGATCCGTCATTGATCGGTGTTTGTTGCTGGGCATAAAATCTTCCCTCACCGAAACGGCGATACAATCGACTCATCAACGCACGGTTTTGAAATACTCCGCCCCCGATAACAATCGGTAATTCAGGGTAAAGTCTCGCAAAATAGCGAATGATCTCTTCTATCGTAGCGAGAAAACGGCTGGCGATAACCCTTTTAGTATCCGCATCATCACCCATCGTAATAATCTCTTTGATCATCTGTGAGAGGTCAATCACCCCGTTGCAGACTTCAAACGCAAACGGTTCCGTAATGGAATCTTCCACAAAACTCTCCATAATCATCCCCCCTTGCCCCTCATAATCAAGGCTCTGGATAAAGCCTCCCAACGAAGCAACCGCATCAAACAATCGTCCCATGGAACTGCTAAGCGGTGCATTCAGTTTTTTAACCCACATATGATGAAGTGTCCGTATTTCATGCGGTAAAAACGATTCTGTCGTCGGAGATTTCAGAGTGAGCACCTCATCGAGCGTAAAATTCTCAAACAACAGCGATAATCCAATACGTCGCGGTTCTTTAATCGCTTTATCCCCACCCAGAAGGGCAAACGGTTTTAAATGCCCGCTCCGACTAAATCCATGCGCATCAGCGATCAACACTTCACCGCCCCAAAGACTTCCGTCTTCCCCGTATCCGGTTCCGTCAAATGCAAAGCCGAGCACTTTTTCATTCAATCCGTATTCTGCCATACACGCCAAAATATGGGCATAGTGGTGTTGAACACCGTAATGTTCTCTTTTTTGAACCGACGCATAACGTGTAGAACTGTAGTGCGGATGCAGATCATGTATAAGTAAAGTCGGTTCACACTCATAAAAGCGTTTGAAGGTTTGCACCGTTTTCTCAAAATAGTTATCCGCTTCAACACTTCCTAAATCACCGATATGACCGCTAAGAATCATATTTTCTTTGATGCCTAACGCTATAGCACTTTTTTGATGCGCACCGAGGGCTAAAATACATTTTTCAAAATTTTTAGTTCCACAAAGTGTATGCGGAGCGAATCCGCGCCCCATCCGTAGAAGCGTTATCTCTGTCTCTGCAACCTGAACTACCGAATCATCAAGAGGGTTAATAATGGAGCGCTCATGCGATAAAATCCCCTCTACTACATGACCTAATCTACGGGAAATCTCTTCGGTACGGACGATAATCGGCTCATCGCTAATGTTGGCACTGGTAGCGACCAACGGAAAATCGATTGTTTCAAAAAGGAGCCTATGCAACGGTGTATAAGGGAGAAACACCCCCAGCCGATCAATTTTAGGGGCAATAAGGGGAGAGAGGTTTGTACCCTCTTTAGCATGAACGATCACAATCGGCTTGATCACTCCGGTAATCAGTGCTCTCTCCGTCTCATTAATCTCGGCATACGCTTCGAGCTGCTCTAACGAACGGAACATCACTGCCAAAGGTTTAGCTTTACGACGCTTACGCTCACGTAATTGCGACACGGCACGCTCAGAGGTAGCATCGCACATCAAATGAAATCCCCCAAGCCCTTTCAATGCAATGATTTCTCCTGATTTAAGCATTTGCACCGCCAGATCGATAGGATCTCCCGCGACTTCATCTCCTTTATTATCGAGAAATTTTAATTTCGGACCGCATTGCGGGCATGAGATCGGTTCGGCATGGTAACGTCGTGATATCGGATCATTGTATTCCGCTTCACATTGTTGACACATCGTAAAATGTTTCATGGAGGTACGGACACGATCATATGGGGGAATTTGTATAATCGTATAGCGAGGTCCACAGTCGGTACAGTTGATAAACGGATAACGGTAACGACGATTGAGAGGATCATCCATCTCCGCTTGACACGCAGGACACAGAGCACTATCTAGTGGGATAGCAACACTCCCCTCCCCCAAAGTACTGTCGCGGATCTCAAACTCGGTATAGCCTATGGCTTCACGCTGGACTATTTCAATCGAATCGATACGAGCGCGTTCGGGAAGATTGGTACGCAAACTATCGATAAATAAATTACACTCCGATCCCTCCGCGTCGATTACGACTCCATCGGGAGTGTTCACAACAAATCCGACAATCGCGTGAGAGAGCGCTTCACGATAGACGAAGGGACGAAATCCGACCCCTTGGACTATCCCTTTTATCCGTATGGTAACGCTTTGGTTAGATGAAGACTCCGCCGACAACGCAATTTTCCTTCCCTATCGGATAACTCATATTTAAAAGCGGAGGGGTATTTTTTAAGTTCCTCTGCAAGCGGCTAAAAAGTGATTGGCTCGCAAAATAAGAGCCGCACAGTACAATCTCGGTTGCTTTTGTTTTGCTTTTAATCTCACTCAAAAGCTCGCTGAAATAGTCTCCAAAAGATTCAAAGATAGAATAGCTTAGATAAACTGAATCGACACCCGCAAGACGATAACTGATAATACTCGCTAAAAATGCAACATGGTTGAATCGGTTATCTTCTACTTTAGTATCGATTTGCAGCCCCCCCTTACCGATAAATTTAAGAGCCTCTTTCATTACCCCCTCAAAACTCTCTTCTTCTAGTCCTAAAATCATCGCCGTTGCTTCAAAAAGGTTCACATTGCTTTGTTCAATTTTCAAAAGAAGCGCGTACAGCTCTGTATGATTGTTCCGTACATTAACCATTAATCTATCCGATCCCTCGCGCAATGTAGCCATTGCATCGATCAATCCCACCGAGCTAAAGTGTTTCGGCGGGACAACCCGAATCACTTTTTTGCCGTCATAATACAAAAAAGAGGGTTCCCCTTCAAAATAGGCTCCGACTGCTTTTATTCCGAATTTATTGTGTTCGGCGATGACCGACATAAACGAGGCTTCATCTTCGGCGATAGGATGAAAATTGCTCGATTCGACCGCTGGAGTTTCACTCTCAAGCTGATTTACTTTAAAAGCAGACGCCGACTCAAACCGCTCCATTTGATCGAACAGTACCCCTGGCTCGTCTTTGATCCCCACCAGTCCGTGAGCGATACTAAGAGTATCGGTACCGTAAGCAAGGCGTGAGGGGAAAGAGACACGCTCTCCCGAAGCGATAAATTTAATATCTTTATTGATAAAAAGATGCATATCGCTTTGCGCGTGAATATTGAGGTCAAACTCCATCACAAAATCGGCTTCTAACGCTACGTCCAATGCTTCGTACGTGATATAATCAAGTCCCAAAAGGGTAAGTTCTTTCGCAAGAAGGATCGAAAAACCATCATCCGGATATTTCACATTGATACTTGTTCCAAAAGTACTGCGTAAGGTTTCATCTTTAAGTGCGACATGCAAAATCGGACGCTCAATACTAAGCAATGCGTTAAACTCATCATGAATCAAAGAACAATAGTCGGTAATTTTAACCGCATTAAGTAACATTAAGACCGAGTGAGGAGAGAGCGTTTCACTACGATAAAACAAACGGTATCCCATCGTCGTTTTCATAAGGAGCGTTTTACCATCGCGCAATGCTTTGGCCGCAACTTCAAACATGGTTCGAAAACTCCCCGCGTCATTCGCGTAGCGCTCTTTCTCTTTGTGCGTTAGTTTTACGGGAATACCGCACTCATGGCAAGAATTCAATACCTGTTTTTCACGACGTCCTAAGCGGTTTGATTCATCCTCGCAGGTGGAACACGGTTTGATATAAGAGAAAGCCGTGTTTGCACGAATATAGGGATAATGTTCAAAAAATGAATATTGCCCTCCGCAATGGGTACACTGTGTAAAGGGGTAATAATAGCGCTTTGAAGAGGGATCAAATATCTCTTTTTGACAGCTCGGACACAATCCCAATGAGAGAGGATACTCTTGAGTAAAATCGGGAATAGACTCCGGTTCTCCCTCCATTTCGTAATGTTGAGAGCTACTCATAAAACATGATGCGGGTAAAGTAGATGCTACCGTTTCCAAACACTCTTGAAGCTTTTCATGATTGCTTTCAAACGCGCAAATGATTTTATTTTTTTGCTGGTGGACAACCGCTTTTATCCCATAAGATCGGATGATAGAAATCAAATAATTTTTAATTGTCGGTTGTGAATGTGAGGTCATCACCTCTAACGTAAATGCCATAGCCGTCCTTTGCTCTCTTTACTCACTCTCTTCAAAAGAAAGTGGGTAAAAAGAGTCACGGACAAATGTCCGTGAACTTTTATTCTTTAACGAATTTTGAACCGCCGATAACGATAGCAATATCCGCTTCTTTCCAGAAAATGGTTCTCCATACTTGGTAATAGATATGAAATACTACCCAACAAATGATCAGCCACATCGTCGTATGATGAGATATACGTACATCCATCAACGTACCGCCGGTGACAAAAATCGTCCAGTCGGTTGTTAAATGCAACATCCAAGGCCACCAAGCACCGATAGAACTGATCCCTGAACCCAATCCATGCACATACAATTGAAGCCCTGTTAAAAGCATCCAAATCAGTAATAGATGGAAAATCGTAAAATAGACGGTATTGAAACTGTCCGCATGGGAAGAATCAAACTCTTTTTTACGATTAAGCGTTAATAAATTAACCAATACCGCTTTAAATTCAGTAATATTTTGCGTATTTGGAATCAGCTTTTTATAAGGCTTTTCAAAGCGACTGAAAAAATACAAATATGCGATGATCACTGACGTGACGTCAAAAATAATCGCGATAATAAAGTGCCCGTAACGGTTCCACGCCATCACGTATTTATCGACTGCCGGATCGGCAATAAATGTCTGATAGTACGGATGACCGATGTAAAGTCCTGTCACGATAGCACCGATCATACAAATCGCATTCACCCAGTGGATGATGCGCATTGCGGGTGTCATACGTTTGACTTGTTTATACCCCTGTTTCATGTTTCTCTCCTTAGATACTGCAAGAAGTATCTACTTTGTAAACAGCAAGCTCTTTACCTTTGGTATCGACAACGTGTACGGCACATGCGATACAAGGGTCAAAACTGTGAATCGTACGGATAATTTCCAACGGTTGTTCCGGATTAGCTACTTTGGTTCCGATCAAACTCGCTTCATACGCACCGAGACGTCCTTTGTGATCACGCGGAGCCGCATTCCATGTTGAAGGTACGACCGCTTGATAATTTACGACTTTACCATCAGCGATGCTCACCCAGTGACCGAGTGCACCGCGTGGAGCTTCTGCCATACCGCGACCTTTCGCACTTACACTCACTTCATCAAAATCGAACTCGGTCCATGTGCTTTTATCTCCGGAGAGAACATTTTTAGCCAATTCATCAATCCATTCGATCATGACATCACTCATAAGTGACGTCTCGATAGCGCGTGCCGCAGTACGCCCGACCGTACTGAACAATACCGCAACCGGAAGATTTCCGCGTTCCAAGAATTCGGTAACGTATTTCGTAATCCGTTTGTCTTTAGCCGCCACACCGATGACCATACGAGCCAACGGCCCAACTTCTACACGCGTATCGTTGTAGATAGGTGATTTAATCCAGCTGTATTTCTCTTTGGTTTTAAGATACGCGATACCATCGGCTCGTTTATCTAGTCCCGTATATTCAGGAATCGTTTGTCCGTCATACGGATGGAGAGGCTTATCCCCTTTATACCAAGCGTGCGTTACGTCTTCCGCAATTTTATCTTGTTCCAACGGAAGTACTTTAGAGATATCTCCTCCCATGACTACACCGCTCGGGAAAAGGAGTGCGGAGCTGTAAAAGCCGGTATCATCGAGACGGAAATCCCCATAACTCATGAAATTTAAAAGACCGCCGCCGGTTCCGCCGACACCTTTGCCTCCCATCAATTCAGTAAAGGTAGCTTTTGAATCGGTTGCTTCACCCGCATACATGGTACCTGCCATGTAAACATCCGGCAAATAGGCTTGTTTGACAAATTTACGCCCTTCAAGCAATAGATATTTGAACAGCGCGATACGTGCAGGATTTTGAATATCTTGCACACACGTTACCCCACCGACGACAATCGATTGCGGATGCGGATTTTTACCCCCGAAAATTGCTTGCATTTTTGCCATATCACGTTGAATATCCAACGCTTGTAAATAGTGAGCAACCCCGATAAGGTTTTGTTCCGGCGTCAATTTATAATGAGGATTACCCCAGTAACCGTTTCCGAAAATACCCAAACGACCTTGTTTTACAAATTTTGCAACACGATCTTGAATCTCTTTAAATTGGCTTTCCCCATCGATAAACGGAGATTCACCGGCAACACTTGCCCATTTACGTGCTTCTGCCGCAGTTTTAGCGGGATCGGCAGAGAGAGCCGAAACCACATCTACGAAGTCAAGAGCATGAAGATGATAAAAGTGAACCACATGGTCATGCAAATAAAGGGCACCTTGAATCAAGTTACGAACAAGACGTGCATTTTTAGGGATCGTAATCTTAAACGCATCCTCTACCGCTTCGATAGAGCGTTGATAGTGGGTACCGGTACAAACACCGCAGATACGCATTGCCAAAAGTCCGCAGTCACGTGGATCACGCCCTTGTAAAATCGTTTCAATCCCACGAAACATTGTTGAGGCGCTGTACGCGTCTACAATCGTGTTATTATCATCAATGACCGCTTCAATACGTAAATGCCCTTCAATACGGGTAATAGGATCAACTACTATATGCTTACTCATGGTTCTCTCCTGAATTTTCTCGTTTACCGGCTACGGTGCTGGCTGCTGCATGGATCGCAATACCGATACCGGCTGCAGTCAACAATCCCAAACCGAATTCATCAACGGTTTTTTCAACTCCACCCGTAGGTGCTTTGATTTTTGCATCCGCCATCGGACGCTCATACGCATATTTATCCCAGAAATCGGGTTCCGAACATCCGATACAACCGCGTCCGACTCCGATTGGCCAGTTCACCGCTTCGTTGTAACGAACAATTGAACAGTTGTTAAACGTCATAGGCCCTTTACAGCCCATTTTATACAGACAGAAGTTGTTTTGAGCTCCGGTATCACCCCACTCTTCAACATACTCACCCGCATCGAAGTGCGCGCGGCGTTCACAATTATCATGGATACGGTAACCGAATGCAAATTTAGGACGGAGAAGTGAATCAAGTTCCGGCACTTGCCCTGTCAATACATAATGTAAAATGACTCCGACCATATTGGCAGGATTAGCCGGACACGCCGGAATATTGATAAGCGGTTTGTTTTTAACAACATCCATAACACCAACCGCACCGGTAGGGTTTGGAGCAGCCGCAGGAATACCCCCGAATGTAGCACAACTTCCGACCGCAACTACCGCCGCTGCATTTTCAGCACAGCGTACTAGATGATCATGGAATGTTTCACCGCTTGCACCGATCGTGCCGTACTGACCCTCCATTCCCATCGGAATGGCACCCTCAACAAACAAGAGATATTTTCCTTTAAAATGTTCCATCGCCTCTTCAAGTTGTTTCTCAGCCTGATGACCAGAAGCAGCTTGAAGTGTTTCATGAAATTCGAGAGAAATTATGTCCAAAACGATTTCATCAATTTTTGGTCCGTCTGCACGCAATAGTGCTTCTGAGTTACCGGCACAGTCTTGCAATTCCAACCAAATGACGGGAGCACGATTCATCATCACCGCAGCATCCGCAACCAACGGTGTAAACATCGGAGGAAGCATCAACATCGCAGTTGTCGCACTCGCCCATTTCATAAACTCGCGTCGATCAATCCCGTTCTCTTCTAAAAGATCGGCAAAATCAAGCTTGTTAGCAGGTGTTTGGGCACGCATTTCATTCAAACGCGCCTCACATTTTTCGAACAAGTCTTGATAATACGTATCACCCTTGTTCGTTTCGACGCGCGAACTTTTCGAAGTAAACAGTTTTTTAACCGCTTCTACTTTATCGGACATAATCCCCTCCTCAATATTTAATGAACAATCATTCAGTATTGTACGTCTGGATAACTTAAACGAATATTTAAAAAGTAAAATTTAATTTAAAAAGATAATTTGTTATTTAATTTTAGGACTAAAAAGATAAATTGAGGAAAAGATGAGATATTTAATCTACTAATACTATCCCCATCGATTCGAGCAGAAAAAGTGCCTCATAACGGTTAAATGTCGCCCCTTTGAGATGGTTGGAACGTACATCGATCATCGTATTACTCGTATCGGTAAAGTTGGCAGCTTCGAGGTGAGTGTTGCCAAACAGCGCACCTTTGAAATCGCTCCCGCTAAAATCGGCTTTGATAAAACTGCCGTTGCGAAAATCGACCTCTTTGGCTCGGCACTCCCGCATCACCAACCCCTCTATATTTAGACCGAAAAAGTTGCTATCATTGAGCATACACTCACAAAAACGGATAGGATCGGCATTGAGCAAACTCTTCCAATCCGCCATCGTCCAGTCGATCCCGACCATCTTGCACGAGACGAACTCGACATCGCTCATTTTGGTACTGGTCAGTTTCATCAGGCTCAGATTACAGTTTTCGAAACGGCATTCGGTGAATTTGCAGGAGGAGAAAAAAGTTTCGCTGAAATCGCAGGAAACGAAGGTGCAGTCATCGAACTCGGCTTTGGTGATCTTTTTGCCGTGCAGATCGATTCCCTCAAATTTTTCGGCGAATACGTCCATGGTGTCGGTGATGGGTTCTCTCATCTTTTGTAATAATAACTGGAACAAATACGACAAAAATGATACTCAGAGCTATGCTTGCTTCTTGGTTTATATTCTAAATGATGATATTTTGCATCTTTTTCAAAACAAACTTTGCAGAATGGTACTTCGTCACCTTCCATCCAATACATATCTTGTTTAAATATTACTCTTTCTTTTTTGGCGAGCAATTTTTCTAATTCTAAAATTTTTTCTTCTTTTGCTCTTTGTGATACTTGAACCTCTGAAAGCTCAATTTTTATGTCCGCAAGCGTACTGATCAATTCTGCCATTTTAAATTTTATTTCGGCTTCTTCCAATGATGTATTACTGTCTTTAATCAGTTTTGCAATGTCAGTTGCCGTCTTAATACTCGAAAATATTGTGCTTATTGTTGTAATAGGTTCCATTTCAAGCCTTTGTATATATAACGATTAACAATTATGACGCTTTAAGCGGGGTAATATGGAAATGTAACCCCAACGATTTTACCACTTTAGCGATAGTATCAAAACGGGGTTTAGAACCGGGGGCGAATGTTTTATAGAGGCTCTCTCGTCCTAATCCACTCTCTTGTGCGATTTGGCTCATACCGCGAGCTTTGGCGATATGACCGATAGCACGGATGAGTTCATCGGTATCACCCTCTTCGAGGACTTGCGTAAGGTATTCGGCAATTGCTTCTTCGCTGTCCAAATACTGTGTCATATCAAATGGGCTTAATTGTGTTTCCATCGTTATATCTCCTTTGCCATTTCTATGGCTTTTTCTATATCGCGCTGTTGCGTCGATTTATCACCGCCAACGAGCAAAATAATAAGTTCATTTCCGCGCATCGTGTAATAGAGACGATAACCCGCCCCCATATCAACACGCATTTCAAATACACGTTCACCAACACTCTTCACATCCCCGAGATTACCGCCTTGAGCTCGTTCCAAACGTCGAGCGATGGCGATACGCGCACGCATATCTTTGAGCTTGATGAGCCATTGCGAAAATTTATGGGTTTGCTGAATGGTATACATGGACAAATTGTATCCATTTAGATACATGGTGTCAATAGGTCAAATAAAAGGCTAATGCGTCGTGCAGACCGAGCAGACATCAAAGGTGCGAAAGATCAACGACGCTTTCGCAATCGATTCGGCTCCAATCATCGCCCTCTGTGCCACGCCGAGATTAGTAGGTGTGCCGTTGCCGAGATTCCACTGTGTCGGGGTGATGATCGAATACTCTGCAATTTTCCCCTTTTCGATTCGTGCACGATGGATCAGCGAGCCGCGCGGTGCTTCCACTATCCCTACCCCGCTTCCGCTGATACTCTCGATAGCGGGAGGGGCAATAAAAGAGGGTTGAGAGAGATCG
>Ga0351955_1015_pt1 | contig 17424 bp, 17 predicted proteins | sample BONcelT113001D15_FD_205812 | JGI IMG/M metagenome (GOLD analysis project Ga0351955, IMG submission 205812) | Enriched cells from coal bed in the Powder River Basin, Montana, United States - BONCAT cells T11 rep3 HSBNCT.T11.300.1.D15 ...
TCGGCCGACGCGGGAGTTAAGAGTTGAAAAGGGAGTTTCGGCGTATTACCCGAAAACGCAGAAGTATGTTGTTTCGACTGAGTCCATGATTGAAAAGTACATGTACAGTCCGGCTGCCCAGATGTTTACCCGGTTTGCGAGACGAACCAGGTTATTTGTGCAGACAGGCAGCGTGCATACCTATTTGATTTATCTTTTTATAGCAATTCTTGTGCTGTTTGTATATAACAGCGTGACTTCTTTTTAGGGGAGAGAAGATATGGCGAACAGTGTTTTTTACATTATTGTTCAGATTTTGGTGATGGTACTCTTGTCTCCTTTGATTAAAGGGATTATCGGCAAGATTAAGGCCTTGTCGCAAAAGAGGCAGGGACCACCGCTGCTGCAAATGTATTATGACCTGTATAAGCTGATGAAGAAAGATACAGTAGTCTCTGACACAGCCTCGTGGATATTCAGGATTACACCGTATCTTACGTTCACGGCCACGCTTACCGCGTCATTATTTATTCCTGTTACCATATACTTAGCGCCGCTGAGTTTTTTTGGCGATATTATCATGGTCATTTACCTACTGGCGCTCAGTAGATTTTTCATGACACTGGCGGGTTTGGATACCGGCAGTACATTCGGTGGCATGGGGAGCAGCAGGGAAATGATGATCTCATCCTTGCTCGAGCCTGCTCTTTTGGTTGCGGTAATTACAGTCGGACTGATCACGGGCTCCGGTTCGGTTCATGGTATGATGCAAGCAGCGGCTGCCGACAGCATAACAGTGTTTCAGCCGTCCTATCTCTTAACCTTTATGGCCATATTTATTATCTTAATCGGTGAAGCATGCCGGACTCCGGTAGATGATCCATCCACGCACCTTGAGCTGACGATGGTCCATGAGGCCATGCTGCTCGAATACTCCGGCCGCTATCTGGCCCTGATGGAGCTTGGGGCCGCCGTCAAAGAGCTGATATTCATTACTCTGTTGGCCAACCTCTATATCCCGCTCGAGGGCCTGATAGAGATTGCCTCACCAGCACTGGCATTAGCAGTCTCGTTAGTTTTTTATCTTCTAAAGGTGCTGGTTATTACGGTTTTTATCGGACTGGCCGAAGTATTCACCGTAAAATTGCGGCTGTTTAGCCTGCCAAACCTTGGCGCGCTCTCTTTTACACTGGCCTTTTTAGGCTTTGTTCAGCATTTCATGCTTGGGAGGTAGCTATGGAATACTATCTTGATTCTTTGTCGCTCTTAATATTAATTTCGTCCTTTGTTCTTGTTGCTAATAAGAGGATTAACTCCTACATCCGGACATTCCGGCTGCAGTCGTTTCTGCTCGTTATCCTGGCCGGTGTGATTGGCATGGAAAATTTTTTCAGCGAGGGTTCGCTCGAAATCATTGTCATCGCTTTGCTTATTCTTGTTCTGAAGGTCTTCTATATACCACGCCTCTTGCAGAATACCGTCAATAAGGTTGAATATAAAGTAGAAAAGGACTTCTTTTTGAATATCCCGATTGGCGTATTGATTTGCTGCGCGCTCGTTATGCTCGTCTACTATTCTGTTTCCTCAGTAATTCCGGCAGACACCGGGCATACACGGATATATCTCGTCAATTCAATCTCTGTCGTCTTAATAGGGATGTTTTTTATGATTAGCAGGAAAAAAGCGATTGGCCAGATTATCGGCTTTCTCGTTCTGGAAAATGGAATTTTTACGACAGCAATGCTTACGGCCAATGGGATGCCGATAATCATCGAGCTCGGTATGTTCATCGATTTGCTAACGGCAGTCATGATTATGGGTGGTCTGGTTTTTAAAATCAATGAGAATTTTGAGTCGATTGATATCAACAAACTTAGGAACTTGAGGGGATAAGAAATGGAAATACTTGTGCTGATAATCCCGCTGGTGACCTCGCTTCTTTTTTGGTTATCCAATAATAAGAAGGTGCTGCATTATATAAATATTGCGGGTTCAGCTCTCTTGCTTTTGCTCGCGGTCAGTGTAACCGGCAGGTTTATCATGCAGGGACTCGATAGTCTCATATTCTTATCCGACCTCTTTTATTTTGATTACCTAAACCTGTTTATGCTCGATACGATAGTTATCGTTAGTTTCCTTGTCAGTGTTTACGCTGTCGGGTATCTGAATGAGGAATTTGAGCATGGCCTTATCGATATTCGCAAGCTGAAGCTCTACTACAGCCTGACCCATGTCTTCATCTTTACTATGGTGCTGGTTGTTTCCACGCAAAACCTAGGCCTGATGTGGATTGCTATTGAAGCTACAACGCTGGCCTCCGTTTTTCTCGTCGGCTTTCATAATAACAAAAACGCTATAGAAGCAGCCTGGAAGTATATCATCATCTGTTCGGTCGGCATTGCTTTGGCACTGTTGGGGATAGTACTTCTGTATATCTCAACCGTCGGTTTGTTTGGTGATCCCCATAATTCTTTAAGCTGGGTCTTTTTGTATGAAAATGCGTTACTGCTGCAAGGCAGCGTCCTTAAAATATCCTTTATCTTTGTCCTGGCCGGTTTCGGAACCAAGGTCGGGCTTGTCCCGATGCACACGTGGCTGCCCGATGCGCATAGCCAGGCGCCGTCACCTATCAGCGCCCTTTTGTCGGGCGTCCTCTTGAACAGCGCAATGTACGGAATCATCCGGGTCCTTGTTATCATCAATAAAAACCTCGGCAGCAATGTATATACGGGCAGAATGATGATGGCTATCGGCCTGTTGTCTATAGCAGCGGCAGCACTGTTCATTCTTCCGCAGAAGGACTATAAACGGCTGCTCGCTTACTCGAGTATTGAACATATGGGGATCATTGCCTTTGCGCTTGGCATCTTTTCACCATTGGCTGTTTATGGTGCGTTATTTCATATGCTGAACCATGCTTTTACGAAATCAATGCTGTTCCTTTGCACCGGCAATATCTTTCTGAAATATAAGACCCGCGAAATTTCCAAGATTACCGGAGTCTTAAAGATTCTGCCGGTTACCGGGGTAGTATTCCTTTTGGGTATCTTTGCAATCGCAGGCATGCCGCCTTTTAGCGTATTTGCAAGTGAACTGAACATCATCATTGCGTCGTTTGAGGCCGGGCATTACTACCAGGGTGCAGCATTCATCATACTGTTGGCGCTCGTGTTTGCCGGCATTACCTCCTCGATGCTGAAGATGTTTTTCGCAAATAATGTCAGCGAACAGGTTATACACGGAGAGGTAAATAAGTCGGGGACTATCGTCGTTGTCATCATGCTGTGTATCATTGCCGTTACCGGTCTGTATCTGCCCGAACAGATAGGCGCTTTCCTGTCTTCGGCAGCCGCAATTGTTTCAGGGGGGATGTGAAAATATGGCTCAGGACTTATATGAACAACTCTTGGATAGATACCCTGCTATAGCCAAGGCGGGCGAGTTAAATAACAACGAACAGTATATCGAAATCGATTCGGCCTATATTGTCGAGATGTGCACATTTGTTCATCACCCGGTTGAACGTCCGCTCGTTTCTTTATTTGCGAGCGATGAAAGAGGTAAAAGCGGCGGGTTTGCTTTATACTATGTTTTTGCTCTTATCAGTGCGAGTTCTTTTCTGATCCTCAAAGCTGTGCTGCCGGAGGGCATTACGGTTTTTCCTTCGATAACCAGGGATATTCATGCCGCACATCTCTATGAGCGTGAAATCAAGGATATGTTCGGGCTGATGCCCGAAGGTCATCCCGATGCCAAACGTATGGTCTTTCATGGCAACTGGCCCGAGGGGTTGTACCCGTTGCGCAAAGATTATGATGCTGCGACTAAACCGAACTTCGCGCATAATGAACAGCAATTCACACGGGTTGACGGTACCGGTGTTTATGAAATTCCGGTCGGACCGGTACATGCCGGCATAATTGAACCGGGGCATTTCCGCTTTAGTGTGGCCGGGGAACCAATCATCAATCTCGAGGCCCAGCTTTACTTCGTGCATAAAGGAATTGAAAAGCTCTCCGAGGGCTGTAGCATCGAAAAAGGGTATTATATTTCCGAGAGAATCTCCGGAGATGAAACCTATACAAATTCACTGGCCTACTGTCAGGCCATCGAAAGGATTGCCGGTCTGCAGGTTCCGCGAAGGGCTGAGTATTCCAGGGTTTTCTTTGCCGAACTGGAAAGACTGATCTGTCATTTTGGCGATCTTGCCGGCATCTGCCTTGATGTGGCCTATGGATTTGGCGCCTACCATTTCCGGATGCTGCGTGGTTGGTGCTATCAGCTAACCGAACCGGTATGCCAAAGCAGATTTTTAAGGAGCGTCAATATGCCGGGGGGAGTGCGAAAAGACTTTATTGCCGGCAACGAAGAGCTTATCTGTGAATATATGCTGAGAATTAAAAAAGAGCTCTGTGAGCTCGTCAAGATAATGAAAGCCAACAGCCTGTTCATCGACCGCGTTGAAAACACCGGGGTCCTGGACGCCAAAACTGCGGCGGATTTTCATGCCGTCGGCCCGGCCGGCCGCGCGTCCGGAATCAGGGGCGATATGAGAGTCGATTTCCCATATGCCGCTTACGACAGGCTCAACATTTCCATACCCGAGCATAACAACGGTGATGTCAACTGCCGGATGAACGTGAAATTGGAAGAATGCTTTCAGGCCATAGATCTGATCAGACAGGTTATCGAGGCCATGTCGGCCGGGCCAATCAGTGTAGAAATTGGCGAGCTGGAACCCTACCGGTATGCGCTAGGTTACACTGAAGCACCGAGGGGTGAGAATCTCCACTGGGTCATGACCGGGGAAAACAATACGATTTTCAGGTACAAGATCAGAACCCCGTCGTTCTGCAATTGGCCGGCTCTTTGCAAGGCAGTGAACGGCAATATAGTTCCGGATTTCCCGCTTATCAACAAGAGCTTTAACCTGTCATATGCAGGCAACGATTTATAATAAGAAATAAGGATGATACGCATATGCTCAAAGTGCTGAAAAAAATAATTCAATACCCGAGGCTGACCATAGGTTATCCGGCAAAACCGCTTGATACTGAGTTTATCACCGGACGGCCCTGCATCGAAACCGCGATGTGCACGATGTGCGGTGAGTGCTTGCGGCGTTGCCCGAGCGGGGCTATTGTCGCCGATAAGCAAAGCATGCAGATGAGCATCCAGCTTGATAAATGTATCTTTTGTTCGCTTTGCGTGGACGTTTGCCCTGCCAAGGCTGTGACGATGTCCAAGGAGTTCGAGCTGGCCTACCTTGGCAACGAGGTGGCACAAAAATCCTCGAAATTGTTTGGCCGTAGCCTGCAGATCAGAGAGGTCGATGCCGGTTCGTGCAACGGCTGTGACTATGAGGTAAACGGCTTAAATAACCCCTTCAATGATATTGAGCGGTTCGGTATTCATTTTGTCGCCTCGCCGCGACATGCCGATATGCTCCTCGTAACAGGTACGGCCACGAGAAACATGGAACAGGCCTTACTGAAAACTTATGAGGCTACACCCGAACCGAAGCTCGTTGTGGCAGTAGGAGCCTGTGCGTGCAGCGGCGGTATTTTTCAAGACAGTTATGCTACGAAAAATGGGATTGAATCGATCATTCCGGTTAATGTCTATGTGCCCGGCTGTCCGCCAAGGCCGCAGGCCATTTTATACGGTATTCTCAAAGCGCTCGAGCGGGTGAAGTAAGCCGGGGCAAGTAAGAGATGAATTTACCAACGGGCTATTCCTCTCCCGAAGAAAATGGGGTGTTAGGCAAAAGAATAAGAAACATTGCGAAAAAATGCGTTATGACGAGATAACGGGCAACAAATTGCCGGGAGAACAGTTTTGTCGCGTTGACTCAAACCGGCAGACTTGATATGATAGGAACAAGCTCCAAGGAATTCCTAAGACGGAAAACCTGTAGAGCCGGAAGCTGAAACAGAACATATCGACTGACCTTAAGTCTCGGTGAATCAAAAGTTCGCTATATCTGGTTAGGAACAGAGAAAGTGGTTTACTCCAGGACTGACGACATTGAAGTAGAATTTCATAGGAATCCGCAAGGGTTCGGATGAAGGGAAAACAGAGATGAAGTAAAGCTGACGTAAGCAACGAGTAAATGAAAACCTGGCAGACGAAGAGTTTGAGAGAGGTAGGTAATGGGAAACAGAAGTTGAAGGCGAAATAGGCGGGACGTTGAGAAAGGTTCGTTGGAGCTCTTTCTATTGATTGAAAAAGGAACAGAGTGTTGTCCGGCAATACCGGCAAGACTTCGTTCCTTTTTTGTTATGGCAGCTTAAAGCCAGCGGCGGCTTTAAGTACGTTAGTAAGGTATTATACTTTCTGTGTACCGCGGTGATACTCGGCAATGTAGGGAAGGTTACGATACCTTCCCTCGTGGTCAAGCCCGTAGCCAACGACATAGAGGTCCGGCATGATGAAGCAGCGATAAGCAATATTGATATTTAGCAGCCGCTCAGCCGGATTGTCAAGAAGGGTACAGATTTTCAGACTGGCAGGCTTGGCAGATTCCAGGTGCTGGCAGATATAACCCAGAGTCAGACCTGTACCGATAACGTCCTCAACCAGAAGCACGTGCCTGTCGGTAATGCTTATATCCAGGTCTTTTTTAAAGCTGACGACTCCGGTCTTGTTTGTTTGCCCAGTGCGGACACCGATAGATAAAAAATCAATATTTATAGGAATTGTCAGCTGTCGGGTCAGGTCAGCCACAAAATATAAAGAGCCCTTAAGGACGCCGACGATTACCAGATCCTTGCCCTGATAGTCGCGATTAATCTCCTGCCCCATTTCCACTATTCTTTGCTGTATCTGTTCTTGGGTAAAAATGGTTTTGCCCAGACCGGATAAACTCATTTGTTGTCCGTCCCCCCCCGTAGTCCGAATCTTTTGGCGAGCGTTTGAAAGTCATTTTTAAAAACTATATTAATGTTGGTACCGGGATAAAGCTTTTTAAGTAATTCCACCTTTTTCTTTTTTTCTGAGACGTATTTTTGGTTCATTGTCGTAAGTTCGATATACGTATCAAACCTAGGCAGGTAAAAATCCGGGGAAAAAGCCAGGGTGATGTTGCCTTCTGCATCCCATTTAATCGGGAAAGTGCGTGGCTCATATTCCCAATCCAGCTCGTTCATATCCAGTATTTTGGCGAACTCTTCCTCGGAGGGGTGTTTAAAGACAACAGTTTTCTTCCCTGCAGGCTCAGGGAGCTCAGCGGAAGGCTCGGATCCGATCTGCCTGTTTTGTGCCAGAGAATATATCAGTGATGCTGCCTCTTCATTACTCAAAAAGTCGGTATTCAGCGTTAAATGATAAAGCAAAGGATCAGACCAATCCTTGCCGTAAATAGTGGAAATATAGCGTTTATGCTTACGGTCTGTTATCTCAAGAAACCTTTGGGCATCTTTTTTCTCAAGATTATGGGCTTGCATAATACGGTTGGTACGGACCTCTGGTGACGCGATAATCTTCACATGCAGGGCGGCAGGATGGTCGGCAAAGATGATTTGAGCGCCCAGGCCATAAATAATGGCAGGCTGATTATTAATAAAACCTCGCAGTTTGTTTTCCAAATACTCAGCAAAGGTTATACCCTGTGGCGTGCGGCTTAAGTAAAAGCCGGAACTTTCTGTGAGCATATGCAGCTCATGCTTGCCGGCTACTTCCGGGAACCACTCTTTCATAACCAAATCCCTGTTGATTATAGGCAGCTCCATTTTCCCGGCCAAAAGTCCGGCAATTTCTTTGCCGCGGCTTCCGGTTTGTCTGGAAATAGTGATAAATAACAAGAAAGCCACCACCTAGTGTTGGACGATTTCCTATATTGTACCATGAAATTAATACGGTGACTAACCGGGCTTGGCACACGTACGATTGAAAAGCTGCTGTGCACCTGAGGAAAGCTCATATCCCGCATTGGGGCTTGTGCCGGAAAAGATGATTCCCTTGCTATCGACAAGTTTCACTTCAACACATGCGGTGATACTTTCTTCAATTTCTCTTTTCATCAGCCCGTTTTTAGGGGCCTTCAGGAAACCGCCCTGACTTCCTGTCGCCTTAAGTTGTAAGACAAGATCCTTTCGCGTCAGTTGTGCCGAAAAAGTCTTATCATTGAGCGTCATGTGCTCAACCCGGGTTTTGTTATATGTAGCGAAAAGGTAGAGCCTTTTTCGGTGCAGAATGAAGCAGATTATCCCGATAAAACTTGAACCAAGCCAGGGGATTCGTGCAATTGAGAACATGAAGCAGGTGCGCTCTGCGTCAAAATGATTAGCTTGAATCCAAATCCACTCGGAGGGAAATGATTTTCCGTAGTCTTTCTCAAGATAACCTTCTCCTGCTGTGAAATCCAATGCTGTCCCATTAGCATGAAGTTTTCCCGTTACGTTATGATTTATATTTATGATGCCGTGATAACATTCCATAAACGGCACAAAAGAATAGGGTCCCATGATACCGGGGTTACAAAGCGACCTTGGGAACGGGACAATGTTGTAAAAGTCCAGGGAACCGTGTATGTTTACATTAGAATTGCTGAGCACCAGTCGCAGATAATCCCGGGAAAAACTATTCTCCCCGATAGTTATGTTGAATTTCCGTTTATCGTAGTTAAATGACGCGGCCGGATATCTAAAATAATGCACCTGACCGTTTTTACCATTGATTACCTGCACGAAAGCATGGTTATCTGCCCGGCCTTGTCCTAAAGCTATGCCGGGGATTATGGCGTAGCTCGAGGTTAGGTCTTTACTGATAAGTTTATAGTACCAGCCCTCAAAATAGTTTCTTTTCTTATACGCACCTTGAAACAATTCCGGCCTGAACAGTTTCCTTAATAAATACATCAAGCGCCTCCAATAGCTTTTTCGATATAGTTCCTCCAATTTAATGCTATTATGATGTAATCTTGAATCATGCTATGCTATTTCTATGTTGGTAAATATCTCCGCGCCATATAAAATCTTGTAAATTGATTGGATATTAAGCATAATATGAATGAAGTATCGGAACGGAGGATACGAAATGCTCTATGCTTTTGACGATTACACACCTGAGATAGGTGAAGGTACGTATATCAGTGAGACAGCAACTGTCATTGGGAATGTCAAAATAGGAAAGCGCTGTTATATCGGGCATGATTTAGCAGAGAAATACCTAAAAATCGGAATGAAGAAAATAACGGAATAATTTTTGTTATCATGGTTAGATTATGATGACAATCAGAATTAAAAAGTATAGGAAACGGAGCGAATGTGCTTGGAGCTATTCGAAATAATCGCGCCGGTTTACGGGCTTTTTTATGAATATCAGAAAAAGTATTATAATACAGTTGTTGCCGGAATTCAAAAAGAGCTGGACCTTTCGGCATATAAAAGCATTATCGATATTGGCTGTGGAACCGGCGCTTTATGCTCTGTCCTTCATCAAAGAGGGTTATCTGTCACAGGAATCGATCCATCGCAAAGGATGCTTAACATAGCTATGAAAAAACCGGAAAACAAAGAAATTGATTTTGTCCGGGCAAACGCCCTCCAAAAGCTTCCTTTTGCGGACAGAAGCTTCGATATTTCCATAGCGTCTTATGTAGCACATGGATTGAAGGAGCAGGAAAGAAAATTGATGTATGCCCAAATGAGCAGACTCTCAAAGCAGTTAGTCATAATTTACGATTACAACGGGAACAGGTCGGCTTTCACAAATATCATCGAGCGGCTCGAGGGCGGGGATTACTTCAACTTTATACAAAACATAAAGTCAGAGCTGGAGGAGTACTTCGGGGTTATAAAAGTAATAGATGTTGATTCACGGGCAGCCTGGTATATTTGCAACTGCGCCTGATTATTTTTTTGAAATTCATACCTTCATGATGCGACTATTATTGACATATTTCTAATTAAGCTTCAAAATTGAGTAGGTATCAAAAATAAACACCATTTTAGTAAACGGGGCGGGGAACGAACAATGATGAATAAGCCGACTATGTTGGACAGGTGGACAAAGGAAAAATCAGAAGAGCTTTACGGCATCAGAAACTGGGGAGCAGGGTATTTCTCAATCTCCAAAAAAGGCGAAGTACTCGTCAACCCTTACAAGGATAATCCTGAAAATGCAGTAAGCCTGATGGATATCGTTTCAGGCATCATCGATCGTGGCCTGAATATGCCGGTTCTCTTGCGCTTTGAAAACCTGCTAGATTCCCAGATTTCCTACTTGAACAACTCTTTTGCGGAAGCCATGAAAAGCCTGAACTACAAGGGCTCCTACCGGGGGGTCTATCCGATTAAGGTCAATCAGCAGCAGCAGGTTGTTGAGGAAGTTACCCGCTTCGGGCAAAGATACCACCATGGCCTGGAGGTTGGCAGCAAAGCGGAGCTGCTGGCCGCTCTCTCAACGATGAAGGACAAGGAGGCCTGTTTGATTTGCAATGGCTACAAGGATGAAGAATTTATCGATCTCTGCCTGTACGCCGTTAAGTTGGGATTCAAATGTTTCTTTGTTATCGAAATCCCAACTGAATTGGACTCGGTTCTCGAACGTTCACGAGCGCTTAATATATCCCCCCTTATTGGGATTAGGATTAAGATTTCAGCCAAGGGCGGCGGGCACTGGACAGAATCGGGAGGCGACCGCAGTATCTTCGGCTTGAATGCCACTCAGGTCATCTCCGTTGTAGACACCTTAAAAGAACAGGGTATGCTGGATACCATTAAATTGCTGCATTATCATCTGGGCTCGCAGATTCCGAATATCCGAGATGTCCGTTCAGCGGTCCTGGAAGCAACCCGCTTCTATGCTGAGCTTGTCAAGGAAGGCGCTCCGATGGGCTACCTTGACCTCGGCGGCGGATTGGCTGTCGACTATGACGGTTCCAACACCAACTTTATCCACAGTCGCAACTATTCTGTCGAGGAATATTGTACCGACATTGTTGAAGCGGTTATGTCAATCCTCGATAAAAGCGATATCCCTCATCCAACCATTATCACCGAATCAGGCCGGACAACAGTAGCCTATTATTCGGTTCTGCTCACGAACGTCCTTGATATTGATAAATTGGAAGAGCATGAACTGCCTCAGCAGTTGGAGGAAAATACAACGGAACAAATCAGGAACCTTTATGATGTCTACAAAAGTATAAGCCTGAAAAATATTCAGGAATGCTATAACGATGCACTTTACTACCGGGATGAGATTCGTGACATGTTCAGGCACGGAAGAGTCAGCCTGCGTGAGCGCTCCTTATCCGAGAAAATATTCTGGAACACGATTGGCCAGATCGCCAGGGAGCAGCACAAACTAAAGAATCCTCCCCCCGACTTCGAGGATCTCGACAACGCCATTGCCGATACCTACTATTGCAATTTCTCAGTTTTTCAGTCGATTCCCGACAGCTGGGCCATAGACCAGATATTCCCGATCATGCCAATCCATCGGTTGCTGGAGATGCCCAAGCGGAACGCAGTTATTGCGGACATCACGTGTGACTGTGACGGACGGATTGATCATTTTATTGATCTTCACGATGTCAAGCGTACGCTTCCTCTCCATGAGATGAAAAATGGCGATGACTATTATCTCGGTATCTTCCTCGTCGGGGCTTATCAGGAAACATTGGGAGACCTGCACAATCTCTTCGGTGATACAAATGTTATAAGCATTCGCATCAATACCGATGGCAGCTTTGATCTGGTAAAAGAAATCCATGGCGATACAGTCGCAGATGTGCTAACCTATGTTGAATATGACCCCAAGGACATGCTCGCTCGTTTCCGCGCAACAGCTGAGGCCGCAATCCATGAAGGTCTGATCAATGGTGTTGAACGCAAAGAGATTATGGAAGCTTTTGAAAACGGGTTACGTGGATATACCTATTATGAGAGGTAAAACAAATATAGTGTGGATTAGAGTAAGGTTATACGAGGAGGAAGGATTATGAACGCCCTGGAATATGCAATCAATATGGAGCTTGACGGGGAAAAATACTACAACGAACAAGCCGAAATCAATAAAAACAATAGCCTGTACGCAGTATGTCTTATGCTGGCCAGAGACGAAAAAAATCACGCCCGGATTCTAAGCCATAGGTTGAGTGATATGGTATATGAACTGGAAGAGACAGATGCGCTTTTGCAAGCTAAAAACATATTTAAGGATATTGGTGATATTAAGGTTGAAACTAAAGAGGTACTCAGCCAACTGGATTTTTATGAAATTGCCTCTGAGAAGGAAAAACAAAGTATTGACCACTATACAGGATTTCTATCCAAAGCTACAGAGGCAAAAGAGAAAGAATTATTCGAGTATCTGATTAAACAGGAAAAACAGCACTATGAAGTCCTTGAGGAGTTGGCTTCACTGCTCAGGAAGGCCGAAGAATGGGTCGAATCCGCAGAATTTGGAATAAGAAAAGAATACTAATAGCTCAGGGTCGATTGCCTCGCTTCGTCAATAATTCGGGTGGAACTCTGCACTACTCAGGAAAGCTTGATATTCAGCCTCCTTGAAGCCGGTAATAATGCGATTATCCTTCATTAAGACAGGCCGAACCATCATCGAGGGATTTTCCTGAATAAGCACAATCGTTTCCTCGTCGTTCAGCGAAGACAAATCCGGTTTTAGCTTTTTGAAGGCTTGTCCTTTGGTATTAACAAGCTGTTTAACAGTGTAACCCGCAGTTTGAGCTATTTTTTTCAGCTCGGCCCCGGTGGGAGGTTGCTTGGAAATAATGCGGAAAGTGAAGACTGCTTGCTGCTGGGAAAGCCACGCTTTCGCCTTTTGGCAGGTTTGTCAGTTGGTTATGCAGTAAAAAGTATACAAATTCATCCCCCTCTCTAAAACTATCTCCCCGGCATAATCATTAAGCTCATTATACAAAATAAATGTTATTCAGGGAAATGCGCGTATGCCGGATTGCTTACCCCCTTAAAAAAGACTGCCTATTCGAATAAAATACTATATGGATTAAATTGGTCGAGAGGCGGAGCAATAAAATGAAAAAGAAGATAATAGCAATCGTACTAATGATATGTTTTTTAGGGGCAGGTGGCTCTGCATATGCAACAACGAGCGATACTGCAAATACAAGCCTGACATTCGAGAAAATCATGAATTCAGCCGGTGTCCTGCCTAACTCATTGTTGTATAACATGGAACGTGCCATCGAGCAGCTTCAGATTGCCATTACACAAAGCGAAGAGAAGTTAGCGTTGCTAAAGGCACAATTTGCAACTGAGAGAGCAGCAGAGGTTGTTGTTATGTATAACGAGGGTGAAGAAGAGATTGCCTCTAAAACAATGTCAGAGTATAACAAGATGCTGGCATCAGCTGCCCAACATATCAATAAAGCGATAGAAGCAAAAAATGAGGCCGTGCAGACCTTACAGACTCTCAATGAATCGTCCCAAAAAAGTGAAGCGATACTCAGGACTTTGCTTGAGAAAGCTCCGCAAAGCACCAAAGATGCCATCGTAAGCGTCTTAAACGAGCAGAACAAAGCGCTTCAAGCTGTTAATGGTTTTTATATCGCGAAAAGCACTTTCTTTGCGGCAAAGCTGCAATTAGAGGAGGCAAAGAAAGAACTTGAAACAGCAAAAAGAAGCGACGATGCGGCGGTAATTCTAGCCGCAGAAGAAAAGGTAAAGGCTGCCGAAGCCATAAAGGATGAGCTCGAGGGGCTAAAGGATACTGCTGATACAGCAAAGGAACAAGTAAAGCGTCTTGTTGAACAAGCCGAAAAGAGAATAGAGTTGAGCATAAAACAGCTTGAAAAGGCGAACGAGAAGATGGAGAGGCTGGAGGAAAAGGCTGATAAGGAACTCGAAAAGTTAACGGAGTCTTTGAAAAAGGCTGATGAAAAAGCCAGGGAAGAAGCAAAAAGAATAGCAGAACAGGCTTGTGAAGAAGCCAAAAGAATAGCAGAAAAAGCAAGGGAAGAAGCCAAGCGCGCCGCAGAACAAGATAAGGACTAGTTAGAACGTCAATGGCCGGCAATGGCACTCTGGGAAGCCCGGGAATAATATCCGGGCTTTTTTATTGGCTATAAAAGCTTTTACAGGACAGGCTAATATAAAGGAAATGGAGACGCCTTGTCGAAGTTAACCCGCAAAGAAAAGGGGTTGTGACTATGAACAGGATGGAGATCATAAAAAAATATGCCCATGAGGAAGAAGCAAGACTGTTGCTGGCGCGGGTTTTGGACAAGCTGGAGGAGGCCCGGCAGAAAAACATTGCCAGGAGTACCAAGTTTTTAAATGAGCACCAGCGGGCGTTGGTAGAAAAAGTCATTACAAATATAGGAGTTGTGCGCTATAGCTTTTTCGGAGGTTATGAATGCGCGACTCGCACAGTTTTGACTTTCTTGCCGGACTACCTGGAACCGGAACAGATTGAAGAAGCGGATAACTGTCCTCTTGCGTTTATCCGGGCAGAGTATACGACAGACAAAGCATTATCTCACCGCGACTTCCTCGGCAGCCTGATGGGGGCTGGTATCGCGCGGGAAACAGTCGGTGATATTCTGGTGGGGGAAGGAAGCTGTGATATTGTTATACTGAAGGAGATCCTTCCATATCTATTGGTTAACTTTGAAGCGGTGGGACGGGTGAAAGTTAAAACGGCTGTTATTACTGCGGAAAGACTAAAAGTTCCTGAACAAAAATTCGTACTGGTGAAAGATACGGTAGCTTCGCTGCGTTTGGATAATGTGGTATCGGCAGGCTTTGCAATAAGTCGTGAAAAAGCGGGCGAATACATTAAGACAGGACATGTACTGCTCGGCTTTCTGGGGTGTTCCAAAGCCGATAAGCTTGTCCGGGAAGGCGAGACTATTACTTTGCGGGGAATGGGGAAAATTAGGCTCGAACAGATCGGACACCAGACAAAAAAAGGTCGCACGGCTATTGTCGTTAAAAAACATATTTGACCAAATAGAACTCTTTTGCAATGCGCAAAAGTAAGAACAGGAAAACGTAGGAAAAGAAAAAATACTGTTTATTATTACGACAGAGAAAGTACGATAAAGCACAAGGTCATTAGTAGCCCGAGAAGCGGGAATTTAGCGAAATACAAGAGTTTGTGCATTTGAGCACAAGCGATACAATATAAATGAGAGAATTTAAAGTATGCGAGGGAAAGCATGGCCTAAAGAGCAATGCACTACTCGTTCTATTTTTAAGATGTAAAGTGAAAATAATCACAAACAGGGGGGGATTGACGTGGATTTTGTACAAACTCCGAAGCAGGAAATGTTCCGCACTGTTTTGCAGGAATTTGCTGAAACAGAAGTAGCGCCTTTGGCAGCGGAAATCGATGAGAGCGGGAGATTCCCGCGGGAGACAGTTATAAGAATGGGAGAACTGGGTATTATGGGACTGCCTATCCCTGTGCAGTACGGTGGGGCAGGCGCCGATACCACTACATACTGTATGGCGGTTGAAGAGATATCCCGGGCTTGTGCCGCAACGGGAATTATCCTCTCTGCTCATGTCTCTGTGTGCACGCAGCCCATCTATCAGTTTGGCAATGCCGAGCAGAAGGAAAAATTTCTGATACCGCTGGCCAAGGGGGAAAAGCTGGGAGCAATTGCCCTGACAGAACCCAACGCCGGCTCGGATGCTTCCAATCAGCAGACCGTAGCAGTATTGGATGGAGAGCATTACGTTTTTAACGGCACGAAAATATTTGTGACAAACGGCGGGGAAGCCGACATCTACCTGGTTATGGCTATGACCGATCCTGCTAAGGGATTAAAGGGTATCAGCGCTTTTATTGTGGAAAAGGGGACTCCGGGATTTGCGTTCGGTAAAAAGGAAAATAAGATGGGTGTCCGGGCTTCCAGTACGACCGAATTGATTTTCCAGGATTGTCGTGTTCCCAAGGAAAACTTGCTCGGACGCGAAGGAGAGGGCTTTAGCATTGCCATGCAGACGCTCAATGGCGGACGCATCAGCATTGGCGCCCAAGCCGTAGGAATTGCCCAGGCCTGCCTGGACGAGTCAATCCGCTATGCTAAGGAACGGGAACAGTTCAACCATACAATCGCCTCTTTCCAGGGTATTCAGTGGATGCTGGCCGATATGGCCACTAATGTCGAAGCTGCCCGCATGCTTGTCTATAAGGCTGCGTCTTTAAAGGACCAGAAGAAGCCCTATAGCAAGGAGTCGGCTATGGCCAAGCTTTTTGCCGCCGAAACGGCGATGAATCAGGCTGTCAAGGCCGTACAGATACACGGCGGTTACGGATATATGAAGGAATACAAAGTAGAACGTCTGATGCGGGATGCTAAGATAACGGAAATCTATGAAGGCACCTCTGAGGTCCAACGTACGATTATCGCTTCCAGCATTTTGAAATAGGGAGGGTGAGAAAATGAAAATTGTTGTATGCATCAAGCAGGTCCCGAACACCAATGAAGTAAAGCTGGACCCGAAAACCGGCACGCTAATCAGGGAAGGGGTTCCCAGTATCATAAATCCTGATGACAAAAACGCCCTCGAAGCGGCACTCGAGCTTAAAGACCAGTATGGGGCGGAAATAACGGTGCTGACGATGGGACCGCCCCAGGCTGACTACGCGCTACGGGAGGCGCTGGCTATGGGGGCCGACGAGGCAATACTGCTTTCCGACCGTGCTTTTGCCGGCTCCGATACCTGGGCAACATCCCTGACCCTGGCCGAGGCGCTAAAAAAAATCGGCGACTATACAATCATTTTCTGCGGGCGGCAGGCCATTGACGGCGATACAGCCCAGGTAGGCCCTGAGCTGGCGCAACACCTGGATTTACCTCAAGTGACCTACGTTAGAAAAATAGTGGCAATTGATGAAGATTCCATAACTGTCGAAAGGGTTTTGGAAGACGGATATGAGATTATCGAGGCCGGTCTGCCGATCCTGCTCACTGCTGTGAAGGAACTAAACAATCCGCGCCTGCCAACGATGAGGGGCATTATGGAAGCCTTTGATAAAAAAGCCATCAAGGTATGGGGTATTGGGGATATTGGGGGCGATCCGGAAAAACTCGGATTGAACGGTTCACCGACCCAGGTAAAACGTACGTTCACACCGGCCGGCAAAATAGCGGGCCGCATAATCGAGGGTGCCCCCCGGGTGGCGGTACATACACTGTTTGAAGAACTACTGGCTAAAAACATCCTAAAGGAGGTCTAACAATGGCAATTCTAATTGATAAAAATAAATGTGTCGGCTGTGCAGCCTGCCTCGGAGCCTGCCCGTTTGGCGCTCTGGAAATGGCAAGCGGTATAGCCGCAGTAACAGATAAATGTACAGGATGCGGAGCCTGCGTCGAGGCGTGTCCTGTCGAAGCCATCAGCCAGGCAGGCGTGAAGGAAAAGGCAGCGCCGCCGCAGATGTATCAGGGAGTTTGGGTTTTCGCCGAGCAACGGGGCGGTACGGTCATGAACATAACCTATGAAC
>Ga0351955_1016_pt1 | contig 17348 bp, 17 predicted proteins | sample BONcelT113001D15_FD_205812 | JGI IMG/M metagenome (GOLD analysis project Ga0351955, IMG submission 205812) | Enriched cells from coal bed in the Powder River Basin, Montana, United States - BONCAT cells T11 rep3 HSBNCT.T11.300.1.D15 ...
CTGCCGTGCAATAACAACAGGTATTATGGTGCTCACTCCTGCTCGATTCAACGCACAAGCGGCAGACAATGAAGTTACCCCTTTAGTGTATACATCATCAAACAAGATTATGGATTGAAAATTGAACGGCTTAAGATTTATTGTGAACCGGTTCGGATCATATTCTCGTATTCCGCCATGCGAAAAACCTGGCCCCGTTCTATGGTCATCCAAGCATCTACAGACCGGAATCCCGAGATAAGATTGTTTGTCCAATATTTTTTCTGCATTTCCTGGGATCGGAATAATTGCTTCAATCGGTCCGAACTTATGTTGAATACACGACATATGCCTGTTTAGGTACGTTTCCCACAAGTATCTTATTGGAGTGACCATCCAGGGCCGTTCCGGGATTTTCGATCCTTTATAAGCATGCAGTGCAAAAGAAAAGTCGGTATGTTTACGATTATAGCTAATCGCAGTTAAGCCATTTTTAAACCTCGGTTCTTTGAATAAAGAAGCACGAATACATTGATTGCATAATTGCCCCCGCTCGGTTGGAATGGAACAACGCGGACAGCGATATTCAGAAACTGCACGCAGATCAGGCAATAAGCATGTTACACAATCATTCCGCTTTATTGCGCCGGTCGAAATGCAAGTTCTACATACCTCTCCATGCGAATCGTTTATTATACCCATGATTCACCTCGTTATTGGCTAATAGGAAATACTCAATAACCGAGCTATGACCACAAATTTTACCCCAAGATGCTAAAACTCTATTTCGTCTTCAGCGTCGTCTTCAGTAAGGTCCCATTGATTCAACTTATTTATTGCGTGAACCCCGTCTAAAAAATTCATCCCTGGGCACTTATTTTTTTGATAATTAGTACATCCCCAAAAAACATTCACATCATCACCAAAAAACCGAAGAGCCATATCACCCTGGCATTTTGGGACAGAACACTTCAACCGATTGCTTGAGCGCCAAATTAATTCAAACTGATTTATTCCGAGAACTACAGCTGTTACACGCCTTGCGCCAGCCTCATATAACATTCGAACACATTCAGTCATTGTTGCTCCTGTGGTAAATATATCGTCAATAATTACAACATGGCACCCATTTACAGCATTCATCGCTAGATATTTACCCGCAACATTATCTGCCCGTGCTTGCTTGTTTATGCAACTTTTCTGTGGCCGATGCTCGTGAATGCACCTCATTGCAGAACACCAATCTTCATATGGTTCAGTTGCACATATATTTGCAACAATTGTCGCAAACCTATCCTGTTTTTGAGGTTTAGGCGGAACACGAGTTACTCCATCAACAGCTTCCACCTTATTGTTGATGTAGCGTACAAGAGGGGCAAATATCCTGTAAAACAGCCCTGATTGGTTATTATTGTACTTACTTTTTAAAATTCTACACGACAGTTGATGAAGTGGATGAAGGGCATGTTTCGGCCCGTAATATCGCCCGCCAGAAAGCAACAAGTACTCCTTATCATCACATTGGCAGGTATTTGTTATGAAATATCCTGAACGTGAAAATGGGTTGATACTTTTCCATTCTTTTGAAAGATTGGTTGAAACCACTTCAGAAAGATAACCCTTTGACGGATTCTCTATTATCGCATTGATTTCTGATATTTCATTGAGCTTAAAGTCTGGCATTCTTCCAATTTCTGCATAATGTGTCGAATTAATCAGAATGCTTCCCAGTGGCTCATTTAGCATAAATAGAAGTTCTCGTTCACTCGCAGTCACATATGCAGCCTCATAGGGCTGAAGACCCATCATCGCTAAAGCTTGCTTTACGTGACGTTGACCACTTGGAAAATGCGAATGGACTTCGAGCACATTACATGCGCGATCAACAGAAGACAGCAGCAATTCGTGTTGCTTTTCATCTCGAACGATAAAAACACAAGGAATGTGATTGTTCACCGGTTTCCATTCACCTATGCAGTTGTCCTCAAAGCTCTTGAGGTTGATTACCAATCCTTTTAGCTCATTTACTTCGATGAACATAATCCGAATCAGCTTCCATTTCAAATAAACTAATTGCCTTGCTAGCTATTGAAGAATCCCCAATAACATGGGAGATTTCCAGCTTATTAATCAGTTCCTCAATTTTCCCGAAGCTTTCAGCGCCTTTATGTTGTATATATTTTTGTGGCCATTTCAAGTTAGGATTTTGCAGTGCACTCTGTGGAATAAAAACATAACGTCCTTGCTTAAGTGCATAATTCGCCTGTATTAGTGCACCACTAGTTTCTCCGGCTTCAACAATAACTGTCGCCAAGGATATGCCGCTCATTGTCGCATTTCTCAACGGAAAATTCCAACGTTGAATCGTTGATCCTGGAGAAAACTGCGATACTACCAAGCCTGCTTCTTCAATTTGTTGTTGAAGCTTTTGGTTTTCTTTGGGATAAACCTTTGTCAACGGTGTACCAATTACAGCAATCGTGAAATTTTTACTAGCCAAAGCTCCTTGATGTGCAGCAGAATCGATGCCTTTGGCCAACCCCGAAGCCACAACCATTTTGTATTTTCCTAATAGCATCCCCAGTGCCGCTGCACGTTTTTCCCCTTCAGGCGATGGGTTTCTAGTTCCAACTACGGCGATAGCATTTTCGTGCAAAAGATCAATATTTCCTCTCAAAAACAGATACGGCGGGGCTTCTTCCGTCCTATCAAGCAACTCCGGATATCGGTCTTCTCCCCTCTTCAAGATAAAGTCAGTTGGTTTCAGTTCCGAAAAGCCGCGAATGGTTTTATCATAAGCTTTTTCAATAAGTTCTCTTCCGATTTCTAAGACTCTAGAAACATCGCCAAGATAATTTAACAATGGTTCAGTTATCTCCACCGCTGTTCTAAGCTCTTGAAACAAAGGTGTCGTTTTCTTGTCCGATATATTCAACGCCGATTGTATTGCAGCATAATTAATAGCCTCTTGAACAATTTTCGAGTTACAATAATGCAACGCAGGGGGACCCGCTTTTGTTTCTTGTTTTGGCAAATCTACCTCTTTGAGCCGATCATCAAGATCCGATTTTAGAAAGAGACTACCGGCCCGGCTTAGTTTAACCGGTTCAATTTTTTTAGAATGCACAAGCTGATTTAACCTTTGCACGCTAATCCCAAGATACTCAGCGGCTTCGCTTGCAAACAAGGCTTCGCTTGCAATAATATTACGAATTGATTTTTGATTATCATCCATTCGCTTTCACAACCTCACTATATAAGCTTAGCCAAATTGTATCATCCCTATTGATAACTATCAATAGGGATGCCTTTGCTTTTTTCAAAACATACTTTATACTTCACATTTTTTCGACATTATCCTTCATAAAATGTTCAATTTTTTCAACTGGATTATGATAGCAAATCATCAATATTATCCACTCGTGTGCTGTATTTCTTTATCGGAGGCCTTTCATTAATTTTACTATTGTAAATTGTTCTAATTGTCGTTGCGTTGCAGCCATTGATTGTCACGCAGGCTCTTCTTTACCGTCGAGGCACCTTCATAGATGATCCGCTTTTCACAACTGGTGCAATCTTCTAAAAATCGCACCACCTCTATCTTATACTCAGCTGGACCGCTCGCTTGATTGCCGTTTAGCATGTGATCCACTGTAAATTCAAGAGCATTCGCATATGCGCACCAGTGATTCCAAACTCGCCAGCTCACCGTTTCGATATAGTTGATGCTTTTTTATAGTATATGGTCACAAAAATCATCAAACGGACATTTTGCACATTTTGGATTTCGTGGATTACAGTAGTTTCTACCAACCTCCCAGCATAAACCGTCAACAACTCCTGGAAATTCCGGATTTATTTCTCTTGCTTTGCAAATAGTATATATCCGCGATATTTCGTCATTTTCTATGTTCGGAGTTAACCCGAGTCGTTTAAAAACTCTCATTGTATGCACATCGGGCGCAATATCGATAAAGGAATAGTCGCTAAATTCAACACCAAAGTAACTGCGAAGGATATTGGCAGCCATATTTGCAACCTTGAAACCGCAGCCGTGAAAGTCTAAGAATCGCAAAACGACATCTTTTGAACTCGGACGGTTATTCCATATTTTTGATGCATCACCTTTCATTAGCTCGCTGTCGCATATTTTATGGACACCATCAAAGAAAACTTTGGCTTTTACCGCAGGGTAGCGGTGCCAATTTTTGCCGTCTTTAAACATTGCTTCGTAGCTATGTAAAGGAATTTCGTATAAGTCCTTAATTTCAAAACTGGTAACATATTGCTGAACTCTATATGGGATAGACCAAGCAACATCTGCGTCAACACCAGTATCCATCAAGCACGCTAAAACAAATGCGTGTGGGTATTGGTGTATATCACGAACCAACAAATTTGCTTTCTCCTTAAAATCTCGCTCTTCAGGAGAATTAGTTTTACCAGTCATAAGAGATTCTTGTAGATGTGATTTTCCAAAGTAATACTCTGAAGATATTTTAACTAGTTTTTCACCGATTGAAATGATCCGTTCGTTGTCCCAAATCTTATCGAGAATCGCTTCATCTTCTGGAGTTAGGTCGTCGCAGTCGTCTGCCATTACGTTACCTCCTCGCAATCGGGAATATCTCCATTATAGCAGTGCAAATTGACAGCATGTTGTCAGCAACGAATCTCTTTATTAAATTCTATTGCAATGAGTAAAATCCTTCCAATTCATGTTGCCGACGCTTATAAACATAGTTTTCCGCCAAGAAAAAATCCGGTCAGAATCACAAATCACCCTAACCGGCTTTTCTCGTCTCTATTCAATTTCACACTCAACTTCCGTTCCGTCAAGCAAGTGAATCGTTAATCGCTTTTCTGAATGAGCGGTCACTTTTTCGACCAATGCAAAATGCAAATCTAAGTCAAACTCATTGAGCCTCTCTGCCTCTGCCAGGATTCCTATGAATTGCTTTGACTTATATCGCACCAGCACATTTCCGCTCGCCAGCCGGTCGCGCCATTTTTTCATAAAACATTCCCGGTTTTCCACCATCGTATTAAACACACTAATAAAAGCCTGATGCAAAACCCCATCATCAATATGCCTACTTTCGCATCCCTTTTTACCTTTCACCAAATATTTGCCGTTGCACCGCCAGATGACCCGCCTGAACCGATCATCCGTAGAATTCCATACCTTTCTGCCAAAGACCTGACCGCAGCAGCCGCAGATAACTCTGCCGGCAAACGGGTTGTCGGCAGTTGCATACTCCAGCTTCTGAATGCCATATTCTAACGCGTAATTCCGCCTACGTTCCATCTCAAGCTGAACCGCTTCCCACATCTCTTTATCGATAATCGCAGGATGGCTACCTTCCACATAATACTGCGGCACCTGGCCGTTGTTATCCGCCCGCTTTTTGTTTAGGAAATCAATGGTATAGGTCTTCTGCAATAACGCATCGCCCTTATATTTCTCGTTGGTCAGCATTTTCCGGATGCTTCCTTCATACCACTTTGCCTTGCCGTTCCAGTTTAATACGCCGCCCGATTCCAAGTCTCTAGCAATCCGGCAGGCTCCTTTACCGTCAAGGAATTCCGCATATATCAGTCTGACGATTTTAGCCTGCTTTTCATTGATTACGAGATTGCCGTCTTTATTTTTATCGTACCCCAAAAACTTGGTGTGATTGATATGCAGCTTTCCCTGCTCAAACCGCCGCCGGATTCCCCATGTACTATTCTCCGAGATCGACCGGGACTCGTCTTGCCTCGACTTGGGTATAGTCCTAACCACAATATAAGGTATTTTAATAATTTATCAACTACTATATATAGTAGTTTTCTTCATTTCAGCACTATCACCATCTCGATGTTGTGGATAAGTTTGTAAAATAAAAAGGCTTCTAACATCGTTAAGATGCCAGAAGCTCACTTAGCCGAATTCGCGATTTTTGCTTGCAAATGGGCGCCGAATAATTGGCTCGCCTTTCAAAACAATCTACGTATCACTATTAAGATGAACACCTGGAGACCAAATTTGGTCAAACATGTCACGAGGCTTCCCTGCCGCGCTCCAAAGAACTTTTCCATGTTTACGAGAAAAGCCGTTATCACGCATCCAAACAACCAAACCGTCTACGCGCACCACTTGGATATTTCTTTCATCATGGGGCTTGTCGCCCAAGTTCAAATAATCATCAACAAGTTTTTGAAGGCCCGCTTCATCTGACAAAAATACTGGAAAATTCAACGCTTTGGCCAACGACAACGATACAACTTCGCCCCAATTTTTCCCACCACTTCTTGTTATCTCATCAGCGGTACGCAACAATTCCACAGTCGAATCGTAAACCGCTACTGCCAATAAATCGCCTTTCTGCTCAATGGACTCTCGATCCACTATTTCAACCAGATTACGATTCAATAGTTCTTGTATCCGATACTTCACCAGTGGAGGAAACAAAATTTCATTTTCGAATACGTGACGATGAATATATAGTTTCTCGCAAAACAACGGCAAGACATCACCGATAACATTAATGACGCTGGTTGTCCCCACTTTAATTGCAAAATCGGCATCGAGAATTGCAGCCCTGTATTTTTTCATCGCTGTTAGTCTTCAGTCTCGTCAAAAATCCGTTGCAATTCCGTGTCATTCGGTCCGCTATGCTCTATACCAATACCAAATTCCTGTGGGGTCTTGCGGGCCATAGCCAGCAAATATTGCAATCGCTCCAATGTAATGGCTTCTTTTTCGAATGCTGATAATGCGTCGTTGACCAAGTTCGCAAAACGGGTCGTCCGCGTACGTTTCTGCCAACGTTCACCCATTTGCAAGCGTTTTTGCATCAAGCGGACACCTGCAGTTTCTTCTCTGTCTGGAATCTCCAATAACTTCTCACACTGCATTCGATCAATGAATGCAATCTCAAGTAATCGGCGAACAATGGTTTTATATGGAACACCAAATACATCCATTAAGCAAACTATATGCGATAGTTCGAGTTGATCCGCCTTATCAACCGATAGACTGCTTAGTTCATTATCGACAAGTTGCCTCTGTACCAAAAACATCGCTGCAAAGCGGTTTGCTTTTGATTCGATCCCATTATGATCCATTTCCAAAGTATCGTTATTCAACATTTCACCAGCAATCAGCGCCGGTTCGTCATACCAAATATGATATAGTTCATGCGCTGCAGCAAATATCTGTTTCTCCAATGGAATCGCAGAATTGATAAAAGCAAAAATGCGGTCGTCTTTCTTGCAGACAAAACCGCACAGTTCATCATCATTAATTGGATATAGAATCAGCAGGGCTGCTTGTTCTAGGATTTTGAATATCTCTTCGCCAATTACTCGCCCAGTTTTATTTAACTCGGCTAATTTAACCCTGCTTTTGGTCTCCAGTTCTTTCAACACATTGGGGTCAATTTCGCTTAATTGCGCTGCAACCATCAATTTTTTCCTCTTTATCTCGCTAATACTTCAACACGAAGCATTTCATCCATCATATGATAAAGAAAGCTTAAGTCTTCTTTTGTATTACTCTTACTAACGTTGCCCATCATTAGCAAAAATGGATCTGCAACAGTTTGAGCCTGTACGTTTTGAATCAATTCATCTACAGAACACTTCAAAACAGCGGCAATGCTTGCAAGTTCTACAGCATTGATTGCTTTTTTACCCTGCACAATTTTGTTGACCACCTGTTTAGACACTCCAATTTTCTCTGCAAGGTCAGTTTGTGACAACCGCAGTTGATCTAGTCGTGCCGATATGTTACTTCCAATCGCAGTAAATAATCCAGCCATATGTCTCCACCCCTTTTCATCAACCTCAGCATAACACAAGAACTTTTCAAAAGCAACTTTTAGTCAACAAAACGTTGACTAAATTTATCATCATCCTTATTTTCAAGCAACAATAATACTTTTTGTGTTTATTTCGTTAACTTCCGCTTCATGGTATCGTTCCTTCATATGTCCTCTTGAAGTGATTATACTTTATTTTAATTTGCATTTAAATCACATAAACGCAAACTAAAATATATTGTTTGCAGTTAGTGCCCAAAACATGATGCTCAATGTTCGTATTTATTATCCCAAGATCTCACCAATCTCCGCCCCTGTTTTAAAAACAAATGTTACCTCAACCAGACTCATCACACGGACCTTTTCAACAAGCCGTCGAAACAAGTCCCCGTCAAAGTGGACAAGCGGCGTTTCCTGCTCCTGTACGAACTGATGAAGCTCATCGATTCGCTGGATTCGGATCACCTTTTGAGCTTCTCCTTCCTGCAGTTTCTGGCGCAACCCCCGAAACCGTTCCATCTCCGCTGTCAATTGGCTATATTCCTTATCATAAGATCCAACATCGAGTCCAGTCCTTGCGTTTAACCGAACCATACTCATGATTTCCTGTTGAAGCTCGGTAAGGCGTTCGTTGATCTGTTCTTCGCTGAATTCGTGCTCAATAGAGTCCAGGCTTTCATAGATGTTGGCAAATAGTTTGTCAAAAAACGCTTCCCTGCCGCCAATCACCTGATTGATCGCTCTAAGAAAGGCCCCCTCCAGCTTTCGCTCGCTGATCGCTTTCTGCGGGCAAGCTTCGTCACCATTCATTTTGTGGTTGACGCATATCCAGACCGGCTTCCTATGTTTTCCTACGCCCCACATCTGCCTATTAAACTTGGCTCCACAATGGCAGCAATATAACTTCCCAGAAAACGGGTACTTACTGGAAAATTCACTTTTTCCCGTTTTCGAGTAGCCTCGTAAATTATTTCGCCTAACTATTTCCGCTTGCACCGCTGAAAATTCCGCTCTGCTTATAACGCCTTCATGGCTGTTTTCAACAAAGTATTTTGGAACATAACCATCATTGCGAACTCTCTTTTTGGTAAGAAAGTCAATGGTATATGACTTTTGCAATAGCGCGTCGCCTGTGTATTTTTCGTTTTTCAATATTTGATAAATGTTGGTATCATGCCATTTCAAATGGCCAGCCCCGTTTCTAATTTTGTCTTTCTCTAATCCTTTAACAATGCTTATTGCGCTTTTCCCCTCAAGATACTCCCGAAAAATACGCCGAACGATTTCCGCTTGCTCCGGCACAATCACCAAATCGCCGTTCTCATTTTTGGTATATCCTAAGAACCATTTATGATTGATCATAATTTTCCCTTCCTGGAAACGGTATACGATACCCATGCGTGTGACACGGCTCAAATTGGAAGATTCTTCTTGCGCCAACGACCCCAGCAGGGTTATCAAAAAATCTCCTCGGCCGTCCAATGTATTGATGTTTTCTTTTTCAAAAAAAATGGCGATGTTTTTTTCTTTTAATTGGCGCACATAATTTAAACAATCTACAGTGTTCCGGGCAAATCGACTGATAGATTTTGTGATCACCATGTCGATTTTTCCGGCCAAGCAATCTTCAATCATTCTGTTGAATTGCACTCTATTTTTTGTGTTTGTTCCGCTTATTCCTTCGTCGGCATAAATCCCTGCCACTTCCCAATCTTCTTTGCTGGAGATCAGCTTTTTGTAGTATGAGACCTGCGCGTCAAAAGAACCAAGTTGTTCCTCATTGTCTGTAGAAACCCTACAGTATGCGCAAACTCGGGTTTTGGCCGTGGGTTCAAGTCCCCTGATCTCACGGATCGGTTTTGCCGGAATAACTTCTATATTTTTCCGCATTCTCCACTTGTCCTTTCATTGGCTTATATGTTTGCACAACTTCATTCCCGTTTTTTAGAACTAGCTTTAATTCGCCTGGCTTGATGGCCGTCATTCCAATAAAAATCTCCGTGAAAGGTTCGACTTCAAATTCCGACATACGCATAGGATGCCTTACGAAGTGCTCTTTGATCTTCTTCGTATGATACTCGGACAGATCCATCGGAGCACTGGCCCATTCCACTTCCATTCTCTTGTTGAGCAATACGTTTAGGTCATTTTGCAATTTGATCATCCTAATTTCATCGGCCACTTTCATTTGGTCAATAGTTTCCTGAATCAGCAAATCAAATAGTTTATTTTTTTCCGATACGCAGGGTTTCCCGCTAGCAGCAAACTTTCCGCCGAGGCACTCGCTTCGAATCCTGTTGTAAGCTTCAACGCAAACGACTTCTAGCATTTCTTCATATATGTTGCCACTGGCCTTGCACTTGCCCACGTTTTTCAAATGATAGTTTCTACATCGCCAGCTGGCTTTTCTGGTGACGCTGTTCTTATGCTGCAGCCCTCGGATATAACTGCTACCACAGCTTCCACATCGGATGAAGCCGGAAAATGGATACTTTCGCTTTTCATTACAGCTTTCGTGTCGCGTGGCAATCACTTTCTCTTTTTCTTTTTGACGCACCAGTTGCGCTGTATCAAACAGGTCCTTTGCGAGAATCGGAGGATATTTATCAGTGCCAACATATCGTTCGTCCATTAAGATTTGTGACACCATATTGTATCGCCATGCGCAGGAGTCGCCTCGAGGCCGCAATATCCCATGATTGATCAAATACCAGGTGAGGGAATACCTGTTCATGCCATCAATGTACTTCTGGTAAATCAGCCGAACAACGGCTGCCTTTTCTTCCTGCGCCTCTTTCTTGCCCCGATAATTCAACTTGTAACCATAGGGATATAAAGGAATCGTCGCCACATTGATCACCTCAAACTTTATCTATGCCGCGCTTTAATGTATATCTTTCTTCAAGTTCCATGCCGTTTTTCAACCGAAATACGATGCATTCCCGCTCCTTGACCACCAACCTGTCGACAACCATTTCAAAAAGCTCCGGATTGAAGCTCTCAATCGGGCTATCCAATCCCTCAAAAAAGGATATCAATTCGTCGGTTTGTTTTACCCGCTTATCTTGACCCTCAATTTGCTGAATGATACTGTTGCGCTCAGACCGCAGCCTGCCAAGTTTGGCGATTAACGCTTCGTGCTCAATCCGAAGAATTGTTTTATCGGTTATACCCTTTTCATACAGTTCAAGCAAGACGTGCTCCTGTTTTAATAAACTTTCTATTTCCGTTTCAATGTCATCCAACTTGCTGCCGCCAATTTTGGCATGGCTGACCATTCGAAGCGTGGCTGAAAACTTTTCTAATAGATGCCGATTCAAAAACAACTTATTAAAAACCCGAATGAATAGACGTTCAATGGTCGCGTTTTTGATTGGCTGCATATCGCAGGTTGACACGCGGCGTTCAATATAATTGGCGCATCCCCAAAACTCCTGCCTGGAAGAGCTTGAACAGTTATGAATTTGATGCCGGAACCCCCGGCCGCATTTGCCGCATATGATCCTTTCACTAAACGGATAACGATTCTGATATTTCCAGGCCATTTCCGGACTATATCCTTTTCCTCGTATACGTTCGGAAAGGAGTTCTTGTACCAGTTCAAATTTTTCCCGGCCAATAATTGGCGGGTGATTGTCTCTGATGTAATACTGCGGAGCCTCCCCCTCGTTTACCTTTCTCTTGAAGGTAATACTGTTAGCGGTAACGGTTTTTTGCAAAACAGCGTCACCGATATACTTTTCATTTCGAAGCATTCCCAGCACCACCGAAGGCTGCCATCGGATGCCTCCTGATACATTTTTTATCCCGTCGGCTTCTAAATCTCTGGCAATTAACGTGATCCCTTTACCTGATACGCTTTCATCAAAAATTCTCCGTACAACGGCCGCCTGCTCCTCATTAATCACAAGACCACCTTTACCGTCCCGCTCATAACCCATAAAGCGTTCTGTCACTAAATGCATCTTACCTTGCTTAAAACGTTTTTGATTTGCCCACCGAATGTTTTGTGACATGGACATAAGCTCCTCTTCAGCGATAGAGCTTAGAATCGTTAGTATTAGCTCACTTTCGGCATTTAACGTGTTGATATTCTCTTTTTCGAAGATCACCCCCACGCCCCATCCTTTCAAAAGCCGGACGGTTTCAATGCAGTCGGTGGTATTTCTGGCAAATCGGCTTATGGATTTGGTGATGATGAGGTCGAGATTGTGATTTTCAGCAGCCCGAACCATTCGAAGAAACTCCGTTCGATTCTTTTTGCTCTTACCGGATATCCCTTCATCCGCGTAAATACCGGCGAACTTCCAATCCGGATTATTTGCAATCATAGCGTTATAATGCCGAATTTGTGCGTCAAAAGAGGTTTGCTGCTCTTCGTGCATCGTGCTGACCCTGCAATATGCGCAAACTCGAAGTTTCTTAATTCTATTTCCTACTGCATCAAACCCGGACGCAGCTTTAATGGTTGTTATCTTTTTCACGGATTACTCCTTTCGCCATCTGCGTTTCGAGGAATGCGGGAACATCCACTCAGCAAAAAAATTACCCACCCTCAGTAATTCTGAAGGTAGGTAATGTTAGCTCGTATGGGCGTTACTATCAAGTCAATTCACGCTTTCTACGCAATAAATGTTCGTGTGTTCGCTGCATCGATCCGCTCGTACTCCTGCCTGCTAATCAACCCGTTTTGAAGCATGGACTGTATGAGTTGTTTGGCAATCTCGTATTCGTTGGAAAGCACCGGCAACACTAGTGGCGGGTATCTGAAAGATGTATTCATATCCTCTTAACCTCCGTGCACTTCCTATGCGGGTCATTTGTTATAGCGTCCTCTCTCACACTATTTCCGCACCGCCAAAAAACCTGCAACCACTGCGATGATTCCGCGCTGCCACTCAAGGCTTTTTATTCTCCGATTGGCCTCGCTGACGGACTTCTTGTAAGATTCGCTCGCCAGTTGCAATTCGCTGTTGATTTTCACCAAGTCGGACTGCGCCTGATTCGATTCGGCTTTGAGCATCGCCAATTGTTCTTTCAACTTCGTTAACTCGCTGTGCAACTCTTTCAACTGTTTTCGTGCTTCGATCAATTCCCTGGCTGATTGATTCGATTCGAGCAGCAAGGTCTCGTTGACCGTCTTCAATTCTTCGAAGATGCACTCCAGTTGCGTCAGCTGTGCTTCCGTTACGGAGTAGTAGGCCGAAGCCGAAGATACCGACGGCGACAGCCACAATACCAATAGCAGCAAAAACGATACTGCCTTTCGCATCCATTCTGTTCCTCCTTGTTCCGCAATTCATATGTGGGCGGCATAATCCGTAATCCCCCGGACAATCGCTCTTGCATAGCGCTCCTGCCAAGCTGCATCAGATAGCAGCGCAGCTTCCTCATCGTTGGAGATAAAAGCCATTTCCACCAGGCAAGCCGGCGCGTCGGTATGAACCAGGACGTAGAAGCGCGACTCCTTATCGGGGTCCCCGTCAGAATAATCCGATCTTCCCGTCCGGTCGGAAAATTCGATAGCGATTTGCGCATAGATGCAGGTCGCTAAGGTGTCTCCCTCTGTGTCTCCCGGCGAAGTCCAGACCTCATACCCTGCCGCATTTGGATTCACCGCGCTGTTGGAGTGAATGGAAACAAAAAGTTCGGCACCCCAGTCATTCGAGAGAGAGGTCCGAACGCTCAAATCATCTGTTTCCGCCTGTTCCCATTCCGTACGGGTCAGTTTGACTTCATGCCCTGCCTCAAGCAGATGCGTTTCTACAAGCTTTGAAACAAGCAGCGCCACATCCGCCTCCTGCAGTCCCGTGGCTTGGTTCACCGCGCCGGGATCAACATTCCGGCCCGCGTGGCCCGGGTCAATCACGATTCTCATAGTCAACTCCTCCTATTTGCGATCATTCAGCGTCTCTTTTTCCGTTCTAAGTTGCGTCAGTTTCTCCCGGATAAAACCCGGAATATGCTCCCCATAGCCCATCCGGTCGAGGTTCTCCAAAATGCTTAAGCCTTCATTGCCCATATACGCAAAAATCACCATGGACCTGCAGGTACTGATGCCAAAAAGGCAGGCGTCGATCCAGTGGGCCATGATGACGATTACCAGCATCACGGCCTTGCGCTTGATCCCTTCAAACCCTTTCCTGCTATCTAGCGTCCGCGTCTTCCACGCAGCGATAAGGCCTGTCACATAGTCGAGAGCCACAAATACGAGTAGCGCTGAAACGAACTTGTCGACACCGCCGACCAGAAAGGAAAAAGCCGCGCCGATAGCCGAAAACAAGGCCATGATGCGCAGCTCGATTTGCGTGTACTCGATCATAATCACCTCCTCTTATATCACGGGATGAAGATCCCCGTTGGCGTATAGGCGATGGTTCCCGCCAACCGGCAGCCGGAATAATAATAAGGAAAGGAGGTTGTCGATGTCAAAAAGCCCACCGACTGCGCACTATCCCCATACTGAAGCTGAAAAAACTGCCTGTCTTGAGCGCATACAAACGCTGCATGCCGATAGGACTCCGTAAAACTTACGATCATTAAGTGGCTGGAGTTGAAGGCGATCTTATCAACATAGATGTAGGCATTTCCGGTAGTCAGCCGCTGCGGACTCGCGCCTTGCGACAACGCGACCTGATACCCGGTCGACGACGGCAAAAACTGAAAGTTCAGCAGCAATTGATTTAGCACTCCACCGGGTACGTAGCGTGAGGCAATAACAACCATCGCCTTGTACCGATGGTCCAAGGTCGCCGCCGAAGCCCACAACCGCAGTTCAATCACGTCGCCAACTTTGACGTCATACAGCTGATAACAACTAATCGTGTAGTAGTTGTTTGCGGCCACCGACGCATTGCCGGTCATGACCGACGAGCCGTTTTTGAGGACACGGTAATAAACTGTCGCCGAACTGACCCCGGTATTTCTCCCGCCCCCATACAAAAGGGCGGTGAACTTCATCGCGGCGGCTTTGTCTGTGGAAACCGGCAGATCGCTTTCCTGAACCGTATAACTGATCTGGTTTTCAACCGGCTCCGAAGTCGGCAGGGCGGTCCCGACCGGGTCGTAGGTTTCCTGGGCAGCCGGGTAGGTCAGAGAATCGGTCCGGGGACTATACATCAGCGGCCCTTTCGGCCCCATCACCCGGCTCATTTCGTCACCAGCCCGTCGTAGCAGATATGGATCACTGCGCCCGAGATGTTTTTGATCATCATGTAGGAAGCGTTCGTCAGCAGAAAACTGGCCGAAAAGCGTCCGCCGGCGGCTCCGTCGCTGTCGATCCTGATGCTGCTCGTTCCGTCGGTCCGGTAAATTTCCACCGCCCCGCCGTAGTACAGGTTCTTGATCAGCCATTCGGCCCCCGCTCCTGGCTGCAGGGTCAGGCTGGCGTTATTGGCGATGGATGTCGGCGCTACGGTAACAATGTCGTTGACTGCCATAGGCTCCTCCTTCTCACAGCATCAGCTGCCATAGATTGACTGAAGCGCCGGAACCATCTGCGCTGGCGGCAATCGTGATGGTTTTGCTTGCTTCATTCGTGGTGATGGTGACATTGGACCCGGCAACGACTGTCAGAGCATCGCCTGCAGATTCAGCCACTATATCCGCTTGCCCGGAAACGGCGATGGTTTGAAAAGACGCCGATCCTCCGCCGCCGGTTCCAAAATCGCTCCAGGTCGTCCCGTCGCTTGTGTACTGCCACTTGCCGGTTGCCGCATGGTAGCGGATGGCTGGCGGGTTCAGAGCGCCGGTGGCTGCCTGAAGAGTCTTGTCGGTATCGGTTCCGTCTCCGACCGGAAAGGTATTGACCGCCGCGCTGTCGGCCGTTTCCGCCGCATCGACCTTGCCGTCGCTATCAGCATCATAGGTGGATTTCAGCATATCGCCGACGGTTTCAGGCGCAGCCATGGGCTCCCTCAGGACGACCGGATAGAATCTGTCGATCGCCGCATTCCGGTACCCGAGCACTAGCCGGTTATAGGCTTTCGTCGTACTGGCCGCTGCGGTGGTCAAGGAAGCTGCGTACACGGTAACCGCCGCATCGTTAGTTTCAGATAGGTCCACATACGCCATCTGGTTATCGCTGAGGGCAGTGCCGCCCGCAGCCACGGTATTTTGAATCAGCTGGCCGTCAGCGCGGACAAATAAGATCCGCAGGGCACCGCTCCAGGTGAGCTGCCCGCTGGACGGAGCGTAATTAATCACCCCGTCAGAATGGACGATGACATTTCTCATGTAGGAAACTGCCCGGTCCAGATCCGAAAGCGGCGCTTCCATGGAACTCGCCGCAAAGATCGTCGTGCCATCCGCATAGGCTGTATGAAAATTGGCTCCCATCTCGTCCCTCCTTACAATTGCAGTAGCGCCTGTCCGTAGGCGTAGTGCTCTCCCTGGACAAGCGTGATCTCGATGGCAACCAGCGTCCCGGCAGTGCCTTCGGTATAGATGAAGGTATAACTGCTGCCGCTTCCGGTATTGCCGCTTGCCGGTGCCAGACTGCCGTCGCCGCTGGCGATGGTAGCCGATATATCCCAGCCCAGCGGCGTGGTTATGGCATTTCCATACTGGTCTTTGACGCTGGCTGTGATGCTCCAGGCAGTACCATTGTCTGTGGCGCTCGTGGCAATCGACGCCGGCACCGGCACTGACCAGCTCTGGCCGATGTCGGCCGCGGTGATCACCGCCTGTCCCCCTCGCACGAGCAAATAGCCAATGGGCAGATGGCCGCCGGGAAGCGCGGGTTTGCTCTCCGCCATAGTGAACGCCGCTCCGGCGGTCCTGGTTACAACCAGCGACGGAGAAAGGCTAAGCAGGTCATAGCGGAACTGTCCCGCGCTGGGTGCGGAAATACTGAACACTCCGGCCGCTTCGCCCATGGCGATGCCCATGTTCATTTTGAATGCACTGCCAGCCGCCATCGTTACCGCCGGAACCGCAACCTCTGCGCCGCCAAACCTCGCCCGGCCGGTCGTAACATACACACTCATTCGCGGAGTCTGGGGGATCGCTTTTATCCAGCAACCCGCCAATATGGCGTCGTTTGGCGTTACTGTCGTCGGTGTTGCGCCGCCGCTGACCGGCGTCGGGATCGCCCTGCCAAAACCCACCACCTCGATATAACCCCGCACTCCCCCGCGATGGGCGATCCGCACCGCCTGTCCGGCCTTGGCCCATTCCGGGACGGTCGCCCAGTTCTGCGGAAAGCGGGCGACGACGAGTTCGCCGCTTCCCTGGATCTTGCAGCGGCAGACCCGCTCCGGCAGAAGAACGTCCCACAAGACCGCATCCCTGCTTTCGACCGCCTGTTTGGTCGCCTTGTCCGCAGCTCCGCGGATCAGCCGCTTGCCATAGGTCCTCATAACACCCACCCCTCGAGGCTGTCCGTGTATTCGCCCCTTCCGCCGCTGCCGGGGATCGTCATCGTCCGGGTCAGGTTGGTCACAAACAGCTTGATCGGCGCGCCGGTGTAGGGATGGGGAACCTGCAGGGTGTCTCCGGCATCGTCCTGCAGATGGGCGATTTTCGAGAATTTCACCCGTTTCCGCTGCGCCTGCAGAATCCAAA
>Ga0351955_1017_pt1 | contig 16549 bp, 13 predicted proteins | sample BONcelT113001D15_FD_205812 | JGI IMG/M metagenome (GOLD analysis project Ga0351955, IMG submission 205812) | Enriched cells from coal bed in the Powder River Basin, Montana, United States - BONCAT cells T11 rep3 HSBNCT.T11.300.1.D15 ...
AGTATTTTCCCGTGATGTTATCCCGGAGGAATACGGAGAGTCGGGCAACAGAAGATGTTAAGGGATTCTCAATTAAAATCGGCAAGGAGATCATGGAAAAGGACTTGATCCGACGAGCCTTGGCAGCCACGGGCGGCAATCGGTCTCAAGCCGCCCGTCTTCTTGAAATCAGCCATCCGTCCCTGCTGAATAAGATTAAGACCTATCATCTCTGACGGTTGTAAATACCTTCCCGGATCAGCGGGTTCCCGGACTATTTATTGATGCTTTCTCTAAGCTTGCCGGAACATTTGAAGGTCACGACATTGCGTTCGTCCAGGATCAGATCGTCGCCCGTGGCAGGATTCCTACCTCGTCGCGTATCTTTCTTTTTAACGCAGAATTTGCCGAAACCAGACACCAGGACATCTTCTCCGGATTCAAGGCTCTGTTTGATGATTTCGAGCAGAGATTCGACGATATCAACGGATTTTTTTTTGGTAAACCCGAGTTCATTCACATGTTCGACAATTTTATTTTTGGTTAATGCCATTCTGCCCCCTACTCGGTTTTTTGAGTTGACTGTTCCGTTATTTTTTGAATCCCGCCTTCATCGCCGGCGTTGTCGTACCTTTCCGGACTTTCGGAAGGTTTCTGCACCGGGACATACCGGTTCACGATTTTGATAATGTGGTCGATCCGTCTGGAAATATCGTCGATTTCCGCCTTAATGCTGCGATCATCCGGTATCATTATTAAAAACGTTGTTTCAGAATCTGGCTCGTCTCTTAACTATCTCAATTGATATGAAATTATATTTAATCAAATTCAATATCATTAATATTATTATAAATAATAGTAGGCGCAGCGATTGTCAAGAAATTTTTAAATTTTTTTTTTGATATCAGTCTGATTTTTCTTCTTTTTTTAACAAATCGCCACTCAATGCCTCTTTTTCGCTTAAATGCGGATTGAATTTGTCGGTAAATTTTTGCTATGTAACGAGGTTTACTGCAAGCGGGGATCAGGCCTCCCCTTGGCACGGATTGGAGCCGACGGTCAGACTTGAACTGACGACCTGCTGATTACGAATCAGCTGCTCTACCAACTGAGCTACGTCGGCGATGTGACCGATTAAATTACGGGACCAATTAACATGGCCGGGTATGAGCGTCAAGTGATTTTTAACCTTTTGAGCTGTTTATTCAGCGCCATGACGACATAGGCATGATTGAATCCATTATCCGTTCCGTTCGTGACGGGATCGACCGAATCGACTGTTCCGGGGCCGATAGTTCATCCGTGGCCTACCTGGTGTCCCGTCTGGCGAAAAAAACAACAACTCACATAATCATGGTGATGCCCTCCCTCAAGGCCTGCGAGGCGTTCGCGGATGACTTCCGTTTCTTTTCGGAGTCTGCCCCGGATCCAGTAATTTTTCCCTCCTATCATTTGTTGCCTTTCAAACATCTGGCGTATCACGGCCAGATCGCTGCTGAAAGAATCAAGATTCTCTACCGGTTGGCGGTCAGCAATGAACCCATGATCATCCTCACACCCATAGAGACACTGTTTCAGCGGATCATCCCGAAAAATGTTTTGTGCGATCGCGCCGAACTCATCGCCCGCGGAGAAGAGTTCGATCGGGATGCTTGCATCCGTTCCCTGGCGGAAGGGGGGTATACCCAGGTCACCCTGGTTGAGGAACATGGCGAATACGCCGTCCGTGGTGGAATACTTGATATTTACTCGCCCCTTTATGTCGATCCGCTTCGCATTGAACTCTTCGGCGAAAGGGTGGAATCGCTTCGTTTTTTTTCCGCCGCAAGTCAGCGGAAACTACGGGAGATCGAAGAAGCCGTCATACTGCCGGCCCGAGAGATCGTGCTGGATCATTCGCATATGGATAAGATTCGAAACAATATGCGGCAACTGGTGAGAGAATCGGGGCTTTCCGTGTCCCATGCCGAAAAGTGGCAGGAGCGACTGGTCAATGAAGGGTTTTTTCCGGGTATCGAGAGTTTTATCCCTATGGTCTATCCCGGCCGCGACACCTTATTTGATTATGTGCCTGAACAGACCCTCTGGCTGCTTTTTGATCCTGCGGATATTGAGAAACATGCCCTTGAAAAAGAAAGACAGGCGCAGGAAAACTACCTGGCGGCAAGGGCGGATGGCAGACTATGCATCCCTCCGGCTCAGTTGTATCAAGCATGGTCCGAGGTCCATACACGCATTATAGAAAAATCCAGGCTGACATTTTATGTTCTGCAAGGCCATCCGGGTGCTTCAGAGGCTGGATCATCTCCGCCTTATCGTCTGGCCGTCCAGGATAACTCGGCCATCCGTTCGGAAATGATGATGGATAAAACCCGGGATCATGTTTTGCTTCCGCTGGTCAACTGGATCAATGAGCATCGGAGCGCCGGTTATAGAATTCTTCTGGTGTGCAGCACGGATGTGCAAATGCGGCGTTTGCATTCATTGATACAACCCTACGGCATCCCGGTGATATGCAGTCCGAAGTCCGATCCTGCCGCAAGTGATCCGGAAAAAACGGTCCGCATCCGCATCGGTCACCTTTCCGGCGGATTTGTATGGCCGGATGAAAGTCTTGCCGTGATCACGGAAAAGGAGATTTTCGGCCCCAAGGTCCGACAACGCAGAACCAGGGTTGAGAAGACGGACCCGGGAAAAGTCAGAACGGCGCTTCTTGAATTCGGCGATCTAAAAATCGGCGATCTGGTCGTCCACGTGGATCACGGCATCGGCGTCTATTCCGGCATGGAAAAATTGACCGTGGAGCGGGTGACCAATGATTTTCTGGTCATCACCTATCGTGATGACGACCGGCTATATATTCCCGTGGATCGACTGGGTATGATCCAAAAGTACATGGGCGTCGACGGCATTACCCCTCAAATCGATAAAATGGGCGGAAAAGCCTGGCAGCGGGTTCAGGCGAAAGCCCGGAAATCAGTGGAAAAGATTGCAGCCGATCTCTTGCGACTTTATGCCTCGCGCAGAATACTGCAGGGACATGCCTTTGGACAATCAGATGCGTATTTTACGGATTTTGAAGCAGGCTTTCCGTTCGAGGAGACTCCGGATCAGATTAAGGCCATCAACGACGTGTTAAACGACATGGAGGAGTCGACCCCCATGGACCGCCTCATCTGCGGAGACGTGGGATACGGCAAGACCGAAGTGGCGCTCCGGGCAGCTTTCAAGGCCGTTAATGACGCCAAGCAAGTCGCCGTACTAGTGCCTACGACCCTTTTAGCCGAGCAACATTATCGTACATTTTGCGAACGTTTCAGCCGTTATCCGGTGATCATTGACTGCCTGAACCGGTTTCGATCCCGGAAAGAGCAGTACGATATTCTGGAACGTCTGCGGACAGGAAAAACCGATATCATCATTGGTACCCACCGCTTGCTGCAGAAAGATATCCAGTTTAAGGATCTGGCACTGACCATAATTGACGAGGAGCAGCGTTTCGGGGTCAAGCACAAGGAAAAATTGAAAAAAATACGCAATACCGTGGATGTGCTCTCCATGACGGCAACCCCGATACCCCGTACTCTGCATATGTCCCTGATGGGGGTAAGAGATATCAGTATTATCCAGACGCCGCCGGAATTCCGAAGGGCCATCATGTCCTATATATCGGAATTTGATCCGGCGGTCGTTGCCGAAGCCATCCGCAAGGAAATCGGCCGAAAAGGCCAGATTTTTTTCATCCATAACAATATCAATACGATATGGAATATGGCGTCATACCTCAAAGAGCTGGTTCCAGAGGTCCGACTGGGGGTGGCGCACGGCCGGCTCGATGAAAACGCACTTGAAAGAGTGATGCTGCAATTTGTCAACAGGGAACTGGACATACTGGTCTGCACCACCATTGTGGAGTCCGGCCTTGACATTCCCAATGCCAACACCATTATCATCAATCGGGCCGACAGGTTCGGGCTGGCACAGATTTACCAGTTGCGCGGCCGAGTGGGACGGGCGGATGAACAGGCATACGCCTATCTTTTCGTACCCAGGGGGGCGGCCTTGACCCGTGACGCTCAGAAGCGTCTCAAGGTCCTTATGGAATACAGCGATCTCGGCGCCGGTTTCCAGATCGCCATGAACGACCTGAGGATCAGGGGCGGGGGCGCGGCTCTTGGGATTGAACAATCCGGGCACATCGCCGCGGTAGGATATGATATGTTTCTTGAACTGCTCGAGGAAGCCGTGGCCCAGATGAAAGGCGAACCGGTGGTTGAAATCCTGGTTCCTGAAATCAATATGCCACTTTCCGCATATATTACGGAAAACTATATTTCCGATATCGATCTGCGGTTGGTGGCATACCGGCGGCTGGCGAAAATGACGGAATTAAAGGAGGTCGCCGATTTCAAGTCGGAGCTGATTGATCGATACGGTCCGCTACCTCTGGAAGCCGGCAACCTGCTGTTGAAAATCATGTTGAAAATACTGTGCGTCAAAGCCGGCATCAAGCGGCTCGACATGACCGATACGCATCTTTTTCTGTCATTTTCGCCGAATCATATGGCCGACCCTCAGGGCTTGATCGCCTTTATTAAAACCGATCCGAAACGGTATCGGTTCGGGTCCGATCAGACGTTAAGGATCGTTCTCGATCCGAACGGGGCCGGTGGGTTCATGGCACAGGCCAAAAATATCTTGATCGAAATCGCGAAATGTATTAATCTACAAAGTTTTAAAAATTGAAGCAACAAACCGCCGCGGAGTTCTTTGGAAGTCTTTTACGTATGATTCTTATGATTTTGGATTCGGGAAATGATTATGCAGTCTAAATCGATGTCGCGAAGGCGTTTTCCAAAAGTGCGTGATGCGCTCGCCATAACGGTCGTTATGGCCGTGATGATGTGTCTTACTTCATTAATTCACGCCGCTGTTGTGGTGGATCGTATTGTCGCCGTTGTCAATGACGAAATCATCCGTCTTGTTGAACTCAATGAGAAATTCGCTCCTTTTGAACGGCAGATCCGTTCCTTGGGTCATGCACCCGAGAAGGAGCAGGAACTCATCCATCAGAAGCGGATGGATGTGCTCAATGACATGATCGATGAAAAACTGGCGGATCAGCAGATTTTTGAGGCTGGAATTACGGTGGGCGATGCGGAAATCGATCATGCCGTTGAACAGATTAAGGCGATCAATTCTTATACGGATGAAGAACTCCGACAGGCATTGACGCTCAGCGGCCTCGACATGAAAACGTATCGTGAAGAAATCCGGAAACAGGTCCTCAGAAACAAGCTGGTCAATCTGAAAGTCACCTCCAGTATTATTATCACTCAATCCGACATCCAGGCATACCAGGACGCGCATCCGGAAATTTATGGGCCACGGAAAGAATATAAGCTCAGAAATATTATGATGACGTGGGGTGAAAATGCCGATGCGAAAAGCCGGCAGGCGGTTTACGATCGCATGGCCGCCGTCGTTGAAAAACTCAAAAAAGGCGAATCGTTTGCAACAATTGCCGAAATCAGTTCGGAAGCGGTCAATGCCGCTGACGGAGGTCTGCTCGGAGTGTTTACATTAAATGACCTTGCGGAAAATATCGCTGGCGTGATTTCCCCGCTTCAGCCAGGGCAATTTTCATCCATTATCGAAACCGATCACGGGTATCAAATTTTCTTTGTCGAGGCGATTCTGGACGCCGCCCCGAAAACGACCAATGACAGTGCCGACGAAATCCGCCGGAAGCTCTATGAAGAGCAGGTCAATGAAAAATTCAGCGCCTGGATAGAGACTTTGAGAAAGGATGCCCACATTAAAATCATTTACTGACGGCAACGTCAAAATTTGATTTTACGGTTTCATCAGTTACCGTCTTCTGTATATCCGCAGTCAATTTTTTTCCTTCTCTTTTACCCGGAAAGGGGTAAAGACAGTGGTCGATACCATTGCTCAGAATGATCCTGGAAGCATGTCTTTCGGCCTCTACATAAAAGGGTTGCGACAGCAGAAAGGCATTTCCATGGAAGCCGTGGCCGCAGAGATCAAGATCAGCTTATCCCAGCTGACGCAGATTGAAGCCGAAGGCTCTGATCAGCTACCCGACGATGTTTTTGTCAGGGGTATTTTACGGTCTTATGCTCGTTTTATCGGCGTGGATGAATCGGATATCATCGACCGGTTCAAGGTAAGCCGCGGGGCTCTGGGAAAAGTCCCTTCCAGCCTGCCCGGAAAAGCAGCGGCCATAAGAAAGTTCAGACCGGGGGCGTTGCTGTTTGCCGTAATTCTGTTGATCCTGATTGTCTTGTCGGTTCCATATATGGTATATGAGACATCTATGCGTTTGTCCCCGTTAATGCTGCGGGAACGGGTCGGCAATCTTTTGCCGCTTCATCAAACGGTTAGTCTGCCTCGCCGGGATGAGGAACACGGTATTCTTCGACTGGAACTGACAGCAACCGAAAAGACCCGGGTGGAGATCAGTTCGGATGAAGGAGAACTGCTTGAATATGAGCTGTTCCCGATGGACCATGTTGAATTGGCGGTATCCCGGAGCGTCCGCCTGCAAATCGGAAATGCCGGCGGTCTTGACGTCCGGTTGAACGAACAATCCGTGACCGTTCCGGGAAAAAGCGGCGAAACCGTCACCTTGGACCTTCCATAAAATATTTGAGAAGATAAATGGCCCTTGAACGAAACCGAATACTGATCGAAACCATCAATAGGCTGATCCGCCGCGGCGCGACCGATCGGTTGAAAAAGATCATCGGCAAGGTGCACGAAGCCGATCTGCCGCCGGTGTTTCGTTCACTGTCCGCCGCCAACCAGCATAAACTGTTTTTCTTAATCGATGATCCGGAAAAAAAGGGATATGTCCTCAGCGAACTCGATGAGGACACCGCCATCGATATCATTGAAGATCTTTCGGTGGCCCAACTCGTTGAAATCCTGGAGGACATGCCGTCTGATGACAGCGCCGCCCTGATTAAAATCCTGCCGCCGGAAACTGCGGATACGGTGCTAAACATCATGCGGAAGAAAGGGGTCGACGACCTGGAAGGGCTGCTCCGGTACGAGGAGGACACAGCCGGTTCCATCATGAATACCGATTTCATTGCGCTGAAAGCGGACATGACGGCCCGTGAAGTTGTTGAAATGCTTCAGTCTGAAAAGGAATATCATGATATTGAAATGCCTTTTTATATCTATGTGATCGATGACGAAAGCCGGCTGGTGGGTGTAAGTTCCCTTCGCCAATTGGTGGTGGTGGCGCCCTCGACCCCTCTGCGCAATTTCATGTCTACGGACGTGATTTCTGTTTCCACGGACATGGACCAGGAGGAAGTCGCCCGGATCGTGGCGCGATACAACTATCTCGCCGTTCCGGTAGTGGATGAAACCCGGCGCATGGTGGGAATCATCACCGTGGACGACATCATCGACGTCATTCGGGAAGAGGCCACTGAAGATATTTTGAAAATGGCCGGCGTCGGCGAGGAATTCGTTGAAACCAAATCCATCATCAGAAGCACGCGGATACGCCTGCCGTGGTTGTTCGTGAGTTTTCTTGGCGGCGTTATGGCTGTATTTATCATCGGCAGATTTGAAGAAAATCTTCAGCAGGGTCTGGCTTATCTAGCGGCGTTTATTCCCGTGATCATGGGCATGGGCGGAAATATCGGGATTCAGTCCTCCACCATTGTAGTCCGCGGGATCGCCACCGGCCGGATTAATATCCACCACCTCTGGGCGGTGGTTTCCAAGGAACTGGCCGTCGGCGTAATTCTCGGCGTGTTTTACGGCCTTTTTCTAGGGGCAATCGCCCATCTTTTTTTCCGGGTTGATAAAACAAGCGCCTTGGCGTTTTCTGTTGGCATCGGCGTATTATCTTCCATGTCCGTTGCGGCCCTGATCGGTTCGTTCATGCCCATGATGTTCGCCCGGATCCGCATAGATCCTGCCGTGGCTACAGGCCCCTTTGTGACCTCTTCCATTGATATCCTCAGCGTACTGATTTATTTTCAGGTGGCTTTCCTGCTTCTGGGGGTTTGACGCATGCCCCTTTTTTCAACCCCCGCGATCCTGCTCCGCCGATTTCCCTACGGTGATTATGACCTGATCATCACGTTTTACACCCTGACAAACGGAAAACTCACGGTGATCGCCAAAAACGCCAAAAACAGCCGGAAGCGGTTTGCCGGAATTCTCGAGCTGTTTTCAATACTGAATCTGGTATGCGCGGATTCCAGGGGGCGTGGCATGCCGGTGTTGCAGGAGGCCGTGCTTGAATCCCCGGCTTCCGGCATACGGGGCAATATCCGGAAAACAGCGTATGCCAGCTACTGGGCAGAGCTGATCACCCAGTGGGCTGAAGAGGGCAAATCTCAGGCATCCGTATATGAACTGCTCAGGTATGGCCTGTATATCCTCGATACCGGCGGGTCCACGGAAGAAACCGCGAGCATCATTTTTCAGATTCGTTTTCTGACATTGACCGGACTGATGCCTAACCTGACATCATGTGCGCGCTGCCGAAAACCTCTGGAGAAATTCGTCCACGACAGATGCGTTTTTGAACTTGCATCCGGCGGCTTGGTATGCCAAGGATGTTCTTCGTTTCATCCGTCGAACGTTTGTCTTTCCAAGGGCACGGTCAAGCAGCTTCTGTGGATAAGAGACAACTCCTTCAACCATCTGGCGCGGCTGAAGTTTCATCCGGCGGCCATCGCGGAAAGCAACCGGATGCTTGAAGCCTTTGTTCCTTATCATATGGGAAAAGAACCCAAAAGCCTTGGATTTCTGAAGGAGATGCGGGCCGGGTGGGAAAAGCCTGATCCCCGGATCATCCGGGATCTTTCATCAACGGGAAATTCATCTTTATGAACGGTCTTGCCATAAACGATATTCGGAGGATTATCGAAAACCGGACCATAACGGCCAGTGCGCCATGCAGGATCGACATGGGCGGCACTCTCGACATCGGATGTTTCTATTACCCGTTGTCGTTTCTGAATCCCTGTACGTTCAATATCGCCATTGACATGCGGACGCGCATTGAAATCATGCCGCATCGCCCGGGATATATCCGGATCAGCTCCCGGGGGTTTGAAGATGCCGAATATCGTATGGATGAATTGCCGTTCCGGCATCCCATGGGGTTGATGTTCGCTATTGCCGCCCATTTCCATATTGACGGCATCCATATTGATATTGCGTCGGCATCACCGCCGCGCAGCGCCCTGGGAGGCTCTTCGGCCGCCGCGGTCGCGCTGATTGCGGCTTTTAGCCGGATATTGACGATTGCGGGCCAACCGGAAATTCCGCTTGAGCGTATTCCATTACTGGCCCATGCCATTGAAGAGGGCGTTGCAGGAGTTCCATGCGGTCTTCAGGATCAGCTTGCCGCCGCTTACGGCGGGATCAACGCATGGTACTGGCATGGAAAAGGAGCCGATTCCCTTTACCGCAGGCACCCGGTCGCAAGCGAGAAAGGTCGCACCTGTTTTAAGGCTCAGATACTGCTGGCCTATTGCGGCATTCCACATGAATCCGTCAATATCAACAGCCAGTGGGTTCAACAGTTTCTTTCCGGAAAATTCAGGTCGCACTGGGCCGGGATCATCCGATGCACCAACGCTTTTATTGATGCCGTATCGGTTGCGAATATATCCGAAGCCGTCCGGCAGATGAATCAAGAGACCGCCATTCGCCTGGAAATGACGCCGGATGTGTTCGACGATATCGGCAACCTGCTTTTTGAAACCGCGTGTAATAACGGGTGCGGCGCCCGGTTTACAGGCGCAGGCGGCGGCGGCTGCATCTGGGCGTTGGGTGAATCCGGCGATATCGCCGATCTGAAACCGTTATGGGAATCGATTCTGTCGAAAAGGGGCGGGGCCGGATTACTGGATTTTGATATTGATGATGAAGGTGTGAAAATTTGTGATTGAAAATTAATTCATGGATATCGGCGCTTGCCCGGTTCCTGGTGATGATCTGATGGATAAGGATAAATAAAATCATGTATTTTCAGGATGTGATTCTCAATCTTCAAAAGTTCTGGGCGCAAAAGGGATGCGTCCTGGTTCAGCCCTATGACATCGAAGTAGGGGCCGGCACGTTTCATCCCGCGACCCTGCTGAGATCCCTGGGGCCCGAGCCCTGGCGGGTGGCTTACGTGCAACCTTCCCGCAGGCCCACCGACGGCCGTTATGGAGAAAATCCCAATCGGCTGCAGCATTACTACCAGTTCCAGGTGATCCTCAAGCCTTCTCCCGGCGACATTCAGCAGCTTTACCTGAAAAGCCTCGGCGTTCTTGGCATCAACGCCCTGGATCACGACATCCGGTTTGTGGAAGACGACTGGGAATCCCCCACCCTCGGGGCCGCCGGCCTGGGCTGGGAGGTCTGGCTGGACGGCATGGAGATCACGCAGTTCACCTATTTTCAGATGGCCGGCAGTATCGAGGTCAGTCCGGTTTCGGTGGAGGTTACCTATGGACTGGAGCGGATCTGCATGTATCTGCAAGAGATCGACAATGTGTACGATATCCGCTGGAATAAAAATATTTCATACGGCCAGGTGCATCATCAGCAGGAAGTTGAACAGTCCCGCTACAACTTTGAAATCGCCGATATCCGGCTCCTTTTTGATCTTTTTGACAGGTACGAGGCCGAATCGGCGCGTATCATCCGGGAATCTCTGGTGCTGCCGGCATACGAATATTGCCTGAAGTGCTCCCATGTGTTCAACCTTCTGGATGCCCGGGGCGCCATCAGCGTGACGGAAAGAACGGGTTATATCGCCCGGATCAGGAATCTGGCGCGCTTGTGCGCGGAAGCCTACATTAACCAGCGAAGGGAGATGGGATATCCGCTGCTGCCCCAGGATGCAGACACTCATGAGATGGGCGCATAGCACGCACAATCAAACTTTTTTGCGCGATCATCGAATAAAAATTTCAGATATCTGAACCCGATGCCATGAATTTTCAGGCATCTTCCATATAAAAACACGTTCCCGGGAGCGGACATGAAACAGTTATTGCTTGAAATCGGAACCGAAGAGATCCCGGCGGGGTATATCAATCCCGCGCTGGCGGCATTGTCTTCGATATTGATAAAACGGCTTGAAGACGCCCGCATCGGGCACGGCGCGGCCAAAACATACGGGACCCCGAGAAGGCTTGCGATTATTGTGGACGCGGTGGTTCCCCGCCAGTTGCCCCTTGTCACCGAAGCCATGGGTCCTCCGGAAAAGGTGGGATATGACGCGAACGGGAACCCTACGGTCGCCGCAATAAAATTTGCCGAAAAAGCCGGCGTTTCCGTCAACCACCTGAAGGTTAAAGACACGGGGAAAGGGCGGTATCTGGCGGCTGAGATCATAGAAAAGGGGGACACAACCGCTGTGATACTCAAAACGATCCTGCCGGAGGTCATGTTATCCCTGCCGTTTCCAAAATCCATGCGATGGGCTGATCTGCGTCTGCTTTTTGCCCGGCCCATTCATTCCGTCTGCGCCCTACTGGGTGAGCGGGTAATCGCCTTTTCAGTGGGCAATATCCAAAGCGGACGGCACACCTTCGGGCATCGGTTTCTGCATCCCGGCAGAATGAAACTGTCCGATCCCAGCGAATACATTTCCGGGCTGGTATCCGCCATGGTCATCCCTGACATTGATGCGCGCAAAGCAACCATGGAAGCCGCGATGAAAAAAGCAATGGCCTCCGCGGGCGGTCAGATCCTTCCGGATCCGGCGCTGGTGGATGAGGTGGCCAACCTGATTGAATACCCGGCCGTGGTTATCGGCCGTTTTGACAAGAAATTCCTCGAACTTCCCAAGGAAATTCTGATTACCGCCATGCGGGAGCATCAGCGTTATTTTGCCGTGGCCGGCAAGGACGGGCGATTGCTACCCTGTTTCGTGGCGGTCAATAATACCCTGGCCCGGGACATGGATCTGGTGACCCGGGGCCATGAGCGGGTGCTTCGGGCCCGTCTGGAAGACGCCCGGTTTTTTTACCAGGCCGACCGGAAGATCCCTGTAGACGATATGGCCGAAAAATTAAAATCCGTCCTGTTTCAGGCGGAACTCGGATCCATGCACGACAAGACCCTTCGCATCGAAACCATTGCCCTGAAATTGTCGAATATGATCCAATTAGCGCCGGTCGTCCGGCAGCGCGTTGCACGGGCCGCCCGGTTGTGCAAGGCTGATCTGGTCAGTCACGTGGTGGGTGAATTTCCGAAACTCCAGGGGATCATGGGCAGGATCTATGCCTCCTGTTCAGGAGAGCCCGACGGCGTGGCCATGGCTGTTGAGGAGCATTACCGGCCGACGGCATCGGGCGGCGCGCTTCCATCGACTGTTGAAGGCGCGGTGCTGGGGATTGCCGATAAGATCGATACCATCTGCGGGTGTTTCAGCGCCGGACTTGTTCCTACCGGCACATCCGATCCTTATGCCCTGCGCCGCCAGGGAATCGGCCTGATTCAGATCGCCCTTGAACGGTCCTTTTCATTTTCGCTTACGGATCTTGTCAACTTCAGCACGGCCCTGTTTACGCCGGCAAACGGAAATGATCCTTTTCTTGTGGCAAACCAGGTGATGGCCTTTTTAAAGGGGCGACTGGCGCATCTGCTTGAGGAAAACGGGATTTCAAAGGATGGGGTGGCCGCTGTGCTGGCGGTGGCCGCGGACGATATCCCGGAAACATGGAAAAAAGCCCATGCCCTGCAAAAGTTGAAAACCGAACCGGATTTTGATGTCATTGCCGTTGCGTTCAAGCGAGTCGTCAATATCATCAAAAAATCAAAACCGGATGCGACCGTTATTTCAAACGTCGACCCCGGCTTGTTTGTGCATGCTTCTGAATCCGAGCTGCATGCCCGATTCGTTGTGAGCAGGGAAAAAGTACAAAAGTATCTTAAAGCCGGGAATATCGAAAAGGCGTTCGTGGAGATTGCATCGTTGCGCGGCCCGGTGGACCGGTTTTTCGAAGATGTGCTGGTCATGGACCCGGACCCGGCCGTCCGCGGGAACCGGTTCGCATTGCTGGCATCCATCTCGGCCCTGTTTGAACTGCTGGCCGATTTTTCAAAGCTTGCCGCATAGAGCGGTTTATCGTTTAAAATAAGAAAGGGAGGGAAAATGGCAGGATACGACCCGGAAATGGATAAAATTCTTAAAACATGGACATGTGAGGAAACCGGCCTTGTGGTTTCCATCAATCAGTATGGCAAGGGCGAGCCGAAACTCCAGATCGGTCCACGGATGATAAGGAAAAAAGACGGTTCCGGAGAGCGCAGCACCAAGGCCGGCCGTCTGACCGTGGAGGATGTCATGTGGCTGCACGAGATGATCGATGAGATCAAGGATGATCTTGCCGGCCGTGTAGATCCCACAAAATAGATTTTTCGATGCTTTTAACGGCCGCCTGTGAAGCGGCGGCCGTATGGAATACGCATGCAGGAAAATACCGCCATCATCCAACCCTCGGCTGGAAAGCAACCCGCATCCATCGGCAGAAGCTGCGTCATGGCGGCGCATCCTTCGGATCTGGATCTGCTGGTGCGAAAAACAGGTCTTTTGTCGAAAACATCCCGGACCCTGCTAAACAGCCGTCTGTATTACGGTCCCCATGACCCGCCCGACTTCTGCATTGTGGGGCCGTTTATCGGCGCACCTTATGGGGTGATGCTGCTGGAGGCCGTAATTGCCTGGGGTATTGCGGAGATCGTCTTTATCGGCTGGTGCGGCGCTGTTTCAGACGGCATCCGTATCGGTGATATTATTCTGCCGCAATCCGCCTTAATCGATGAAGGGACTTCACGGCATTATATCGAGCCGGACCCTGAGACCGCATACCCGGACATGCGGATGCAAAGGCGCATCAAAACGGGTTTGCTTCAGCGGCAGGCGGCATGTCATGAAGGGGCCATCTGGTGCACGGATGCGATTTTTCGGGAAACACCTGAAAAAGTCGGATTCTACGGAGCCCAGGGCGCCTTGGCCGTGGAAATGGAAGCTTCGGCTCTGTTTTCCGTGGCAATGTTCAGGTCGGTTTCTTTGGGATGCGTGCTGGTGGTCTCCGACGAGATTTCATCCGGGCGATGGATAAAGGGGTTTGATCATCAGCGGTTTAAAAACAGCCGGCGCGTGGTGGCCGATGTTGTCTGCGACCTGCTGGCTGTCCCCCATCGACATGACCGACAATCAATCTGAAGGCGGTTGCTCATGAATCGCGCCGATGATCCGAAAATCGTTGAACGGATATCCTGGTTGCGCCGGGAATTGAACCGGCATAACCATCAGTATTTTGTGTTGGATGATCCGGTAATTTCCGACGCGGAATATGACCGGATGATGCAGGAGCTGATATCGATTGAGGCCCAATGGCCCGAATTCGTCAGCCCGGATTCACCCTCGGCCCGGGTGGGATCGGCGCCTCTGGACCGGTTTGAAACCCTGGCCCACAGATATCCGATGATGAGCCTGGACAAGGGCTTTTCCGAAGCGGATTTTTTTTCTTTTGATGAGCGAGTCCGCAAAGGCCTCGGTGCTGGAAATCCGGTGTTGTATACCACCGAACCCAAGATCGACGGGGTCGCGGTGGAGCTTGTCTATGAAGGCGGTCTGTTGACTCTGGCATCCACCCGGGGCGATGGGGATACCGGCGAGAAGATCACCGAAAACGTCAGAACCATTCCCACAGTCCCGCTGGTGCTTGAAAATCCGAAGGATTTCTCCCTTCCGTCATTGCTGGAAGTGCGGGGGGAAATTTTTATAAGCAAAACCGGTTTCAAAAGGCTCAATGACGAACGGATGGGCCAGGACCTGCCGCTTTTTGCCAATCCCCGCAATGCCGCCGCGGGCTCGTTGCGACAACTGGACTCCCGCATCACCGCTCAGCGGCCATTAGAGATTTATGCTTACGGCGTCAGCGATCCGGCATCATTGGGCGTGGATTCCCATGCCGACGTGCTGTTGCGTCTCGGCCGGCTCGGCTTTCGAATCAACCCGCTGGTTCATCCTCGAATAACAGCGGAAGCCGTGATCGATTATATCCATGAGATTGACGGTCTTCGGGACCGGCTTCCCTATGAAATCGACGGCGTTGTGATCAAGGTTGACCGGTTTTCCTTTCAGGAGAGACTGGGCGCGACTTCGCGGCGGCCCAGGTGGGCGATTGCAATCAAATTCGAAGCCACCCAGGAAACCACGCGGGTGAACGATATCCAGATCCAGGTGGGCCGTACCGGTGCGCTGACGCCGGTGGCCCATCTTGAACCGGTCAGTATTGCCGGGGTTACCGTGAGCCGGGCCACCCTGCACAATGAAGACGAAATCCGTAAAAAGGACGTCCGTATCGGGGATCGGGTCTTTGTCCGCAGGGCCGGGGACGTGATTCCGGAAATCGTTAAAGTGATAACGGAAGACCGGAACGGTTCGGAACGGCCGTTTAAGATGCCCCGGAATTGTCCGGTCTGCGGATCCGAGGCGGTCCGCCTTGAAGATGAGGCCGTCACCCGTTGCGTCAGCATCGCCTGCCCGGCCCAGGTCAAGGCCAATATCCGGCATTTTGCCTCCAAAGGCGCCTTTGATATTGACGGACTGGGTGAAAAGCTCATTGATCAGATGGTAGACCGGCGGCGCATCTCTTCTTGCGCGGATATTTTCGCATTGACCATTGATGATCTCAGGGATTTGGATCGCATGGGAGAGAAATCCGCGCAAAACCTGATCCAGGCTATTGCCGCCAGCCGGCGGATCAGTCTGCATCGATTTCTATACGCCTTGGGTATCCGTCATGTGGGCGAGCACATGGCCAAGATCCTGTCCGAAGAATTTGAAAGCGTTGACGACATCATGGCAGCTGAAAAGGAACGGCTGGAAATAATCAGCGGCATCGGGCCTCAGGCGGCTTCAAGTATTACCGATTTCATGCGACAGGAGCAAAACCGGGCAACCATCAGGCGTCTGCGTTCAGGCGGTGTTGAGATTTATCGGGAAACTCGCGTGAGTGCGGAGGCGCCGCTATCCGGAAAAATATTCGTGCTGACCGGCACCCTGGATTCCATGACGCGATTCGAGGCTAAAGCCCGCATCGAAGCCGCCGGGGGAAAGGTGGCCGGCTCGGTCAGTAAAAAAACCGATTATGTCGTGGCCGGCCAGTCGCCCGGTTCAAAGCTGGAAGAGGCTCGGAAATTAGGCATTACCATACTCGACGAGAACCGGTTTAACGCGCTTTTGTAATTCACCAGGCGGCAAGGAGGAAGGGTATGGCGAATAAAAAAAAAGTCCGCGTGACCATCAGGGGCAGGGTTCAGGGGGTTTGCTTCCGCATGGAAATCCGGCAAGCGGCCAAACGGATCAAGGTGAAAGGCTGGGTGAGAAACCGTCGCGACGGATCCGTGGAGGCAGTCATTGAGGGCGACGCCGAAAGAGTCGATGATCTGCTGGCATGGTGTCGTAAAGGACCTCCCCTGGCCCGTGTGGATGGCATTGAGATCCATGAGTACGATGATTTGGAAATATTTACCGATTTTTCCATTCGATCGACGG
>Ga0351955_1019_pt1 | contig 16161 bp, 11 predicted proteins | sample BONcelT113001D15_FD_205812 | JGI IMG/M metagenome (GOLD analysis project Ga0351955, IMG submission 205812) | Enriched cells from coal bed in the Powder River Basin, Montana, United States - BONCAT cells T11 rep3 HSBNCT.T11.300.1.D15 ...
CAGATACGAAATAGCTCCACTCAACGACTATATTTATCACACCACCTTTTATCCGCAAGGGAAATCGCTGAAAAACTTCTCCTTTGCTGCCGATCTCAAACCTCAGAAAGTTGAGTTTACAGTTACTGATGAAGGCAACAATGTTACGATCAGGTCGAAAGGCATCAATATCCGCATGACAAAAGTTCCGTTTACGCTGGCCTATTATTTCAATGATAAACTTCTGATAAGCGAAAAGAGAGGATTTATTCCTACCGACACGCTTCAGCTTTTGAATTTCGCCATTGAGCCTGAGGAAGTTCTTTTCGGCGGAGGTGCACGGGTGCTCGGGATGAACCGTCGCGGCAACCGGCTTATGATGTATAACCGGGCTCATTATGGTTACGAAACCCGCTCCGAATTGATGAACTACACACTTCCGTTGTTTATTTCATCGAAACAATATGCCGTGCTTTTCGACAATGCCAGTCTGGGTTATCTTGACCTCGACAGCAAAGCCAACAATGAAATAACTTACGAAACCATAGGCGGCACGCCAAATTATTATGTAATTGCCGGCGCCAACTGGTACGATCTTGTAAAGCAATACACATTGCTCACCGGCAGGCAGCCATTGCCTCCGCGCTGGGCTTTCGGCAATTTCAGCAGTCGGTTTGGTTACCATTCGCAGGCCGAAACAGAAGCCACCGTAAAAAAGTTCTTTACGGATGGAATTCCACTCGATGCAGTAATTATTGATATTTACTGGTTCGGGAAGGAGATAACGGGTACTATGGGTAATCTGGAGTGGTACCGCGATAGCTTTCCGAATCCCGAAAGGATGATGAAGCGCTTCGAAAAACTGGGAGTCAAAACGGTGCTGGTGACAGAACCTTTTATCCTGACCACATCCTCACGCTGGCAGGAAGCGGCTGATAATAAGGTGCTTGGAACCGATAGTCTTGGCAATCCTTATACCTATGACTTTTACTTTGGAAATACAGGTTTAATTGATATTTACAAGCCCGAAGCCCGGGAATGGTTTTGGAACATTTACAAAGATTTCACCAAACAAGGCGTTGACGGATGGTGGGGTGACCTGGGTGAGCCTGAGGTTCATCCTTCAGCTCTGCAGCATGTAAGCGGATCGGCCGATGAATTGCACAATTCCTATGGACATGAATGGGCAAAAATGATTTATGAGGGTTATCGCAAGGATTTTCCTGATCAGCGTCCGTTTATTCTGATGCGCTCCGGATATGCCGGTTCGCAGCGTTATGGAATGATTCCCTGGACCGGAGATGTGAACCGAAGCTGGGGCGGACTGGTTCCTCAACCCGAGCTTTCGCTTCAAATGGGAATGCAGGGCCTTGCTTATATGCATTCCGATCTGGGTGGTTTTGCCGGTGGGGATACCATCGATAATGAACTTTACACCCGATGGCTTCAGTATGGTGTATTTCAGCCGATTTACCGGCCTCATGCTCAGGAACATATTCCGGCTGAACCGGTTTTTCAGAATGCAACAACCAAAGCCCGGGCAAAAAAGGCCATTGAACTCAGATATCGCCTAATGCCCTACATCTATAATATGGCTTTTGAAAACAAAACCTCAGGAAAGCCGCTGATGATTCCTCTCTTTTTTAATGAGCCCGACAATCTTTCGCTGCTCACCTACGATTCAGCTTATATGTGGGGCGATGCGTTTCTGGTTTCACCGGTGAATAGCCCCGGATTGAAAAAGCAAACCATTTACCTGCCCAAAGGTAGTTCCTGGACAAATTTTTATACCGGCGATGTTCATCAGGGCGGATCAAGACTAACTGTTCCCTTGAGTATCGAAAACATAACGGTTTTTGTAAAAGGAGGATCATTTATACCAATGATGCACAAAGCAGAAAGCACAAAAAGTTATTCACTCGAGGCGTTTGATATGCATTATTATGCCGGCAATACTGATTTGCATAGCAAATACAGTCTTTACAATGACGATGGGGAAACACCGTTTGCTTACGAAAAAGGCAATTTTGAACTTATTGATTTTTCAGCAGAGGAAAATGAAAACACGGTGATCATTTCACATATTAAAAGTAAGGCAACCGGGAGTTATGCAAAAACAAAGAACTCAGTAAATCTGGTTGTTCATAATCTGAAGGATAAGCCTGCAGGAGTAAGAGTAAATGGTTCATATATTTCTTCTTCAAAGTGGAGATGGTCGGGAGCTGAAGGACTTTTACGAATAGAAATCATCTGTTCAACCAATGAAGAAAAAATTGAGATTGTAAAAAACCTGTATTAGCCTGATTAATTCACAAACAGGACTAATGTTCTTATAAATAGCCGTTTGAGTTACCCCGGCCTTTAGGTCGGGGTAATTAAACGCCGCTATTACGGGGCTTTAGCCCAAAATCAGAGGCTGGCGGACCCCTGACAGGGTTACGAACCCTTAAGGAGGGGCAGTCAGTCAGATACGCGCTAACCTCCTGATCCTCAGCAAAACCCTGTCAGGGGTTTATGGGTAAAAACTGCCTGGTTATGGCCAGGCCAGATGTTCACATACCGATATCTATTAATTGCCATTTTGATGTACATTTGCATTAAATTTTATAAAACCATAGAACCCATGAAAAAACTGATTCTCATTGCATTACTGATACCTGTGTTGTTTGGCTGCAACAACAAGAAGAAAGAATATGAAGCCCTGAGGACACGTTACGATAGCCTGCTTACCATTGGCTTTACAAAGGACACTGCCATCATTGGCTACCTTGAGTCATTTAATTCAATTCAGGCCAATCTCGATTCCATCAAAATGGCCGAAATGATCATCTCCCGGAGCACACAAAATGGCGCGGAATTACAAACCGATCAGAAAGATCAGATCAACCGCGACATCAACATGATTTTTGAGAAACTTCAGGAAAACAAAAAAACAATTGCTGACCTGCGTGCAAAAATGAGGAAATCAAATTCAAAGGTCACTGTGCTTGAAGAGATGATTGACCGTATGACCCGTCAGATTGAGGAAAAAGATGTAGAGATTGCACAATTGCGCGATCAGCTGGAAAGAATGAATATTCAGATCGAAATTCTCAGTAGCAGTGTTCAGAACCTTGAGGTAGAGGGAAGTGCAAAATCGCAGACCATCAGCGAGCAAACAGAAGCCCTGAATACAGCGTACTATGTCATCGGCACCAAAAAGGAATTGCGCGAACAGAATATTATTACCATGGAAGGCGGTTTTGTGGGAATCGGACGAAACAAAAAAGTAAAGGAAGATTTCAATCAGGATTATTTTACACGAGTTGACATCACCAAACTTAAATCAATTCCTGTACTCCGCAAAAAAGCAGACATCATCACTACCCATCCTTCGCAATCTTACAAAATATTCGGAGAGAAAGCAGTGGACAGCATCGTCATCAGTAACCAGAAAGAGTTTTGGTCAGCATCAAAGTACTTAGTAATTGTTATTGATTAGGTTTTTGAAATCCCTGCGGGGATAAGGAATTTTGAATTTTTATGAATAACAAAAGGCAGGTCTGGAGAGGCTTGCCTTTTTTGTTTGTTAAAGGGATTCCGCATCATGATGCTGTGCTCAGTTTTTAAAATCAGTTCATTTGAGCGTTTAGGATAACTACCATTAAAACCAACCCGAAATCATTGAGGAATAAAACATTTACAGGACATTATCCATCTGCCATATACGTGAAATTCTTCCTGAAAATATAGTTGTTTAATCTTAGAATGTATTTACATTTGTATTCATTGAATCTAATTTACTTGCAAAAGAATATTTAAATTATGGTTAAACAATTATAAAAGATAAAACTGAAAAAATGCTCCCCAATTCCTTCAATCTAAAAATTCAAATTATTACATTATTCCTTTTTTGCGCAGTTATTTTCGTAAGCTGCAAAAAAGACAAAACCGCAGAGGATGGCCGTCAACAAAACACCTCAATAGGCTTGTTGACAAATTGGGTTCTGGCGAGTACTCCGTTAGATCAGGTTTCTCCGGGTATGTTTCCCGAATCAGAACCAGGCAGCGGACTTGATTACAGAAAGAATGTTGGCAAATTAGCATGGTATTCTATAGATATTTATTATTACTCGGTTGATGGCTCATATTTCCTCCCCACTCCGTATAGTCCGGAACAGTTATCAGATCATTATGTAAGGATAGTTAAATCCAGGGAGGTTTTTCCCTTATATCCGGAACCAACCAATATTGAAACATTTTTACCTGTTTTAAATTTAGCTTTTTACCCCGGTGAAAGAGGGCCTTACAATTACGATGCCTTTCCAACTTCATACAGCAAAGGAATATCAGCAGATGGCACGCTAACCGACCCGTCTTCGCGCTGGGGAGGAATAATGCGCAAAATCTATACTCCATCTGATATTTACGACCCAATAATTGATGATTATAAAATGGAAGCCATCGAGTTTATCCTTCTGGATCCGTTTATTTATAAGCCGGGACATTCCGGAGGCGATTTATATATTAATATTGGCGACCTGTCAGAGGATGTTCTCAGGGATGGGAGGTTATCTATAGAAAGTGGGCTTCCTGGCAGCCAGAATGTTACAGGGGTTGATACAACCATCTGGGGTCGGGTGCCAATTGAATTACCATTAGTTTATGCATTCAGTAGTAATTATGATGCCCGGCCTTTTCAGGATGTGGGATTTGATGGCTTAGGAGATGAAGATGAGAGAAACTTCTTCAGAAACTCATATATTTCTGTGATTGAGAACCTTTATGGTATAGAATCCGGCGCTTACAAACAGGCCGTTGCTGACCCTTCAGCAGATAACTTTATTCATCATTGGGATTCCAGGTTTAACAATCTTCAATCACCCATTTTAGAAAGATATCTTTCATTTAATGGAATGGATGGAAATAGTCCTCATCAGAGTCAATTGATGGCTACTACTCTCCCGGATTCAGAAGATTTTAATCGAACAACAACTCTTCAAACCGATGAAAAATATTTTCAATACAGGATCAGCCTGAGACCATCAGATATGATATCCGGGTCAAACTATATTGTAAGTGTAAATAAAGTTGATGTTTTACTACCCGATAATACAACCGGAACCGTGAACTGGTATACTTTCCGTATTCCAATAAACAGTGCAGAAAGACATGCTTTTGGCGGAATTACTGAAAGTGATAACTACAAGATGATTCGTATCTTTTTTAAGAACTTTAATGAACCTGTAATTTGCAGGTTTGCGCAAATCTCATCAAACAGAACTTTAAAATGGCCAATGAGCAAATCTCTGGCTGATTTACACTTTTTCAACCTTTGGTTTTTATCCTCCTGAAGCATATCCAGGCACCTGCCAAAGCAAGCAGAGTTATTACAGAGATAATATACACAGCAGGTACAATGTTTACGCCCTTTATTCCCATACCTATAATTTTGGCCATCAGGGCGAGCATCAAAAAGCTTAAAAAAACCAGATATACCGGTGTCCAGAGGTAGCCCGAAGATTTCCTTTTCAGAAACAATACACCGGAAATCATTGAAACAGGCAGCAAAATGGCCAGATCGAGCCCCTGTACGATAAGTGTGGTATAATGTTCAAGAGAAGCCGGATAAAGGCTGCCATCCATAATTGGTGGTATTACCATGCTTAACCACATTAAGCCGATCAGAATTGCATTGGCGATGAGGAACCAACCGGCAAATGCTGGCCTTTCGAGGCCAAACCATGTGTTGGTGTTTGTTTTCTGAAGGTCCTGTATTTGCATGATAAACCCAAAAAATGAACTACCAGCAATGATAACATAAAGTAAGAAACATTCGTTGTACATCCCCATGCACAGATAAAAGAAATAGGTTACCAGAAAATAAGCAGTTAAACCAGCCAGGAAAATCTTTTGCTTCAGGGAGGATTTATTGCGAAAACCAAAGATCAGTAGCAATGGAACAGCCAGAAAAAGTGTAAGATAATCCTGTGCAATTCCCTGTATCGCATCATTTGCCGACATATGCTGATACAACCCCTTGCCGCTGATTGTTATTTCCTGTCCACGAATAGAAGTATATTGGTAAGGCCCGCTGCCTGCTTCGAGAAAGATGCCACTGGCAGATGCAATGGTTGCTGCAAGAACAATCACTGCGACAAGTAACCGAAGAGTTTGTTTTGTGCTCATAAACGAATTAGTCTTAACGCCGTTAATTTAATATTCCGATTCTGAAGTGTTTAAAAAATGAAGCTATCAGCAACCCGCCATTTCACTCACCAGCTCTTTCACACTGTTTTCATTAATGCGTGAAATGCTTTCGTTTACTCCCGAAATTTTCCTTATCAGCATTTTCTCAATAAAATTCATCCTGTCAAAGTTAAACTCACCGCCGGTAAGTTTGCAGCTTTGAGCATGTTTGCGAAGCAATTCAGGATAAGCATTGTCAAATTGTTCCTGAGCTTTATCTTCTTCCATGCAACTCAGGAATAGTCCCAGTGGTTTTTCGAGCAGTATGTCCTGATTGTTCCTGCAAAATTCCTTGATCTTGTTCTGAATATTTCCGGCATGTATCGAGCCCCCGATAATTATCCGGTCAAAGCTGCTGAGATCAATGTTTTTGGATGTTTTCAGGTTAAAGAGCATGCAGTTTTCGCTGCCCAGTGCCTGCTGAATCATGGTGGCTACCTTTTCGGTAGTTCCGTGATGTGAACGATAAATAACGGCTGTTTTCATGGTTCGATTTGTGTATGAGATTAAATGCCAAATTGGTGAACATAAAGACGCATTTTCCTGGATAAGGTTACACGATCAGACACACACTTCTCAAACATCAACAAACCTTTGCGCCCTTGCGTCTTTGCGTGAAACCCGAAAGAAGAACATCAAATACCTTTGCGCCCTTGCGTCTTTGCGTGAGTCCCGAAAGAACATCAACAACCTATTCGTCATTGCGTGATTCTTAAACTTACAGAACCAGACAATGGCTCTCATTCCTTCATCTCAGGCGCTTTGTCGTAATCGATTTCATTCTTTTTATTGCCGGCTTCGTCATAAAAAACCCACTTACCGACTCTTTTACCCATATTGAAATTTCCTTCGTAATAAAGTTTTCCGTTTGAATGGTAAACGGTCCGTTTTCCATGACTTTCACCTTCTTTGAACTCTCCTTCGCTCCATAGGTTGCCATTATCGAACCACGAAGCCCAATAGCCTTCACGCAGATTGTTTTTATAGTTTCCCTCAATATACTTTTTCCCGTTTGTATGGTAAACCACCTCTTTTACAAGTTTTTCTTCGCCATCAACTTTTTCAAAAGTTTTTTCAGTCTTGACTGAGCCATCTTCAAAAAGCTCTTTTTTTACAGTTTGGTTGTTGCATGATACGAGTATCAGAATACTCAGCAGGAGAAAAAGCAGGCGTTTCATAGTTTTTCAGGAAGTAAAAGTTATTTATTTATCGATTGAAAATCAATCTGTTGCCAGGTTGGCTATTGTCGAAACGATCGTTTTGCCAGGCCAGATGACCGCCCACAAAGGTATGGGTAATTTTTGAATGGAAAGTGACGCCTTCCAGCGGAGACCAGCCACATTTATAAAGAATATTTTCCGGCTGAACTTCCTGGTTTTGCTCCGGATCAATAAGCACCAGATCAGCATGATATCCTTCGCGGATAAAACCACGTTTGTCCACACTAAAAATACGGGCCGGGGCATGGCACATTTTTTCCACCACCATTTCAGGGGATATTTTCCCCTGACGGCTCATCTCAAGCATGGCAAGCAGCGAATGTTGCACCAGCGGTCCGCCGGAAGGGCAGGAAAAATAAGAATTTGCTTTTTCCTGAAGGGTATGCGGGGCATGATCGGTTGCCACCACATCCAGGCGGCCATCGAGCAGAGCCTGCATCAATGCATCGCGATCAGAAACTGACTTTATCGCCGGATTCCATTTGATGCGCGACCCCAGCTTCGGGTAGTCCTGCTCAGAAAACCACAGATGATGCACGCAGACTTCGGCAGTAATCCTTTTTCTTTCATCCGAAGGAGCATCCGAAAGCAATGCAAGTTCATCGGCAGTTGAGAGATGAAGCACATGCAAACGGGTGTTGTACTTTTTGGCAAGATTTACTGCCAGCGTGCTTGATTTAAGGCAGGCTTCGCGGCTTCGGATAAGCGGGTGGGCCTCAAGCGGAATATCTTCACCATATTTTTCGCGCATTGCTGCCGTATTCGAACGGATGATATCTTCGTCTTCGCAATGCACCGCAACAAGGGTAGGGGCATCCCTGAAAATTCCTTCCAGGGTTTCGGCTTTATCAACCAGCATATTTCCGGTTGAAGCACCCATAAAAACTTTGATTCCGCAAACCTTGCGTGGATCGGTTTTTATTATTTCTGCGAGGTTATCGTTCGAAGCTCCCATATAAAATGAGTAGTTGGCCAGCGATTTTTCGGCAGCCATGCTGTATTTCTGCTCAAGCAAATCCTGGGTGAGGGCATTGGGAACGGTGTTGGGCATTTCCATGAACGAAGTTACTCCGCCAGCTACTGCAGCACGACTTTCGGTGTAAAGATCGCCTTTGTGGGTAAGCCCCGGATCGCGGAAATGTACCTGATCGTCAATCACCCCGGGAATCAGCCATTTGCCGGTGCCATCGATAATTTCTGCATCAGCCGCTTCGGGTGTAGGTTCGAAAGTTTCTCCTTCAAAAATCCGGCTGATTAAACCGTCAGAAATAAGCACGCTGGCTTTATATGAGCGTCCTTCATTGATGAGGGTTGCTCCGGTGATGATGTATTTTTTTTTCATGGAATCACAATGCCTTTTCAGGATGCGGAATGCATCCCGGAGTGCAAAGGTACAAATAAAGGAAGGGATTCAGTGCAGAGATCAGGCAGCTTTTTTCGCACGGATTCGCTTGAATCTCAATTGTATAACACCAAGAATGGCTTCTTTGAAAATTCCGCTGCTCATTTTTGACTGTCCTTCTGTACGGTCGGTAAAAATGATGGGGACTTCAATAATTTTGAAACCCAGTTTCCATGCGGTATATTTCATTTCTATCTGAAAAGCATAACCGGTAAATTTAATTTTGCTGAAATCAATGGTTTCGAGCAGTTTACGGCCATAACACTTAAATCCGGCAGTGGTGTCCATTATTTTCATGCGGGTAATCATCCGCACATAGTAAGAGGCGAAATACGACATCAGCACGCGACCCATCGGCCAGTTTACCACATTCACACCTTTAATATAACGCGACCCAATGGCCAGATCAGCACCCTGATTGGCGCAGGCATCGTAAAGTTTCAGCAAATCATCGGGGTTGTGCGAGAAATCGGCATCCATTTCGAAGATATAACTGTAATCTCTGCTTAAAGCCCATTTAAAACCGTGGATGTATGCAGTTCCGAGCCCAAGTTTACCTTTACGTTCTTCCATATGGAGTCTGTCGGGGAACTCAGGCATTATCTTACGAACTATTGCAGCAGTTCCATCTGGTGAGTTGTCTTCAACAATGAGGACATCAAACTCCTTGTTTAGTGAAAATACTTTCCGGATAATCCGTTCAATATTTTCTTTTTCGTTGTAGGTTGGAATAACGACGAGGCTATCTTTCACGGTGCAGATTTTTATAGGGCGAAATTACATCAAAAGAACACAAATAAAAAAATAAAATATGTTAAACAAGTTGCGGTTATTTTTCCTTTATCAGGAAAATGTAAACCGGGAAATGGTCGCTATATCCGCCAAGGTAAGCTCCGCCGGCAAAAGTGCGGAACGGGTACCCTGCATATGGACCATCTTTCTGAATCAGGAATTTTTCGTTGTAAACTTTGGCTTTGTGAAATTTCCAGCCTTTTTTGGGATTGAGCAGTGGTTCTGAAATAATAATCTGATCAAACAGATTCCAGGCATCGCGATAGGCCAATGAGCCTATTCCTTCGCGGTGAAGTTGCCAGAAAGGGTTAAACAGATCATCCTTTTTCACTTCCTTTACTTTTCCTTTTGCACCCAGCACTTTGGCCACACTGCGATCGGTGGGGTCATCATTCAGGTCGCCCATGATGAAGATTTTGGCATTTTTATGCTCTTTCATCAGAGAATCGCTCAGGTGGCGGCTAAGTTTTGCGGCTTCTTCGCGGTATTCGGGTCCGCTGCGGCGTGATGGCCAGTGATTTACAATCACGCTGATCAGATCTCCATTCAATTCTCCGGTTACAACCAGTTGGTCGCGGCTGTAAAAGTTGGTGCGACCCGGCATGTATAGCGTATTGGAAGTTGAATTTATAACCTTGAAAACTGAGGGTTTGTATATTAGTCCAACATCAACGCCCCTTTTATCAGGCGAATCGTAATGAACTATGGCATAACCAAGATTTTTTAGCGGAGGTGTATTGATCAGATCTTCGAGTACACCCCGGTTTTCAATTTCTGACAAACCTATAATTGCAGGTCCGCCTTTTACGAGTTCATCGCCAATGCCGGCAATTACTTTGGCCATATTTGCCAGTTTTTCTTCGTACCGCTGTGGAGTCCAGCGGTTAGCGCCACCCGGCAAAAACTCAGCATCATTGGTATTGGGATCGTCAATGGTGTCGAAAAGGTTTTCAACATTATAAAATGCGATGGTGGTAGCAAGGTATTTTTTCTCCTGAGCACATGCCTGAAAAGTAAATAAAAGGCTCAGCATCAAGCCGATAATGCCAACATGCAGACTGATTGATTGTAATTTCATTGGAATAGAATCAGTGTTAAAAAGTGTACAAAGATATTCATCTTTGTGCTGAAACAACCAAACATTGTCATTCTCAGATTATTCTCGACCTAAATTTTCTGCTAAACGGATTTTCAACCATTAAATTTCGTTCTTTTGCAACAAATTATAGATTGGGATATTGCCCCCTTTTCTTTAATAGATTCGAAAATATCTTTTCTAAAATAATCCAGATGAACAAAAAGTTACTGATTTTACTGCTGGCCTTCAGCCCGCTGCTTGGTTTGTATGCGCAAACCGGCAACATAACGGGCAGGGTGGCTGATGCAGAAACCAACAGACCGCTGCCTTCAGTTACTGTTAAGGTTGCCACACAGCAAGCATTTACCGATGGCGATGGACTATTTAGCATAACCGGCGTAGCAACCGGTGATGTAGTTGTTGAGTTTATTCTTTCAGGATACGAAAACATTAATCAATTTGTAAATGTTGGCGAATCAACAAACCTGGGAACAATTAAAATGACTCCATCTTATTTGAATGATCTTTCAAGCGGAGGATTATCTGAAATAAGCATTTCATCCGATTCAGACGATGACTCGAAAGGGCAGAACATTTCCGGACTTTTGAGTTCGTCAAATGATGTGTTTGCCCGGATAGCATCTTTTACATTCGGCCCGGCCTATTTCAGAATGCGTGGCTACGACAATGATCTGGGTGGTACCTATATTGGGAATACCTCTATCAGTGATGTTGAAACAGGCCGCACAACCTGGGCATTATGGGGTGGATTGAACGATGCTACACGTAATAAAGTTTCGGTTAGCGGATTGGCACCTTCAAACTTCTCTTTCGGTGGTATTGGAGGTGTAACCAATATAATTACACGTGCTTCGCAACACAGGGCTCAGACCAAGTTAACATACAGTATGACCAACCGTACCTATACCAACCGATTGATGTTCACACATTCCACCGGAATGATGGACAACGGATGGGCCGTTACTGCAAGTGGATCAAGGCGTTGGGGCAACGGAGGATTTGTTGAAGGGACTTATTACGATGCCTGGGCCGGATTTCTTGGAATTGAACGCAAGCTCAGCGATAAGCACAGCCTGGCCTTAACAGCATTTGTAGCTCCTGTAAAACGCGGGATGCAAGGTGGATCAACTCAGGAAGTATATGATCTCACAGGAAGCAATTACTACAATCCAAACTGGGGCTACCAGAATGGTGAAATCAGAAATGCACGCCAGCGTATCATGAATCAGCCCATTATGATTCTGAACCACTATTGGACACCTTCCGACAAAACCCAATTGACCAGCTCGGCTTCCTACCTTTTCGGGGAAACCGGAACAACCGCTTTGAACTGGTACAATGCGGCAGATCCAAGACCTGACTATTACCGCTATCTGCCAAGTTATTTCCCAACAGCAGGCAATGATCCCGATGCTACCTACTACAGCCCGGAAATCGCGCAGAACATAACAAACAACTGGCTTAACGATGACAATACACGACAGGTCAACTGGGATAAATTGTATCAGATCAACTATCTTTCAAATCTTGAAGGAAAACAGGCGCGTTATTCCATCGAAAACCGCCATAACGATCAAAAGCAATTCAACTTTACTACTGTTCTGAATCATGAAATCAGTGACAGCATCTCATTTTATGGAGGCGTTGAATATTCAAGAAACACGGGTAGTTTTTATAAAACGCTTCATGATTTGCTGGGTGGCAACTTCTGGTTGGATATTGATCAGTTTGCCGAAAGAGATTTTTCGGGAAATGACACCATTGCCCAGAATGACCTGAATAATCCAAACAGAATTATCGGAGTTGGCGATAAATTCGGATACGACTATAAACTTCACCAAAACAGCGGAATCCTGTGGGGAATAGTTAAAGCCTCATCACAGAAAGTAGATATGTACGGAGGGCTTCAGCTGTCGTACACAACATTCTGGCGCGAAGGTTTGATGCGCAATGGACGTTATCCTGAGGCTTCGTTCGGAGAAGGGAAAAAGTACAATTTCATTAATTACTCGCTAAAAGGCGGTGCAACTTACAAAATCAGCGGACGGCATTACCTTGAAATGAATGCAGCCTTTATAACCAGAGCTCCGAATATCAGAAATTCATACCTTTCATCTCGTGTGCGTGATGCAGTTATCCCTTACCTGTCGAACGAAGAAATTCTTAGCGGTGAGTTAAGTTATCACATGCGCACTCCTTCGGTAAAGGCGCGGGTTACTGTTTATCACACCTATTTCATCAATACAAACGAAATCAACAGTTTCTACCACGATTCGCTCCGCACATTCGTAAACCATGCCATGTATAACATCAGCAAGGTGCATCAGGGAATTGAAGCAGGAGCTGAAGTAAAACTGACCTCTGCATTTTCAGCTGTAGCTGCCGCAAATATTGGCAACTATCGTTATACCAACCATGCCACTGCTGCCATTACTGTTGAAAACGGCTCGGTTCCTGACATCACAAAAAAAATCTACAATAAATATTTCTACGTTTCCGGAACTCCACAAACGGCAGCTTCTCTTGGATTGAAATATATGGGACCTGGTTTTCTTTTTGTTGATGTGAATGTCAATTATTACGACAACATTTACCTCGATTTTAATCCAGAGCGCAGAACATCATCTGCACTTTCCGGATTAACCAGCGCCGATGATGAATTAATAGCCTCAATCATCAATCAGGAGAAACTTCCCAGTGGAATGACCCTTGATGCTTCTATTGGCAAATCATTCCGCATAATGAGCAAGTATTACCTCAATCTGAATTTCAGTGTAAGCAATATTCTTGATAATCAGGAAATTATTACCGGAGGATATGAGCAGATGCGTTTCGACTTTGAGAAAAAGAACGTTGAAAAATTCCCATCGAAATACTTCTACTATTATGGAAGGACATTCTTCCTAAACATCGGTTTCCGTTTTTAATCAGCAACAAAAAAAATCAAACAACAATATGAAAAAGATCTGGCAATTAATTCTCGCAGGCGTATTCATCATACTTGCATCAACTCCTTTCACTTCATGTGTGGATGGCGATTTTGAACAACCTCCTATTCTTGTCCCAAAGGTTGACTTTGAAGCCAACCGGACCATTCTACAGCTTAAAAATTACTACCTGGATACCCTCAGCCGCGCACTTACCCTGATAGACAAAGACATAATTATCAGCGGTATTGTTGTAGCGAATGATGAAAGTGGTAACCTTTACAAAAAAATGGTGATTCAGGATGCGACCGGTGCCATTGAACTCGCGCTTGATAAAAATTCATTGTACAATGAGTACAAACTCGGTCAGAGGCTTTTTATTAAAACCAAGGGCATGTACATCGGTGACTACAACAATCTTGTTCAGCTTGGTTATATCTTTGGCGGAAACATCGGACGTTTACCCGAAACCTTCATTTCAGCCCATTTGTTTCGCGATAGTATTCCCGGAACTCCTCCTGTAGCTACTCCTCTCAATCTTTCATCTTTACCAAGTGTTGGCGGAGATATTGTTAAAGAGCCCCGCATGAGTACACTGGTGAAGCTTGAAAATGTTCGCTTTGTGGAAGTAGGTGAAATGTTTGCTCCGCAAAATGTTGACAACACCAACCGCACACTGATAGATCAGAGCGGAAAGAGTATCACCGTTCGTACCAGCAAATATTGCAATTTTGCAAGCGATACACTACCTGGTGGATACGGAACAGTTGAAGGCATTCTTTCTGCTTTCGGCACTACCTGGCAGTTTACCCTCCGCAGCAAAGACGATGTTAAAGAGTTTGGCGGCGTTGCACCTCCTCCTCCGGGAAGCGGCACTGGTACTTTTGCAGATCCATACGATATTGTACGGGCCATGTCGGCTTCAGGTACAAATCCGGTATGGGTGGAAGGTTACATTGTCGGAACCATTGATGTAGGCGATCAGAATGTACCCAATTTTGCAGGTCCGTTTGTTACCAATACCAATCTTCTGATTGCTGCTTCAGCCGACGAAACCAATATTTCAAACTGTATGCCGGTTCAGCTTCCTTCAGGAGTTATCCGCGATGCGCTGAATCTGGTAACAAAGCCAGGCAATAAGGGCAAACAGGTAAAAGTACTCGGTACCATTGAAACCTACTTTTTACAACCCGGCGTTAAAAACCTTACCGGTTACTGGCTGGATGGTAGTGGAGTAGTACCCGCCACCGGATTCTTTACCGAAGAGTTTAATCAGACTCTGGGCACATTTACTGAATTCAGTGTACTTGGAGATCAGAAATGGTTTGGCGATACTTATGATGGAGGTTGTGTAACCATGACCGGTTATGTGGCTCCGAACTACTTTGCCAACGAAGACTGGCTTATTTCACCGGTAATCTCTCTGGCCGGCAAAACCGGAGTTGAACTTATGTTCCGCGAAGCTGTGAATTTTGTTAATAACCTGGATGATGTCAAGGTATTTGTTTCTACCAACTACAATGGAACAGACAATCCAAATGATGCAACCTGGACACAACTTACCGGCTTTACACGTTCCACCGGCAGCGCCTGGGCGTTTGTAAATACCAGTCAGATAAGTCTTGCTGCATTTGAAGGATCTGATATCCGCATTGCATTCAAATACATAAGCACCACTTCTAAAGCCGGTACCTGGGAAATCAGCAGGGTAGTTGTTAGTGCGTCAAATTAAGCGATTTTTAAATATGATTAAAAGGTCACCTGATGGTGGCCTTTTTTTTACCTCAAAAGGCTGCTTTGAATCTATGATTCAATGTTTTCTGCCGGTTGTTTGGCTTTTCTAACTACTTCGGCCAGTGCTTGAGTCACTTAATCCATTCTTTCTGTCATTCAGGCTGTTAGGCTTCGTATTTCTCGAAGCTTCGGGACGACTGCCTGAAATTTGAATATATTTTAATTATCGCGGATTATTCGTAATCTTAATCAATCAATACATTGCGTTTTAATACAGCGCACCGATTGGTTAGATTCTACCACTTGTAGATTTACTATCTTTTTTCCTAAAGTCTGTCCATTAAAAATAGCACTATTCCCAAGTCCAAAATAAAGGAGTGCTATAAAAAATCCAACCAACATGCTTTGTCCTCCCATATGAACAAAGGTGTCTCCTAGAAATAACCCCAATATTAAACCTGTTATCCCAAGCACCAGAATATCCAGAAGGTATGCGCCAAACCGGGGCCAGAACTTTGAATAAATGGGATATAATCTTATCATGCCATTTACTATGTTCTCAACCTGAACTGAATGTCCCCTCTTCCTTAATTCCTCTGTTATTTCGGCTATCCTGTTCTTATCAAGGTTTTTGGGATTTTTAACCAATGAAAACAAATCATCATCCGAATAATCCGATAGTTCTTTTTTGTTTAAAATACTCATAATCTGTCCTTATTTATATGTTAGCAGAGTGTTTCTTACAATATGGCCGACAGTTGAAGCAATCTGCGGGCGGGC
>Ga0351955_1021_pt1 | contig 15344 bp, 11 predicted proteins | sample BONcelT113001D15_FD_205812 | JGI IMG/M metagenome (GOLD analysis project Ga0351955, IMG submission 205812) | Enriched cells from coal bed in the Powder River Basin, Montana, United States - BONCAT cells T11 rep3 HSBNCT.T11.300.1.D15 ...
TTATTGTAAAGGAACGTACCTGTTTTTTATGGAACAACCAGCACTTTGAACTTGACAGATATGAAGGCAGGCATGGGGGTATTACAGTGCTTAAAGTTGAACCAGTTGAAACAACAAAAAAAGAGAGTAAAATACATATACCCCCCTTTATTAAGGTCGACGGCAATATTACAGACAATTCACTTTACGATGAACGCTATATGGCAGTAAAAAAGAAGAAGAAATAAACCGGCAGATCTTGGAAAAAATTTCTCATTTAAAAAGCTTTTTTCATCTTATTGAATTTTATGGATTTATCCTGTATCTTCTATTTATGGAGATAATATGACAGGAAAGGATCTTGATCAAGCAGTTCAGCCATTAAGCATACTTATCATAGATGATGAAGCAAACATCCGCAAGACTTTATCCATGTGTCTTGAAGCAGAGGGATACAAAATTGTTGCCGTAAGCAACTTTCAGGATGCTTTACAAGAAGCTTCGAGGACATCTTTTGATCTTGCATTCCTCGATCTGAGACTCGGAACGGATGACGGTCTTGATCTCATCCCTTCTTTGCTGACTGCAACACCATGGATAAAAATCATTGTTATTACCGCCTATGCTTCCATTGATACGGCAGTTGAGGCTATGAGACGCGGAGCTTCAGATTATATTCCAAAACCCTTCACGCCTGCCCAGGTTAGAATGGCGGTTCGTAAAGCCTTTGAAATACAGAAACTCGAACACCGGGTTACTGTACTTGAGGAGGATCTGGAAAGATCCCGTCCTGAAATTGATTTTTCAAGCAAGAGCCCTGTTATGCAAAAAGCAATAGATCTGGCGCACAGGGCAGCTCCGTCACATGCCACTATACTTCTCCGTGGAGAAAGCGGAACAGGGAAAACAGTACTTGCACGTTCAATCCATTCCTGGAGTGACCGCACTAATAAACCTTTCGGCGTTGTTTCCTGTCCGTCATTCTCTTCGGAGCTTCTGGAAAGTGAGCTCTTCGGACATGCAAAGGGGGCATTCACCGGCGCCGTGAGAGACAATCCCGGGCGTATTGCATCATGCGAGAACGGTACGCTTTTTCTTGATGAAATAGGCGATCTGCCTCTGTCCCTTCAGCCGAAGCTCCTTCGTTTTGTTCAGGACAAAGAATATGAGCGTGTCGGCGATTATATAACCCGTAAGGCAAACATACGTATTATTGCCGCAACGAACATGGATTTGGAACAGGCAGTAACTGACGGGAGATTCCGGGAAGATCTCTTCTACAGACTCAATGTTATCCAGATAGAAATTCCTCCGCTTCGTGAACGCCCGGACGATATTGTTGCCTTAGCAAAAAAATTACTGGCATTCTATGGCAGAATTAACCATCGATCTTTTCTCGACTTCACAGATGAGGCACTGCTGTTGCTCAAACAATATCGCTGGCCGGGAAATATGAGAGAGCTTAATAACATAATTGAGCGAACAGCAATCCTCTGCCAGAGTACCTTTGTCGGTATAGAGTCACTTCCTGCCAATCTTTCACCTGGCAATGCAGCCCCGGGTATAGGCGACCCGATTGCCCTAGATAAAATCGAGGAACAGCATATACGCCGGGTTCTTGGAACTGCAAAATCTCTTCAGGAAGCAGCCGGGATACTTGGGGTTGACCAGGCGACTCTCTGGCGCCGCCGCAAGAAATACGGCATATGATACCATCTTTGCAATTCGCAATGGTTTTTCTCCTGTTCATTGAGAAATGCAATATACGTTTTTATATCATCCTTAAAAAACTATCAATATCAATTAGTTATAATTTGTAAAACTCCGGCATGATCCTTGCTTTTATAATACTTTAATGGAGGAATAACAAATGCTGGGAATTCGCCAGAAACTATCCCTTGGATTCGGTGGTTTATTGCTTATCATGATGGGTATAGGTATTCAGGGGGTAATACATCTTTCCCGACTGGGGGAATCTATTGATGTAATACTACGGGAAAACTACCGCAGCGTCATTGCCTGTCAGGAAATGAAAGAAGCCCTGGAGCGAATCGACAGCGGGATTCTTTTTACATTACTGGGAGATGCGGAGAAGGGAAGAGAGCTTATCAATAAAAATTTGATTGTCTTTGAAAAAGCGCTTCAGGTTGAATTAAATAATATTACCATACCCGGGGAAGATGAAAAAACAGCCCTCCTACAGGAGATTTTCAAACAGTATAAAAAAGGCCTTAAGAGTATGGAGGACAGAAGTGCGTCGCCTGCTCTCAGGCGTAATATTTACTTCACAAACCTTCTTCCGGTATTCCAGCAGATTAAGGATAAGGCAGATGAAATTCTTCAGATGAATCAGCAGAACATGAGCGACGCCAACAACCATGCCCGTAAAAGTGCGGCAAATGCCCGTAGACAAATGTATATCCTCCTCTTTGTCGGCATTATCACAGCATCGGGTTTCGTATATTTCACAGGTCGATGGATTCTCCGCCCCATTAACCGTCTTATAAAATCCACCGATGAAATTGGGCGCGGGAATCTTGATCTTATTGTACAAAGCAGTTCACATGATGAAATAGGTTATCTTTCCGAATCTTTCAACACAATGACGGCAAGTCTCCGTGAATTCCGCCGCTCGGACCAAGCCAGACTCTTAAGAATACAGCAGGCCACACAGCAGGCGTTTAACAGCCTTCCCGATGCCATTGCCGTTATAGATTTCGATGGCCGGATAGAATTGTCAACAGCATCGGCAAGAGACATATTCGGATTAAAGCCTGATACCAGGATACAGGACATACAGTTTCCTCTTATTACAAATATGTTCAGGGGCGCCCTGAAAAGCGGACATATTACAGTTCCGGAAAACGGAAAAACTATAATTCAGGAATTTGTAAAAGGGGAAGAACATTTCTTTCGGCCTGAAGCAATACCTATCAAAGATATTAAAGGGCAGCCCACCGGCGTTATGCTGGCGCTCAAAGACGTCACGCAGTTGAGGCAACAGGACGAACTGAAAAAAGGAATCATATCAACGGTATCGCATCAGTTGAAGACACCCCTGACATCCATTCGCATGGCAATCCATCTGCTGCTCGAAGAGAATGAAAACCTGGGGACCCTCACCGATAAACAGATTGAACTCTTACTTGCGGCAAGAGAAGACAGCGACAGGCTTCATGACATACTAAGCAGTCTCCTCGATATCAGCCGGATGGAATCGGGAAAAGTCACCATGCATTTCCAGACAAATTCTCCCAATTCAATTGTCCTTGAAGCTCTCGACATCTATACACTGTCGGCACATGACAGAGGCATCGAGCTTCGGACAGAGCTTTCTCATGACCTGCCTGAGGTCTGGGCTGATCCCATGCAAATAGGGCAGGTCTTTTCCAACCTCCTGGGAAACGCGCTGCGGTATACCAATCCCGGTGGAACAATTACCGTTTCCGCCTCTGCAGACGACCGGATGGTCTTTTTCAAAGTTTCCGATACCGGCAGGGGCATCCCTGCAGAATATCTTGACAGACTATTTGAACAATTCTTCCGTGTTCCGAAACAAAAAAAGGAAACCGGCGCAGGACTCGGTCTTGCCATTGTAAAAGAAATCGTGGAAGCACACGGCGGGACAATACGCGCAGAGAGCCATGAGGGAAAAGGCAGCACCTTCACTTTTACCCTTAGAAGAGCGGATCGAATCTCTAAAAAGGAGTTCCACACATGATTGACATTATTTTCATTGTTATCACAATAGCATTTTTTACGCTTTGCTTATTTTATATCCATGGCTGCGGGAGACTATAGGACATGATTGAATTGATTGGAATAATCACAGGGCTTGGTCTTATCGGATATTTGGTCTTTACCATACTGTATCCTGAAAAGTTTTAGAGGAGGCATCATAGAATGGATTTTTACGGATGGATTCAACTCACAGTCTTTATTTCCCTTCTCCTGCTGCTTACCAAGCCTATAGGGCTTTACCTTTACAGGGTTCTCGATATTCAGGGCAGGACTTTTCTTGATCCGGCTCTCAAGCCTGTGGAACGTTTATTTTATCGCCTCTTCCGCCTTGACCCGGATAAAGAACAGGACTGGAAAAGCTACACTCTGTCTATAATTGTCTTCAGTCTTACAGGGTTATTACTAACTTATGGAATTCTCCGGCTTCAGCATCTTCTGCCTCTCAATCCCCAGGACCTGGGCCCTGTCAGTCCTGATCTGGCCTTCAATACTGCAATAAGTTTCACCACGAACACAAACTGGCAAAATTACGCCGGTGAATCCACGCTCTCATATTTCTCCCAGATGGTGGGGCTTACCTTCCATAATTTTGTTTCAGCAGCAGTGGGAATTGCCGTAGCTACGGTTCTCGTCAGGGGCATCGCACGTCATACCACAAAAACAGTTGGGAATTTCTGGGTTGACCTTGTCCGGATAAACCTCTATCTGCTTCTGCCTCTCTGTTTTGTATTTGCTGTTTTTTTAGTGTCTCAGGGAGTAATCCAGAATTTTAAACCCTATGAAAAGGCAGTACTTATAGAACCAGGGACTGCTGAAATTCCAAAAAAGGATATTAATGGAAAAGAGATAAAAGATGAAAAGGGCAATCCTGTTATTGAGAGGCTGGAAGTAAATAGCCAGCTTATCCCGCAGGGGCCTGTTGCTTCTCAGGTTGCAATAAAGATGCTCGGAACAAACGGCGGCGGATTTTTCAATGCAAACGCAGCGCACCCTTACGAAAATCCGACGCCTCTGTCCAATTTTCTGCAAATGCTGTCAATCTTTCTCATCCCCAGCGGGCTTACCTATTATCTTGGCCGGATGGTTAAGAAACAGCAGCACGGCTGGGCAATATGGAGCGCAATGGCGTTACTTTTTTTCGCTGCCCTTTTGGTTTGCTGGTATGCTGAAACCTCCGGCAACCCAAGACTGCATGCTTTGGGTATAAACCAGGCAACAGGAAATATGGAGGGGAAGGAAGTGCGCTTCGGGATCTTTAATTCAGCCCTTTTTGCCGTGATTACAACGGACGCCTCATGCGGCGCAGTAAATTCTATGCACGATTCCTTTACGCCTTTGGGCGGATTGATTACCCTGTTTAACATACAGTTGGGCGGGGTCGTATTCGGCGGGGCCGGCGCCGGGTTATACGGCATGCTCACTTTTGTGGTGCTTGCAATTTTTCTGGCAGGTCTTATGATCGGACGAACTCCTGAATACCTCGGAAAGAAGATCGATGCCTATGATGTAAAGGTTTCCGTACTGGCCATGCTTATATCCATATTCTGCATCCTCGGTTTCTCAGGCGCCGCTCTGGTAGGCAAGTGGGGCCTTAACACTCTCGGCAATACTGGACCGCATGGTTTAAGTGAAATTCTCTATGCCTATTCATCGGCAGCAGGCAATAACGGCAGCGCCTTCGCAGGCCTTGCCGGAAACAGCCTGTGGTACAATACAACACTTGGTCTGGCAATGCTCTTCGGACGTTTCTTTGTGATTGTGCCTGTTATGGCTCTGGCAGGCAATATGGCAAAGAAAAAGCTTGTCCCCTTAACAGGGGGGACTTTTCCTGTATGGGGCATTACATTCACACTCATACTTGTAGGAACAATTCTCATCGTGGGCGCTCTCACCTTTCTGCCCGCTCTGGCAATGGGCCCTGTTGTCGAGCATTTTCTTATGATAAAATCAGCTCTTATTTATTAAGGAGTAAATACTGTGGCTATAAGAACCCGTTCTTTTTTTAATCGCGAAATCATGGTTCAGGCAATAATCGATTCCTTCAGGAAACTGAATCCGAAATCATTGTTGAAAAACCCCGTTATATTTGTTACTGAAGCGGCGGCTGTTATTACTACAGCAGCTCTCTTTTTCAGGCTGGAAAATGAACCCTTGTCTTTTGTTCTTCAGATAGCACTCTGGCTTTGGTTCACGGTTCTTTTCGCAAATTTTGCAGAAGCCATGGCTGAAGGCCGGGGCAAAGCGCAGGCAAATGCTCTCAGAAAAACACGGACCAAAACTATGGCAAATCTGCTCAAATCGGACGGTATGATTGAGACAAAACCGGCCGATCAACTGCGTATGGGCGATCTTTTCGTTGTATCTGCCGGGGGAACTATACCTGCTGACGGCGAATGTATTGAAGGTTTTGCTACTGTTGACGAGTCTGCCATTACAGGAGAATCAGCTCCTGTAATACGTGAAGCAGGCGGCGACAGAAGCGCCGTTACCGGCGGTACGCGTGTTCTTTCCGATCAGATAAAGGTTCGCGTAACTGCCAACCCGGGCGAAAGTTTCCTCGACCATATGATAAGCCTTGTAGAAGGCGCGCAACGCCAGAAAACCCCTAATGAAATTGCCCTGACAATTCTGCTTTCAGCATTGACCATCATCTTTATCATTGTTGCAATGACGCTCAAGCCTTTTGGCCTTTATGCGGGTATTTCCATTTCCATAACCGTCCTGGTGGCCCTGCTTGTCTGCCTCATTCCTACCACTATCGGCGGGCTTTTAAGCGCCATCGGCATTGCAGGCATTGACCGGATGGTCCGGAAAAATGTCCTTGCCATGAGCGGCCGCGCCGTGGAAGCGGCAGGCGATGTAGATGTGCTGCTTCTCGATAAAACCGGCACGATCACGTTGGGAGACCGTCAGGCAACAGATTTCCTGCCGGCTCCCGGGGTTGCGATAGAGGAGCTGGCAAATTGCGCGCAGCTTGCGTCTCTGGCTGACGAAACACCGGAAGGCAGAAGTATAGTTGTACTAGCAAAAAAATATGGTCTAAGAGGGCGTTCGATCACTGAAATTCCAAATGCACAGTTCATCCCCTTTTCGGCGAAAACAAGGATGAGCGGCCTAGATATCGACAACAGGCAGATCCGCAAAGGCGCCTGTGAAGCTGTAGAATCATTTGTCGGAAGCAGCATTCCCATAGATGTTCGCAGCTCCATTCATCATATCTCGCTTTCAGGAGGAACTCCCCTTCTGGTTGCTGACGGAAATAAAATTCTGGGGGTCATACATCTCAAAGACATTGTAAAAGGCGGGCTTAAAGACCGTTTTGAGCGGTTCAGGGCCATGGGAATAAAGACAGTGATGATTACAGGCGACAACAAGCTTACCGCGGCTGCCATAGCAGAGGAAGCAGGCGTAGACGATTTTATAGCTGAAGCAAGGCCTGAAGATAAACTTGCGTTAATCAAGAGGGAACAGTCAGCGGGACATCTTGTGGCAATGACCGGCGACGGCACCAATGACGCGCCCGCCCTCGCCCAGGCCGATGTGGGAGTTGCCATGAATACGGGAACACAGGCAGCTAAGGAAGCAGGGAACATGGTGGACCTCGATTCCAATCCCACAAAACTTATTGAGGTCGTCGAGATAGGCAAGCAGATGCTCATAACAAGGGGCGCCCTGACTACCTTCAGCATAGCCAATGATGTGGCAAAATACTTTGCCATTATTCCTGCGCTTCTGGTAACTGTTTTTCCCGTAATCGCCCCGCTCAACATTATGGCGCTTCAGTCTCCCCGCAGCGCAATTCTCAGTGCGGTGATTTTTAACGCCCTTATCATTATTGCCCTTATCCCCCTGGCTTTGCGGGGAGTCCGATTCCGTCCGCTCAATGCCTCTGCACTTCTAAGACGCAATCTTTTAATCTATGGCCTTGGGGGGCTCGCAGTTCCCTTTCCCGGTATAAAGCTGGTAGATATAGTTGTGAACGCCCTTCATCTTGTATAGGAGAAAATATATGAAGGATTTAATGACAGAACTTCGGATTTCACTTGCAGCCGTAATATCTTTGGCAATTATTCTCTGCGGCATCTATCCCCTGTTGGTCCGGATTTGTGCGCAGGGATTCTTCCCTTCGCAAGCCAACGGTTCGCTGATAATGCGCAGCAACAAAATCGTGGGGTCAAGCCTTATTTCACAGGGGTTTATCGATTCTCAATATTTTCACCCGAGACCTTCGTCAGCCGGGCAGGGTTATGATCCTGTCGCTTCAGGAGGAAGTAACCTGGGACCCATTTCAAAAAAACTTGTTGAGGATGTAAAACAGCGCGTTGTTGATTTTCGGAAAGAAAACAGGCTGCCTGATAATGTTCCAATACCTGCCGATGCTGTTACAGGGTCGGCCAGCGGCCTCGACCCTCACATAAGCGTAAAAAACGCCCTCCTGCAGGCGCCTCGTGTGGCAAAAATACGGGGACTGAGTGAAAAAACAGTTCTCGCGGAAATCGAGAGATACACCGAAGGCCGTGATCTTGGATTTCTTGGAGAACCAGGGGTAAATGTACTTATACTGAATATGGAACTTGATAAGATATTAAAATGATGAATGACGACAGAGCTCTATCTTTCCTGAGAATGATCAGGCATGCCCAGCGGGGACGGCTGAAGGTTTACCTCGGCTATTGCGCCGGAGTAGGAAAAACCTTTCAAATGCTTCAGGAAGGTCAACGTCTTAAAGCTGACGGCATTGATGTCGTTATCGGACTTCTTGAAACACACGGCCGCGCAGAAACGGCCAAAATTGCCGAGGGATTGGAGCTTGTGCCGCGGTACAGGCAGGAATACCGGGGAATTATCGTTGAAGACATGGACCCCGACGCCATCCTGGTCCGCAAACCGCAGGTTGTCCTCATTGATGAACTCGCCCATACAAATGTGCCGGGCAGCAGAAACCCGAAAAGGTATCAGGATGTTCAGGATATCCTCGCGGCAGGCATTCATGTCATTACGACAATGAATCTTCAACATCTGGAAAGCCTCTACAATGTTGTTGAAAAAGCTGTCGGCGTGAAGGTCCGGGAGCGCTTGCCTGATTCCGTTCTTGCCGAGGCGGATCAGATCGTCGATGTTGACCTCACTGCCGAAGATTTGAGAAGGCGTCTTGAAGAAGGCAAGATATATCCTTCTGACCGCGTTAAAACAGCTCTCACAAATTTCTTCACTTTTTCGAATCTTGAAAAGCTCAGGGAGCTCACCCTTCGAGAACTTGCGTCTCAGATAGACCTGAGGAGGCGGGAGTTCTCCGAAGACGATGCTCTTTCTATGCCGGATCAAATCATGGTCTGCCTCAGTTCACGCGGACCGAACACCGAAAAACTGCTGCGCTATACTTCGCGTCTGGCAGGAAAACTCAACCGGAACTGGTATGCTGTTTACGTTCAGACACCCTCCGAGGAGGCCACAGTCATTGATGCCCAGGTTCAGCGCTATGTCTCAGAAACATTAACCCTGGCCAAACAGCTTGGCGCAATGGTCTTTACATATAAAGGGGAAGATATATCAGATACAATCCTTAGATTTGCCAGGGAATATCGTGTGGGTCATATCGTGATAGGCAGGTCAAAGGCAAAACCCTTCTGGAAACGCTTCGGAAGAAACAGAAACATCCTGAGCAATCTGATCAAAAATGCCGGAGGCATAACAATAATCGTTCTTGATACAGGCGAAGAAGCATTTTCCCCTGCAAAATCCGGCAAAATAGCATCTGAAGAATCACCAGCTGTTGAGACGGTCACTGAAATTCCTTCTTCTCCTGCAGCTCAGTTAACATTAAGCAGCCTTCTTTCACCGGATAGAATTATCATATGGGATCAACCCGTTAGAAAAGAGGTGGCCCTTAAAGCACTTATTGAAGCTGTTACAAAAAACAACTGCAATATCTATCCCGATGTTCTCCTGGAAAATGTTCTAAAAAGAGAAGATCAGGGATCAACCTTTTTCAATGAAGGTGTTGCCTTTCCCCATGTGCGGGTTCCCGGACTTGCCGATCCTTTGATTGCTCTGGGACTGACGAAAAAAGGCATTTCCGATGTATCTACAGAAAACCCGATTGAGCTTATATTTCTTATACTTTCTCCGGCAGAAAAACCCGATGTTCAGTTGCAGGCCCTGGGCATTTGCAGCCGGGCAAGTCAGAACAGACACCTGCTCCAGTATTTAAAATCTGCAGAAATACCGGATGAGGTTATAGAGGCAGTTGATAATATCGATATATAAAATAACCGGCAACATCATAATTCTAAACATAAATATACTATTTTCAGTCTCTACATGTCTTTTGTCGTTTCTGTCCGTGCGCCTTCCCTTTCCCAGTAAAGCACTTTGCGAATTCTTTCAACAATAGGTTTGACCATGGCAGGGTTTTTTATAGTTGCAGTTTTACTCCATTGTCTCCAATTGCCTAGGAGTTCATGGTAAAGATCAGCACATGCCTTGTGATATATAACTTGCGGTTCAGGTTTGATTCGCACTGCACATGTCTTAAGAGCATCATATAAAAGGTTTTTTTCTGTTTCATTTTCTGTATTAAATACAATTACCTTTGTGTCTTTGCTTGCATCGCCGGATCCAAACCGTCCTTTTATATACATATCTTCGGGGATGTCTTTCTCAAATTCAGATAAAAACATCATGCATTCATCAGAGTCCTTCATCAGAACAACTATTTTCCAGCAGAAAAAGGCACTGCCGAGCTCAATCTCCATCTTTCCAGCCATAAGTTGTTCGTAAAGATTCATTATGCAGGGAACGCATTTTCCATATATATCTTTTTTCGTCCTCTTCAGCCTGGGATCGGTTTCAAAGCTTACCCATTTTGTTTTGCTTTCTGCAAAATACCGTTTATCTATGTATAATTTTCCCATAAACCGGTCCCTCTGCTACAGGCGTTTATCCGTAACAGTACATTCGGTCTCGCCTTTGTATAGCTTTACAAGCAGTTCATCTCCCTTTACGACCTGTTCCGCGCTGGCAATAACTTCTTTTGTATCCTTTTTTATTGTGATGCTGTAACCCCTCCTTAAGATATTGTCGGGGTTCAAATCCGATATCCTCTGACTAAGAGCTTCTAACTGCACTCTTTTATCCCTGGAATATACAGAAAAACCATGCATCATGTTGTTCAGCAGTTCATCCAGATACATACGGTAATCCGTGAAAAGTCTTTTCCTCTCTTTTAACTCCATAGATCCCTGATAGAGAAGGAATCTTGATTTTTCAAGTATGTTTTTTATCCCCTTTTCCAGTTTTTTCTCCTTATCAAGAATTGCATCGAGAAACTCTGCTTTGTTCCTCACCACAATATCTGCAGCGGCAGTCGGTGTGGGTGCTCTAACATCCGCGGCAAAATCGGCTATGGTAAAATCTACTTCATGTCCCACAGCAGACACAACTGGTATCTCGGATGCATATATGGCCCTGGCTACAACCTCCTCGTTAAAGGGTGCAAGGTCTTCCAGGGAGCCTCCGCCCCTGCCTATAATAATGACATCCACTTCTTTAGTCCTGCTGAAATAATCGATCCCTTCAGCTATTTCATAACATGCATCATCGCCCTGAACCTTGGCAGGGTATATCAATACGGACATGTTTTCATATTTTCCGTATATCACCTTCAGCATGTCCCTTATAGCAGCGCCTGCCGGTGAAGTCACTATGCCGACTACCTGCGGCAGTAGAGGCAGCGGTTTTTTCCGTCCGGCGTCAAAAAGTCCTTCCTTCAGCAGCTTTTCTTTAAGTTTCTGAAATTTTAATTGCAGCAGGCCAAGGCCCTGCACTTCAATGGCATCAATAAGGAGCCTGTATTCACCCCGTTTTTCATATACGTCCACTCTACCCTTGCAGATAACGGCCGTGCCGTCTTCTATCATACTTTCAGGAAATTTGTCCCAAAAATTAAAAACTATGGCCCTTATTGTTGCATTATCATCCTTAAGCGTAAAATAAAGGTGTCCTGAAGGGTAGAGTTTGAAATTGGATATCTCCCCCTGCACCAGTATATCCTTGAATTGGCTGTTGATAGATTGCCGTATCTGTGAGGTGAGAGCGGATACGGTATAGACCTGGATTTGCCATGGAGAAGGTTTTTTCATATATTGATATTAACCGCGGGACACTTAAAGTGCAAATAAAAACCAAAAATACATCTATATTATAAATTATTTTTTTAAATAGTCCTTCATGATCTTCATCGAGCAGAATTCGCCGCACATGCTGCAAACATCATTGTGGAGATTTCTCTCTTTCCTGAAATTCTTTATCTTATCCGGATCAATGGCGCATTTGATCTGTCCTTCCCAGTCAAGGGCCTTTCTGTATACTGACATGGCCTTATCGCGCTCGATGGCTTTCTGATTGCCCCTTGCCAGGTCTGCAGCATGTGCCGCAATCTTTGTTACGATAACACCCTCTCTTACATCCGCAGGTTCGGGCAGGCCAAGGTGTTCCGAAGGGGTAACATAGCAGAGAAAATCGGCCCCGTAAAACCCCGCAAGAGCTCCTCCTATAGCTGAAGTAATGTGGTCGTAACCCGGCGCAATATCAGTAACCACAGGTCCAAGTACATAAAAGGGCGCATCATTGCAGATTCTTTTCTGGAGCAGGATATTCATCTCTATCTGGTTTATCGGCACATGGCCGGGGCCTTCAATCATCACCTGTACCCCGTTTTTCAATGCCTCTGCACAGAGTTCGCCAAGGATGATAAGCTCCTCTATCTGTCCCCTGTCGGTTGCATCGGCAATGCAGCCCGGTCTTAAGCCATCCCCCAGGCTCAAAGTCATATCGTATTTTTTGGCAATCTCTATAAGACGGTCATATTGTTCGTACAAGGGATTTTCCTTATTGTTCACTATCATCCATTCTGCAAGGAATGCTCCTCCTCTGCTTACGATATCCGTTATCCTTCCCTGTTTCTTAAGACGTTCTATCGAGTTTCGGGTGACGCCGCAGTGAACTGTAACAAAATCCACGCCATCTGCCCCATGCCGCTCTATGACGTCAAAAAGTTCATCAGGCTCCATATTGGTGATGGCCTTTCTCTTTTTAACCGTTTCCACAGCAGCCTGATATATTGGTACCGTGCCAAGGGGGATACCTGCCTCTTCTATAATTGTCTTTCTGATCTCGTCCAGATCACCGCCTGTACTCAGATCCATCACCGCATCGGCGCCGGCTTCTTTCGCCATCCTCAGCTTTTCCAGCTCCACTTTTATATCTATTTTTTCCGTTGATGTCCCGATATTCGCATTTACCTTCACGCTCAGGCCTTTCCCAACACCTTTGGGGGTGAAATTCTTATGTTGGTTATTGGCAAGGATTGTAGCCTTACCTGAGGCTATGTATTCACGCAGGAGCATTTTATCGATGCCTTCATCCCCGGCAACACGCTCCATAATCTCTGTGATCGTTCCGTTACGTGCAGCAATCAATTGATTTTTCATGGTCTTATCATCTCCATTTTTTTTATAAGCTCAAGGGGGTCTTTAGCAAAAAGTCTGATAATAGGTTCTTTTCCAACATCGCCCAGGTCATAAATAATATCAGGCGGAGAGCTCTCCTCTTTTAATGCCTCTTCGGTAAGAAAATCGAGGCTCCTCCCCTCTGCCTCCCTTATCTGTTCCGGTTCGTTTTTTCTGTCAAAAAACAAAACATTCATAGTTGACTCATGGGCTTTTTCGATAATCATTCTGTCATACCTAACGCTGACACACGACCTTATATGGGGGTAATATTTCATATAGGCGAGGATCATCCGTGCTACGTGGGATGATGCACCAAAGGCCGGCTCTCCCTTTATCAGTATCTTTCCGCTATTTACAAAGATTCTCCCGGGGAAGGCAGCTATATCTTCGGTCCCTCCTGCATCCCTTATTGCATAGCCCATGTTCATCTGAACTGCCGGTATCAGCTCAACCATATTCAGCCTGCACAGCATCTCCCCTGCTTCCTTCATGGCCTGAAGCACACCCCACCTGTCAGCGCATCTGCTGTTAAAAATTCCTGAGGATGTATAGAAATACCCGTCAATATTTATCCTGTAGCTGCCTGCCAGCAAATCTTCCATTACCTCTTCCGATGCAAGGAAGGCCTCTTTTTTATCATATCCATGGACAATGAATGCGGCAATAAGAGAGGAAAATGTGCAGCCTGTACCATGTACTTCCCGGTCAATCCTGCGTTTTTTCCAGGTAGTAAATGCTTCACCATCAAAAAACAGGTCGATTGGCTCACCTGCCAGGTGTCCTCCTTTTACTACAACAGCTCCGGGTCCCATGTCAAATATATCTTTCGCACAGACTTTCATATCTTCAAGAGTCTTTACATCTTTTCCAATTATTAAAGACGCCTCCGGCAGATTCGGAGTTACAACATCTGTTATGGGAAATATCCCTTTTATAAGCTGTTTCAGCCCTTCATCGGTTAAAAGCCGCGTCCCGTTCTTTGACTCAATCACAGGGTCAACTACAACGGCAATACGGCCAAGACTGCTTAAAAACGATGTGATCCTTTCAACACAGGCCTCATTCCATAAAGCACCTATTTTTATACCGTCAACAGGCAATTCCTTTTTTGCCATATCAATCATCTCAAAAAAATGGGCATATGGTATGGGGTACACATCCTGCACTCCATGGGGGCCCTGGAGCACTAAACATGTAGGTATGGATATACCATGCATACCGAGCGCGGAAAATACATCGAGGTCCTTTGTAATGCCCGCCCCTGATGAAGGATCATAGCCTGCTATAGTAAGAATTTTTTTCATTTGATCTTATCGGCAATTATATATGCCACCTTCTTACCGGACAGAAGCATCCCGCTGCCGACAAAAAGTTTTCTTTCAAATGCTGCAGTTTAAGCCCTTTCTTTGCAGGATAATACGCAGCTGCAAGCCCCGAGGGGCCTGTACCGCAGACAGCCGCATCAAGCTCAAGGCAGGGTAAAAACTTTTCGGAATAACGTTCGATTATAACCCTGGCAAGAATACTTTCGTCTATCATAGCCTATCCTTCAGACACAATTTCTGAAAATATATCATATTTCTCAGCATGAGAGATATTAAAATCAGAATGAACAGCCCCCTGCGGGAGGATAGTATAAGTTTATAGAACGTAAATGGCATATATAGCCTGCAAAGCTGGCAAACAGTGGAGACTCCGACAGTCTGGCCGGTGGAGGGTGCGATACCCTGCAGGTACAGGCGCAAGCCCCTTTGTTTTTATGGTATGGTCTGGAATGAAACACAGTGAACGCAAGGGGTATCAGCTTCCACACCAACGAACAGCATAAAAAAGAACGCAATAACCGGCAGAGACGATTTTAAGTGCTCCGGGATAATCCGAATCTTGATATTATAAAATTTGCGACACTTTCTGTATCGTCCCTCTGAAAGACCGGGACATGAGAGACAAAAGGGATGTCCGTTATAACAGCAGCAAGATTTCCGTCATTTATACATACCGGTTTAACTCCGTCCTGCTTCGGATAAACCTCGATCTTCGGCATATCCTCTCTTTTATATCCTTCGGTGATGAGAAGATCAACATCATCTATGTATTTGTAGACAATCTCAT
>Ga0351955_1023_pt1 | contig 14395 bp, 10 predicted proteins | sample BONcelT113001D15_FD_205812 | JGI IMG/M metagenome (GOLD analysis project Ga0351955, IMG submission 205812) | Enriched cells from coal bed in the Powder River Basin, Montana, United States - BONCAT cells T11 rep3 HSBNCT.T11.300.1.D15 ...
TACACATAAGTTACTTAGCTTTGGAGCTCTGGTAGCAATGATGATTGCCTCATCAGGTGACGAAGCATTTATCATGCTGGCAATGATTCCAAAAACCGCAATAATCCTGTTTGTTGTTCTCTTTTTATTGGGAATAGCTGCCGGGATTATTACCGATAGATTTGTAAAGAGAGAGGATGCCCCTTTTAACCCGGATCACTATGAAACCCATGATGATTGCTGCGGTAATAGTGCCAAAAAACCTGGAATTTTCTCCGGCAGCATAATTGGGAATATGAAAAATATCTCACGGCAGAGATTTTTCATAATGGCAGGAATATTTGTATTTATTATAGCAGTAGTTGCAGGATTACTCGAACATGATCATGCAGCAGATCACGGACATGAACATGCAGCTGTCACTACTTCAATTCAATTACCTGACGCTCATGTACATGATAAGAGCTGCATACTTGACGATCATAACGAATCCGTAATTTCTTCCTCTACAGAACATGATCATGGTGCTCATTTTAATATTTTCAGCGAAAGGTGGATTAATCTGATCTTTACAGGAATCAGTCTGCTTACATTGCTCCTTACTGCACGGGCAAGTGAACACTTCATTAAGGAACACTTATGGAACCACGTAGTTAAAAAACATTTAAAATCTATTTTTCTTTGGACATTCGGTGCACTTCTGGTGATTCATTTCGGTATGAGGTTTCTCCATATTGAAGAGTGGCTCGCACAAAATGTTTATATAATGATTCTTTTAGCTGTTGCAATAGGTCTTATTCCGGAATCGGGACCTCATATGGTGTTTATAACCCTGTTTGCCGGTGGCTTTATCCCATTCAGCGTATTGTTAGCAAGTTCAATTGTTCAGGATGGGCATACTGCATTGCCCCTTCTTGCTGAAAGTAAAAGGAGTTTCTTTAAGGCCAAACTTATCAATATGGCAATAGGACTTGCCGCAGGTGTATTACTACACCTTGCGGGTCTATAGTCCAAGTATTTTTTTTGGGATTACTCTCCGTTCATTGAGAACAGGAACTCGAGGTTATTCTCGGTTCTTAGAAGTCTGCTCTTCATAAATTCCATAGCCTCAACGGAGTTCATATCGGCCAGATAGTTACGTAAGATCCAGATTCTGTTAAGAGTCTCTTTATCAAAAAGGAGATCCTCTCTTCTTGTGCTACTGAGGGTAACATCAACCGCAGGGAATACCCTCTTGTTAGATAATTTTCTGTCAAGTTGAAGCTCCATGTTACCTGTTCCTTTGAACTCTTCAAAAATTACATCGTCCATTTTTGAACCGGTCTCAGTAAGTGCCGTAGCAAGAATTGTGAGGGAACCACCATTTTCAATGTTTCTTGCAGCTCCAAAAAACCTCTTTGGTTTGTGAAGTGCATTTGCATCAACTCCACCACTGAGCACCTTGCCTGAAGCAGGTTGCACAGTATTGAATGCCCTTGCAAGTCTTGTTATTGAGTCTAAAAGTATTACTACGTCATGACCACACTCAACAAGCCTTTTTGCCTTTTCCAGCACAATATTTGCAACCTTCACGTGTCTTTCGGCAGGCTCATCAAAAGTAGAGGCAATAACCTCACCCTTTACGCTTCGGGCCATATCAGTTACCTCTTCCGGACGCTCGTCAATGAGAAGAACAATAAGGTAAACCTCAGGATGGTTATCGGCAATAGCGTTGGCAATATCCTTCAGGAGAACTGTCTTACCTGTTTTTGGCTGTGCTACAATAAGACCCCTCTGACCTTTGCCTATAGGCGCAAACATATCTACAACCCTAGTAGATAGATTATTATGGCCATTTGATGTGATATTGAATTTTTCATTCGGGAATAGAGGTGTCAGGAAATCGAAAGGAACCCTGTCCCTGATGTATTCCGGACTTCTCCCATTTATCTGCTTAACCTTAACAAGCGGAAAATATTTATCACCCTCTTTCGGAGGTTTAATCTCGCCTATAAGTGTATCACCTGTTTTGAGTCCGTAAAGTTTTATCTGAGATTGCGAAACATAAATATCATCCGGAGAGTTTAGATAGTTGTAGTCTGAAGAACGAAGAAAACCATAACCGTCAGGCATGATTTCAAGAACACCGGTTGCATCTACAACTCCTTCGAACTCAAATTTAACCTTCTGATGGATCTCTTTGTTCTGATTTTCGGGATGTATGTTGTTACGCTTTGTATTATCTCGCATTAACTCCTGTTCAGGCTTCTCATCTGTCCTGATAATAACTGTAGCAGCTTCAGCAGCAACGCCTCTCTCTTCAAGTACTGCAACAACGGCAGCAACTTCTTCCTCTTTTACTTTAACGATTGCCGGAGGATTTTCACGTGAAGCAGAACTCTTTCTGCCCCTCCTTGGTCTCTTAAGTTTATCGTCTGAGTTTTGTACGTTTGAAACGTTTGCCTGAGAAGATTCTGACTTTATTTGTTGCTGAACAGGTTTAGCTTGCTGTGTAAATTTCTCCTGCTGAACAGGCTTAGCTTGCTGTGTAAATTTTTCCTGCTGAACAGGTTTAGCTTGCTGATTAAATTTCTCCTGTTGCAAAGGCTTTTCCTGCTGTAAAGGATTCTCATGTATTACAGGTTTCTCCTGTTGACCAACTTCTTTCTTAGGCTCAATCGCCTTTGGCTGTTGATTATTTTGCCTGTTTTGATTAAACTGAGGTTTTTGATTGTTTAGCGGTTGACTATCTTTTGGCCTTTTGTCTTCAGGAGCATTGTTCCCCGCGGGCTTTGCTGCTTCTTTTGGCGACTGTTTGGACTCGTTGCCTTTTCTTGCCCTGGGCTCTCTTCTGACAAGAGGTTTTTTTGAAATAGGCTCGGTTGATTTACTGCCTATCTTAGCTTGCTCGTCCAGTATTTCGTATACCAGCTCCTCCTTGGTGAAACTTTTTGCTTTGCTAATTTTAAGATTATTAGCAATAGCAAGTAAGTCATCGTGACTCTTTTTGCTTAACTCTAAAATGTCGTACATTGATTTAATTGTGTGGATGTGATTTATCCTGAAAGATTATTGAAACCTTTTGCAAAAATAGAATAATTTGTTAAATAAACAAAATCCTTGCCATAATTAGAGCGAAAAAATTATCTGGCAGCTATTACATCTATCTCAACAAGAGCACCTTTTGGAAGACTCACAACTGCATAAGCCACTCTTGCAGGGAAAGGCTCAGAATAAAAGGAGGCATAAATTTCATTCATTGCCGCAAAATCTTTTATATCAGATAAATAAACCGTTGATTTTAATACATTTTCAAACCCCAAGCCTGCCTCTTCAAGTATGTAACCAATATTTTTCAGAACCTGAGTTGTCTGCTCTTTGATGCCACCCTGTACAAATTCTCCGGTTTTTGCATCAATCGGAAGCTGGCCCGAAACGAAAATTAATCCGCCGGCCTCTGTTGCCTGGCTGTAAGGACCCACTGCACCGGGAGCCTTGGCTGAAGATATTATTATTTTACTCATTTTTGTTTTTATTTTAAAAATTCAACTTGTTTGTAATTAAAACCCTGCACCTCTATCCCAATAACTTGCACTTTTCTTAAATTGCAACAAATCAGCTAATGCAGAGGCTTTTGCATTAATACGGAAACTCCAGCTTTCCCACATACCATTTGGGATCCAAGAGGCAGATATCACAAAACAGTGGAGATCATATGTTGCGCTTAACTGAGTTGTTGTTAATGCCATTTTTGTAAGGTCGACCCCTGTATTTAAGTTTACGCTAAGATCTCTTCCCAGTTTCATCTGAGCCGAAATACCCAGCGTCTGCATATGGTTGTGGTTCGTATTCAGTTCACCTCCCACCATCTGGTAAGATCTGTTATAGCTATAGTTGTAATTAAAATTTACAGACCAGGGATTATCCGGGTCTATATAATAAACCCAGCCACCGGGAATATACTCCCCGGTTACAGGGTGGTTATAAACCCTTATATAATCGGAGCCCTCCTGCAATCGGCCGCCGGATGAGCCAGGTTCAGGCAGTCCCATACCCGCTCCTCTTCTTGAGCCTTTACCTGATAATTGGTATGATAATGATAAGCTGGCATTTGTAAGTCTCGCAAAACTCAGCCATCCCTCTTTAACAATATTGAGTTGGTTGAATCTTTTGCCCGTTTCATCAACAGCATACGGGTCCAGATTAGCATTTGCATTAAAGGCAAGTGATCCGAATATTGTAGTACTGAGCGATGTAGAAATGTTTGACAACTTCATTGAATCTGCAAGGAAGTTATATGACCCCCCGAAGGATAGATTATCAATTATTTTAATCTTTTGAATTCCTCCGTTGGTAGTATCTTTATCGCTCTTAATTTTTGCTTCAAAATTATTACCAAGCGAGAAGTTCATCGAAGCAGATCTTCCCTTTGAAGGATACCCAAATAAGAGACCTTCATATTGGTTGTACTCGACCTGATGCTGTACCCCGTTATTATCTACATAATTAAGAGTCCTGTAGCCATTTGAGGGAGTACCAAGTTCCGGAGTGTAGCTTATACTGAATGATGGTTTAACCATGTGTCTTATGGCCTGGAGCTTTCCCCTTGACCCAAAATTGAACATACCGTATAATATGGTATTCATCGACAATGATGCCGAAAAATCCTGAGTAGCTCCAAAATGGCTGAAAATATTCCCGATATTGGTCTCAACCCGCCCGGTTTCAGAATCATAATATCGCTCTGATTTCTGAAAGTACCAGTTCATTCCATACCTTACACCCGGAGAAAACTGAAGATAATTGAAGAGGTTAAATGATGGAAGACCTATGGTAAAACCATGCTGCATCCCGCTTTTAAATTTTGACAGAAAATCTGGCTCACCAAATTCGCTTGCCTTAAAATTCACTTTGTTATCCAGATTGGTACTGTAACTAAGTGAAATATCCTCATAAAATTTTGCTTTACCCACAGCCTCTTTACTTTTAAATGGAAAAATTCTATTCATTGTAAGGGTCATATTGGGAACCGTAAAAGCATATGAGCTATCAAGTGAGTTCTGACTATGAAGGATGTTCAGCGAGAGCGAAAAGGGTGAATCAGCAAATATTTTTGAATATGAAATTGATGAAGATATTTGATTTTGAAGACTTTGCTGTATATCATAGGAGTTAAAACGGTTGTTCAAAGGAGTAGCAAAATTAACAGAAGCCCTAAAAGATGAGCCCGGTCTTGCCTTTGGATCCTGTGAGTGACTCCACCTAACCGAGAAATCTTTTGATTTGTAGAAATCAGGAGACCCCTGCTCGCCTATCTGATTAACAGAGTAGTTCAGGTTAACATTACCATCATACTTATACCTCTTTTTATATCTGGAGGTGAGAACTGCATTCCATGAACCAAGAGAGAATATGTCTCCGGTAAGAGAGGCATCAAAATGGTCTCCAAATACAAAATAATAACCAAGTCCCTTTAATGCAAAACCTCTTGCTGCCTCCTCATTGAATGTAGGAACAAGTAATCCGCTTGCCCGGGTCATCCTGTCAGGCACAAAGCCAAAAGGGAGCGCAAACGGAGTTGGCACATCCTCAATAACCAGATACGCCGGACCAAAAACCGTCACCTTATTTGGCGTGGTAACCATTTTAGCTTTTGACAACTGGAGGTAATAGTGAGGATGTTCGTGATCACACGCGGTATACTTCCCTCCACTTATATTAATGGAGTTGTCTGCTTGCTTTTTCATTAAATCTCCGTGAATAATACCCTCGCTCTCCTGTGTAACCAAATTAGTGAAGATTGCCTTTTTTGAATCAAAGTTATAACGAAGGGTTTCCATGGTATACTTTTCAGCCCCATCTGACATAACAGGCTTGCCCTGCAGTACGCCCGCTGTGTCTCTGACGCCTGATGCAAACACAGTTTTGGTATTCATATCATAGGCCATATACTCTGCAGTAAGCTCTATACTTCCGTATTTAACGCTAACATCTCCATAGTAATACATCATCTTCTTACCATTCATAAAATCCTCTACTATCGAATCTCTTGCGTCAGAGAAAGCCGGCTGAGTAAGAAAGCCTCTCTGTTTAGAGGTGTCTTTTGCATTTTTCGATAAAGAATCTCTTGTTAAAAGATTAGTTTTGATAGTATCGTTAAGATTGCCTGATTTATAATTATAATTAATTGCTGCCCCGGGGAACTGGGCAAGCATCAGAAGAGATAAAATCAGACCCGTTAGTGGAAACCGTTTTCTCAAAACCAAAATGGTATAAGGTTTAACAAAAATGTACTACATTTGCAGTTCGCAAAGTTAATCATATTTAACAACAATTATGCCTCACAGAATACTTTTGGCCACAATTTCACTTCTGTTAATCTGTTCATCATTCCAGGGACAAGAGAGGGCATCATTCCAGCTCAAAAAAGTTGTGATTGATCCGGGTCATGGAGGTAAGGACCCGGGAACTATTAGCCCTGACGGAAAGGTTTTTGAAAAAAACATAACACTTTCGGTATCTCTTAAACTAGGGCAACTGATAAAAGACAATTATCCCAATATTGAAGTTATATACACAAGGAAAACAGATATATTCATTCCCCTGAACGAAAGAAGCCGTATTGCAAACAAACACAAGGCAGATCTATTTATCTCCATACACGTTAACGGAGTCGAATCCCGAACACCCTCAGGATCTGAGACATTTGTAATGGGTATAGATAAAACAAATTCCAATTTTGAGGTTACCATGCTTGAAAACAGCGTAATTATGCTAGAGGGAGATGATTACAGCACCAAGTATGAAGGCTTCAATCCAAATGATCCTGAATCATATATCGTCTTTTCACTTCTCCAGAATGCCCATCTTGAGCAGAGCTTGATAATGGCATCATTAGTTCAGAAGCATTTTGAAAATGGGCCAATAAAAGTAAATCGTGGTATTAAGCAAGCACCATTTCTTGTATTGTGGAAAACCAGCATGCCGGGAATACTCGTGGAGTTGGGTTTCATTACAAACCAAAATGATTTAAGAGTTCTAAACGATAAAAAAAATCACGATAAATTTGCCGAAAGTATCTTCAATGCCTTCAAGGAATTCAAAACTCAATATGAAAAAGGTAATGACACAGGTAACTACCTCCCGGTTCCCCGAAAAGAGACCGATACTTCACAACAGGCACAAAATGAAGTAAAAACATCAGTAACTACAGCACAGCAGGCACAAACTACAACACAGCAAACACAAACGACAGCACAACAGGCAAAGCCTGCAGCAAAAACAGATACCAGTGAACATTTCAGGTTACAGATTCTGGCAGTCGGAAAGGTTCTGCCTGCCGGGTCAAGCGATTTTAAGGGAAGAAGAGATATCAATTATATTAAGGCAGGAAATTTGTACAAATACACAATCGGGAAATATAGTACAATTGATGATGCAAAAGAGGCACAGAGCGAAATCAGAAAGCACTTTCCTCAGGCATTTATAATTAAGGTCAGAAATAACACAATCGTACCACTAAACAACTAACTCAAAAATGAAACTCAAACTTACACGAGAACAGAAGATAGGACTTTTCGCAATAATTACACTTGCTTCAATATATGTTGTGGTCAACTACCTTAAGGGAAAAGATCTTTTCAGCAGTACTAATACTTATTATACAGTTTACCATAATGTAGAGGGGCTTAACTCTACCGGACCCGTTTATATCAGAGGATTAAAGGTAGGCACGGTTGAATCTGTTGATTATTTGCAGGAGAGAGACGAATTTATTGTAAAGCTGAAATTAAAAAGCAGCTATAATATCCCCGAAAACTCTGTTGCCGAAATATACAGTGCCGATTTATTGGGTACCAAAGCTTTAAGGGTAAATATCGGTAACAGCAAAACATATCTTAAAGACAAGAGCACAATGCAATCAACAACAGAAGAGGGTCTTGTTGATATGCTAAAAAATCAATTTTTACCTTTAAAAGATCAGATTTCAGATCTTGTTACAACCCTCAAAGTAACCGTTGAAAATGTTAACGGGATGATTGATGCCGATGCAAAAAGAAATATTGCATCATCTCTTGAAAATCTAAACAAAACATTGGCTGGTGCCAAAGCCATTGTTCAGAACCTTGAAAAGAGCGGGCCTGAAATAACTCAGTTAATCTCCAACATTAATTCATTATCAGGAGAGCTGACACAAACTACTCAAAAATTGAATTACGGATTGGACAATATTGGCCAAATTACAGATTCACTAAAAACAGCTGACCTTGCAGGCACTGTAAACTCACTAAAAGAGCTCCTCGAGCAGATGAATAATCCTCAGGGAACAGTCGGAAAACTTCTCAGTACCGACTCTGTTCATAACTCAATCGAGCTACTGATAAGGGATCTGGATATTCTCATCAAAAACATTACAGAAAATCCAAAAAAATATATAAAAATCAGCGTTTTTTAAAAAAAATATTTCTTATATTAGGCTGATTTTAAATAATTTTAAAATCCAGATACGATTTTAAAATTATTGGGGTTGAATTCCAACGATTTGAAAAAAAAATGAATTTTCCTATACTTAATCTCTTTTTTTTTACAGAATTTATCACCAAATTTGTTACCCCAAACCTAAACTAATCTTTTACTATGACCGAACCTAAACATACTTTAGTGTGGAATAACTGTCTTAACATCATTCGTGACATAATCCGCCCTCAAAGTTATAGAACATGGTTCGAGCCGGTAAAAGCAGTCAGGATCTCGGGAGCGGTCCTCACAATTGAGGTCCCATCAAATTTTTTCAGAGAATATCTTGAAGAACATTACATAGATCTTATAAGTAAGGCTCTTAAAAGGGAGTTAGGCAAAGAGGCCAAACTGGAGTACAATGTAAGAGTTGTTACAGGAGAAGATGTGGTAACGTTTCCACAACAACCTACCCAGGAGATTAAAAACAAGTCTGTTCCTTTTCCAAATCAGGCAGGTAATATTACCAACCCGTTTGTTATTCCGGGACTTCAGCAACTTGAGATTGACCCTCAGCTTAATCCTCATTACTCTTTCGATAATTTCATCGAAGGTGAATGCAACAGACTGGCAAGATCAGCAGGTTTAAACATCTCTGCAAACCCGGGCAAAGGAACATTTAACCCGCTCTTTCTATACGGGGGTTCGGGACTTGGCAAAACACACCTTGCTCAGGCTATAGGAATATCTATAAAAAAGCAGTTTCCCGAAAAAATTGTGCTCTACGTAAGCGCCAACCGCTTTCAGACACAATATATGGATGCCACCACGGTCAAAAACAAACTTACTGACTTCCTTCACTTCTACCAGCTTATTGATGTTCTGATCATAGATGATGTACATGAATTTGCAGGAAAACCGGGTACGCAAAATGCTTTTTTTCATATTTTTAGCCACCTACACTCAATGGGCAAGCAGTTGATTCTTACATCTGACAAAGCACCTGTAGATTTGCAGGACCTTGAAATGAGGTTGCTTTCTAGATTCAAATGGGGTCTTCTTGCAGAGCTTTTACCACCGGATTATAGCACAAGAGTTGAAATACTTAAAGCCAAAAGCTATAAAGACGGAATTACTCTACCAGAAGAGGTTACAAATTACATTGCATCAAGAGTTTCAACTAATATCAGAGAGATCGAAGGGACGCTTATTTCACTCCTTGCACAGTCAACACTAACCAATAGAAAGATAAACCTTGACCTTGCAGAGAGTCTTATCGAGAAATTAGTAACAAAGAATAAACCTGAAATTTCTATAGACAGAATTCAAAAGTTAGTTTGTGAATATTTCAGAATAGACCCACAACATTTTTTAAGTGCATCCAGGAAAAGAGAACTGGTTCAGGCGCGTCAGATATCAATGTATCTGAGCAGAAACCTTACAAAAAGCTCTCTTGCATCAATCGGTACACAAACCGGCGGAAGGGACCATGCTACTGTACTTCATGCATACAACACTGTCTGCGATTTGCTGGACACCGACAGATCTTTCCGAAAATATGTCGTTGACATCGAAAAGCAGCTAAAATCAAGCTAAAATGGACAATTCAAAAATATTCCAAATATTTGATCAGATCACAAAAATTCCAAGAGAGAGTGGTAAAGAGCAGAAGATTACAGCATTTCTTATAAATTTTGCCCGCGAGAGAGGATTGGAATACAGGAGTGATTCTGCAAACAATGTAGTTATAATCAAGCCTGCAACAAAAGGAATGGAGAGTGCTCCGGTGGTAATTCTTCAAAGCCACTCTGACATGGTTTGTGAAAAAAATTCTGACAGCAGCTTTAATTTTGAAACTGACCCCATTAATTATATTGAAGAGAATGGTTGGCTCATTGCAAAAGAGACAACACTTGGAGCAGATTGCGGAATAGGAATGGCTGCACAGCTTGCTATTCTCTCTTCAGATGATGTTGAACACGGTCCGATTGAGTGTCTGTTTACAACGGAAGAGGAGACAGGGCTAAAGGGGGCAAAGGAGTTAAAACCCGGCTTTATTACCGGCAAAATGCTTATCAACCTTGATTCTGAGGATGAAGGTGAACTTTTTATAGGTTGTGCAGGTGGTATTGATACAACAGCAAGGTATTCATATAAAGAGGTTGCCGTTGATAGAAGCAAAATGTTTCTTAAGGCGTTGTTCTTTGGTGCGACCGGAGGCCACAGTGGTGACGACATTCACAAAAACAGAGGAAATGCAAACCAGTTCCTCTTTAGGTTTCTTTACATTTTGCTCAATAAAACAGAATTCGATATCTGCCAAATTGACGGAGGGAACAAACGCAACGCTATTGCAAGGGAGGCATATGCAATTATTGCTATTGACAAAACAGATTTTGAATTGGTTAAATCTCTGTTTAACAAAATAGTAGCAGAAATAAAAGATGAGTTCAGTATCTCGGATCCAAATATTGAGGGTACAATTGAGATTTGCGAAGAATTTGTAAATGCTGTTGAAAAACGGGTTGCAGAAAAGTTGATTCTTTCGCTAAACGGAATACCCCATGGAGTACTTGCAATGAGTCAGGAGATTGAAGGGTTTGTAGAAACATCTACCAACCTTGCTGCTGTCAAAATGGATGAGCCCCACATTATACGGGTAAGCACAAGCCAGAGAAGCTCTGTCAATTCAGCCCGATACAATGCTGCAAACAGAATCGAGTCAATATTCAAACTTGCCGGCGCAAATGTAACTCATGAGAGTGAATATCCCGGATGGAAACCAAAGCTTAACTCACATCTTCTTGATGTTTCAAGAGAATCTTACACTAAGCTATTTGGTAATCAACCTATTGTTAGAGCAATACATGCAGGGCTTGAGTGTGGTCTCTTTCTTGATATTTATCCATATCTTGACATGATCTCTTTCGGTCCAACCATCAAAGGAGCACACGCTCCCGGTGAAAAGCTGGAGATAGCCTCTGTTGATAAGTTTATGCAACTTTTGCTGGAAGTTCTAAAGAATTTAAAATAGAAAAAATGGCACCCATTATTGCCCCATCAATGCTCTCTGCCAATTTTGGCAAGCTTGAACAGGAGATTGAAATGATAAATAACAGTCAGGCTGACTGGATTCATCTTGACATAATGGACGGAGTGTTCGTTCCAAACATTTCGTATGGTTTCCCTGTAATCAAGGCAATGGCCAAATCGGCAAAAAAGCCTTTAGATGCACATCTAATGATTGTAGACCCAGACAGGTATATAACTCAGTTTAAAGAGCTGGGTACGGAATATCTGAGTGTTCACTACGAGGCCTGCATTCATCTGCACCGCTCTGTTCAGCTTATAAAATCTTTGGGAATGAAAGCCGGAGTAGCAATTAATCCACACACACCGGTTCACAACCTGTATGAGATTTTACCAGATGTTGACTTTGTACTTGTAATGTCTGTTAACCCTGGGTTTGGTGCCCAGAGTTTTATTGAAAACTCTCTGACCAAGATTTCAAAACTTCGTAAAATGATTGATGAACGCTCTCTTCAATGCCTTATACAGGTTGATGGAGGCGTTAATATAAAAAATGCCCCGGCTCTGATTAAGAGCGGAGCAGATATTCTTGTTGCAGGAAATTCTGTCTTTGGCGCTAACGATCCCCTAAAAGCCATTGCAGACCTAAAATCCTTGTAAGAGACCGGACTGACTAAAGTTTAAGTGTATATTAAAGTATATACTTAACCTCCTTGAAATGGTATCTGCTTCTTGTACCGTCCTCCTCTTCAAGAACAAGGCAAGCATTTGAATCAATTCCCATGATTCTGGCCTCAATTATTTTACCATCCTTTGAGATTTCATATTTATGAAACTCTTCAAGTCTGTAGAGTGAGTCATGATACTCACTATCAAGCCTGTTCTCCGACGATCCTGAAGAGAAATTTCTGTATGAAAAATAGATTTCATGAATGAATCCTACAAGAGATTCAAGTTGCTCTTTAATATCGTATTCATTACCTGTAATGAGCGAAACAGATATCGGATTTGGCGCATTGGAGTTAAAAACTCTCTGATTTAAGTTTAAACCGATTCCTATTATAGAACCTGACAAAGTGTCTCCTGACAGAAAATGTTCGATCAAAATACCACATATCTTTTTGTCCCCAACATAAATATCATTTGGCCATTTTATCTTAGCATCAATACCAAGATGCTTAAGGTACCTCTTTATCCCAATTGTCACTATCTGAGCAATTAAGAATTGATTTTCAGCTTTGATAGAGTTAGATTTCAGAAGAATAGAAAATGTAAGGTTACGACTTGATTCACTCTCCCAGCTTGTCCCTTTCTGACCTCTGCCGTTTGTCTGAAATTCAGCTGCAAAGACTGAAAAATCGTCAGACTGACTGAATTGCCTAAATGCCTCACTATTAGTAGAATCAACGCTGTTATACCATTTAATGTTGTGTGCCATATTAATAATTTTGTTATTGGCCGCAAAATTGCAGTAAATTTGTAAAAAATTACAAACAAAAAGACAATTATTGTGCCAATAAAAAAGAATATGTCAACATCTGAAGGCAGCGTTACTGCCACAGAAAAGAAGATACCTGCAACGAAAAAAAAAGCGGTAGTCTCTGCAGAGAAAAAGGAAAAAGTAGCAACTGCAGCTAAAAAGAAAGTGGTTGTAACTGCTGAGAAAAAAGAGGTAAAAGCAACTGCAGCTAAAAAGAAAGTGGTTGTAACTGCTGAGAAAAAAGAGGTAAAAGCAACTGCAGCTAAAAAGAAAGTGGCTGTAACTGTTGAGAAAAAAGAGGCAAAAGCAACTGCAACTAAAAAGAAAGCAGTTGTTACTGCTGAGAAAAAAGAGCCGGTAACCTCAAAAAAAGTTGGTTCTCCCAAAAAGAACATGTTGGACGAAACTGAAATTAAGTGCATTGCAGACGCCATTCTCGATAAGAAAGGCAGTTTTGTATGCTCGCTTGATCTCAGACCTATTGGAACAGCAATATGTGACTACTTTGTTGTGTGCAATGCCGATTCAAGTACTCAGGTTAATGCCATTGCTGACAATATTGAGGAGATGATGATAAAGAACTGTGGCAGAAAGGTAATCAGGAAGCAGGGTAAGGAGAATGCATTTTGGGTTATATTGGATTATGCCAATATTGTGGTTCACGTATTCCAGACTGAATACCGCCAGTTCTACAGATTGGAAGATCTTTGGGCAGATGCAAAAAGAACAGTATATCAAGAATAATTGTAAAAATGGAAATACCTAAAGATAAAAACAATCAGAACAAACAAATGTCAAAAATGTGGCCTCCAAAATTTAATGTATTATGGATTTACATTATTCTTTTGGCTGCTATAGCATATATGTGGAGCTCTTACGATGGAGGGGAACCTCTAAAATCGGAGTGGCTTAAAGTTAAAGAGCAGTTGATCTCAAAAGGAGACGTTGAAAAGATAATATTTGTTTCCAACCAGAACCGTGCAGAGATCTTCATAAAAAAAGATAGTCTTGAAAAGTACAAGGAGAAATTTGGAGGCAAAGAGCCAAAGTTCGGGCCTCATTTTTACTTTGTTGTCTCATCTAACTTTAATCCGGAAGAGCAGTTTGAACTTGTTCTTGAGCAAATTCCTGATGAGCAGAAATTCTCATTTGAAGTAGAAGAGCGAACCAACTATCTTAGTAAAGCACTTGAGTGGTTACTATTCCCTATTCTACTTATTGGTCTATGGATATTTATGTTCAGAAGAATGAATAAATCTATGGGGTCTGGTGGTCAGGGAGGAGGAATTTTCTCTGTTGGCAAATCTCAGGCGAAACTTTTTGACAAAGACGGAAATTCTGTCAAAATTACTTTCAAAGATGTAGCCGGGCTTGAAGAGGCCAAGGTAGAGGTAATGGAAATTGTTGACTTTCTTAAAAATCCAAAGAAATATACAAGTCTGGGAGGAAAAATTCCAAAAGGGGCACTTC